>Ga0256914_1002820_pt1 | contig 14252 bp, 9 predicted proteins | sample HulkmetaG_FD_191571 | JGI IMG/M metagenome (GOLD analysis project Ga0256914, IMG submission 191571) | Hydrothermal chimney microbial communities from Main Endeavour vent field at the Juan de Fuca Ridge, Pacific Ocean - Hulk | ecosystem: Environmental > Aquatic > Marine > Hydrothermal vents ... | reverse complement strand
GCCCCCGCCGCATCCCGGGAGACCGCCAAGGCGGAGAACCAGAAGAACCCCGCCAAGGAGGCCGCTCCCCAGGAGAAGCCCAAGGAGGCCGCTCCCAAGGCCGAGCCTCCCAAGAAGCCCGCCCCAGAGGCAAAGCCCACCCCCCCCGCCGGGAAGAAGGGGGACAAGAAGAAACCGGCCAAGGCCCAACCCCAGGGGGGCAAGAAGAAGAGGATCCCTCCCCCCGAAGTGGACCTGGAGAGCCTGAAGCCCCTGGACTTCCCCGAGGGCACACCGGAAAAGCTCAAGGAGGAGATCAAGTCCCTCATGGAGGACGTCTCCGACCTCTGGGGAGGAAGGAGACAGGCCCGGGCCAGGGAGAGACTCCTCCAAATCGGGTATCCCGCCATCCCCATGGTGATCAACAAGATCATCAAGCTGGACTACATGAAGAAGGACGACGTCCTTCTCGGCATGTTCCTCTTCCGGATGCTGACGGACATGTGCAACGGAAACGGCCTGGAGTTCCGCGGAGAGTTCGACAGGGTGGAGAACAAGGACCCCTGGGACTGCGAATACGACATCCGCTGGAACCGTGCCGCCGCAAAGAAGTGGTACGAATACTGGCAGCGTTTCGGGGCGACCAAGGAGTCCTGGGAGAAACACATCGCCTTCAAGAAGAAGGGAAAGTAGCCCCCCGCCCCGGGGACGCTTCTTCCGGTGAGGATCGAAGGGATCCGGGCCGCCGCCCGGATCCCTTTTCTTTCATCCTCACCCGCCTGGGCCCATCCGGCCTTCCTCGCTCAGGCCTCGTGGTGGAAGACCCGCCCCTCCACCACGGTGGCCAGGACCCGGGCCTCCCGGATCTCCTCGACGGGACAGGTGAGGATGTCCCTGTCCAGGACGGTGAAATCGCAGGCATAGCCCGGCTCCACCTTCCCGCAGATCCTCTCTTCCCCCGTCCCGCCCGCCGCCCAGGAAGTGAAGAGTTCCAGGGCGGCCTCCCGGGAAAGGGCCTGGTCGGGTCTCAACCCGCCGCCGCCCGTTACGGCGGCGTAGAAACCACGCAAAGGATCAGGGGGCTCCACGGGGAAGTCCGATCCTCCGGCGGGCCGCAATCCGGCCTCCACGAAATCCGCCAACCCGTAGGAGAGGAGCCAGCGGTCCGGCCCCAAGGCCTCACGGGCCCAATGCCCGTCCGAAAGAAGGTGGGCCGGCTGGAGGGAAGGAACCACGCCGAGGGCCTTCATCCTCTCCAGGTCCCCCTTCCTCCGGGTCTGGACGTGCTCCACCCGGAAAGGAAGGGAGGGCCTCTCCCGCCCCTCCAGGGCCTCTTCGTAGCCCTCCAGGACGGCCGCCAGGGCCCGGTCTCCGATGGCGTGGACACAGAGCTGGAAACCTTTCTCCAGGGAGGCCCGGGCCCAACGGGCGATCTCCCGGGCCTCCAGGAGGAGGATGCCTCTGTTCTCCTCCTCTCCCTCGAAGGGTTCGAACATTGCGGCGCTCCTTGACCCCAGGGAGCCGTCGGCGAAGAGCTTCAGGGCCCTCACCTGGAGGAGATCCCCCGCTCTTCCCGAGGGTTCCCAGGGGATCCCTTCCCCCTCTTCCTCCTTCCCGGGAAGCCGCATGGCATAGACCCTCAATCCCAGCTCCCCCTCCCGCCGGAGATCCTCAAGGACCGACACCTGGAGGGACGTCACGCCTGCCTCCCCCACGGCGGTGAGGCCCGCCCGGAGGCAACGGTCCCGGGCGGCGAGAAAACGCTCCTTCTCCACCCGGGCGTCCGCACCGGGAAGGACCCTCTCCACCAGTTCCATGGCCTGGTCCACCAGGACCCCCGTGGGAGCGCCCCCTTCGTCCCGCAGGATCCTTCCCCCCGCCGGATCGGGGGTCTCCTTCTTCACCCCAGCCGCCTCCAGGGCAAGGGGGCTGGCGATCCCGGCATGGCCGTCCCGCCGGACGAGCCAGACCGGGTTCTCAGGCGCCGCCCGGGAGAGGTCCTCCAGGTTCGGCCCCTCCCCGGCGGACCACTTCTCCGGGTCCCAGCCTCCTCCCAGGATCCAGGTTCCCGGCGGGAGGCTCCTGGCTCTCGCGGCCACCAGGTCCAGGACCTCTCCCCAGGACCTGGCTCCCGTAAGGTCCACCTCCAGGAGTTCCTTACCCAGCCAGAACAAGTGCCCGTGGGCGTCCCGGAAACCGGGAAAGAGGTACCCCCCCCTAAGATCCACCTCGGGAAGGTCCCTCCATCCCCACTCGCGGAGGACCTCCTTCTCCGGGCCCACCAGGGCCACCCGGCCCTTCCTGGCCAGAAGGGCCCCGATCCCCCCCCCGGCCTGGCCGGGAAGGCGGAAATTCCTGAACAAAGTATCTCTCTTCATGGATCTCCTCTCACGGCTTGGAATCGAGCACGTGGGAGCAGTCCACCTCGGTCTCCGGTGTGAGGATCACTCCCCGGATGTCCGTGGTCCGCCGGACCACTTTTCCCGGAAAGATCAGGGAGTGACTGATCCGGATGGGGTGTTCAATGACCGCCCCATCCATGATTACGCTCTTCTCCACCTGGGTGCCGGAAGGAATCCGGACGTCCTTCCCGATCACCTTGTCCAGGCCCTCCCTCTCCAGGAAATGGAGGTTCAGCTCCAGGAGATCCGCCGGGAAGGAGAGGTTCAGGTCGGCCTTGACCACCCGGGCCGCCATGACCTTGTAGCCGTCCTCCACGAAGATCTGGATGGAGTCGGTGATCTCGTATTCGTCCCTGAGGGCCGTCCTGGGGGTGCGCCGGACGGCGTCGAAGAAGGAGAGATCGAAGAGGTAGAGGCCGCAGCCCTTGAGGTTGGTCCTGGGATGGCGGGGTTTCTCCACCACCCGGCGGACCCGGCCCTTCTCGTCCTCAAGGACCACGAAGTTCCGCCGGATCGCCGCAGGATCCTTCTCCTCCTTGACGGCCAGGACGCAATCGGCCTCTTCCTCCCGGAAGAGGCGGAGCATCTCCTCCAGCCGGTCCGTCTCGAAGAAGATGTCCCCCAGGAGGAGGAAGAACGGCCGGTCCACGACCTTCTCCAACTGGCCCACGGCGTGGGCGATCCCCAGGGTCTCCTCCTGCTCCACGTACCGCAGATTCACTCCGTAGGCCGAACCGTCCCCCAAGGTGCGGACGATCTCGTAGCCCAGGTGGCCGATCACGACCACCACATCCCGGATCCCGAGACCGGCCAGGGTTTCGAGCTGGTAGGCGAGGAGGGGTTTGCCCCCGATGGGGAGCACGGGCTTGGGAAAGCGCTCGGAGAAGGGGAACATCCGGGTCCCCTTGCCGGCGGCCAGGATCACCCCGACCAGGTCCTTCTTTTCCATGGAACACACGCCTCCTGGGTAGGAACCAGATAGGAATCCTACCCTGGAGTCCCCCCCGGGGAAGGAGGAATCCCGCCGGAAGTGCGTGCCGGAGGCCCTACTTGGAGAGATTGCGGAAGAGGGTCACCCTGCGGTTGTAGATCGAGCCCAGGACGAGGTCCTTCAGCCCGTCCCCGTCGGTGTCGCCCAGGTCGGCGGAGACGGCACCCCTGACTCCGGGAAAGCGCAGGATGGAGGAGAAACCGCCCTTGCCGTCACCCACGAGGATCCGGAAGTCCCCCTTCTCCACCGTGGCCACCAGCACGTCGGCGAAGCCGTCGCCGTTCATGTCCCGGGCCAGGAGGGCCGAGGGTTGCTCCCCTGCGGCCACCTTGGAGAGGCTGAACCGGAACCCCTGCTCGTGGAGGAGGAGGGTCACGGCGCTTCCTCCCAGGTTGGACACCACCAGGTCGGTCCTGCCGTCGCCGTTGAAGTCCGCCGTGCGGATATAGTTGGGAAGGGCCGCCACGGGGATCTGGGCGGCCTCCTTCACAGTGCCGTCCCCCTTCCCCTGGAAGAAGACCAGCCTGGAGGCCTTGAACCGGCTCAGGACCAGGTCGCCCTTTCCGTCGCCGTCGAAATCCCCCGCCGCCAGACCGAGAGGCCCGTCGGGAACCTCGATCTTCTGGAGAGGAGTGAAGGCCATGCCCTTCCCTCCCTTGAGCAAGGTCAAGGCGTTTCCACCGTAGTCCGCGGCGGCAAGCTCGGGAAGGCCGTCGCCGTCCAGGTCCTGGGCCAGGACCTCGAAAGGCCCGAGTCCCGCCTGGAAAGGCGGCTTCTCCCTGGGAGGCAGGAGGGTGTACCGGCCCGTCCCGGGAAGGCGCTTGAGGACCCGCACGCCGTCGTCCAGGGCCACGGCGATGTCCTCCAGGCCGTCGCCGTCGAAATCGCCCCGCACCAGGTTGCCCGCCATCTTGCCCACGTCGAAGACAGGCCCGGCCTGGAAACCGCCCTCTTTCTTCGCCATGTAGAAGTGGACCTTGCCGCTCTTCCTGTCGGAGACCACCAGGTCGGCCAGGCCGTCCCGGTCCAGGTCCGTGGAGACGACGAAGTAGGGCTGAGCAAGATCGGAGCCGTAGCACCTTCCTCCCACCAGGTCGCCGGCGGTCCCCCTGTAGAGGCTCAAGGCGCCGGAAAGGCCCGCTCCCACCAGGAGGTCGGCCTTCCCGTCCCCGGTGAAGTCCCCGATCCGGGCCGTCCAGGGAAGGCCCGTGACGGGAAGGGCTCCCGTCTCCCGGAAGGCGCCCGTCCCGTCACCCTTCAAGACCAGGACGATCCCCTCGTCGGTGACGGGAACGGCCAGGTCCAGGTTGCCGTCGCCGTCCAGGTCGCCTGCAGAGACGGCCGACCCTGCGCCGGAGAGGGCCGAAGACTCCGGATTGGGAAGGAAGCCCCGGGAGCCGCCCAGGATGGCATAGACCTTCTTCTCCCCGGGGGAGACCGCACCCAGGTCGAGCCACCCGTCGCCGTTCAAGTCCGCCGCGGCCAGGCCGGTGAAGGACTTCCCCGAAAGAAGGAGGGAGCTGGAGGGCGTGCCCGCGAAGGAGTAGATCCGGACCTCCGCAGCCGACGCATCGGCCAGGGCGGCCTCGGCGGCCCCGTCCTTGTCGAAGTCCGCCGCAGCCAGGGCCAAAGGCTCGGACCCGGCAGGGAGTTTCACCACCAGGGCCTTGGCGAAGGAACCCTTGCCGTCCCCTTTCCAGAAGAGAAGTTCCTCCGACCCGGCGTCGGCGGCCAGGAGGTCCAGGTTCTTGTCTCCGTCCAGGTCGGCCGCTTCCAGGGCCACGGGGCCTTTGCCCGTGGAGAGTTCCAGGGGCTTGGCCGGGAAGGCGCCCTTCCCGTCCCCGAAGAAGACCGAGACCTTCCGGTCCTGGACCCTCAGGACGGCCAGATCCAGGGCTCCGTCTCCGTCGAAGTCGCCCTTCACCAGGTCCAGGGGGGATCCCGGGGCGGAGAGGGTGGCCCCGGCCTTCTCGTCGTAGAGGCCCTTTCCCTGTCCGGGCAGGATCCGCACCGTGCCGGTGACGGTGTGGCTCACCGCCAGGTCCAGGACCCCGTCTCCGTCGAAGTCCCCTGCCACTACGCCCATGGGGCCTTCCCCGCCTGTGGGGATCTCCTGGCGTACCGAGAAGGCCAGGTTCTTGAGAAAGCCCACCGGGGCGCCGCCACCGCCTCCCCCGCCGCTGCGGTGGCAGGCTGCGGCCGGAAGGAGCAGGGCCCCTGCTCCCAGGAGGCTCAAGAAAGACCGGAAGGGGCTGAACTTGTGTCTCATCGTGATTCTCCTCGTCTCCAAACCCCCAGGTACCCTGGACGGAGGTGACCCCCAAGGATACCCCATGGAGGAGCTTTCAGGGAACTTCCCCCCTCCCGGGAAATCATGCTCCTCCCCCGGGCAAGGGCTTCCTCAGTCGTAGAACTGGATGAAGTAGGGGGCCAAGACCACGACCAGGGCGTTGTGGAGGACGTGGGCCGCCCAGGAGGCCCACAAGGAACCCGTCCTCTCCCGGGCGTATCCGAAGAAGAGTCCCAGGAGGAAGACGGGAAACTTCATGATCCAGGGATCGTGGGCCAGCCCGAAGAGGGCAGCCGTCCCCACCAGGGCCCACCCCCTGGGCATGACCTTCCTGAACCAGGACTGGATGAGCCCCCGGAAGGCCAGTTCCTCGAAGAATGGGAGGACGAAGACCACCAGGAGGAGGAGGAACAGGTCCGGGTTCGCCCCGGCCGGATTCTCGGCGATCCACTTGTATACGGGTTGAGGGGTTCTCTGGACTCCCAGGAGATGGAGGAGCTGGAAATAGGCCGTAAAGAGGGGAAACCAGAAGACCAGCCCGGCCGAGTAGATCGCCGCTCCTCCCAGGACGGCCCGGAGGCGGAACTTTCCCGGGGCGATCCCCAGGGCCCTCCATCCCTCCCTGGTCCCCATCCCCGCCGCCAGGATGGGAAGAGAGGCGGCCAGCCAGACCCCGCAGAAGAGCCGGACCTGGAGGGGAACGGCCGGCCTGCCCTTCCCGGCCCAACCGGCCAGGAAGGCCTGGGAGAAGAAGAAAAGAAAGAGGGAGGCGAAGAAGAACCACCCCCCCTGGGCCAGTCCCGGATCGGCCGGAGGGAGAAGAAGGAGGCGGCGGAGTTTCACGGGCTCACCTTCGCCAGGACCTTCCTGGACCTGGGCCCGTCGAACTCGCAGAAATATACGCCTTGCCAGGTTCCCAGGGCCAGGGAACCCGCCTCCACGGGGAGGACCAGGTGGGACCCCACGAGGGAGGCCTTGACGTGGGCGTCGCTGTTCCCCTCGACGTGCCGGAACTCCCGGAGCAGGGGGACCAGCCTGTCCAGGGCGAGAAGGATGTCGTGCCGCACGTCGGGGTCGGCGTTCTCGTTCACCGTGAGTCCCGCCGTCGTGTGGGGGCAGTGGAGGGTCACCGTGCCCTCCCGGATCCCGCTTGCCGCCACCAGGGCCGCCACTTTCCTAGTGATGTCCACGAAAGATTCCCTTCCGGGAGTCTGGATCTCGATCCTTTCCCAGGTCACGGGCCCGGCACTCCTTTCTTCTCTCTCCGCTCCGGTTCCTCCCCCATTTCCGTGCCCTCCACGTCGGAGAGAACGTATACCTTGAGATAGTCCGATTCGGGAAGGGAAAGCAGGACGGGATGATCCCGTCCGGGGGGGACCGTTTCCACTTGGAGGCCCGCCTTCCCCGCGTCCGAGGCGGCCCGCCTGAGGATCTCCAGGAACCGGCCGCGGTCCATGTTGTAGGAGCAGGAGCAGGTCACCAGGACCCCTCCCGGGGAAAGGAGCTGGAGGCACCGCCTGTTGAGTTCCCTGTACCCCCGCTCGGCACCCGGGACCTGGGCCTTGTTCTTGGCGAAGGCCGGCGGATCCAGGACGATCAGGTCGAATCGCTCCCCTTCCCTCACCAGGCCGGGAAGGAGCCGGAAGACGTTGGCCTCCAGGGTCTCCGGCCGGGGAAGGCCGTTCTCCCGGGCATCCTCTTCCAGGATCCTCAGGGCCCGGGCGGAAGCGTCCACCGAGAGGACCGAGGAAGCCCCCCCCGCCAGGGCCTCCAGGGTGAATCCTCCCTGGTAGCAGAACAGGTCCAGGACGCGCTTCCCTGCAGCGAGGGATCCCACGAGGCGCCTGGCCGGGGCCTGGTCCAGGTAGAGGCCCGTCTTCTGGCCCGAGAAGGGCTCCACCGTGACCCTCACCCGGCCGAAGGGGACCCGCAGGCGTTCCACCCTCTCCCCCCTCAGGACCCGGACCTCCCTGGGGAGACCCTCCATGTTCCGTGCGGCCGGGTCGTTCCGGGCCAGGATCATCCTCGGAGAGAGGCGCTCCCAGAGGTGGTCCGCCGCCGGGCCGGCCAGGCGGTCCATGCCCGCCGTCAGGGTCTGGACCACCAGGACCGGGCCGTACCGATCCACCACCAGGCCGGGGAGGCCGTCGGCCTCGGAATAGACCAGACGCATACACTCCCCACGCTCCTCCAGGCCCCTGCGGCGGGCCAGGGCGGCGTCGATCCTGGCGGAGAGTTCCTCCTCCAGGGGCCGTTCCAAGGGCCCCCGGGTGAAACGCCTGAGCAGGATCCTCGACGAAGGAGAAAGGAAGGCCGTGCCGAGCAGTCTTCCCGAGGGATCCTTCACCTCCACGAGATCGCCCGGCCCGCCGGAGAAACGCTCCACCTGGTCCCGGAAGACCCAGGGTCTCCCCCAGCGCCACCGTTTGAGCCCGTTCTTGTCCAGGATCGCCTCCAAGGCACCACCCTCTTCGCTCCCCTTCATTCCTTTTCTTTCTTCATCAGGGCCCGGAACCGGGGGTCCTCCCTGAGGGAGGCCAGGTCCCGGTCCTTCAGGGCCCACTCCCTGTGCAGGTTCCTGGCCCGGGCAGTGAGATAGTTCTCGGCGAAGTCCCGTTCCAGGAGTTTCAGGGCCCGGTCCTTCTCGCCCAACAGGGCCCAGGTGCAGGCAAGGTTGTAGTAGAGACTCGGACCCTCTTCCACGGCCTCGGCCAACCTCTCGGCCCTCTCCTTCTTGCCCGCCCTGGCCAGATAGCAGGCGTAGAAGACCCGGTTGAAATCGCTCCCGTCGAGCTCGAAGGCCCGCCTGCAATGGTACCCTGCGGCCTTCGTGTCCTTTCTGAGGACGTTGGCGTTCACCGCCAGGCTCACGTGGACCTGGGCCAGGACCCCGTCGACCCACTTCAAGGCCGCCCTGGGATTCCGGAAGAATTCCGGGTGCTGCTCGATCTCGGCCTTCCGCGCCTGGTAGTAGCGGAGGCACTCCATCAGGCACCGCTCCGACTCGTTCGGCTTTCGGAGATCCGAATAGATCGAGGCGAGGCGGAAGAGGAAGCGCATCCGGAGCTCCCTGTTGGCCGGAAGTCCCGAGCCCTCGAGGCGTTCCACGGCGTCCCGGCAGAGGCGGAGTTCCTCCTCTCTCTTACCCGCTTCCTCCAGGAAGAAGGCGAACCGCAGGCCGAGCCGGGAGAAGGCCTTCTCCCCCTCTCCCGGACTCCAGTCCTTCGACCCTGGGGGCGGAAGGAAGAGGTCGGGCCTCAACCGGCTCGTCCGGCGCAGGAGAAAGAGGAATCCCCGCTCCGCCAGGTTCCACTTGCCGTTCCTCCCAAGCCCCCGGACCAGGAGGTCCAGGACCCCTCCCTGCCCCTGGAGGAGGGCGTCCTGGCCCCGGAATCCACCCAGGACGTCGCTGTCCCAGCGGTCCTCCAGTTCGCCGATGCACTCCACGGCCAGGGGAATCCAGGCGGCCCCCTCCCGCTCCCTTCCCGAGAGGAAGGCCGCCGTTCCGGCGGCGAAGGCGATCCGGCCGGCCAGGCGGAGGAGATTGCGGACATTCTCTTCCTCCGGCCCCCCATAGGCTTCTCGGCGCATACGAACGGCCCGGATCTGCTCCTCCACGGGTGGAGGGTCCACCCGGGTCCTCCAGGCCAGCCAGGAGGAGACCAGGCCGGAGACGTCGTCGGACCCGGCCGCGGGACGCCTGGCCCGGGCGGCCAGGCAGGCTCCCCAGGCCCTCCTGAAGAGGGCCTGGGCCGCCCCCCCCTCCCCGGCGAGAAAGCGTTCCTCTCCCTGGAAGAGGAGGACCCTGGCCCGGTCGAAGGGGGAAGCCGCCCCGGCGGGAGTCGGGGGGACGAGCTTCTCCAAGGCCGCCGAGAGGGAGGCCGGATCGGAGGATCCCCTTGCATCCAGGGCGGCCGTGTATGCGGCTCCGAGGGCCAGGTCCAGGTTGGAGGGATGGGCCTTCCAGGCCCGCAGAAAGAGGGCCAGCCGCCGGGGGTGGTCCTTCCTGTCGAAAAGCCAGGAGTCCATCCCCCAGAAGGCCGTATATGCAGCGCCCCGCAGGGAAGGATCGCCGCTCCCGAGGAAGGCGATCACCCCGGGCAAGGCTTCCCGGCTGTAACGATTTCCCAGGGAAGAGAGATAGAGAGGAAAGAGGCCGGGCAGCTCCCGGCGCACTACATCGAAGAGAGACGGCAGGACCGCCCAGGCGGAATCCATCGAGACGAGCCCCTTCAAGGCCCTCCTCCTGGAAGGGGAGGATCGGCGCCGGACTTCGGCCGCCAGGGCCCGGGCCGCAGTGATCTCGTCCATGGCGGAAAGGACCGCCACCGTCTCTTTGCGCACCAGGGGATCGGGGTCCCCCAGGTGGGGCGCCAGGGCCCGGACCCTGGCGGCGATGGCCTCCCTCCAGCCGGGAGCGTCCCTCCTCCCCAGGGCGTGGACCAGAAAGAGGCGGACCCGGGGATCGGGCTCTCTTTCCAGGATCTTCCCCAGGGCCTCCGTGCTGGATGCACCTGCCACCTTGGCCAAGACCCTGGCCCGGGCCAGGCGGACCCCCGGCTCCTTGGAAGAGAAGCCCTCGAGAAGGTATGGGACGGCCGTCTCGCCGAACCTCTCCAGGGACGAGGCAGCCTGGGCGATCCCCCTGTCCAAGGCCTCCACCAGGAGGGCCGGCCTGGGAAGGGCCTTCCTTGGGGGAGTTTCCCCCAGGAGGGGGAGGGTTCCCGCGAAGAAGACCGCCGCCCAAAGGAAAGAGCCTTTCATTCCCCCTCCTCCCAGCGGATCCAGCCCTGGATGCCCGAAAGGACGGAGCGGAACCCCTGGGCCTGGAAGAAGGCCCGGGCCGGGCCGTTTCCTTCCTCCACCATGGCGTAGACCTTCCTTTCCCCGGCCTTCCGGAGAGCCCAATCCAGGAGGCGCCGGCCCACACCTTTCCGCCTGTGTCCCGGCGCAACGAAGAGGGTGCATTCCGCCTCGCCGGGGCCCAGGTCCAACCGGGCGAAACCCTGGGGTTCCTCCTCCACGGCCAAGGCCAGGAGCACCCTGGGATCCTCCAGGAGCCTCTCCGGGTTGGGAAGGGAATGGCCCATTCCCCCAAAGCTCTCCTCGGTGAGCCAAGAGAGGACGATCTCCAGTTCCCGCCTGCTTCGGACCCGTTCGATTCTCGTTCCCGCCACGGCCAGCACTCTCCCTTCCTTCGGGACAGTCTCATTTTCCTCAACCCCCCATGGTTGACAAGCTTTGCGGGGAATTCCTAAGATTCTCGTTCCTGGCTCGGATCCTTCGAGGAAGGTCCGCCCTGGGCGGGCTCTCCAGGATCCTCCAGGTCCGCCTTGCGGAGCCTGGAAAAGAAGTGGGGCCCCCCCCACTTTTTTTTCGCCTCCGCGAAGAACGTGGTCGCCTTGCAGAGAGCCCTCCAGGAGGGCACATGGGACTGGAAACAGAAATCCTTCGTTACATCGAAGTCCTCCACCGGGAGAAGGACATCGACAAGGAGATCCTCTTCGAGGCCCTCGAAGAGGCTCTGGCGGCGGCGATCCGCCGTAAATACGACCTGGAAGACGAGGTCGTCGAGGTCCACATCGACCGGGAGACTGGGAAGGTCCAGTCCGATTTCGAGTTGGACCTGGCGGACCTGGGAAGGATCGCCGCCACTACGGCCAAGCAGAGGCTGCTCCAGAAGCTCAGGGAGGCCGAGCGGGACGTCCTCTTCGAAGACTTCGAGTCCCGCATGGGAACCCTGGCCAACGGCACGGTCCAGAGGTTCGAAGGGGACAACGTGGTCATCTCCATAGGCAAGGTGGAGGGAATCCTCCCCCGCAAGGAGCGGGTCCGGGGAGAGAACTACCACGTAGGCGACAGGATTCGTTGCCTCGTCCGGGAAGTCCGCAAGATCGGCCCCAAGATCAAGGTGGTCCTCTCCCGGGCCAACCCGGACCTGGTCCGCCGCCTCTTCGAGCTGGAAGTGCCGGAGATCGCCGACGGGATCATCGAGATCAAGGCCGTCGAGAGGGAACCGGGTTACCGGACCAAGCTGGGCGTAGTCTCCCACGACCCCAAGATCGACTGCGTGGGAGCCTGCGTGGGCGTGAGGGGCACCCGGATCAAGTCCATCATCGACGAACTCAACGGGGAGAAGATCGACGTCATCCCCTGGGACGACGACCCGGAATCCCTCATCGTGAACGCACTCAAACCTGCCGTCGTCTCCTCCATCACCCTGGACCGGGAGAACAGGAAGGCCCTGGTCATCGTCGACGAGGACCAGCTCTCCCTGGCCATCGGCAGGCGAGGCCAGAACGTCCGCCTCGCCTCACGGCTGGCCCGGTGGGACATAGACATCATGACGCGGGAACAACTGGAGGCCTCGGCCGGACCGGACCGGGTCCCCCAGGAGGAGCCTCCAGCGGAGGGTGAGGAAAACACAGGACCTTCCGGGGAGGGGATGGCGCCCCAGGGCTCCATGGGAGAAGATTCTTCCCCCCCCAGCGGGAGCGAAGGGGAGCCCTCCCGGGAGGAAATCCCATAGGCCGGAAGCCGGGAGAAGGCTCTCTTTCTACCCGGGTTGATACATTCGGAAATTGGAACAGGATCTACTTCTCTTCCCAGGCCACCGGGAAGGAAGGGGAACCAAGGGGTGAAAGCCCCGGTCATGCGAAAGCACGGGTGACAAGTTGGCGAAGAAGCGTGTCCGTGATCTTGCCAAGGAGATGGGCAAGACCAGCCGCGAGATGGTGAAGATCCTCAAGGAGTTGGGGTTCGACAAGGTCAAGACCGCCCAGACTACGCTGGACGACGCCGACATCATCCAGATCCAGGCCCGCCTCGAGGTCTACGGCCTGATTCCTTCGGCCAAGGAGAAGGAGGAGGAAGCCAAGGAAGGGGCTCCGGAGAAAACCCGGGAGGCCCAGGCGGAGGCTCCCGTCGAGGCCCCTCCCGCGGCGGAGGAAGCCCCTCCAGCCCCGGCTCCCGCCAAGGAAGAGGAGAAGAAGGAAAAAGAAGGAGGAGAGGAGGAAGGGAAGCAGGAGGAGCCACCCCGGGAGCCCGGAAAGGAAGAGGTTCCCCGGGAAGCCCCGGCCCCCCTGGCGGAGGAACCTGCCCCTCCGGCGGAGGAGGCCCCATCCGAGACCGCCTCCCAGGCCGAACCTGCCCCGGCGGTGCAAGGATCGGCCCCTCCCGAAGCTCCCGCCCCCCAGGAAGCTCCCCCGGAAGAGAAGCCTGGCGCCGAGAAGAAAGAGCCTGCCCCCCAGCCCGCGGCCGCCCAGGAGGAGAAGGCCGCCCAGGCCGGGGCCGCCCAGGGCACCACTTCGGCCCGCTCCGAGTCCTCGGGCCAGACCGAGACTCCCCTTCGCCGCCGGGTCCGGCCCAAGCGCAAGGGCGCCCAGATTCTCGGCAGGATCGAACTTCCCCAGGACGTCCGAAAGGACGCGGCCCGTCGCTCCCGGCCCCTTTCGGAGATCGAGGCCGAGCGGAACCTCCGGGAGCGGGCGCTCCAGAACATCCGGACCCGGGCGGCCCGTTCGCCCGTAGGCGGCGGCAGGGGGGAGCCCCACAGGGGCGGCCGCCACGGCGGGAGCAGGGGAGGCGGAACGGGAACGGCCTGGCCCGGGTTCGGCCGGCGCCAGGGAGGCAACAAGAACAAGCTCCTCCCGAGAAAGAAACCTTCCCTCGCTCCCACCCCTGCGGTGGATCCCTCCAAGCCCGTGGTGGTCTCCCCGCCCGTTTCGGTGAAGGACCTCTCCCAGGCCCTGGGGATCAAGGTGAGCGACCTCTTGCGGGTCCTCATGCTGGAGCTCAAGGTCACGGCCCAGATCAACTCCTTCCTGGAAAACCACGTGGTGGAGCTCGCCGCCGAGGCCCTGGGACGGAAGGTGGTCTTCAAGGAGACCTTGGGAGCCGAGGAGGAACTGCTCCAGGAACTCGAAGAGGAGACTCCCAATCCTGAGAACCTGGTCCCCCGCCCGCCGGTCATCACCGTCCTAGGGCACGTGGACCATGGAAAGACCTCCCTCCTGGACAAGATCCGGGAGGCCAACGTGGCCGCCACCGAGGCGGGAGGCATCACCCAGCACATCGGCGCCTACAGGATCCTCACCGAGAAAGGCCAGGAGATCACCGTCATCGACACTCCCGGCCACGAGGCCTTCACCCAGATGAGGGCCCGGGGCGCCCAGGTGACGGACATCGCCGTCCTGGTGGTGGCCGCCGACGACGGGGTGATGCCCACGACGGAAGAGGCCATCAACCACGCCAAGGCGGCGGGTGTGCCCATCGTGGTGGCCATCAACAAGGTGGACAAACCCGGCGCCAACCCCATGCGGGCCATGCAACAACTGGCGAGCCTGGGGCTCAACCCCGAAGAGTGGGGCGGCGACGTGGGGATGATCCAGACTTCGGCCGTCACGGGCCAGGGGATCCAGGACCTCCTGGACCGGATCATCCTGGAGGCGGAGATCCTGGACCTGAAGGCCGACCCCACCCTCCCCGCCAGGGGCACCGTTCTCGAAGCCAAGCAGACCCCCGAGGAAGGAACGGTCGTCTCCTTCCTGGTCCAGAACGGTACCCTGAGGAAGGGGGACAACGTTCTCTG
>Ga0256914_1002819_pt1 | contig 14253 bp, 8 predicted proteins | sample HulkmetaG_FD_191571 | JGI IMG/M metagenome (GOLD analysis project Ga0256914, IMG submission 191571) | Hydrothermal chimney microbial communities from Main Endeavour vent field at the Juan de Fuca Ridge, Pacific Ocean - Hulk | ecosystem: Environmental > Aquatic > Marine > Hydrothermal vents ... | reverse complement strand
GAGTCCATCCTCCAAATACACCCATCCAGCGTCTGAACGCTGATTTATCTTTAGACGGTCGAATAACATTTTTGCCAATATTGCTTCGCTAGTGTTTTTATATTCTTTCGGCATCTAGTCTTTATTACTCAATTTGGTGGCCTCTTAACGGCAAAAAGCGCTTAGGGCTTGGATACAAGCAAAAAAACAACTTGCAATATTTGAGCGGGTCTCCTAAAAACGGCGAGGGGAAGAGATGTTAAAGTTTTTTGAAATTTGTGAACACGCCAAAGGAAATCTTTATTACATTATTCCGCTTTTGGCGTGCGCAAGATTATATAGTCTTTACTAAATTAACGTTTATCACCATACAAACGAAAAATAAGCGTATAATAAGGACCATGTTCCGGATAGAAAGTAAGCCAATAGTAAGGTTCTCCGTTTATTTTTATATCCGCCATTAAGCTGCCATCCTCATTCACGTATTTCAGTTTTCGAAAAGTACGATCTCTATTGCCGGAATTGGAATATAAAATCCATTTTCTCAAACTTTTATTAGGCTTTATGGAAAAAGTTACTGGCAGTAGGTCAGAAAACGCATATCCGTGTAGAAACTCTTTCAGATAAATTTTGACCAATTGCCCTGTATAAGAATCAGAGTCCTGTACTGTTTCAACCCTGGCATGAATATCATTGGGAAAAACAAGTGTAACCATCATGCTACCTGTCGGATCGTGAAAACTTACTGTGTTTGCCAAATTATCTGCCGTTTTGACCGTAATTGATGTTAAAATTTGTGAGCTATTCCCTCCAGCATTTTGAGCTTCAAATTTAATATTTTTTACACCACTAGAAGTCGGCTTGACAGTTGCCCGAGCAGTCCACCTGCAAAAGTTCTCAGATTTAAGTTCTAATTTTGCCGGACCCCCAATAGGAGAAAGATCAGCCCAAAGTCTTGTAGGATTATCGTAAACATTACATGACAATGTTATCCCCCGGCTTATTCCCTGCTCTAATTCTCCTCCATCTGATCTTATTGAGCAATATGGTGCATCACTTAACTTCAGGTGTAATGTCTTTATGGAGGAGCCAACACCTGTTGTAATTTCGGTTGCTATTACAAAAATGACATCACCAGCTTTAGCTATTATATCTACAGGATTTGATGAGTTATTATATGTAAGTGTTTTAATGTGCTTAACTCTATAATTGTCATGATAATCCTCAATGAGTGTAATGTAAATTTCTACACCATGTGGAATATCTCTCTCTGCCTTCAAGATAAGCTTCCTTAAAGTATCTCCTGCAGCAATTTGCGGTCTAATGGCCCAAGTCTTTGCGGTCAAATCACTCTTTAACTGGCAAAGCCAATCCTTATGTGTTTCTGTTGTGCGTAAAACTGTTAAATCACTGGACCTGGCAGATAATGGAAAACCTATAGAATCGCGATCTGTACCAAATGTGGAACGCTTATCCAAAAGAGTGTAAAGGACAAAATCACGCCATAAATTTTCAAGTGTATTATTTAGATGGGTAGATACGAAACCTTGAAGTGCAGTTATTGCGGTGCGGGTCACTATTCCTGAAGAGACATTGAAGACGATATCTTCCCAAAAATCTTTCATGCTTATGTTGCTCTGCCGCTTTAAGAAAGACAAGAAGTGTGCTGCTTGATATTCATGAACCCCATCCAAAAACGATAATTGATTAGCGAAAAATTCCATGGTCAAGGGCTGCAAAGTTTTATGGTCCCCTTGTGATACCACTTCACTAGCAGCCAAATCTGCCATGGCTTCGATCAGCCACTTTGTGTCTGATCCAAGAAAAATATCTAACCAATGATCATCATATGATCCCATTTCAAAACCAGATAAATATTTATTTTGAATTGCATGAAACAACTCATGAGCCGCATCGTGTTGTGTCTCTTTTATAGAGGTCTTTCTTATTTCAAAATAAATGGCATCCTTACCCACTGAACCGTTGGAATAATGAGTTTCACCATCTAAATTATATCCAAGGACCTGAAATCTTTTATAAAGCATAACATTGAATGGCGTATCTGGAGTTTTAAATCCTTCCTGTTTATAAGCATGAAAAGCATTATCAAAATATCCGCCTATACGCCGAGCAAAGTCAGTGATGGATTGATCTGGCAAACCATTTGAATCAGACCAATCATCTGTATCATAGTAAATTTTAAACAATTTATCTGGTGAATACACATAATTATCTAATATAGAGCATACCCAAGCAATGGGAGATAGAGTTCTAGTCTTTACTATTATTACACCTCTTTCTAAATTGACCTCCTTGGACATGAATTCCCACACATTTAGTGACCTGTTCCAATGTAGAACATGAAGGTCTTCCGCACCAACATCATTTGGTAAATTATCCATTTCCAATGGCAATTCTATTAAAACTGGTCTTGAAAAAAGATGTTTCTCGCCTAAATCAATGTCTACAACCTTACTCCAATACACATTTTCCATAGGTAAAGGCATATTGTTCACACTGGACAAACTAAATTGAATAGCATCGCTTAAACTACCTGCTGGTAATACAATTTTAATTTTACTAGTCGGATCCATAATAGTTTGTTCCTGTGAACTAGGAGTAATTATAGTTTCAAAAAGAAGTGTCCTATCCACACTTATCGTTGGAGGATAGACATGTCGTATATCAACCAATTGAAGAGTCACCGGTGAGAAAGAAGTCAGGCTTAAGGCAACATTCCAACAATCTAAACCAATACATATTGGCTTAATATGCAATATATTATTCTCGATATCATATGTAGCACAAGTTGATCCACTTCCTCCTTCACCCAAATTTACTAGCTGAAATGTTAAAGGATGCGTTGGCAAGACGGCAAGCTCCAGCCAATAAGAGCTACCCATTATATCCATATTTGGAATACAAACTAAAGCGGCATCTACATCGTAAGACGCATATGAGCTTGGTGTTAATGATGCTATGGTTGGGTCACCATCTTCCTCACCGCTGCTTATAAGAACTTCTCCAAGTAAAAGTCGGGTTTTGTCCCCGCCGTAGTTATCCAATAGCACGAAAATAATGAATGCTTGGGAAAGCCTTTTCCAATTGTCATGTGTTAGATCAAAATGGTATGAGGCAATGGGCACGCCTCCTCGATCATCATAATTTGTTGTACTTGTTACAACCTCAACCGACTTGTCTGAGGAAACATCAATCCGTGTATAGTACCAAATGTCATCTTGAACTAATTTACTCCCATCCCACGAATGGTCTGTAGTAAACCACTTTTCTGGTCCCAGAGCCTTAGCTGCTAGATAAGTCCCAGGAGAATTTTCATAAGGCCATCCAATCCCCATAATGAACGCTGTATATTTTCCCGGTGGCCCGTGAATTTGCCACTTTAAATAAACAGTAGCGTCTCTTAAATCGTACTGCTGTTGGGAAACAGCGTGAATGACACCTCGATAGTCTCTTAAGCCAAAGGAAATACCTTTATCATCTACCTCAACAATAGATTGGCTATTTGTTGATAAAGTCGTCCAACTCCGTTCATCTAAAGGAACTGACTGAGATGCAAAAACTGAACAAATTGAAAATAAAACCATGAAACAAAAGAATAGAAGGAAACTTCGAAGCATCATTTATGGCCTCCTTGAAGAAAACTCCTATTATTTTGTATCAGCTTTAACTGACAAAAAACTAACAAAAAATATTCTTTTATTTTCAAGTGGTTACACAAAAAAAACGAATGAAAGGATAAAAAGAATCGATAGAAAACGTTACTATGTGCTGTTAAGCAGCTTTTTTACAAACTCAACGGCCTGTTGTTTACTGTTGATCCTGCCTTCGACCTGTGCCTCTTCCACGGCATCAAGAATCTGGCCAATCAGTGGACCTTGAGAAAGGCCAAATATCTGCTGAAGGTCATGACCTGTAAGCAACTTAGGTCTCGATTGCACAGGCTTCATGGTGTTTTTATGAAAATGATCGATTTTTTCCCACAACCTTTCCAGTTCTTCATCCAACTCAGGAGGTTTCAAAGGCCCTTTGCCTGCCATGCTGTCAGCCATGGCGAGCATGAATAATGCAGGGTAATCCTCACCTATTTCCTTTAGGAGTCGGCGCATTGCCCTTTTAGAGGGCCCGCTTTTTCTTAGGTCATTGAGCAAGTGGAAAGGCCGCATATGCAGTCTTATGAGCAGGGTGGTGAAATCTGTGCGTTTTTTTGGCCATCTGAGCCTTTTTGCGATATCTTTTACGATATTGGCTCCGGCACTGTCATGTTCATAAAATGTTACGCGCTCACCCTTTAAACCTCTACAAACAGGTTTGCCCACATCATGAAAAAATACCGCCCATTTCAGCGCTGGGATTTTGTCGGCATTCACTTTGAGCCAGTATTCCATCTGTTCACATTTTGAGAATTTGGTACACGGATCCTCGATGAGTTGTTCAAGACACCTCAAGGCCTCAACGCTATGCCCCAAAACGTCCAGGTGATGAAAACCTGGTTGATCCACACCAGACATTTGCTCAATTTCAGGAAAGAGTTCGAAGAGCAGGCCTGCACCAAGCATAGCGTTGAAGGCTTTGGCTGCTGAATTTGAGGCCATGATGAGGTGAAGTTCATGGTCAACTCGTTCAGGGGCCGGAATACGCACTAAAGTGGCCAGCTCCTTTATCCATTCCAGGGTTTGGGGCACGATCTCAAATCCTAGTTCGGCCATAAAGCGGAACGCTCTCACAAGGCGCAAGGGATCGTTTTTCAAGTTCTGCCGTGAAATAGCCCTTATGTTTCCCCTCTTCAGATCGTTTTTGCCATCTGCAGGATCGATCAGCGCACTACTGCCCAAGATGGCCTCTTGCCCTGTGCCTTGTTTCAAAAAAAATGTAAATTTATCCAAATCCAAGGCCATAGCATTTATGGAAAAGTCCCGCAGCAAAAGGTCCTGCTCAATAGTTTCTGCCGTACCCCTGAACTGACTGAAATCCACAATGGCCTTTTCAACCACTACCCTTGCCACACCTTCTTCCTCATGGAGAATAAGAAAAGTACCTCCATACTTTTCAGCAAAAAGCCTTGCCAGCTGGATTGCCTTCTTCGAAACCACTATATCCAAATCTATAAAGTTTCTGCCTAGCGCCAGATCACGCACAGGTCCGCCTGCAACCCATACTTGTTTGTTTTCTGCCAATTCCTTGATATTGGCCAATTGTTTCAAAAGGATAGCTTTTTCCATACAGCATCATGTATCCAGGCTCTAAATCTAGCCATGGCATTCTGTTTTTCCTTTGTGTGATAGGGAAAAGTGCGGTTTGACAACAACACCATGGCAACCCCCTTTTCAAGGTCAAGCCAAAACGAGGTACCAGTAAAACCCAAGTGGCCTACACTGTGTCCATAGGTGAAACCAGAACCTGCCTGAGAGGCCTTTTTACCAGGAACATCAAACCCAAGAGCCCTTAATGTCCCTTCTTTGGTTTCAACTGGCTTGAGGAAAAGACGCATGGTAGCAGCTGGTATAGGACTTTTTCTACAAGTGCCCGTGTAAATATCAAAAATTTTTCCAACGGCCTCAGCCACGCCTTTGGTTGTGCCAAATAGGCCGGCATGGCCTGCTATCCCTCCCAAGGCCCAGCAATTTAAGTCATTAACCTCCCCCCATGCAATTTTCTTTCTGAAGGAACAATATTCACTAGGCACGACAAAAGCTGAATCGAGACTATGGCTGCAGGAAGGAGGATAAAAAAGCTCATCCAAATCCAGCGGCCTTCGTACAAACTGTTCCCACGCCTGATCAAGCCTCAATGAAGCGGTCTGTTCGATAATTTTCCCCAGCAAAATAAATCCTAAATCACTGTATACCACCTTTTCTCCAGGGAGAGATTGAAAAGGGGCAGCCAATATCGATTTAACGAATTGACAGTGTCTTCTGGCCCCTATCTCGTAAAGTGGCAGGTGAGCTCCCAATCCTGAAATGTGCTGCAAGAGATGACCAACAGTAACCTTTTCGAAGATAGGATTTGAAGGCTGAAAAAATTTGGTAACGGGGTCATCCAACCCCAGCATTCCCTGTGCGTACAAGGCTGCAGCTGTCAAACCGGTTACAAGGGGCTTGGTCAGTGAGGCCAGATCAAATACGGAATTTTCGGTTATTTCAGGTGCCCAGTCAACATAAGTTGCCTTACCTGCAGTGGCTAAGGTCATGATTTCCCGGCCTTTGCAGACTGCCATGGCCGCGCCAGGAAATAGCCCTGCCTTAATCCCTTGATTCAATGAAGATTCAATGGTTTCTTTTAGAGACAAGGTGCAAGCTTAGAAAGGAACATCATCCTCAACTGGAGGAAGCGGTGGCTCCAATTCGCCAGCATCGCCAGATCCACGAACTGCCTTGGGCTCGAGCAGGATCAACTCTTTGGCAACCACCTCTGTAATCCACCGGGTATTGCCGTCTTGGTCTTCCCATGACCTAGTTTGGAGCCTTCCCTCCACGTAGACTTGACTGCCCTTTGATAGATATTCACCTGCAATTTCACCCAGTCTACGGAATGCCACGACCCTGTGCCAATCTGTTTCCTCACCCCACTGTTCCCCTTGCTTGACCGGCCTGTTGGTGGCCAGCCTGAAATTGGCTACGGCGACGCCATCAGGCGTGTAGCGGATTTCTGGATCTGCACCAAGGCGGCCAATCAACATCACCTTGTTAAGACTCTTAGACATAAATCTACCTCTCTATACCACAAACCGGAATTGACCCTTGCCCAGAAGATCGTGCAAATGGACAATGCCTACCAGTTTGCCCTTTATTTCTATCACAGGAAGCACTGTAATAAGATGTTTTTCCATAAGCTCCAAGGCTTCTGCTGCCATCGTCTCCGGCATTATGGACTTTGGGTTCCTAGTCATCACCTCATCGACATTCCTTGATGGCAGGTCATCATATTTTATCAAAGCGCGCCTTATATCGCCATCTGTGACTATGCCTGCCAAGGTCTCGTCTCCGTCAAGCACCAGTACGGCGCCAAGGCCCTTGGCATCCAATTCCTTGAGCATATCTGCAACTATTGAGCCTGTGCGCACCAAAGGCAGGTTTTCTCCTGTAAGCATCACCTCTTTCACCTGCACCTTGAGCCTCTCCCCCAAGGTACCTGCAGGATGGTTCCTCAAAAAGTCCTTCTCATTGAAATGGCGCATCTCAAGTAGCACCACTGCCATTGCGTCTCCCATGGCAAGAGCTGCGGTGGTGCTAGCGGTGGGAGCGAGACCCAAACCGCAAGCCTCTTTAGAAACGCAGGTATTCACCACGACCTGACTACTGCGACCCAAAGTTGAAGCGGGGTTGCCGGTCAAGGCAATAACAGGAACGTTGCGATCTTTGAATACGGGCAGAAGAGCATTCAGCTCCTGGGTTTCACCGCTGTTGGAAATTGCTATTACCACGTCACCAGTGGATACTACACCAAGATCTCCATGCATTGCTTCGACCGGATGGAGGAAGATGGCTGGCGTGCCAGTGCTTGAAAAAGTAGCAGCTATTTTCCTTCCTATGAGGCCAGACTTGCCAATGCCTGTGACCACGACCCTACCCTTAATACTGAAAAGGAGTTCTATGGCTTCTGTAAATCCGCCATCAAGGCGCCCCACCACTTCTTGCAGTCCAGCAATTTCCGTTTCAAGGGCCTTTTTACCTGCCTCGATAATGCGAGACTTGTCCCAACCTGAACTCTTCATCGGCAACAATTAAGCTTCCATCTGATATTTTCCAGCATACTCTTGGACTTCTGCAGGGTATTCCCCATTAAAGCAAGCCATGCAAAAACGGTCACCATCACCACCAGCTGCCTCGATCATAGATTCGATGCTCAGATAATGAAGACCATCAAGCTCCAAGAAATCCCTTATCTCTTCAACAGAATGTTTGGCTGCAATCAGCTCTCCTTTGCTGGAAAAATCTATGCCATAATAACAGGGGAAACGGGTTGGCGGGCAGCTCACCAGCATGGTGATCTCCTTGGCGCCTGCATCTCGTATGGTCTTAATGCGGGTCCTGCTAGTGGTTCCACGGATAATTGAATCTTCTATCAAGATGACCCGTTTGCCGTGTATCATCTCTTTTACCGGGTTCAGCTTTATTCGCACCCCAAAGTCGCGCATGGTCTGGCTTGGCTGGATAAAGGTGCGGCCAACATAATGATTTCTTATCACTGCCAGCTCCAAGGGAATTCCCGCTGCCTGGGCATAGCCCACCGCTGCGTAATTGCCAGAATCTGGAAAGGGCATGGCAAAATCTGCGTCTATGGTGACCTCTTTTGTCAATGCAGCACCAAGACGCTTTCTGAACATATAAACATTTTTGCCAAAGATGTCGCTGTCTGGCCTGGCAAAATATATAAATTCGAAAATACAGTTTGCCTGCCTCTTTGACTCAACTGCCTGAAATGAGTGGAGGCCGTTGTCATCGATCATGACCACCTCTCCAGGCTCAACCTGGCGCACATAATCTGCTTGGACAAGATCGAGGGCGCACGTTTCAGATGCAAGGATGTAGGCTCCATTGAGTTTTCCTATACAAAGTGGCCTGAATCCAAGAGGGTCTCTAAATCCTATTAGCATGCCCTCAGTGCCCATGACTATGGAATAAGCCCCCTGCACTTGTTCCATAACTGTGGTTATGGCTTGCTTAAGGCCCTGCCTGGCCGATTTTGCGAGCAGATGGACAATCACCTCACTGTCCATGGTTGTTTGAAAGATAGAGCCATGGCGCTCTAGCTCGTTCCTCAAGCTCAACGCATTAACCAGGTTCCCGTTGTGGGCCACTGCAAGGGTACATCCTGCATGGCGCACACAAAACGGCTGGGCATTCTGGAGCACAGACGAGCCTGTGGTGGAATAGCGAACGTGGCCCACGGCTAGGCTTCCCCTGAGTTCACCCAAGATGCGTTCATTAAATATGTCTGGAACAAGGCCCATTGCCTTGTATTCATTTACATTTTCCCTGTCAAAGGCCACTATGCCTGCGCTTTCCTGGCCCCTGTGCTGCAAGGCATACAAGCCAAAGTAGGTGAGTTTTGCAGCCTCAGGATGGCCAAATACCCCGAACACCCCGCACTCTTCTTTTGGTCCGCCTAGTGCCCTGCTGGCCCAGAAGTGATTGTGCTGCATCGGGCAGCCCTTCAAAAGATTCTTGCCAGAAGATGTGGTGTAGATATTGTTTTTATTCATTTGCCGGAATGATAGTAGTCTTGTAAAGGCTTAACCTCAAGTTCACGGTTTTGTAAGGCTGTGATTGCCTCTGCTGCCGCCTTGGCACCTGCAATAGTGGTAAAATATGGTACATCGTAGTCAAGACAGGTGCGCCTGAGATAGTATGAATCTGATCTTGTCTTTTTTCTGCCACTAGGCGTGTTGATAACCAAATTGATCTTTCCATTCTTCATCAAGTCTATCACATTGGGACGCCCCTCAGACACTTTGTAGACCCGTTTGGCCTCAACGCCGTGTTTGTTGAGGAATTCCGCTGTTCCTTCGGTGGCAGTAATAGCAAAACCTGCCTCTACCAAGGTTTTGGCTATTGGCAAAAGGGCCTCTTTGTCGCCTTGCTTTACGCTCAAAAATGCAGTGCCGCTGGTAGGCAAAAACAGCCCGGCCCCTTGCTGGCTCTTGGCAAAGGCCATTCCAAAGTCTGAGTCAATACCCATCACTTCTCCTGTGGATTTCATTTCAGGCCCAAGGACGACATCCACTCCTGGAAAACGCCTGAAAGGGAAGACAGATTCCTTTACTGCCACATGATCGATATGAACCTCTTTGGTGAAACCAAGGTCGGCCAGTGACTTTCCAAGCATCACCTTCGTGGCAATCTTTGCCAAAGGCACGCCGGTGGCCTTGCTTACAAAGGGCACGGTCCTTGAGGCTCTGGGATTTACCTCCAATACGTATAAACGGCCATCTTTTACAGCATATTGGACGTTCATGAGTCCAATGACCTTCAGCTCCCTAGCCATGGCCTTGGTGGCATCCTTTATCTGCTCGATCAGCTCTTCTGATATAGTATGCGGGGGCAGGACACATGCTGAATCGCCTGAGTGGATGCCAGCTTCTTCAATATGCTCCATGATACCGCCAATGACCGTCAGATTGCCATCAGAAACGGCATCTACATCAATTTCTGTGGCATCCTGCAAAAATTTATCTATCAAAATAGGGTGGCCTTCTGCCACATGCACCGCCTCTTCCATAAAGTCCCTCAGGCCGCTGTCATCGTAGACTATCTTCATGGCCCTGCCCCCAAGTACGTATGAAGGACGTACGACCACCGGATATCCTATGCGATTCGCAATTTCCAGGGCCTGTTCCAAGTTAGTGGCAGTGTCATTGGCTGGCTGAACCAGGCCAAGTTTTTGTAGCATCTGCTGAAAGCTCTTGCGGTCCTCAGCCATATCTATGGATTCTGGGCTGGTGCCGATTATGGGAACTCCAGCCTTTTGAAGCGGCACTGCCAGGTTTAACGGAGTCTGCCCGCCGAACTGGACAATGACACCGTCTGGCTTTTCCGTTTCCACTATGTGCAGCACATCCTCCAAGGTAAGGGGTTCGAAATAAAGCTTGTCTGAAGTATCATAATCTGTGGAAACAGTTTCAGGGTTGGAATTTACCATGATGCTTTCAAGGCCTTCCTCCCTCACAGCCATGGCTGCATGAACGCAGCAGTAATCAAACTCGATTCCTTGGCCTATCCGGTTTGGGCCTCCACCCAGGATCATGATCTTCTTTTTGTCACTGGCCCTAGCTTCCTCCTCCTGTTCATAGGTGGAATAATAATAAGGTGTGTAGGCCTCAAATTCTGCAGCACAGGTGTCTACCAACTTGTAAACCGGCCTGATATCCTGCTCAAGCCTTTCTTTTCGCTGTTCATCCTCGCTTTTATTGAAAATATTCGCTAGCTGCTTGTCGGAAAAGCCCTCTTGTTTGTAATGGCAAAGGTCAACTGTCTTACCTTCGGCAGCAGCCTCAACCAGGTCAGAACCCTCTTGGTGAATCTTTTCTATCTGATAGAGAAACCACGGATCGATCTTGGTGAGTTTGTATATCTCATCCACAGAAAAGCCCATGCGCAAGGCCAACATTATATAGAAAATGCGCTGGGAGTTGGGGGTACGGAGCCTTTTGATAACCTCGTCACGGTGGGGCAGAGTACCTGTGCGTTCCCAGGGATCTTTGCCGTCAAAGCCAAGGCCTGCCCGTCCTATTTCCAAAGACCTGAGCCCCTTTTGCAAGGCTTCCCTGAAGGTCCGGCCTATGGCCATGGTCTCGCCCACACTCTTCATGGCAGTGGTGAGGATGTCCTCTGCCTCGGGGAACTTCTCAAAGGTCCAGCGCGGTATCTTTACAACGCAATAGTCTATCGTTGGTTCAAAGGAGGCCATGGTCTCACGTGTAATATCATTGGGAATCTCATCTAACGTATATCCTACGGCAAGCTTGGCTGCTATTTTTGCAATGGGAAAACCAGTGGCCTTGGATGCAAGGGCAGACGAACGGGAAACCCTGGGGTTCATTTCTATGACAACCATCTCGCCCGTTTCCGGATGCACTGCAAACTGAATGTTCGAGCCGCCTGTATCCACCCCGATCTCGCGGATTATTGCCAGGGCTCCATCCCGCATCGTTTGATATTCCCTGTCGCTGAGGGTCTGAGCCGGAGCTACAGTGATGCTGTCGCCAGTATGCACCCCCATGGGATCAAGGTTTTCTATGCTGCAAATAATCACTACGTTATCCTTGGCATCCCGCATCACCTCCAACTCGAATTCCTTCCAGCCAATCACCGACTCCTCTAGCATGACCTCGTGTATCATGCTCAAGTCAAGCCCTTGGGAGCATATCTCTTCGAGATCGTCTGGATTATAGGCAATGCCGCCTCCGGTTCCTCCAAGGGTAAAACTTGGCCTAACGATTATGGGGAAGCCTATCTCATCCACGGCATTTCGGGCTTCCTCCATTGAACGCACAATAGCGCTCTTTGGAATACGCAGCCCTATGCGTTCCATGGCCTCCCTGAAAAGCTCTCTGTCTTCGGCCTTGTGAATTACCTCCTTTGAGGCCCCCAGCATTTCCACCCCTAGCTCTTCCAATATGCCGGTATCTGCAACTTTTACAGCGGTATTGAGCCCCGTCTGGCCGCCAAGTGTAGGTAATATGGCATCCGGCCGCTCTTTTTTTAATATTTTTATGACCACTTCCGGCGTGATGGGCTCGACATAGGTACGGTCTGCCATTTCTGGATCAGTCATGATAGTGGCAGGATTCGAATTGACCAGCACGACCTCATAGCCTTCTTCTTTAAGGGCTTTGCAGGCCTGGGTTCCTGAATAATCAAATTCACATGCCTGGCCTATGACTATGGGACCAGATCCTATAATCAATATTTTCTTTATATCTGTTCTCTTGGGCATTTCTGGAGCTGTCTCCTGATTTCAGCTTTTGTGCTCTGCCATCATCTTGATGAATCTGTCAAACAGGTATTCTGCGTCATGTGGTCCTGGGGCATTCTCCGGATGGTATTGGACGGAAAATGCTGGCATTTGAGTATGCCTTATCCCTTCCACTGTCTTGTCATTCAAGTTTATATGGGTAATTTCCACGCCCTGTGGAATCGTGGACTCGTCCACTGCAAAACCGTGATTTTGAGAAGTGATCTCGATTTTGCCTGTAGAAAGATCTTTTACAGGCTGATTCGCACCTCTATGGCCAAATTTCAATTTGTATGTCTGGGCCCCGAGTGCCAGTGAAAGCACCTGATGGCCTAGGCAAATGCCAAAGATTGGTCTTTTGCCCAGCAACTGCTTTACGGTTCCAATCACAGTTGTCAAAGCGGCAGGATCTCCTGGCCCATTGCTCAAAAAAATTCCATCTGGATTGCATTGGAGCATTGTTTCTGCTGGTGTATCATGGGGAAATACTGCGGAAACGCAGCCAAGCCTTTCAAATATGCGCAGTTGATTGTATTTAAGGCCACAGTCCAAAACCGCCACCTTGAACCGTCCCTGTTCCGACTCAATGGCTTTTCCCACATCATCAAAGTCAACAGGCACCGGCCCATTTTTCCATAAATAGGGAGAGGTGCTGCTCACCTCCTTCACCAAGTCACGGCCAACCAATCCAGGGGATTCCTTTGCCCTCTGCACCAGGGCATCTGGATTGGTGACATCTGTGGAAACCACGGCCTTCATGGCACCTACCACGCGGATATGCTTTGTAATGGCCCTGGTATCAACCTGTTCTATGCCAAGGATAGAGTGTTTCTGAAGATATTCGCGCAGGTTTGTCTTGGCTCTCCAGTTGCTGTAAGCCTCTTCATATTCTTTGACCACAAAGGCGGCCAAGTGGATTGCCGAAGACTCTTCATCTTCGTCATTAACACCATAGTTCCCAATTAGGGGATAGGTCATGGTCACAATCTGACCGCGGTAGGATGGGTCGGTAAGAATCTCCTGGTATCCGGTCATACTTGTGTTGAACACTATTTCACCCATGGCCTCGCCCGGGCCTGTGAAAGAACGGCCCTCGAAGATGCGGCCGTCTTCCAGGGCAATGATAGCTCTCATGTATCGCCTCTCTAGAGATTTCTTGATAATTTGGCCATGAACATATCAGATTGGGCCTTTAAATGTAAGGCAGGCTTATGTCCCAAAGGCCGAGCAACTATAAAACTGATATGGAAAAGGTGCAACTTTGAGCTGTTTTCAAGGTCGTTACGTCAAAGACAAATCACTCAGGACCTGTAAAGTTCTTTGTTTTTCCCTTGTAGGCAATAAAATTTGGCGAAGAGCCAGCCCAGGCAAGTGGTCAGATTCCATATTACTCCAGCTCTAAAACACCCGGCTTTGCAAACTAATCTTTCTCACCTTAATAATGGTTTAGGGGATTTTCCCTCAGAGCCTTTAGAGTTCTTTTCGTGCGGTTCCTGGGAATCTTGGTTTTCTTCACCCTTAAGGGCTCTTCGGAAAAATCCCCTAAACCATCCCCGACTCTGCGTTATAATTTACTCTCAATTTGCGACCTTTCAGAACCAGATTTTTTTAAAACTGGCTAGTCTTAAACTTTGGACAGACAATCAAAAATCTAATGGTATGGCAGCGGGCTTACATTTTTTGCCCGTAGCGACTGTGAGCAATTTCTTGCAGATTCTAGGCGAAGCGAGCCTTAGAAGATGCAGAAATGCAAGGTGGAGCCGAAGGGCAAAAAATGCAAGCCCGCTGCCATACCTTTTG
>Ga0256914_1002818_pt1 | contig 14253 bp, 11 predicted proteins | sample HulkmetaG_FD_191571 | JGI IMG/M metagenome (GOLD analysis project Ga0256914, IMG submission 191571) | Hydrothermal chimney microbial communities from Main Endeavour vent field at the Juan de Fuca Ridge, Pacific Ocean - Hulk | ecosystem: Environmental > Aquatic > Marine > Hydrothermal vents ... | reverse complement strand
GGCGGAGCTCCGGGTGGGAGAGCTGTTGCTGCATCAGCTCGGCTTTTTGGAGCTTCCGGGCGGGGAGGTGGCTTCTGAGGATCGGGAGCTCGCCGCCCGGGCCCGGAAGATCCTGGCGGAGGAGTTTGCCGATCCCCCCTCCATTCCCGAACTGGCCCGGCGCTGCGCCACCAACGAGTTCCGCTTGAAAAAGGTCTTCAAAGAGGTCTACGGAACGACCCTCTACGGATATGTCCGCAAACTGCGTCTCGAAGAGGCCAACTGGCTGCTGCGCCAGAAGGATCTCAGCGTCGGCGAGGTGGCGTGGAAGGTGGGGTATCGGCATCGTGGGCATTTCTCCCGTCTCTTTCATCGACATTACGGCGTCTATCCCAAAGAGCTGGTCAAAAACTCCATCTCCTGACCGGAAAAACTCCCGATCGTGACAAAAGGCTATTGGAAGGAGTAGGGAAAGGGATTATACTTGAAGGGATCTATGCCAAGGAGGAAGCGGATGAAGAGAGTGTTCCATCCCGTGGTCGTGACCCTGCTGGTGGTCGTGGCGATCTTGATGCTCCCGGCGTTCTTCCCCGAAAAGCCGCTTCGGGTTCCGGATGACAAGACCCTGCGCCATCAGGCACTCAGTCACAATTTGCTGCCCGTTCCCGCCCGGTGGTCCGAAGCGAAACGGGTGGTCGATCATCCCGGAAATCCCCTGAGCGCGGAAAAAATCGCCCTGGGGAAGCGGCTCTTCTTCGACCCCCGCCTCTCCCGGGACGAGACCCTGACCTGCGCCAGCTGCCACATTCTGGAGGCGGGGGGCGACGACAACCGTCCCACCGCCATCGGCTATCACGGCCGGGCCAACCCCTTCCATCTCAACTCACCGACGGTACTCAACGCCGCTCTGGAGAAGTCCCAGTTCTGGGACGGCAGGGCCGACGATGTGGAGGAGCAGGCGGGCGGACCGGTGCAGGCTCCCTTCGAGATGAACATGACGCCCCGGGAGGTGGTGGAGCGTCTGAAAAAGGATCCGGAGATGGTGGCGGCCTTCGACCGGGTTTTCGGAGAGGGGAATCTGACTTTTACCAACGTGCGAAAAGCGATCGGCGCCTACGAACGGACCCTGCTGACCCGGGGGGCGTTCGACGACTTTCTCGACGGCAACGACTCGGCCCTTTCCGCGGCGGCCAAGCGGGGGCTGACCCTGTTTATGGAGCGGGGCTGCAAGGGGTGCCATACCGGGATGAGTGTGGGGGGCCAGCTGGTCAAGCGTTTTCCCCTCCGGCGGTATTTCTTCGACTATGTGGGAATCGACCCAGAAACCTGGACGATGAAACGGGATGAAATTCCGTTCGACAATATCGGGGGGTTCACCGGGCGGGGCGGGAGCTATTTTTTCAAAGTCCCCGTTCTGCGCAACGTCGCCCGCACCGGACCCTATTTTCATAACGGCGCGGTGGAGGATCTCCACGAAGCGGTGCGGATCATGAGCAAATATCAACTGGGACGGGAGTTCACCCCCGCGGAGATCAACGATACGGTGGAGTTTCTCAAGTCGCTCAGCGGAGCGGTGGTCGGATACCGGATCCGATGAATTCGATCGCCGGTGGATGCGGCGACCGGGAAGGAGAGGGGGCGGGGCCCCGGAGTGCGGATCCTATGTGGGAAGCTCGAAGCGCGCGAGCAGAGGAGGGTGATCCGAATATCCCGGGCACGCGTCGACATCGAACTCCCGCAGGTGCAGCCCCCGGTAGAGAATGAAATCGAGAGGATGGCCCGCGAAGCTCTTGACGGCTTCGGGGTCGAAGGGAACCGCCTCGAGAGCGTGCCTCCGTCGGAAGGAATCGAGCTTCCGCAGTCGGGAAGGATTCCAGCTGTTGAAGTCTCCGGCGACGATCATGGGTCCCCTGTGGGAGTCGAGGAGGGTGTCGATCCGTCGGAGTTCCCGAGCGTATTGGGCGGTTCCCCGAAAGTTGATCGCGTGGAGATTGAGGCAGAGCAGCGTCGTACCGCGGCAAAGGGGGATGAGGTCGAGGAGATAGGGTTTGCGGGAAGTGCAGCCCAATTCCCGTCCCTCGCTGAGCCGGGCGACGCTTCGGAGGCTGCCGACGGTGGAGGCGGTCAGGACCCCATAGCGGATCGACGATGGAGCGTAGAGATTGGGGCTTGCCGAATAGTGAAAGCCTTCCAGAAGAAAGGGCGCTCCCCGGCGTATGCGGGCCTCCTGGAGCATCAGCAGGTGCAGGTCCCATTGTCTTCGAAGGAGGCGGAACCGTTCGCGATACTCCCGGATTCCGCTTCGTTTGTTGACGTTCCAGCTCAGGATCCCGAACGCGTCGGGAAGGCAGGGGGTGCCCTCCCGGATTTCGTGGCGGATCAACGTGGGACGGGAGATCGGGATCATCTTCATTTGCCTTTCCCCGGAGGAGGTGGAGTCTCTTCCTTCCGTATCCTCCGGCGTTCATGGTAGAATCGGTCTCTATTGTAGTGAAAAACGGAGAGGAAATCGTCGGATGTCGGAACTCTGGGTGGCGGGGATCGCATTGCTGCATCTGTTGGGTCTTTTGAGCGCATTCAGGGCGGTCATGGAGACCCGGACGTCCCAGGGGGCCATCGCCTGGGTCCTTTTCCTGGTGATGGCCCCCGTGATCGCTCTGCCGGCCTACTGGATGTTCGGCCGGAGCCGTTTCGTGGGGTATCGCAAGGTCAAATCGGCGGTGGATGCCGGAGTGCGGGAGCAACTGGCGGCCCTGCTGGATGCGATGGAGTCGCATCGGGCCAGGGGGGTCTCCGGGGATACCCCTGGAGCGGTGGCGGAGAAGTTGGCCGAGCTTCCCTATACCCGCAACAATCGCGTCGAGTTGCTGATCGATGGGGAGGAGACGTTCCGAAGCATACTGGCGGGAATCGATCGGGCGCGGGAATATATTCTCTTCCAGTTTTTCATCGTGCGGGACGACCGGATCGGCAGAGAGGTGCGGGCACGGCTCATCGCCCGGGCGAAAGCGGGGGTGCGGGTCTGTTTCCTGTACGATGAGATCGGATCCCATGGGTTGGGAGAACGCTATCTGGATGGGCTCCGGGAGGCGGGGGTGGCGGTGAGCGCGTTCAATACCCGGCGGGGATGGAAGAACCAGTTTCAGCTCAATTTCCGGAACCACCGCAAAACGGTCATCGTGGATGGGAAAGAGGCGTGGCTGGGAGGCCACAACGTCGGAGACGAGTACCTGGGGCACGATCCGAAGTTCGGCCATTGGCGGGATACCCATATCCGCATCGAGGGGCCGGCGGTCCTGGCGGTACAGCTCTCCTTTCTGGAAGATTGGTACTGGGCGACCCGGAACGGGATCGGAGGATTGCGGTGGCGACCGGTCGCGGCGCCGAACGGATCGGCGACGGTGCTGGTGATCCCTTCGGGACCGGCGGACGAGCTGGAGACGGCGGAATTGATGTTTCTCCACGCCATCAACGTGGCCCGGCATCGGCTCTGGATCGCTTCGCCCTATTTCGTCCCGGACGATGCGGTCGTGCATGCCCTCCAGTTGGCGGGGATGCGGGGGGTCGACGTACGGATCCTCATCCCGGACCGGCCCGATCATCTGGCGGTCTGGCTGGCGGCCTTCAGCTATTTCGAAGAGGCGGGAAGGACGGGAGTGCGTTTCTATCGCTACCGCCGGGGATTTCTCCACGAAAAGGTGATGCTCATCGACGACCGGACAGCGACGGTGGGCACCGCCAATTTCGACAACCGGTCCTTCCGGCTCAATTTCGAGATCACGGCCGTGGTGGAGGACCGCCGCTTCCTCCGGGACGTGGAGGCGATGTTTGAGCGGGATTTCGCCGATTCCGAACCGGAATCCCCCGATGCCCTGCGGCGCAGACCGTTCTGGTTTCGGGTGGCGGTGCGTCTGGCCCGTCTGGCGGCACCGATCCAGTAGCCGCTAGGCATACGTGACGGGAAGCGCTCTGCGGAGAGGTCCGGTATCGGCGCGACCGGCCCGTGGGCGATTGTCCGGAGTCCGGGAGAGTGCCGGGGAGGTGCGTGATCGCCTGATTGCTCGCGTCTTCGAACCGGGAATGGAGCCGGGAGGATCGATCGGGGGGACGGAGAAGACGACGGGGAATGCATGGTCGCCCGGCAGGATTACGATGCTTCTCGTTCTCCGTATCGCAAAGGATGTCGGGCGACCCATCGGGCGTAGAGCCCGGCCAGGGGTTTGGCGCTGAGGCCGTGGAGCAGGATGCTCAGGAGAATGGTCAGCGCCGCCGTGGCGTAGATGTGTTCATGCCCCCGGATGCTTCCCAGCTGTCCGACGGCCACGAGGATGTAGAGGATCGAGGCGATTCCCCGGGGACCGAACCATCCGATGAAGAGTCGGGTGGGGAGATCGAGCCTGAAGAAGCCGAATCCCAGGGCGACGGGAAGCATCCGCAGAACGGTAAGGCTCAGGAGGGCATACAGCCATGTCCCGAGGTCCCAGTAGCCGACAACGGCAGGGACGAAGACCAGGCCGAAGACCAGGAAGCTGATCATGATCAGGAATTCCCCTTCGCTTTCGGCGAAATCCTCGGTGCTCTCCCGCAGTGCCGGGCTGTTGTTGCCCAGGAGCAGGCCGCCGAAAAAGGCGGCGATGTAGCCGTTGCCCCCGAAGTGTTCGGCGAAGTAGTAGGCGAAGATCGCCAGCGCGATGGGAATCAGGTTGCGGTATTGATGCTCCATCCAGCCCCGGCGGAGGGTCAGCTCTCCCAGCCGGGCTCCGAACCAGCCGACCAGGGCCCCGGCGACGGCCCCGACGAAGATCTGCCGGGCGATGTAGGCGAGGGGTCCGCTCTCGGCGCCATGTCCGCCTCCGCTTCCGCTGATGAGGGCCAGGATGGTCAGAAGCACGGGGAAGGCGATCCCGTCGTTGAGGCCGCTTTCGACGTTGATGGTGTTGCGGACCGTTTCGGGGATCCTGGGATCGCTGACGACGGCTTTTCCCAGTGCGGCATCGGTAGGAGCGAGGATCAGGGCCAGGAGGAGCAGATAGAGCTCGGGCTGATCGGGGAAGAAGAGCTTCGCAGTCAGATAGGAGAGGAGGATGCTCAGGGGCATGGCGACGAAGAGGAGCCGGACCGGGAGGCGCCACTCCCTGCGGAGATGGGGCAGATCGATGGCGGCGGCGTCGCTGAAGAGGATGACGATCAGGGCGATTTCGGCGACGATCTGGATCGCTTCGGCATCGGGACGGATGGGGTGGGTGCCGATGCCGAGGGGGGAGAGCAGAATCCCGATGGCGGTGAAGACCATAGGGCCGGAGATGTTGTACCGGTTGAGAAGGCGGGAGAAGTAGCCGTAGCCCAGTACCACCAGCGCGATCCCCAGTATGGTCAGCTGTTCATGCATCGTTTCCCTTTGTCGTCTGTCGTTTTTCCGATTGTATCGAAAGCATCAGGAAGGCTCGCACTCCAGAAGCCGGAATTCCCCCGCGTCGTAGACTCCCCGCCGTACCCGCATCGATTCGGGTTCCACGTCGAACAGCCAGAAACACTCCCGCCCTTCCATGCTGACGCTGCCGGCGCAGTAGAGATCGATGGAGAGCCCCTCGGAGGAGAGATCGGTGACGTAGCAGCGGTGGATGTGGCCGCAGAGGATCGCTCCCCGCCGGATGGGGCGGCAGGCCCGCAGGAATTCGTCGGCATTGCGCAGACCGTGGTGTGGCGTGTCGGGCCTGCCGTCGGCCAGGCGGGCGGCGTAGTGGGTCATGACGAAAATCCAGCGCTCCCGGAGTCGGGGATCTTTCAGGATCCGCTCCAGGGCTTCCAGCTGGGCGGGAGGAATATGGCCGTCGGAGCGCCAGGGGAGGGGATTGGGTTTGGCGCTGTTGACGCCGATGACGGCCAGATGCTCTCCGAAGAGCCGGACGAACGGCCACTCCTCCTCCACGGCGTATTGGGGCCAGTCGGTATGCATGTATGGACCGAAATATTCCCGGAAGTGGTCCCCCAGGATCACATCGGTACAGTAGACGTCGTGGTTGCCCGGCACGGTGAGGTAGTGTTCGGGCGGCTGGGCGAGGGGGGCGATGAGTTCCGCGGCGTTTTCCAGCTCGGCTTTGAGCCCGAGGGCGGTGTAGTCGCCGGTGCAGAGGACCAGGTCCACGTCGTTGGCGTTTTTGAAGCGGGTGAGGGCCGCGATCTTTTCGTCGGCATCGTCGAAGTAGCGTCCCCGTCCGCCCAGGAGATTCAGAGCTCCGATGGCCCGTTTGCCGAACCATTTGCGCAGGGGAATGGTCCACAGGGAAAGGTCGAAATGGGGATCGCTGAAGTGCAGGAGCCTCATGGAAGCACCCTCAGTATCGGACTCTCGGAAGGGAGAATGACGGACTGGGCTCCGGGATGGATCCGGAAGTGGAACGATTCCGCTTCGTAGGGCTCTCCGTCGAGATTGATGCGGCGCAGACCCTCCTCGGGGATGAAGGTGACCTCCGCGGCCCGGTAGATCTTTTTGAACGGCAGAATCCAGCCCAAAGGGGAGCTGGGAGGCGCGAGAGAGGCGGGAATCGGCAGGTCGTCGAGGGTGTAGAGGACGATGTCGAACAGTCCGTCGTCCACCAGGGCGTCGGGGGAGAGGAGCATTCCCCCTCCCGCCTGGCGGCCGTTGCAGACGGCGGTGGCGAAGGCGCTCCCTTCGAACTCCATCTCCCCGATCTTCATCCGTCCCCGGATGGGGATGAAGTTGAAAAGCTTGAGAAGACCGGTAAGGGCATAGGCGGCACCTCCGAGGAGGGCTTTGAGCTCGGGAGGGGTTTCGGTGGTCACCTGGGCGCCGAACCCGCCGCTGGCGACATTGAGGAAATAGCGTTCGTTGGTCTGGCCGATGTCGATGGGACGGGGGCTCCCCTCGATGGCCAGGAGCAGAGCCTCCAGCGGATCGAGGGGGATGCCGGCGGCCCGGGCGAAGTCGTTGGCGGTGCCGATGGGTAGAATCGCCATCTCGGGACGCTCCCGGGCCTCCAGGTGCATGAGGGCGTTGGTCATGAGATTGAGGGTACCGTCGCCGCCGCCGACGATGAGGCGGTCGATCCCGTCTTCGACCGCATCCCGGGCCAGGGCGTCCGCCTGGGAGGGATCTTCGATCCGGTGGACGTCCAGGGCGAAGAAGCGGTGTTGGCGGACCCAGGTGATCGCTTCCTGGACGAGAGGGGCTTCGGCTTTCCGGCCGTGGATGAGAAGGCGGATGTTCATGAGGGACGCTCCGAAGGAGATGGGGGACGGTCGGCATCCTCTGCAGGGGCGTCCCGTTCACTGTAGTCTCCCAGGAGAAAGCCCAGCCAACGGGTCTCGTCGTACTGGAGGAGAAGGAACTGGACTGCCATGGTCAGGGGGACCGAGAGGATCATCCCCGTAGGGCCGAAAAACCAGCCCCAGAAGATCATGGACCAGAAGACGGTGAAGGAGGAGAGGCCCAGCCCCCGGCCCATCATCGTCGGCTGGAGGATGTTGCCGACGATGTTGTTGATGAGCAGGTAGCCCAGGGCGACCCAGAGCCCGGTGCTCCAGGAGTGCTCCACCAGAGCCAGAATGACCGGAGGAACTGCGGCGATGATGGAGCCGACGACGGGAATGAAATTGAGGAAGAAGGTGAGGGTGGCCCAGAGCAGGGCGTAATCGATCTTGAACCACCAAAGAAGCAGCAGGGCGCTGATGCCGGTGATGAGGCTGACCTTGGCCATGATGCTGAAATAGGTGTGCATCTTGCCCAGGACCTCTTCGATGGCGGCGAGACGCTCGGGGTCGTCCCGGAGGATTCGGTGGAGCCTGGAGCGGAAGTCGAGGCTGTCCATGATGAGAAAAGAGGCGGACAAGAGGATCAGGAGGGTATTGGAGAACTGATTGCCCAGCTGTACCAGGGTCTTTTTGAAGAGGGCGACCATCCCTTCGGGTTGGAAAAACTGCTCCATCTCCTGTTCCCGCCGGGGAAAGCCCAGGCCGTGGACGAATCGGAAGAACTGGTCGATGAGGAGTTCGAGTTTCTCTTTGAATGCGGCGCTATGGGCGACGAAGTCGTTGATCTCCGTTACGATGAAGATGCCGAAAAGGGTCAGGAGCAGCACCATGATGAGGATGACCAGGGCCAGGGCGAGAGAGCGGGGAAGCCCCAGGGTTTCGAGCCGTCGCATGACCGGTTGGAGGAGGAGGGCGATCATGGCGGAGATGAGCAGAGGGACCACCAGCTCCGAGGCCCACTTGGCGATGACCATCAGTACGCCGAAGCTCATGAAAAAGAAGAGCAGTTGGTTGACCGCCCAGATCTCCTGTTTGTTCGACAACATCACACTCTTTCGTATGCATTGGGTTGCGCATCCCCGCGCCCGGTGCGCGAAGGGGGGTGCGGTTCAGGGAACGGCGTTTATTTGCCGGAGTTTGTCTCCGGTTCCGCCTGTGCCTTTTTTTGGGCCGTTTCGATAACGGTCTGGAGTTTTTTGCCAGCCTCTTCGGGAATCGCCAGAGGAATCATGGCGCTGACCCGGGCCTCCTGGAGCAGGTCGAGGCGGTTTTCGATCTGATAGAAACGCAGGACGAGGGAGGGAGGAAGAATCTTCCGAAAGGCGCTGAGATATTTGCTTTTGAGGTCGAGAGTCTCTTTTTGAATCCGGATCCAGTCGTTGAGGAGTCTGTCGGCGGTTTTGTCGTCGAGTCTGGTGTACTCTTTGGCGTAGCGACGGATGAGTTGCAGCTTCTTCACCCGCAGTTCGGTCAGGCTTTTCTGATACTCGTCGTACAGATTGCCGAACCTCTCTTTTTTGTCTCCCTGCAGGTGCATATTGGCGAGAACGACCAGCTTTTTTTGTGCCGCCTGGGCGAGGAGACCCAGTTGCAACTCGTTGTTGGGAAGAATGCTTCCGGCGAAGGCGACGGAGAGACCGAGGAGTGTTCCAAGAGCGATTGTTCTGAGCATGATCATCCTTCTGAAAATTATCTTGAAGTTTAAGAAGATTTTATCCGTTAAGAGTTAATGAACGATTGATCGTCGAGTGTGGAACCCCGGATCTTTTTGAAAATATATTGGCGCCAGGTTAGCCGATGCGGAAATTCTCAAATCCTGTCTTGATTCTTCTATGATACTTTACAATTTGATTTTATGGGAGGTTTTAGATGGTGGCGCGGGGCGGAATCGAACCGCCGACACAAGGATTTTCAGTCCTTTGCTCTACCAACTGAGCTACCGAGCCTTGAGGAAGTGGATGAAATTATATCCTACAACTATTAAATAATCCTTAAACACCCCGGATCTCAAAGGGGTCAGCTCATGAATTCGGGAGCAGGACCGCCAAAGGTGTGGAGGTTGGGGAAGATGACATCCAGGTCATCGTTATCCGCGCCGAACCAGCGGACGATCTCCGCGAGATACTGTTCGCTGGCCAGCGTCGGGATCATCCGGTCCTCCCACGCATCGGGGGAGTCGGGAGAAATCCGGGGCATGGTGCCGTAGATCTCTCCGCCCCGGACGGCTCCTCCCATGACGAGGGCGTGGTTGCCCCATCCATGGTCGGTCCCCGCCCCGTTGGGGGAGAGGGAGCGTCCGAAATCGGACAGGGTGAAGGTGGTGACCCGGTCCTCCAGGCCGAGTCTCTCCATCGTATCCTGAAAAGTGGTCATACATTCACTGAGATATTCGCTTTGGTGGGCGTTGTCGCTGTCGTGGGTATCCCAGCCGTGGTGATTGACGAAGAAGATCTGCCGCCGGGGACGTCCGGGAAAGTTGTTGTGGACGGAGAGGATCTGTGCGACGAGACGGAGCTGTTCTCCCAGGGGTTTGCCCGTTTCATGGACACCGGCAGGGAACGGAGGGATCTCTTTCAGGCCGTCGAAAAGCCCGGAGAGCCGATAAGGAAGTTTCAGTTCTTTCATTCGTTCTTTTGCCAGGGCGGCCAGAAGGCGGTTGGAAGCGCTGCGTCGATCCGCGTAGAGTCGCTGGTAGGTCCGACCCAGCTGAGCGCCTCCCGCCTCCGGTCCAAAGCCGTAGCGGCGCATGGTATCGGGGGAGATCTCTGCATTCTCGAACGGAAGAGGGGCGCTTCGTCCTCCCGACTGAAGGAGGTTCTCTCCTCCAACGGTCAGGTTGAACCAGGGGTGGGGTCCCGGATCGAAGCGATCGGCGAGGCGTCCACCCCACCCGGTATTGAGGAGCGCTTTCGAATCTCCGAGCATCCAAAGCTCCCTCTGGGTATTGTGGGCGAAAAGCTGGCGGGGGAGCGGAGCACCCTCCCGGATCTCCCTGAGGGTGACCGGACGCACGAGAGTGCCGACGTTTGCCACGATGGCGAGTTTTTCCTCTCCGAAAAGGCGTTGGAGTCCGCTCATCGTCTCCCGCATTCCGTAACGGAGAGGGTTGTTTCCGGAACGGTCCGCATGGTCGATCGGAAGGAGAGAGGAACGGGAGAGCGCAAGCCCTTTGCGGACGTTACGATACTCCTGCCAGGAGGATTTCTGACGGGGAACGATCATGTTGAACATATCCGCCCCTCCTTCGAGGAGGATGCAGACCAGTGCCTTGTATCCGCCGGTTGCTGCTGCGCCGGCGGTTTCGGGAACTGTCAGGATCGAGGGGAGGGAGAGACCGCCTAGAAGTGCGGCGGTGCCTTTGAGAAAATCGCGTCGGGAGGTTTCGGGGAGCATGGATGTTCCTTTTATCGCTGCAGCGCGTAGTCGGGAGAGGTGATCACCAGTCCGATCAGATGTCGGGCGAGCTTTTCGGGGCTCTTGCGGGATGCGACCCTCTCCAGGTAGTCGAGAATGGTTTGTTCGCTTTCCGTCGAGAGGGTTCCGGCACACAGAAGAGTGTTCAGATAGCTCAGAGCCCGGCGAAACTGTTTTCGTTTCATCCATCGTTCGATCTTTCCGATACGTAGATCGGCATGGAGGTCCATCAGCTCGTAGATAAATCCGTTTTTGTGGATGATGCCCATCAGCACGTCGTCGATTCCCTGTTTGCCGTAGACCGTCATCTCCGGGGCGGCAAGCCCGCGTTTGCGCAAGGCGGTGGGAGCGTCTTCCGGTGAGAAATAGTTGAAGACGGTCAATGCGCTGAGGGGCCCCTCCTGTTTCAGAAATCCGGTCTCCTCCAGATTGAAAGAGCGATAGCGGTAGAGCCGTTTGCCTTCCTGCTCGAGGTAGTGGTAGCCGTTGCGGGCGTGGAATGCTCGGAGAAGATGGCTGATGTAGAGCAGGGGCTCGCGGAGTTTCCCGAATGTCTCGGGAAACTCCCGTCGTCCGTGGAGCGCTTCGGGGTCGAGGAGCACGGCCCGGATCACCGCTTTCATGTCCCCCCGGACCCCTTCGCCATTGTTTTCGAAAACCCGGGAGACCCGTTCGATATATTGGGGAGAAGGGTTGCTGGTGACCAGCCGTTGGATCAGGTGCCTGGCGACGAAGGGGGCGGTATTGGGATGGCGGACGAGGATCCGCAGGGCCTGGCGGATATCCCGGCGGGTTCCTTGGCCGGCGGGAAGCGTATGTCCGAGGATCCGTTTGGAACCGCGGTCGTGATAGCCGCTAAAAGGACGCATGGGTGCGGTTCGGGAGTGGTGGCTGGAGAAAGCGGCCTCGGCTTCGATATGCCCGTTGTCGTCACTCAAGCCTGTGAAAACCCGGGCCATTTCCGTCACATCCTCCTGGGAATATGTGTGGATCGGGCTTCCGTTCTCATCCAGGACTTTTGTCCCGTCGGGGCGAAGCCGGTAGAGTCCGATGGTAAAGAGCTGCATCACCTCCCGGGCGTAGTTTTCGTCGGGGTGGGCGCCGAAAACGCCCGCCCGGGCGTTGCCGAGATAGCTGAGATATTTTCCCATCGCCGGATGATAGGTGACGGCGCGTAAAAGGGTTTCGAAATTGTCGAAAGCGTGGCGGACCAGAGTATCGTAAAACGAGATCCGGGCATCGGGAAAGTTCAGAAGGGGGCCATATTTGGAGATGACGAAGAGTTCGCTGAGAGCAAAAGCGACCCGCTGGCGCAACTGATCGTCACTGTGGACTACGATGTCCCACCATGCGTGCAATTGCATAGTACCCAACGCATCACTGTACCGGTCCCACTGACCGGGATGATCGGCCAGATCTCCCACCCCGTTGACCCCTCTGGCATGGGAGAGGATCCAATCCATGTGAAAGGTCGGAGGAAGAGCGAACTGCTCTTCGATCCATTCGTCGTAACTGCCAAGTCCGATGAGGTGATCGATCCCTTCCTCGGTCGGTCCAAACGTGGCCCGGGCGAGAAATGCCGAGGCCTCCTGCCGACCGGCCGGTACCTCGGCAGAGAGGAACGCGAGAGAGAGTATGGCCATGGAAACGAGAGTGGTTGCGAGTCTATATATCATTGTACGGCCTTTTCTTTTCTCCACTTTTATGAAAATAGAGAAGGGTCATAAAGTAGAATCCTCCGAATTCACTCAATCATAGCGAAAACGAAAAGGGTTTGTATAGTGTGGTTCAGGCGAGGGTAGAGAGAAATTCCAGAAACTCTTCTCCCCGTTTCGCATAGGAGGGAAACTGGTCGAGGCTGGCGGCGGCGGGGGAGAGGAGGGCGACCTCTCCGGGCTTGAGACGTTCGGCTATGGCCTGCTGGGCCTCCCGAAGATGGGTGAAGGTATGGACAGGTACCCCGTGCTTTCGAGCGAGCTCCGTGAGGCGCCGGGCATTGCTTCCGATGGCGTAGAGTTCCGCATCGAGCCGGGAAAGCCGTTGGAGCAGGGGCGTCATATCGACCCCTTTGTCGTCGCCGCCGGCGATGAGGTGGATTTTGCGGTCCCGATAGGCTTCCAGGGCCTGGAGGGCGGCGTCGAGGTTGGTGGCCTTGGAGTCGTTGACCCAGAGGCGGCCGAGAGCGTCGGTGGCCTCCTCCTGGCGGTGGCGGTCCAGGGCGAAGGCGTTGAGTCGTTCGTAGTCGGCTTCGTCGAAGAGGGTGCGGGTGACCGCCAGGGCCAGGAGCGCGTCCTGGAGAAAACCGGCCCGGTAGCGGAGGCGGGAGGCGTCCAGATCGAAGAAGGACTCCAGGAAGGCGTTGCCGTCGTATTCCACCACCCATGCGGAGGTCTCGGGAATCTCCAGCCCTTTGGGAATCAGGGCCAGTTCTCCCTCCCGCATTCTCCGCAGGGGGTCGAGCTTGTCGGCGGCGTAGGCGTCGGCGCTGCCGTGCCAGTCGATGTGGTCGGGGGTGATGGGGAGGAGCAGATAGATGTCGGGCGCGGCGTGGCGGGTATGGTGGAGGGTGTAGGAGCTGGTCTCCAGGACCCAGAGAGGGGCGGCGGGATCCAGCTCCGCCAGGGGGGTGCCGATGTTGCCTCCGCTGAGGGCTCCCCGGGGTTCCAGGAGCCAGGTGAGCATCTGGGTGGTGGTGGTTTTGCCGTTGGTGCCGCTGATCCAGATCGTCCGTGGACGCTTTGCGTCCGGGAGGGAAGAGGGAAGAGGGAAGAGTGAAGAGTTTTTGGATGAGTCTTTTCGGAGCGCTTCGATCTTCTCCGGGGCCAGGAAAAGGTCGTATTCGCTGACGGGGTGGCGGGCGGCGGCCAGGAGGGGATTGTCAGGGCGGATGCTGGGGGTGAGGATCTCCAGGTCGCTCGCCTCGGGATCGAAATCGGCGGAGGGATGGATCCGGTTGCCCGCGTCGTCGGTCCACGCCTTTTCGCAGCGGTCGTCGTAAAAGTCGAAACCGTCCCCCAGACGCCGGGCGATGGCCCGGGTGGTTTTGCCGTAGCCGAAAAAGGAAAGGTTCATGGGTGGACCTTTCTTTCAGTGGGTAGTGGGTAGTGCGCAGAATAAGTGAAAAGTGAAGAGTGAAGAGTGAAAAGATTCGGGGGGATGTTGGATGTTGGATGTTGGATGTTGGATTGCGGTAAGCGTTGCGCCGCAACGCTTTTTTCAAATTGTCGCCCAAAACGACCCCATCCCTTCGTAACGCGTAACACATAACACGCAATACTCACCAACCCCAATGACCAATGACTAATGATCAATGACTTTATACTTGCGACTTGCGACTTGAGACTTGAGACCCCCCAACTCGTACCACGTAGCACGTAACACGTAATACTCACCAATGCCCAATGCCCAATGCCCAATGCCCAATGACTTGCGACGTGCGACTTGCGACTCGCGACTTTTTTCATCGGATCTTCAACGTAATGAGCGCCAGGAGGTTGGCCAGGAAGGCGATCATCCAGAAGCGGACGATGATTTTGTTTTCCGCCCAGTTTTTCATCTCGAAATGGTGATGGATCGGTGCCATGAGGA
>Ga0256914_1002817_pt1 | contig 14254 bp, 13 predicted proteins | sample HulkmetaG_FD_191571 | JGI IMG/M metagenome (GOLD analysis project Ga0256914, IMG submission 191571) | Hydrothermal chimney microbial communities from Main Endeavour vent field at the Juan de Fuca Ridge, Pacific Ocean - Hulk | ecosystem: Environmental > Aquatic > Marine > Hydrothermal vents ... | reverse complement strand
GGGAAAAGGGAGGCAATCGCTCGCTACCAGGGAGGAAAGGAAACCTGGGAGGTGCGCCGCCAAGCAAGGTGACGAGTTCTTCGATGTGCAAAACAGCATAGGCCGCATCAGCAAACAATGTCTCTGCCGCTGCACTCAACCCCACCGCTTCTACAAAAGGCAAGACAGCCAATGTGCGCAGCAGCAGTTCATCCGGTATCCCCGCTCGCTGCCGTCTGACCCGGATCTGCTTTACGGCATCCAACACCCCCAATTCCCATGCCAGGTGGGCCAGTGTAGCCAGCGCACTTTCCCTTGACGTCAAGATGGCATCATATTCTCCCTTTTGTAACGCTTTCTCCACCTTCTCCCGATTATGTTCTCGCCATTCCCAGCTCATACTTTTGCTCATCCTTCTCCTTCTGCTACTTTATGTCTATATTCTATCTCTTATCTCAAATTGTCTGCCAGTTGGGCAGTTTCGTTGGATGGGCGCAAATTCGTTGTATAATGGTTGGTATGAACAAAACTCCTGTCATGCTCCAAGACATTCTAACCCGGCTCAAAGCCATGCTTCCACAACTGCAAGAGATGTATCATGTGCGCACGCTGGAAGTGTTTGGGTCGTATGTGCGCGGAGAAGAGGGGATGGAAAGTGATCTGGATTTGTTGGTCACGTTCGAAGAAGTCCCGACGCTATTTCAATTTGTTGCGCTCGAAAACTTCTTGAGCGATGATTTGGGGGTGAAGGTAGACTTGGTGATGAAGGATAGTTTGAAGCCAGCCATTGGAAAATATATACTGGAAGAGGCCCAAAAGATATGAGCAGGGAGCGGGTGTATCTGGACTATGTTCGGGATATGTTAGAGAGTGCCGAGAAAGCACTTGAATTTGTCGACGGAATGGGATATGCTGAATTCGTATGGGAACAACAATAGATTGAAATCCTAAGTCGCTCAATTCGGCAGTAGATGCGCAAATGGACTTCAAAGAGACAAAACAACGTGCTTTATGCAGAGTAAATAATCTGGTAGTTGATAGGGAATCTCGCCGTGTCTGGGTGGAGAACCGCGAGATAAATTTGTCTTGCTTGGAGTTTGATTTGCTGGATTACCTCATGACAGTACCTGGAAAGGCATTCTCGTTTGATGAAATTCTTCACAACGTTTGGGGATGCAATAGCGGACAAGGGGGAACTCGCGGGCAAGTTAAAAGTCTGGTAAGAAGATTGAGACACAAGTTAGGAATAAAGCGTGATAAACCTGGGTATATTGTCTCGGTTCGTGGTTATGGTTTTCGATTGCGTAATCTGTTCTAGCAGAAACTGGAATCTGCTACACGGTTGTACATTTGTTTTTTTGTAAATTCGGGGTGCCGCCCGCACTTTACAGGAAATTCTTGACATTACCCTGTTACATCATACAAATTGATTGGTACCATTCCTCCATTGACGCCAATTTGTCGCCATTTTATACCCATTTTGTTTCTGCTTTTTACAAAAGGAAGGTTATACTCTTGTTGTGTTTGGATAGAACTCTGTAGCACCTACACTGCTCAAAAATACATCACAAACACACAGGAGGTTTTCAGATTATGAAAAAGATAATAGTACCAATCACTGCAATGTTATTCTTGGTAGGCGTTTTAGGGAGCGTTGCCCTTGTCAGTGGAAACGCGAACTTAACGCATGCCCAAGAATCACTGGAAGAAAATCTATTAATCGCTGCCCAAAACACCGGACAAACGGAAGATGCGGCTCAAATTGAGGATGAATTAGTACTTGATTTTAAGGAGCAGAGAGAAGACCTTGCACAAGAAGTCCAATCGCTAAATGAGCAATGGGCTGCTGCCAATGCAAAACCTGGTTGGATTCATATCGTTTCTCAATGGCAAGAGGATTACGACGAAATTGGAGTGTTGCCAGATGGCAAGGTCATGGAAAAAGAATACATCATGGACGAATGGTACTTATTGAATGAACACAGACAAATAATTGAAGGAGTATTCATTCGACGTGATCTGAACGGTCTTACAACCCAGGTATCCGTTCTTCGGGATAACGCTTGGTACAACTTAACCTATAATGATGTAATTCCCGTGCCAGAAGACGCCTTGCCCCTAGATTTCGTCTGGGATTTCGGATTTCTTGGGGAGGTCACTCGTCTCGTTGATAGTCTGGAGAAGGGTGAGACAACATGGGATGGGCAACCTGTAATTCTCTATACCATAACGGAGAGATTTGCATCTCCGATAAATTTCTCCGAATACAATGAAGCGGTCACTGCTATCAAGACGAGAGCCTATTATGAACCAGAAAGCGGGAAATTGCTTTTTTCCGAGCAATTGATGATTATGTCAGGTGGTGAAGAGCGGACGCGCACATCAGTAAGACTGGTAAGTTGGGATGCGGAAGAACAACCACTGGATGAAGTGTTAGATTTTCTTGAGGCTACCTACAAAGACACTTTTCACAATCCGGCAGAGACAACCAATTCTGTTGAACAAGAGGTGATGCCATGAGGAACTTTATTTTCAAAATAACGCTGGGCGCAATCACAATTCTTGTACTGGGTTTGTTGGCAACTGTAGCCAAAGCCGGATCTCAATGCTATCCCAGCAGCGATAACTGTCTCACTTCGGCACGGTACTACCACACTGTATGGGACCATTCCGGCTCTTATTGGGACGCGGGGGTGAAAAGTTATACGGCAAATCCAACATGATTGTACTTTTGGGGATTTTTTGCTGGATTTCAGGCTTGTCATGATGATTTTCAGACCAATTTACAGCAAACAAGTCTTCATCTGGCATTGTTCATGGTTATTTTTCGCGACAAAGAGAACCAAATGTGGTACGAAAGCGCATTTTCCCGGCAAAATCGGAATGGATACACCATTCTGATGCACCGGAAGCATTTTGGGGCAAACGAAAAGATGGTTTGGGTTACACCTTTTTCAGGGTGCAGGCAAATGTTGTAGAAAGTGGGCAGTCGTCTGGGCCTCCTCCTACCCAACCCCTCCCCGCCGGGGGGAGGGCAGGGGAGGGGGGAGCATCGTCATCTGCAACATTTACGGGCCCTCGCTGGCATCAACCGCGTGACGAAATTCGAAAGAAGCAGTTCCCCACAAGCGCACTGCCCTGTTTTTTATCAGAATCACTGTTCAAAAATTGGTTCTGGCCTGCCGAGTACAGGAGATGGATGGATAATGTGAATTTCCCACAGGGCAACCACTGTTGCCGCCAACTCGCGCAGATTCCAGTAGATGCGGTCCCGCTTCAAAAAATAATGGTTTTTTGCGGGCACCCCGATGGCATCCACGCCAAGGCGGTTGCAGGTGTAAAGTGCCCGCGGCAGGTGAAAGTTTTGCGTTACCAGAATGGCCCGCTTTGCCTGAAAGATAGCGTTTGCCCGGTAGCAGGTGTCGTAGGTGCGCCGCCCGGCGTAATCCAGAACGATGGCATTTTCGGGAATACCCAGTTCGATGGCGTAGTTTTTCATTGCCTGAGGTTCGTTGTAATCTGTAAAACGGTTATCTCCGCTCATCAGCAGGATTTGGGTTTTTCCGGCGAAGTAGAGATCCGCCGCGGTTTCCACGCGGTCCTGCAACACGCGGGTCGGATGCCCCTCGCGGGTTAACCCTGCACCGAAGACAATTGTCACCGGGCGGGCAGGGACATTGGCGGCGGTGCAGGTGCGGGGATTGGCGTATAACACAGTAAAAACTCTTGACAGCAGTATCAGGGCAACCCCGACTCCGCTTGGAGCAAATAGTGCGCACCACAAGCCGCATTTAGGAAGCCTGGTGGAACTCTGTTTTTTCCAACGGCAAAAAAAAGGCATAGTTGTTTTTTCCCTCTTGTTTGACGTGGTACATAGCCGCATCTGCCCGCTGGAGCAGGGCGTCTACTGTGTCGCCGTCTTCAGGGTAGATGCTGATGCCGATGCTTACGGTAAGCGTGATGTCGTTCCCCTGGATGCGATAAGGCGGCGCACAGGCCGCGAGGATCTTTCGGGCGATGGTTGCCGCATCTCGCCGGGTACGGATACCTTCGCAGATCAGCGCAAACTCGTCTCCGGAAAGACGGGCCGCAATATCAGACTGTCGAAGCGCACCACTTACCCTTCGGGTGAATTCAGAAAGTAATTGGTCTCCCGTATGATGCCCATACGTGTCATTGATATCCTTGAAACCGTCCAGATCGGCAAACAAAACCGCCAGCCGTTCTTGCCGGCGTGCAGCGGTTTTGATCGCCTGCTCAAGACGAGTGCAGAACAATGTGCGGTTGGGCAGGCCGGTCAGGGCATCGTGGGTAGCGGCATGTTGCAGTTGCTGCTCGATCTGTACCTGGTGTGTGATGTCGTGAAAAATGCCCTGGGCAAAAACAGGCCGTTCTTTTGTGCAGTAACAGCGCAGATTTCCGGTTAGCACAACGATGCCGCCATCCTTGCGGATAAAGCGCACACGCACCAGGTCGATTGCGTTGCCCTCCAGCAGTCGTACAAATTTCTCTTTGCAGTCTGCTTTGTCGTCGGGGTGGATTACATCAAAAATGGATAGGCCCTCCAGGTCGGCTTCGCTGTATCCCAGTGTGGTTTTCCAGGCCGGATTGACATAAATGAGCCCGCCGTCTTCAGAAATTACCTGAATCAGATCACTGGTGTTTTCGAACAGGTCGCGATAACGTGCTTCGCTGTCTGCCAGCGATTTCTCTGCCAGCACCCGCGCCGTAACTTCTTGCGCAATACCTTCCACAAAAGTGGGGTTGCCGTGTTTGTCCCGTAAAACATACTGTTCAACCTGAAGGTAGTGCACTGTTCCGTCAGGGTGTTGATAGGCCAAAATCAACTCGTCAATTTGATGTTGTCGCCGGTTGGAGAGCGTTTCTTTTTGAGCCTGGGTGCTGCGCCGAATCGCCCCGGGCAGCCATTCAACAATGTCTTTCCAATGGCGGGAGATCAATTGTTCCGGCGGAATGCCCAAAATATCCTCCACCCCGGGGCTGAGATACGTAAAATGTCCGTCCATTGTGCGAGTAAAAAAAACTGCCCGTTTCCCCAGCCGCTCCTCCAGCCGCCGGTAACGTTCCTCGCTGTTTTGCAAGGCTGCTTCTGCCCGTTGACGCCAGACCATATCTTGCTCATGTTCACCAATCAGGCGGCGGTTCATCATTAAAAACAGCAAAAACGTCAACAAAACGAACAGCGTTTGATGCAAAATAAGCGTTGCGGCATCTACGCTGTTGGAACGGGAGAAATCCTGCCGAATGAAAAAGCAGGTGTTACCGGCGCCGTAGGCAATGGTTATCAGGATGTAAGCAATGAAAATGTACCCAATCCCCCGCGAAAATGGCGAACGATCTTTCGGCGGGATTTTTACAAACACCAGCCAGATAATCTGACCGTAAATCGCCACCAAAGTTATCAAAAAAGCGAGGCTGCGTACCAGCCAGTTGGGGTAAAGGAACGTGAAAACAAGTTCAACAACAGCCAATGCGCCTGCCAGGGCGTAATTATGTTTTTGCGAAATTGACTGTTCTGTCAGGTGCGATACCCCGTCATAAAGCAAAATCGTACTCAAAACAAATAGTGGGGCTTCCAGAAACACCGAATTCATGCGCTGACCGGAAAACAGCGTCAGCACACCGGCTCCAATCGCCACCAGATAACTGATCAGGAAAAAACTCAGCCATTTTTGATGCGCGCGATTCTGACGCCACAAGGTCGTCAGCATCACAATACCAGCGGCAAAAATTAAAGCATAACTAAAGATGGCTGTGGTCAGATCAAACATGCCGCGCATCTTGGTGGATAGATTTTATCCCAAATCACTCGGATGCAAGCCCGCAGAACAATGTTGTACATAACCACCGAAAGGCCCTCGCAGGCCCGTCAATCTGCAAAAAAACAAGACCGTGATTCCTTTTCGGTTCCTCCGCCCGGAGCGATGGCTTGTGGCACTTTGCGTGTGCTTTGCGCAAAACGTCACTTTCCCCTGCCCGTTTTCTGTGTCTTTTGCCTGCACCCTGTTGACAAGGGAACATTCGCAACATGCAGATGTCTTGATAGACTCTATCCGAAAAATCCTTTCGCAACAGTACAATCCCATTGCAATCTCGTTTTGATGCTTCTGATTGTACTCAGAATTTGCGTTCTGGGCGAGGGCCTGTGGTGTTGTATGCGCCGAAGCGCACAAAAAATCCTTCCCCCTGCCAAACACCCCTCTCTGTCTGCCCTCTTGCGTTGTCTCCGGCGAGCGGTTACAATCCCGCTATGACCACCTCCCCAGAATGCCAGGCCGCGCTGGACTACATCTACAGTTTTGTAGATTACAGCCGCACCCACCAGCAAAATCTGGCCCCCGAAAATTTCGATCTCCGCCGGATGCGGGCGCTGCTGGAGCGTCTCGGCAACCCGCAGGACCGGTACAAAACCATCCACATCGCCGGTACCAAAGGGAAAGGTTCGGTGAGCGCCTTCTGCGCCACCGCCTTGCAGGAAGCAGGTTACAAAACCGGCCTTTACACCTCCCCCCACCTCAGGGACTTCACCGAGCGCATCCAGATTGACCATGCGCCCATCCCCGAAGACGCGCTGGCCGCGCTGGTGGAGGAAATCAAGCCCCACGTTGCCGCCATCCCGCGGCTGACCACCTTCGAAATCACCACCGCGCTGGCTTTCTGGTACTTCGCCCGCCAGAGGGTGGAGGCCGCCGTCATCGAAGTCGGCCTGGGGGGACGGCTGGACGCCACCAACCTGATCACCCCCCAGGTTTCGGTGATTACCTCCATCTCGAAGGATCACACCTGCGTTTTGGGTGACACCCTCGGAGAGATCGCCGCCGAAAAGGGCGGGATCATCAAACCCGGCGTGCCGGTGGTTCTCGCCCCGCAGCGCTCCGAGCCCCGCGAGATACTCCGTCAAATCGCTGCCGAGCGCGGCTGCCCGCTCACCCAGGTCGGCGCGGATTACAAATTCAGCATCAAATCCCGCGCCCTGGACGGGCAGGTGGTCTCCATCTGGAGGCCCAACGGCGCCCCCGGCGAACCTGTGCTGCTCAAAATCGGCCTGCTGGGCGATCATCAGGCCGAAAACGCTGCCACCGCTTACGCTGCATTGCACGTGGCGGGCGAAACCGGCCTGTCTCTCAGCGAGCGCGACATCCGCCGCGGGCTGGAAGAAACCGCCTGGCCCGGACGATTCGAAGTGCTGGAAAGCAGGCCGGTGCCGCTCATCGTGGATGCGGCACACAATCCCTATTCTGCTAACGCTCTGCGCAACGCGCTCGACCAGTACTTCCCTGCCCGCCCGCTGGTGCTGATTGTAGGCTTTTCTGCCGACAAGGATGTGCCTGCCATGCTGAACGCCTGGCTGCCGCACGCCAGACAGGTCATCGCTACCCAATCCGGCCACCCGCGGGCCATGCCGCCCGGCGAAATCGCCGCCGTTGTTCGGAAGATCAGTGATTTGCCTGTTACCACCGCACCGGATGCTGCCGCCGCGCTTGCCGAGGCCCGCCGTCTTGCCAGCGAAGACGATCTCATTCTGGGTACAGGCAGCATCTTTCTCGCCGCCAGCGTGCGCATTGCCGCTTTAGACCCTCAATAATCAATCATCACTCATTCCATGGATAAATACGACTGGGACCCTTTTGACGAAACCGAATTCGCCGATGCCATGCAGCGGCGCACCGAGGAACTCTACCACATCAAAGACCTGATCCCTGATGAGAACGGGCTGGTCGAAGGCCCGGTGCTGCCCATGCGCGATATTGTGATCTACCCGCACATGGTATCGCCGCTCTTTGTGGGGCGCGAGCGTACCCTCTGGGCTATTGAAGATGCCCACGACCAGAACCAAACCGTGATTGCCCTCATCCAGCGCGACTCTTCGGTGGAAAACCCCGGCCCTGACGATTTCTTCCCCATCGGGGTTGAAATGGCCGTCGGGCGGCTGCTCAACATGCCGGATGGTTCGTACTCCGCGCTGGTGCAGGCCCGCCGCCGGGTGGAACTGATCGAGTTCACCCAAATCGAGCCGTACCTTCGGGTGCGTGTCCGCCCGCTTTACGAAAGCGTGCGCGTTGACCGCGAAGTAGATGCCAAAATGCGCACCACCGTAGAACTCTTCAACCGCTGCATCCAGCTCAACCGCAGCCTCCCCGAAGAAGCCCACCTGTTTGCCCTCAACATCGAGGAACCCGGCTGGCTGGCCGATATGGTCTCCACATCGATCTCCCCCAGCCTCGAAGAGCGTCTCAAACTGCTGGCGATGACCGACCCCCGTCAACGGCTTGACCACGTGATCACCCTCCTCGCTCAGGAAGTGGATGTCCTCGAACTGGAAGATGAAATCCAGTCGCGCACCAAATCGGAGGTTGATCGCAGCCAGCGCGAGTACTACCTGCGGGAGCAGATGAAGGTCATCCAGACCGAACTGGGAGAGGACGACCCCTGGACGGCGGAACTCAACGAGTTGCGTACCCGCATCGAGCACGCCAACCTTCCCGAAGAGGCAGAGATACGCGCCCTCAAGGAGATCAACCGCCTTTCCCGGATGCCGCCGGTCTCCCCGGAGGTTGGTATCATCCGCGGATACATTGACTGGATACTCGAACTCCCCTGGGATCACCTCACTCCCGACAATCTGGATGTCGCCAACGCTGCCAAAATCCTGGAAGCGCACCACTATGGTCTGCCCAAGGCCAAAGAGCGCATCCTGGAATACATCGCCATCCAGAAACTGCACCCAAAAAAGATGCGCCAGCCGATTTTGTGCTTCGTCGGCCCGCCGGGCACGGGCAAGACCTCGCTGGGACGCTCCATCGCCGAGGCTTTGGGGCGCAGGTTCGTGCGCCTTTCGCTGGGCGGCGTGCGCGACGAAGCCGAAATCCGCGGCCACCGCCGGACGTACATCGGCGCGCTGCCGGGGCGCATCTTGCAGACCATGCGCCGCGCCGAAAGCAGCAACCCGCTTTTCATGCTCGACGAGATTGACAAACTGGGCGTGGATTTCCGCGGCGACCCGGCCTCCGCCCTGCTGGAAGTGCTCGACCCGGAGCAGAACAACGCCTTTTCCGACCACTACCTGGAACTGGCCTTCGACCTTTCAAAGGTGATGTTCATCACCACCGCCAACACGGAAGCCGCCATCCCGCCCGCCCTGCTCGACCGCATGGAGGTGATCGAGTTCCCCGGCTACATCGAGGAGGAGAAACTGGAAATCGCCCGCCGTTTCCTGATCCCCCGTCAACTGGAGGAAACCGGCATCGACGAGGACGGCATCCGCTTCTCCGACCAGGCGCTCAAGCGCATCATCCGCGAATACACCTACGAAGCCGGAGTCCGTAACCTGGAGCGGGAAATCGGGCGTGTGTGCCGCAAACTGGCGCGGCTCAAAGCCGAGGGCAAGCCCTTCCCCGCAAAAATCGGGGCGACCTCCATCGAGAAATTTCTCGGCCCGCCGCAGTTTTTCAACGCCGAGGCGGAACGCGAGGACGAGGTGGGCGTTGCCACTGCCCTGGCGTGGACGGCCAACGGCGGCGAGATTATGCCCGTGGAGGTGCTGCTGATTGAGGGCAAAGGCAACCTGCAACTCACCGGCCAACTCGGCGACGTAATGCAGGAATCCGTGCAGGCCGCGCTCTCGTATCTCAAATCCCGCGCCCGCGATTTCGGCATCAACCCGGAGGCCTTCGAGAACACCGACATCCACCTCCACATCCCGGAGGGCGCCATCCCCAAGGACGGGCCGAGCGCGGGCATCACCGTCGCCACCGCGTTGACCTCGGCCTTCAGCGAACGCCCCGTACATCACGATGTCGCCATGACCGGCGAAATCACCCTGCGCGGGCGCGTCCTGCCGGTCGGCGGCGTGCGCGAGAAGGTGCTGGCCGCCCACCGTGCCGGCATCAAAACCGTGATCATCCCCAAACGCAACACCAAAGATTTGGTGGACCTGCCCAAGAAGGCCCGCCACGACCTCGACATCCGCCCTGTGGAACATCTCAACCAGGTGCTGGAGATCGCACTGATGGAGAAGACGGAGCGGCAGCCGGCAGACACAAAGTGACAATCAACCAGGTCACGCCGTGACATCCGCACCTCCCGCCTCCTTCATTCTCTGCGACAACCTGGTGAAAATCTACCGGGTTGCCGGGCATGACGTAGTTGCCCTGCAAGGGCTGGATATGGTAGTCTCCCCCGGCGAGTTGCTGGGCGTGGTCGGCGTGAGCGGCAGCGGCAAATCCACGCTGATGAACATCCTCGGCGGCCTCGACCGCCCGACCGCCGGGCGCGTCTGGGTGGATGGGCGCGACCTGCTGAAACTCTCCAGCGCCGCTCTCGACCGCTACCGCCTGACCACGGTCGGCTTCGTCTGGCAGCAGACCTCCCGCAACCTGATCCCTTACCTGAGCGCGGTCAAAAACGTGGAGATGCCGATGATCCTGGCGGGCGAAACCGGCAAACGCCGCCGGGCGGAAGAACTGCTCGAAAGGGTCGGGCTTGCCGACCGCCGCCACCACAAACTTTCGGAGATGTCGGGCGGCGAGCAGCAGCGGGTCGCCATCGCGGTTGCGCTGGTCAACCGCCCCAAACTGCTCCTGGCCGACGAGCCGACCGGCGAGGTGGATGACGCCAACGCCGGGAGGATCTACCGGATTTTCAAGGATTTGAACGCCGAACTCAACCTGACCACAATCATCGTCAGCCACGACCCCGGATTGGCGAACCACGTTGACCGGGTGATCGCCATCCGGGACGGGAAAATCGCCACCGAGACGTTGCGCCGCACCCCCAAAGCGGAGCCTCGGACGGATGCCGGGGAGGAACCCGCCCCCGAAGAGGAACACACCTTCACGGAGTTGACCGTACTCGACTCCGCCGGGCGGCTGCAAATCCCCAAGGAATACCGGGAGCACTTCCAAATCCGGCGGCGCGTCCAACTGGAATTGCAGGAAGACGGCATCCTGATCCGTCCCGTCAACCCCGCGGCAGACAAATCCGAGGATGCCGAATCCCTGGTCAGCGAGATGACGGAGGCCGAAAAGACGAGACGGTTCTCCGGTTTTGGCAAAACCCTGGGGGCGAAACTCTCCGGTGTGCTGCGGCGCAAGCGCGCATAAGGGCGAAGGTCACGAATGACACCTGCTTCAACGTTTTCTGAAACGGCTGCCTCGGGGGAGATGGGGCAGAACGCCATCCATGCCGCGGGCCTGTGGCGCATCTACCGCCAGGGGACGCATCAGGAGGTGCGGGCGCTGCGCGGCGTGAACCTGGATGTGCCTGCCGGTCGCTGCCTGGCGCTCAAGGGACGCTCCGGCAGCGGCAAGACCACCCTGCTGAACTGCATCGGCGGGCTGGACCGCCCGACGCGCGGCACCGTGCAGGTTTTTGGCATCGAACTGGAGACATTGAGCGACAAGGAACTGACCCGCTTTTACCGCGAAAACGTGGCCTTCATCTTCCAGGCGTTTGGTCTTTCCCCGATTTACACCGCGCTGGAGAACGTGGAAATCGTGATGCAGATTGCCGGGAAGCCGCGGCGGGCGCGCCGCGAACGGGCGGAATACTGCCTGGAGCGGGTTGGCCTGACCAGGTGGAAGAACCACCGCATTTACGAACTCTCCGGGGGACAGCAGCAGCGCATCGCCATCGCCCGCGCGCTGGCAAACGAACCCCGCCTGATCCTCGCTGACGAGCCGACCGGCAAACTGGATACCGCCACCGCCCGCGAAATTTTCACCCTGTTCCGTGAAATTGTTGCGGAGGACGGAGTCACCGTGCTGATGGCTGCCCACGACCCCCTGGTGGATGAGTATGCGGACGAGGTGCTTACCCTGCATGACGGGCAAATCGTCAGGGCGGGGTGAGCAGGGCGCATATCGGGTCAGCGGTACACTTCCGGGCGCAGTTCCGCCACATAGGGCAGGGTGCGGTGGCGGTCAGCGTAATCCAGCCCGTAGCCGACCACCCAGACATCGGGAATCTCAAAACCCAGGTAATCCACGGGCACATCCAACTGCTTGCGCACCTTGCGGGAGAACACGCAGGTTCGGATGGATGCCGGATTGCGCCCCTTCAGGGTGTGGATCAGGTAATCGAGGGTGCTCCCCGTATCCACGATGTCTTCCACCAGAATGACGTGCTCGCCCTCGATCGGTTCCCGCAAATCCAGCACCAGCCGCACAGCCCCGGAGGAGGTCGCCGATTTGCCGTAACTTGAGACGGCCATAAAATCCACAATATGGGGGATTTGCAACGCCCGTGCCAGGTCTGCCATGAAGATGAAAGCGCCTTTGAGAATCCCCACCAGGATGATGCGCTCCACGCCCGCGTAATCGGCTTCGATTTCCCAGGCCAGACCGGTGATGCGGTTTTTGATCTCTTCCTCAGAGACGATGACTCTTGCTAAATCAGGGTGTAATTTTGTCATGGTAAATTTGTCCGTGACCGAAACGGAAACTACGAGTTGGATATGGTTGCATACGCCGCTGCGGAACGTCCCGCCAGCCAGCCGGTGGAAAAGGCGGCCTGTAAATTATACCCGCCCGTGTCTGCATCCAGATCGAGCACTTCCCCGGCGAGGTATAACCCCGGTGTCAGACGGGAGGCCATTGTGCGCGGGTCTACCTCGTTGAGGGCCACGCCGCCCGCGGTGACGATGGCCTGACGATACCCTCGGTGCCCTGTCACCGTCAGGCGGAAATCCTTAAGCCAGGTTCGCAGGCGTTTGCGCTCTGCGGCGGTGATCTGGTTGCAGACTTTCTCCGCCGGGATGGCGATTTGCTCCATGCAGACCGGGATCAACTTTTGGGGCAGCAGTCCCTTGAGCAGGGTGTGGAACTGTTTTTTGCCGTTGGCGTCCAGATCGCGGCGCAGGCGGGCGTCCAGTTTTTTCTCATCCAGGGCGGGTTTCAGATCAATCGAAATCTGGACGCGCTTTTGGGCGTGCAGTGCATCTACCACGCCGCGGCTCAGCGTCAGGATAATCGGCCCCGAAACGCCGAAATGGGTGAACAGCATTTCCCCGAAGGCGGATTCGCTCTTTTGCCCGTCAAGCCACACCGTGACGCGCACATTTCGCAGACTCAACCCCTGGCATTTTTGCGCTGCATCTCCGGCGGTGACGAGCGGCACCAGTGCTGGGCGTGTGGGCACGACCGTGTGCCCGGCCTCCCGCGCCAGACGGTAGCCATCGCCTGTGGAGCCGGTTCCGGGGTAAGAAGCGCCGCCAGTGGTCAGCACCGCTGCCCGCGCGGGCAGAATCCCCTCCGGAGTACGAACGCCCGTCAAAACCCCGTCGGTGACTCGTAATTGTTCAACCGGCATCCGGGTACGGATTTCCACTCCGGTGCGGCGGGCCCAGCCCACCAGGGCGTTGACCACATCGGCTGCGCTTTCGCTGGCGGGGAACACCCGTCCGCCGCGCTCGGTGACGGTATCCACGCCCAGCGCGTCCAGAAAGGCCAGCAGATCATCGCTGAAATAGCGGTGAAAGGCGGAGTACAGAAAACGTCCGTTTGATCCGAAATGGCCGACAAACTCCTTGACGGGGGCGATATTGGTGATGTTGCAGCGTCCCTTGCCGGAAATCAGCAGTTTGCGCCCCGGCGTGGACATTTTCTCCAGCAGCAGGGTGCGGGCCCCCGATGCAGCGGCCTGCCCGGCGGCCATCAGCCCCGCCGCGCCGCCGCCAATTATGATCACGTCGTATCCCGATTTGAGAACAGCGGTAAGATGCGCTGTTTGAGATGATTTCTTCATCGTTGCCGAAGCCATGTCAAATTCACCACGAAGACACCAAGACACTAAGACACTGAGTTTTGTTTTTCTTCGTGCCTTCGTGTCTTGGTGGTTGACCCAATGCACCGCACCGCCACAGATTTGTCGAGTTCACCACGAAGACACCAAGACACTAAGAGTTGTTTTTTCTTCGTGTCTTTGTGGTTGACCCAATCCACCGCACCGCCACAGATTTGTCGAGTTCACCACGAAGACACCAAGACACTAAGAGTTGTTTTTTCTTCGTGTCTTGGTGGTTGACCCAATCCACCGCACCGCCGAAGCCATGTCCGATTCACCACGAAGGCACCAAGACACCAAGATTTGTTTTTCTTCGTGTCTTTGAGCCTTGGTGGTTGACCCAATGCACCGTGAACTTGCGCGCATCCGTCTTTTTGTCGCGCAGCCGCACCGGTTTGTGCGCCACCAGCGGGTGCGGGGATTCGTGGACGTTGGGCATTCCTGTTCCTCCTGCATTGTGATAGTGGTATTA
>Ga0256914_1002816_pt1 | contig 14254 bp, 12 predicted proteins | sample HulkmetaG_FD_191571 | JGI IMG/M metagenome (GOLD analysis project Ga0256914, IMG submission 191571) | Hydrothermal chimney microbial communities from Main Endeavour vent field at the Juan de Fuca Ridge, Pacific Ocean - Hulk | ecosystem: Environmental > Aquatic > Marine > Hydrothermal vents ... | reverse complement strand
AAGAACCGTTCCTTCACAAGGAATGGGTGGTGGGTTATCTAACTCCATGCAAGGATTTTCACTTGACGCAATATCTCACGGTTTAAACTCCCTTCTGAACAGTTCCGCAACCGTTTTCACTTCTACAAAAAGTTCTTCGTCTGGCAGTGGAGGTGGATTCTCAGGTGGAGGTGGATTCTCAGGTGGAGGTGGAGGAGGATCTTCCGCTGGATAATTCTTTAAATACTCAGGAGGTTTTATGAAAAAGAAAAAGCGTTCCTTGTTTGTAAAAATACTGGCAGGTTTTCTTCTTACAATTCTTGTAATTGTGATAGGTGCAGGAATTTTTGCTGGAATTTACATTGCTCAATGTGAAAAAGAACTTCCAGACATCTCTAAACTCTCCTACTCTCCAGAACAATCCTCACAGATTTTTGACTATAAAGGCAACCTTATAACAAATGTATATGCATTCGAAAACAGAGTTTACGTCCCACTAAACAAGATATCAGATATTGCTAAAAAAGCAGTAATTGCGGAAGAAGACGAGAGGTTTTATGAACATGGAGCGCTTGACTATAAAGGAATAATGCGCGCTTTGTTTCAAGATTTAAGACATGGGCGCATCGTACAAGGTGGTAGCACAATAACTCAGCAACTTGCAAGGAATCTATTCCTCACACAGAAACAAACAATAAGAAGAAAAATAAAAGAGGCCTTACTTGCTATAGAACTTGAAAAGAAATTCACCAAAGATCAAATTCTCGAAATGTATTTAAACGAGGTTTACTTTGGTGCTGGAGCATACGGCATAGAATCTGCAGCAGAAACATATTTTGGTAAACACGCAAGCGAACTCACACTTCCAGAAGCAGCAATGCTTGCTGGAATTATAAAAGCACCTTCAGACATCAACCCATTTGTAAACATGAAGGCGGCAAAAGAAGCCCAAAAAATCGTCCTTGCAAAGATGGCAGATGCAGGATATATCACCGAGCAGGAAGCAGTAAAAGCATACAACACACCCCTGAAATTTGCGGAAAAAAGGGAAGTAGGCGACAACATGGGCTATGTAATTGATTATGTTAAAGAAAAAGTTGCCGAAAAATTTGGAGAGAAAATGCTATATGAAGGTGGGCTTAAAATATATACCACAATCCACCCAGAACTCCAAAAAGCAGGAACAGATGCAATTAATAAAGTGCTAACTGATGCGGAAAACAAAGGTATCTTTCCAAAAGGAAAGAAAAATCACCTTGGAGTAATACAACCGCAATCTGCACTCACAGCAATAGATGTAAAAACAGGAGCAATCCTTGCAATGGTAGGTGGAAGGGACTATAACAACACAAAATACAACAGGACCCTTGCACTTAAACAGCCTGGCTCTTCATTTAAGATTTTTGATTATACATCTGCAATAGCATGCGGCTCTTTAACACCATCATCTATCATACTATCCGCTCCTTACAAGGTTAAAACAGTAACAGGAGTTTGGGAACCACACGAATGGATAGGTGAAAACAAATATTTCGGCAATATGAATGTGTACAGAGCGCTTGCATTATCTTCAAATATTTGTGCAGCAAAGGTATCGCAAAGAATAGGACTTAATACAGTGATATATTTTGCAAGAAAATTTGGCATTTCCACACCGTTAAAACCCTATCCATCAATAGCAATAGGAAGTTTTGAAGTAAAGCAACTTGAAATGGCAGACGCCTATGCTGTTCTTGGAGACAATGGAGTAAGACACCCTCCGTATATTATAGAAAAAATTGTCGCACCTAACGGTGAAGTTTTATATCAACACAAAGACAACTCTTACAGAGTGGTTTCTCCACAGGTTGCCTATATAATGAACAGGATATTCAGTTATGTTATGTCAACTGAAGTAAATGCAAGAATAAAAGGATTACCTGCTGCTGGAAAGACTGGAAGCACAGACAATTGGACTGACGCCTGGTTCGATGGATACACACCGAATATTTCGGTAAGCGTATGGGTTGGACCAGATTCAAAAGAGGTAACCTTCCCCGGCGTACTGAATGCTGGAATGCGTTTTCCTGCAATGATCTGGCATGAATTTATGCTAAAGGCGATGAATGAATTTCCAAAAGACGATTTTTCAAAGCCTAAAACAGGTTTAATACCTGCAAGAGTTTACGATAATACGGGTTACAGAACTAAAACAAATGAAAAGAACACAACAGTGTACAATTTCCTCCCGTATGCTGTTCCACCTATAGATATAAGGGATAACGGAGTCGTTACCGTAAAGATATGCAAAGATTCAGGACTACTTGCACCTCCAAATTGTCCACCAGACCTTGTAGTAGAAAAAACTTTTATAAAGGGAACACAGCCTACAAAAGTCGACCCAAGAAACTTTAATCCTAATCCTCCTCCAAATCCTAATCCTAATCCAGATCAAAACAATATAAAAGTGGTTTTCACAACGGATAAAGATGTTTATAAAAGTGGTGATTTTATAACACTTACCGCAAAATTAGAAAACATCAAAAACACTTCCGGAATTCGCGTAACATTTATTGTTTACAACTTACCTGTTGCAACACTTAAAAAACCTTCTTTTGACAAAACTTACCAGTTTAAAATAGTTGCAAATGTCCCGGGAAAAACAGTTGCAAAAGTTGTTGTTCAAGACTCTTTTGGAAATACACTTGCAAGCGCAGAAAAAGATATTATCATAGAAAACAATAATCCATAATATAAGAGGTGAATAGAAATGCTTGATCCTAATTTAATAAGAGAAAAACCTGATTTTGTAAAAGACGGCATCGCAAAGAAAGGTGCAGATCCTGAACTTATTGACAAATTTCTTGAAGTCGATAAAAAAAGGAAAGACCTTGTTAAAAAAACTGATTTGCTTAGACACGAGAGAAAAGAACTCTCACAAAAAATAGGTATGCTTCTTGCAAAGAAGGAAGATGTATCCGATCTAAAGGCAAGAGTAAAAGAAATTGCAACTGAAATCAAAACGCTTGAAAAAGAATTAACACAATATGAATCGGAGTATAAAGATATCTTACTGAGAATTCCAAATCTACCAGATGAGAGCGTTCATTCTGGAAAAGATGAAAGTGAAAATATTGTTGTGAAAAGATGGGGAGAAATCCCTGAATTTGGTTTCAAACCAAAACCTCACTGGGAAATCGCAGAAAACCTTGATATTATTGATTTTAAAAGAGGAGCAAAAATCTCAGGGGCAAGGTTTTACGTACTAAAAGGGCCTGGTGCTAAACTTGAAAGGGCGCTTATCTCGTTTATGATTGATCTACATACGGAAAAACACGGGTATAAAGAGATCTTTCCTCCGTTTTTAATAAATAGAGAGTCAATGATAGGAACAGGACAATTACCAAAATTTGAAGAAGATATGTACCATACAGATAAAGATGATTTGTTTCTTGATCCCACCGCGGAAGTCCCTGTAACAAATCTCCACAGAGACGAAATTTTAAAAGAGGAAGACTTACCAATAAAATACGTAGCTTACACTGCATGTTTCAGGCGAGAAGCAGGGGCAGCTGGCAGAGATACAAGGGGAATTATCCGGGTTCATCAATTCAACAAAGTTGAAATGGTAAAATTTGTAAAACCAGAAGAATCAATGAAACATCTCGAAGAACTTTTAGACAACGCAGAAGATGTATTGCGTGCTTTAAAACTCCCGTACCAACTTAAAAAGATGTGCACAGGAGATTTAGGCTTCACCGCAGCAATCAAATTTGATCCAGAAGTATATATGCCAGCACAGGATAAATATGTTGAAATTTCTTCCTGCTCTAATTTCAAAGATTTTCAAGCGAGAAGAGCAAATATAAGATATAGAACAAAAGATGGAAAATTGAGGTTTGTTCACACATTAAACGGTTCTGGGCTTGCTGTGGGCCGTACAATGGCAGCAATTCTTGAAAATTACCAGCAAGAAGATGGTTCAGTATTAATTCCCGAAGTATTGCAAAAATACATGGGAATTGATAAAATAACGCGGGAAAAATAATTTCTGGAGGGGTGGCCGAGTGGACGATGGCACCGCACTTGAAATGCGGCAGGTGATGAGCCTCGGAGGTTCGAATCCTCTCCCCTCCGCCAATTTTTAGCAATGTGGCAAATAGATGATTTAATTCATTATGCAATTCTTATCAGTTTCTACATATCAATTGGACTTGCAGGATCGTTTGGGAGAAAGGCAAAAAATTACTTCAAACTGAATATTATTTCGAAAGGAATCACTTTTATGCTTCTCACTATCCTTTCATACGCCACCGTATTCTATCTTCTCTACAAACTGTGCCATGGTTTTAATTTTTGGTTTTACTTCAGTGGAATTTTAATCGCAGCAGGACTGATCACTCATCTTTTGCTTCCACTTGAACGTTGGAGCGGAGTGATAAAAGAAAATCAAAGTGCACCAAAGAAATAGAGCATAATCAGGATATCCCGGAAAGATACCTTGCTTTGAATTCTGTATAGAACTCTTCAAAATAGTCACCTTCTATTGCCTTGCGAATATCAGAAATAAGACGGTGCATAAAAAACAGATTATGAATCGTCGCTAAACGAGGAGCAAGGTATTCTTTTGCTTTAAAAAGGTGATTAAGGTACGCCTTTGTAAAATTTTTACAGGTATAACATTCACATGTCTCTTCAATTGGAGTAAAATCCTCTTTATAGATTGCTTTCGTAATTTTGATTGGGCCGTCCAATGTGAAAAGTGTTCTATTTCTTGCAACACGCGTCGGCAAGACACAGTCAAACATATCAACACCCAACCTTACATATTCAAGAATACTTATAGGATCACCTACCCCCATAAGATAACGAGGTTTATCTTGGGGAAGGAGAGAAACAGTATAATCCACAAACTCTTTTGTAAGTTCTTTATCCTCACCTATACTAAGTCCACCTAAGGTAACGCCCTGAAAATTCATAGATAAAATTTCATTTACTGCTACCTTTCGGAGTTCTTTGTAAAAACCACCCTGTATCACACCAAACATCACTTGATCTTCTCTGCTTTTTGCCGCAAAACTTCTTTTTGCCCAATCTAAAGTAATTTCAAGTTCTCTTTTTGTCGTGTCAAAATCAGATGGATAAGAACTACATATATCAAGAGGAATGATAATATCTGCACCTATTTTTTCTTCAATTTCAACAACTCTCTCAGGAGTAAAATAATGCTTTGAACCATCAATAAAAGATCGGAATTCTACTCCATCTCTCCTAATTTTTCTTATATCTCTCAAGGATAAGACCTGAAAACCACCACTGTCAGTAAGTATAGAATGTTTCCAATTCATAAACTTATGCAATCCGCCTGCCCTCTCAATGGTGTCTGCACCGGGCTGAAGATAAAGGTGGTATGTATTCCCAAGGATTATTTTGAAACCTATATCTTCCACATCAAGAGAAGACAATGTTTTAACAGTTGCCTGTGTTCCAACAGGCATAAACACAGGAGTTTTAACTTTTCCGTGAGATGTCTCAAATTCGGTAAGCCTTGCCCTGCTATTTTTACTCTGCTTTAAAACCTTAAAATTTATATTCATATTTCACCTCAACTTTTCAAATTATGAGCATCGCATCACCAAAACTATAAAATCTGTAATGCTCTTTTACAGCAATTTTGTATGCTCTTAATGTAAATTCTTTTCCTGCAAACGCAGACACAAGCATTAAAAGTGTAGTTTTAGGAAAATGAAAATTTGTAATAATGGCATCGGTAATTTTAAATGGATATCCAGGTTTTATAAATAGGCGTGTTTTTCCCCTTAATGGCTTTAGCACACCGTTGTGAGCAGATGCAGTTTCAAGTGTTCGCACAACCGTTGTGCCACAAGCAAACACCCTACCACCTTTAGTTTTAGCATTATTTACAATTTCTGCAGTCTCTTCTGGAACTTCAAATTCTTCTTCATGCATTTTGTGTTTCTCGATAATTTCTTCCTTTACAGGCTTAAATGTTCCAAGCCCTACATGAAGTGTCACATAAGCAATTTTTACTCCAGAACTCTCAAGTTCTGATAGGAGTTCCTTTGTAAAATGAAGTCCAGCAGTGGGAGACGCAACTGCTCCTTCTTTTTCAGCAAAAACTGTCTGATACTCACTTTCATCCGTGAGTTTACCTTTTATGTACGGGGGAAGTGGTACATTTCCAATCGCTTCCAGAATTTTCCGCATTGAAAGACCATTTTTAGAAAAAAACCGAACAACATTTTCCCCACCTAAATTTTTTTCAACCACCTCTGCATAAATCTCAGGATTTTTATTTACAAAAATTTTATCGCCAACGTGAATCCTTTTATTCGGACGGGTAAGTGCCTTCCATTCATATTCGCCTACCTGCCGAAGGAGAAAGATTTCTCTCTTGCCACCGGTTTCTGGGTTTACTCCCTTGATCCTTGCTCTAATCACCTTAGTATTGTTAAGTACAAGAACATCTCCTTTTTTAAAGAATTTTTTTATTTCAAAAAATTTGAGATGCTCGATCTCTTTATTATCACGGTGGAGAACCATAAGACGTGCATGGTCACGCGGGTAAATTGGGTGCTGAGCAATCAGCCCTTCAGGTAAAACATAGTCAAATTCCTCTATTCTCATTTCAGAAACGGTGTAATTATCTCCATAACTTTTGTTTTTAAGAATGGAACAACAACAGAGCCTGTATGATAAAACACAGAGTTTTCTATCTGTGAAACAATATTTGCATTCCCTAAGTGCAAATACCCAACAGAAACAACAAGCACCTCCGCAATAACAAAAAGAATAACAAAAGCAATAACAACGCGGAACACAGCTCCAAAAAATGCATCAACCCACTTCAAAAATGGACTTACCCTAAATGCCTTTCTCACCAGTACACCTATTATGCGAAAGACTATAACAATGAGAATAAATATTAAAACAAACGTGATACCTATAAGCACACTGTTTGCAACTCCATTCACTATGAATTGCTTTACGGTAAGCGAAGAGCCAGTTTGAGCATTTTTAAGAAGAAAATTTTTAATAAAATCTGGAAGGTGCATGGCAGAAAAAGCCATATTAAGATTCCGGGAAGTTGCAGGAAGCGATGCAATGGACTGCGGAATGGAAAAAAGTTGCGAAAGTTTTGGCGTTAAATACGCTTTTATATGCAAATAACCATCAAGGACTGGAGCAAACTTGGAAGCATTCCATTCAGCAACAAACCAGCCAAAAACAAGACCAGCCAGATCAAAGAGCGGTACTATTATACCACCCCTTACCCCTTTTATTAGTTCGATAAGGAGAATTATAAAAACAATTAAATCCACATAATTAATGTTGTTCATAGAACTAATTTTAACGATATAAAAAACTTTTTCAATACAATAAACTAACGAATTGCATACTTCTTAAATTGGAACATACTATTTCTAAAACCTTCCGCAACAATCTCAGTTCCCCGCTCCGTGTTTTTTACAGAAATTACATTTGCAACTCCATAGATGGCAGAAACAACATCCTGTCTGCTGTATGGAATAAGCAATGTAAGTTTAACATACAGGGAGGAAATTTTATTTCTGATTTTATTTTTCAGTTCCTCAATACCTTCACCTTTAAGCGCAGAGATAAAAACTGCTTCTGGAAATTTGTTTTTTAGAAATAGAAATTTTTCAGCAGATATCTTATCAATCTTATTGAACACAAGAATTCTTGGAATATTAAAAGCCCCAAGTTCGTTTAGTGTTTTCATAACAGACTCAATTTTGCCAGAAAAATCTGGAGAAGATGCATCAACAACATGAAGGATAACCCAGGCATCAAGAATCTCTTCAAGAGTTGAATGAAATGCGTATATAAGCATCGGTGGTAAATCTCTTATAAATCCAATTGTATCAACAAAAAGAACTTTTTTATTTTCGGAAAGTTCCCCTTCCCTTACAAGTGTATCTAATGTGGAAAAAAGCATATTCTCAACGTATGCGTCAGGCTTAGTAAGTTTGTTAAGAAGAGTAGATTTTCCGCTATTTGTATATCCGGCAATTGCAATGATAGGGATTTTACTCTTTCTCCGTTTCTTCCTCCTGAGTTCACGCTGTTTTGCAATTTCTTTTAATTTCTTTTCAAGAGTATTTATCCTTTTTTCAATATATCTTCTTTTTAGTTCTGTCCGCTTCTCTCCCGGCCCTTTAAGGCCGATCTCAGAACCAGTTTGCTGATCAAGATACATTCCACTATGAACAATCTCTGGAAGGTGCATTTTGAGTTGAGAAAGTTCTACTTGCAACTTTGCTTCTTTTGTTCTTGCACGCATTGAAAAAATCATAAGAATTAAATGAGGCCTATCAATCACCGGGACACCTACTTCCTTTGTGAGATTCCGCAACTGTAAATAAGTGAGTTTTGTATCAATAAACACTAAATCCGCATTCAGAAGTTTTACAATTTGCCTGAGTTCATTAACTTTACCCTTACCCAGGAAATAAGCATAATTCGGTGTCCTTACAACCTGGGTTGCTTCTCCAACTATTTCTATCCCAAGTGTTTCAATAAGGAGTTTAAACTCTTCAAAAGAGTCGTCAGAAATCTCTCTAACGCCAGATTTTATAACCTCAACGGAAATTGCTTTTCTCTTTTCCCCTTCCACCTATGAAGCCTTCCTGCGCGGAGGAAACAAAATCCAACTGATAAACGAACTTATCAGGGAAAGAAGTATTGCACCAATCATTGCATCCCAGAAAGAAGAAATCTTAAAACCAAAATCAAACGCTGCTACAATTTCAAGAACAAGCCCGTTTACAACGAACAGAAAAATCCCAAGCGTAATAATATCTATTGGAAGAGAAACAAATATCAAAACAGGCTTTACAATTGCGTTGCATATTCCAAGCAAAATCCCAGCAAGAACGAGACTCCACAAACTGTCAAACTTGAAACCGTGCAATATTCTGCTGACAAGAAAGAATGAAACAATATTAACCATCCACGAACCCAACACTCTCATTAATCATCAACTCCTGTTTTTATCAAGTATAACAGAACCGTGCAATTTCGTAAAATGTTTCTTTGCAAAACGGTGAGATTCATCTCTAATCCTCTGTAAAAGTTTCAATACATTAGATCGCTTAGAGAGTTTTATTGGTTCATCGGAATATTCCGTAAAAATGAGTTCTTCTTTTTTTGCAAGTGAGGCAATTTCGACATCTACGTCTAATAACCTTTTAATTCTTATTGCAGAATCAAGTTGTCCTTTACCGCCATCAATAAGAAGAAGGTCAGGCATTCTTTCAGAAAAAAGTTTATCTCCTTTCCTCTTAAAACGTCTATAAAGAACCTCTTTTAACATTGCAAAATCGTTAGGTCCTTCTGTATATTTTATTTTAAAAATTCTGTACTGTTTCTTGTCTGGTTTACTATTTGTGAAAACGACCATCGAGCCTACTGAATCCTTACCTGAGATATTTGAAATGTCATATCCTTCTATCCTGACTGGAAGCCTTTTAAGGTTAAGTACTTTCTGGACTTCTTCCAAAAGAGTTTTTTCCTTTAACATTTTTCTTTTTTCAAGATAGTTTTCCAGATTTATGCGAGCGTTTTCTTTTGCCATTGCCAGAATACTCTTCTGAATTTTTCCGCGAGGAACAGATATCTTAATGTCTGTATGAAAATGTTGTGAGAGAAAGTTTTCAAGATCCTTAACGTTTGCACTTTTTTCTTCAACATAAATCTTACTAAAATTACCGTGAAATGGATTTTGAAACAAAAATTCCTCTATAATCTTTGACGGCTCACTCCCAGACGGAACTTTCAACACAAATGGATAAGAAGAAACAACCTTTCCCTCCCTAACACCAATTTTTACTACAACTGCATAATTCCTTTTCCTTGCAGTCGCAAAAATATCAAAAGAAACCCTTTTATCTGCAATAACACGCTGCTTTTCCATAACGGATAGTATCCCCTTTATCTGATCCCTGTATATCGCCGCTTTTTCAAATTCTAAATTTCTCTTTGCATATTCCATATTTCTGTAAAGTTCCGAAAGGACCTTTTCAGAATTGCCTTTAAGAAAATCCTTTAAACCATTAACTATTTTCAAATATTCTTTCTCAGAGACCTTACCCGCACATGGGGCAACACACAAACCAAGATGATACAAGAGGCATGGTTCAATTATTCTTTCTCGTTTTATTTTTACATTACATGTTCTCACAGGAAATATCTTTCTTATCGCTTTTATTGTCATATCAATTGCTTTACCATGCGGAAATGGACCAAAGTATTCTCCGTTCTTTCCATTAATCCTGTAAACCTTCAAAAGACGTGGAAACTTATCATCTGTAATTTTAATGTAAGGATAGTTTTCGTCATCAACAAGTCTTATATTATACTTTGGGCGATGCTTTTTTATGAGATTATTTTCAAGTAAGAGCGCTTCTTCCTCTGAATTTGTCACAACAAATTTTACAGTTTTTATTTTTTCAGAAAGTGCGTGCGTTTTGATATCTCTTGGTTTAACATACGATGAAACACGTTTCCTCAGAGATTTTGCTTTTCCTATATACAAAACTTCCCCTTTCTCTCCCTGCATCATATAGACACCAGGAAGAAGGGGAAGCAAGTTTATCTCGTCTGGAAATTTTACACTATTTTGCATAATCTGTGTAACGGGTCTCTCTTACAACCGTTACCTTTATTATGCCTGGGTACACAACCTCCTCCTCGATTTTTTTTGCAACATCATGAGATATTTTTGAAGCGAGTTGTTCGTCCACTTCTGAAGGATTAACCATAATTCTTACTTCTCTTCCTGCCTGAACAACAAAAGCCTTTTTAATTCCCGGAACAGACATAGCAATCCTTTCTATCTCTTCAAGGCGTTTTATGTACATCTCAAGGTTTTCCCTTCTTGCCCCAGGTCTCGTTGCAGAAAGAGTATCCGCAATTTGAACTATTACATCAAGTGTTGTCTCAGGCTTTACTTCGTTGTGGTGTGCAGCAACAGCATGAACTACAAGTGGATTTTCTCCATATCTCTTTAAAAGGTCAGCACCGACAAGAGCATGTGGTCCCTCAATTTCACTTCCCATCACCTTACCTATATCATGTAAAAATGCTGCTCTCTTCGCAAGCGTAACATTTTCACCAAGTTCAGAGGCAATAATACCCGCTATTGTGGCAGATTCTATTGAATGTTGCAATAAATTCTGTCCAAAACTCGTTCTGAATTTCATTTTTCCTATGAGTTTCTTAATTTCAAGCGGCACTCCATGAACTGAAACTGAGAGAAGTGCTTCATCTGCTTCCTTCAAAATCATCTGTTCAACTTCTTTTTCTGCTTCCTGAACAAAATCCTCAATACGAGCAGGGTGAATCCTTCCATCAATAATAAGATGCTCCAGGGCATGTTTTGCAACTTCTCTTCTTATCGGATCAAAGCAGGAAAGTGTAACTGCCTCAGGTGTATCATCTACAAGAATATCCACTCCAGTGAGTGTTTCAAACGTCCTTATATTTCTTCCTTCACGTCCAATGATCCTTCCCTTCAAATCCTCAGATGGCAACGGCACAACTGACACTGTTGTTTCTGAAACATAGTCTGTGGCACATCGTTCCATTGCCTCTGATAAAATTACTTTTGCCTTTTCCTGAACATTCGTTTGAAGTTCTTCCTCCATTTCTTTTAACCGTTTCGAGTATTCAAGTTGAAGTTCTTTTTCCATATTGTCAAGCACAACCTTTTTTGCTTCTTCCTGTGTAAGCCCGGCTACTTTGTAAAATTCTTCTTCAATTTCTCTAAGTTTTTCTTCGGCAAGTTTTCTTAAATGCTCTATCTCCTGCTCACGTTTGAGAAGTTCCTTTTCTTTATGCTCAGCAGCATTTACCTTACGCTCTGCAAGTTCTTCTTTTCGTAAAAGCCGGGATTCAATTTCCTGAATCTGCCTCTGTTCTTCCTTTATTCTATTTTGAAGTTCCGCCTGTCTGCGTTCCATTTCTTCTTTCATCTGGATACGCATTTCTCTACGTTCGGCTTCTATTTCTTTTTCTGCTTCTTCTTTTCTCCGCTTAGCATATTCATCTATTGATCCTATCTTGGTTCTGTATATGTATCCCTGAAATATAAAACCAAGAACAAAACCTATTGCAAGCATAGCAATACTTATTACCAGATATAAAAAGTACGGTATCTGCATATTCCGCATAAATCCTCACCTCCTATTGTTTCAGTTCAGCGAGGACTTCCCTAACAATATGCGACCTATAACCTTTACTTAAAAGATAATTGCCGATTTTATCAGGAGGCCTTTTGGAGATTAAAGAAAAGGCATTCCCCTTCTCTTTGTCTTCCGAATATAACGAATCGAGCAATTCTCGAACCGCATTCTGTTTCAAGCCTCTCTTTGAAAGTTCATCTAAAACTTTCAAATAACCGTATTTTTTAATAAAAGCATATTTACGAATAATTCTTTCAGCGTACCGCATATCATTAAGGAGTTCCCGCTCCAGCAATTTTTCAATTGTATCTTCAATCTCTTTTTCATCGTATTTCTTCTTTAATTTTTCTTTGAGTTCATATATCGAGTAATCCCTTCTCGAAAGAAGTCTTAATGCATAATTAAAAGAGGAAACACTATTTTTCTTCTTTTTGTTCCTTCGGGAAGAATTTCTCATTCACTTCTTTCCTCACCTTTTCAAAAAGGTCGGGATGCCCGGTAAGGAAAGCAATTGCATTGTCTCTTCCCTGGCCCAATTTTACATCACCATAAGAGTAGTAAGAGCCAGATTTTTTCACAATGCCTTCCCTTACGGCAATGTCAAACAGATCTGCATCTTTGGAAACACCTTTCCCAAAAATAAGATCAACAATTGCCTCTCTGTATGGAGGAGCAATTTTATTTTTCACTATTTTAATTCTCAACCTGTTTCCTATAACAGTTCCGTGATCTTTGATACTTTCCACACGCCTTATATCGAGCCGCACAGAAGAGTAAAATTTCAGCGCTCGCCCACCGGGTGTAACCTCCGGGTTTCCAAAAACAATGCCTATTTTCTCTCTTAACTGGTTGATAAAAATCACACACGTTTTTGATTTACTTATGGAACCCGTGAGTTTCCTCAGCGCCTGAGACATAAGCCTCGCCTGAACACCCATAAAGGAATCTCCCATATCCCCTTCAAGTTCTGCTTTTGGAACAAGTGCAGCAACAGAATCTAAAACAACGATGTCAACAGCCCCAGAACGCACAAATGTATCAATAATTTCAAGTGCCTGCTCTGCATAGTCAGGCTGGGATATAATAAGATCATCTATATTAACTCCAAGGCTTGCTGCATATTCGGGAGAAAATGCATGTTCCACATCAACAAAGAGTGCTTTTCCACCATTCCTCTGGGCATTTGCCACCGCTTCAAGTGCAAGTGTTGTTTTTCCAGTTCCTTCCGGGCCATATATCTCTATAATTCTCCCGCGCGGAAATCCTCCCGCTCCGAGCGCAATATCAAGGGATAATATACCCGTAGGTATTACCTCAACGGAAAGGTGGGATTTCTTATCTCCAAGACGCATTACGGAACCCTTGCCAAATTCCTTTTCAACCTGAGCCATTGCAAGTTTCAATGCATTTTCCTTATTTATTTTATCTTTATCCACCATAATGAATACCTCTCTTTAAATTATTTTATCTCACTTTTATTATAGTTAATTTCTAACCGAAATCAAATTCTGCAATATGTTGATAGATAGGCCCATTTTTTGTTAAAGTGCTTTTTACAAGCAAAATTCCTGTTGCTTCAACATCTTCACTTTTAAACTGAGGGAGATTAAACCGCTTTAAATCAACATATCCATTCTTTACGCGCCCAAGAGTAAGATGAGGTATATAACTTTTTTCTTTTTTAAATCCAAGTGGTCCGAACAGATCATCAACCCTTTCCATAAGAGAAACTATTTTTTTACCATTACGAACACTCACAAATATAACTCTTGCACGGCGAATATCAGGAAAAGCATCTATTCCTGAATATTGAAAACTAAAATGAGAAGTTGTCTCTGCTATTTTAGAAAGATAAAATGAAACATCTTCTTTTGTTTCCATTGATGTCTCACCCAAAAATTTCAACGTAAGGTGCAAATTTTCCTTCTCTACCCACTTCACACCAGAAACAGTGTGCATCAAACTTTTTTCGTACGAGAATATTTTTCCTTTATCGAGATTTGTTTTGAGAGCGATAAATAATCTCATATTTTCACCTCACCGTATAAACTCTTCTCATCATATCCATT
>Ga0256914_1002815_pt1 | contig 14254 bp, 13 predicted proteins | sample HulkmetaG_FD_191571 | JGI IMG/M metagenome (GOLD analysis project Ga0256914, IMG submission 191571) | Hydrothermal chimney microbial communities from Main Endeavour vent field at the Juan de Fuca Ridge, Pacific Ocean - Hulk | ecosystem: Environmental > Aquatic > Marine > Hydrothermal vents ... | reverse complement strand
CGTGGGTTCCTCGGGCGAACCGGTGAGCTCCAGCTCGAGGGCGGGCATGCCCGGCCGCTCGAGGGTTGCGGCCAGGTGGCCGTTCTGCTGGAAGGTCGTGATCGCCTCGGGGGGCAGCACCTCGGCGAGCAGGGCCAGGACCTGGGGACCCGACGGACGTGCCGAGGAGGCGGCCCGGGGTCCCTCCGGGAAGACGAAGACCGGGGCCCGGCCCGCCGCAAGGCGGAGCTCCCGGGCGCCCTTTTCCACGAGCACACCGAAGAACCGGTCGAGCTGGGCCACGCGGCATCCTCCTCTCCCCCCCTCGGCAATCTAGGGACCGGCGGCCCCCGGGGCACGCGCGGGATGCCCCGCGGGGCACCGGGGGCTACACTGCGGCGGCAGACACCCCCGGAAGGGGAAAGCAAGGAGAAAGCCGATGCAGCGACGGAACAGGATCCTGGTCGGGCTCGCGGGCGTTCTCGCGGGCCTCGCGGCCCTCGGGCTCGCGTTCGCCGGCGCCCCGGGGAAGGGGAAGGCCGCCGAGGAGAAGAAGCCGATGGTCGAGATTCGGACGAACGTGGGCACGATGGTCGTCGAGTTGTGGCCGGACAAGGCCCCGAAGACCGTGGAGAACTTCCTGCGGTACGCCCGGGAGGGGTTCTACGACGGGACGATCTTTCACCGGGTGATCCCGGGCTTCGTGATCCAGGGTGGCGGCTACACCAGGGACCGCAGGGAGAAACCGACCCACGACCCGATTCCGCTCGAGGCGAACGCTTCGAACCGGCGCTACACGATCGCGATGGCCCGCACGAACGACCCGAACTCCGCGACCAGCCAGTTCTTCATCAACCTGGTCGACAACGTGGGCCTGGACAAGAACCGCCGGAACCCGGGCTACGCGGTCTTCGGCAAGGTCGTCAAGGGCCAGGACGTCGTCGAGAAGATCGGCAAGGCCGAGACGGTCAACGCGGGCGGCGCGTTCACGAACCTGCCCGCGCCGCCCATCGTGATCGAGAAGGTGACGATCCTCGAGAAGTAGGAGGACCGCCGCGCCCCGCTTCCGCGTGCCGGGAGCGAAGGGAAACGGCCCGGGCCAGGCCCGGGCCGTTTCGCATCCCGCGTGCCGGGCGAGCTCAGAGGTAGAAGCTCAGCATGGCGTAGATCGCCGGCACCTCGTGCGTGATCTTCCCGTCGTGGCCGACCGAGAACCCGGAAGCGACCTCGCGGGCCCGGGTCCGCATCCGCCGCTTCGTGTTGAGCCAGCCGACGTGCAGCTTCAGGTTGTGCTCGTCGAAGTACCAGTTGACGCCCAGGCCGAACTGCTGGCTCTCGAACTTGTCCCACTGCTCCGCGACGAGAACGTTCCCGGAAAGGATCGCGCTCCCGAGCGAGTAGTCGTCGTCCTCGGTACGCGAGTAGAGGCCGGCCACCTCCACCTTCTCGGCGAGGAAGAGGCCCGCCTCGACCTCGAGGGCCGTGAAGTCGCGGTCGGCCGTCTTCCCGGAGACGTTCGTCACGCGGCCGTCCTCGAAGGTCCAGGACTGCCAGCTCACGGTAGCCTGGAACCCGCGCGCCCGGATGGCGCCGAACAGCTCGAGGGCCTGCTGGTCGCTGGTGTCGTAGACGCACTTCCGGGAAATGCCGGGCAGGCAGGTGGAGTGGCTGTCGGCGTCGACGAGTCCCCCCACCGGGTTGTTCAGCCAGGCGACGCCGAAGGTGTACTGGAGGTCCTCCGGCCGCGTCACGCCGGACAGGTCGTAGGCGAACCCGCCCTCGTTCTGCACCTCGAGGCGGACGGTGGTCATGATCCCGTCGTCCGTGTCCGGCAGGTTGCGCCCCGAGCCGTTCTGGGCCGCGACCTGCACCAGGTAGCGGCCGGACTCGCTCCGCCAGTCGAGGCCCAGGCCGATGTCCCGGCCGGGCGCGAGCTGGTCCGCCGGAAGGGGGCGCTCGGCGAAGAGCTGCTTCCAGGAGCGCGCCAGGCGGAAGACGTCGAACGGGGCCTTGAACTGCCCGATCGTCGCGGCGAAGCCCCGGTCGCCCCCGAGCCGCACGTACGCGTCCATCAGGTCGGGGTCGCTGGTCTCCCGGGAGCTGCTCTCGATCTCCACCCGGAAGGAGAGCCAGGGCTGGAACGCCTTCCCGGTGAAGATCACCCGGGCCCGCCGGACGTTGAACGAGTCCGTGGCCGGCGTCGTGCTCGACCGGGGAGCGTCGGGAAACCCGGCCCAGTCGTACCAGCGCCAGTAGCTGCCGTTGACCCGGGTGCGCAGCTTGTCCCGCACCGCCTGGAACTGGACCAGGAAGTGCATGTCCAGGGAGAAGGTCTCTCCCTCGGTGATCCGGAAGCCGTTTTCGTCGGCGGACGCGTCGCCCGCGCGGGCCGGGAGCGCGGTGAGCAGGGTGACCGCGAGGACCGCCGCCACCAGGACCGCCGTGATCCTCCGTGTTCTCGTCATCGTTCGATCTCCTCGGGTTCTCGGTCCGGGAGGAAACGGTCCCGGGGCGTCAGATCCAGAAGTAGAGGCTGAGGGTCACGCCGGAGCCGGTGCCGGTCCAGGTGCCGCGGCCGAGGCCGGAGATCCAGTCGTTCGTCTCCGTTTCCACCTCGCCGTAGTCGAGCTGGAGCTTGAAGTTGTCGGAGCCGAAGTAGTGGTTGATGCCGATACGCCACTCGGTGACCTGCTCGTCGCTCAGCGTCGAGCCGTCCCAGGTGACCGTGTCGTAGGCCTTGTCGGTCTCCCACTGCCCGTACCGGCCGACGATCTGCCAGGAGGGAGCGACGAACACGCCGAGATCCAGGTTCCAGTAGCTGAACTCGTAGTCGGTCCAGTTGCCCCTGGCGTTCACCGCCTGGTCTTCCATCGTCCAGCTCTGCCAGGTCGCGTTCAGGTCGAGCCGGCCCGCCCGGACCGCGCCGAAGACCTCCCAGGCCTTGACGTCGTCCGTGTAGTAGCGGCAGTGCCTCGAGATCCCGGGGGAGCACGGCGTGCCCGAGTCGTCCGCGGCCAGCCCGCCCACCGGGTTGTCGAGGAAGGCCACGCCGAACGTCCAGGCGACGTGGTCGGGCCGCTCGTACGTGGCCGCCCGCGGCGCGAAGCCGCCCTCGTTCTGCACGGCGATCCGCAGCGTGGCGAGGAAGTCGTCGTTGTCGTTCCCCGCGGTGTTGGCCCCGTTCCCGTTCTGGATGGCCAGGCCCCAGCTCACCCGGTTCCCCTCGCTGTGCCCGGAATACATGATCCCGACGTCCCGGGCGGGAGCGTACATGCGGGTGCCCCAGGGGCGCGTGGTGAACGCCTGGTACCTGGAATCGACCAGCTCGAACCAGTCGAAGAGGGCCTTGAACTGGCCGAAGGTCCAGTTGTTCTTGTCGGAGAACTCCATCCGGATGAACGCGTCCATGAGGTCGCTCTCGCCCTCGCCGAAGTCCATCGTCACCCGGTACTTCAGCCACGGGTAGAACGCCTGGCCGAAGAACCCGATCCGGGCGCGGCGGACGGAGAAGTCGGTCTTCGGGTCGATGTCGGTCTCGCGCATCCCGAGGGTGTCCCAGATGTCTCCCGAAAGGTCGATGTCGTTGTCCGTCCAGGTGCCGACCGTCTGGACCCGGAACTCGGTGTTCAGCGTGAAGTCGCCGTCGGCGATGTAGAAGCCGTTGTCCCCCTTGCCCGCGTCACCGGCCAGGGCCGCGACGGGAAGGAGGACGAGGAGGGTCACGAGAAGGAAGCGTGCCATCGTCCGCATCGACCGGTCTCCTGTTCGCGCCGCGGCCGCTCGTCGGCCCGGCGGCGGTGCGTGAACCCGTGGCGGTTCGTGGCCCCCATGCACACGAACCCCTGCCCCGGCGCCCGCCGGGAAGCGGCCCAAGATAGCGAAGGGGGACGGGGGCTGGCAACCGCGCCCCGGGGGTCAGGCCAGGAGGTCCAGGTGGCTTCCCGCCCCGCCGGTCCCGGCCAGGGCGAGGGGCAGGGGCCCGCCGTCGGGGGCGTAGCCGAGCAGGGCAGGGTTCGGCACCGCCTCCCGGGGGCCGCGCCGCGGCCCCCCGCCCCGGTACCGCACGAGGGCCCTCGTCGCGGGCCTCGGGGGGACGGGGCCGCGGCCCGGCGCCCCCGGGGACCGAGGCGTGGGAGCGGATCCGGCCGTTCCCGTCCCGTCGTTCACCTCGCCCGCGGAGAAACGGGCGCGGAAGCCGAGGCGCACCCGTGCCGGGGCCCGCCGCTCCGGCGCGGTGGGCACCCGCTCGTAGACCGCCTCGATGGTGACCGGGCTCATGGTTCCCCGGCAGAACGTAGGGGTCCGGGAGCGCCCGGTCCAGTCCGCGGGGAGCCGCTCACTTCCCTTCCTGCCCACGCCCGCGGCGGGCCGCCAGGCTGATCTCGAGCCGGAGGTCCCGCAGGTCCTCGTCCCAGGGGGCGAGGTCGATGGCCTTCCCGATGGCGGCCAGCGCCTCCCGGTCGCGGCCCAGGGCGTGGAGGGCCCGGGCCACGAGGGCCCAGGGCCGGGGATCCTCCGGCGCCAGGGCGGCCGCCTTCCGGGCCAGCGGCAGGGCGGCTTCCGGGTCCTTCCCGGGGCCGAGCAGCCACCGGGCACGGTCGCACGCGGCCTCCGGGTCGTCCGGCGTCTCCCGGACGCGCCGGGCGAGCAGCTCTCCCCAGGGGGCCTGGTCGGCCAGCGCCTCGCCCGCCTCCCGGAGCCGTTGCCACAGCTCGGCACGGGCGGATGCCCGGGGGCAGGCCTCCCATGCTTCCGCGAGGACCCGGAAGCCGTCCCCCGCGTCGAGCAGGGGGGCGAGCGCGAGGGCGGCGTCGTCCCGGGCATCGTGACGGCAGTCCCGGTCCAGCTCGATGGCGCGCTCCAGGACCTCGACGGCCTCCTTCCTCCGCCCCGCGCGGGCCAGGCGCCCCCCGGCCCGCGCGAGGGCCCCGGGGTCGTCCCCCGCCGCCCGGGTTTCGTCCTCGGGGAACGCCGCCGCGCGCGCCCGGTCGATGGCCTCGAGCACGTGGGCCGCGTCCTGGAACCCGAGGAGGTGCTCGAGCTTCTTCCCCTCCCGGGGCTCGAGGATCAGCACCGCCGGCAGGGCGAGGACGCCGTACCGTTCCTGCCAGGACCTGCCGACTCCCCGGTGCGCGTCGACCTCGGCCTTCATCGGGATCGTCTCCTGCTGGACGACCCGCGCGACCTCCGGCAGGGCCCAGGTCTTCTGGTCCATCACGCGGCAGTAGCGACACCAGCGGGCCCAGCAGTCCACCAGGACCAGCTTGCGCTCCGCCCGTGCCCGGGCGAGGGCCTGCTCGAGGCTGCCCTCGAACCACTTCACCCCGGTCGTTTCCCCCGGGCCCGGCGCCGCGGATCGATCGGCAAGTGCCGCGGGGGCGAGGAGGAGCAGCAGTGGAAGGAACAGGGAGAGGACGGGGGGGCGGGGCATCCGGACCTCCTTCGTGCCGTCAGGCGGCGGGCGGCTCGCCGCGCATGCGCTCGCCGTCCGGGAGGAGGGAGAGGAGCCGGACCGGCAGGAGCTTCCCGGGGGGGACTCCCGGCACCAGGACCTCGATGTAGTTCCCGGTCAGGGCACGGGTGGAACCATCCTCCGCGTGGGCGTGAAGGGAGAGGACCTCCAGGGTGCGCCCGACCATCCTCTCCCGGAAGCGGCGACGCATCGCCGCCGCCAGCGCCCGGAGCCGGGTCGTCCGGTGCCGGACCACGTCCGGCCGCACCGGGCCGGGAAGATCGGCCGCCCGGGTTCCGGGCCGGGGACTGAACGAGAACACGTGGAGGTAGGCGAGGGGGAGCCCCTCGAGGAACCGCACGGTCTCCTCGTGGTCGGCCTCGGTCTCCCCGGGGAACCCGGTGATCACGTCCGCCCCGACGCAGATGTCCGGCACCGTGGCCACCGCCCGCTCGATCACGTCCCGGTAGAGGGCCGTCCGGTAGTTGCGCCCCATCCGGGCGAGGACACGGTCGGAACCGCTCTGGAGCGGGACCTGCAGGTGCGGGACCAGCCGTGCGGGGGCGGCCGCCATCAGCCCGAGGACGCGCGGGGTGACGGTCCGGGGCTCGAGGGAGTTCAGGCGCACCCGGAGGGGCAGGTCCCGGTCGAGGATCGCCTCCAGCAGGTCCGCGAGCTCCAGCGGTCGATCGAGGTCGCGGCCCCAGTCGCCGGTGTTGATCCCGGTGAGCCCCACCTCGCGCACGCCGCGCGCCGCCAGGTCCTCGAGGCGGCGCAGGACCTCCGGGATCGGCACCGAGCGGGAAGGGCCCCGCACGAGGCGCACCGCGCAGTAGGTGCAGGCGAGGTCGCAACCTTCCTGGACCTTGAGCCACGCCCGGCTCCGGTCCGCGAAGGCGGGCAGCGCTTCCCACGGGACCCGGGGCGGGTGACCGAGGAGGGCCTGCGGGAGACGGGCCTCTCGCTCCCGGTGGCCGACGATCGCGTCGAACACGCCGAGCCGCGCGAGGTCCGCCGCGGCCCGCTCCGCGTAGCAGCCGAGAGCGACCAGCCGGGCGCCGGGATTCTCCCGGCGAAACTTCCGCGCGAGACGACGGGCCTCCGCGTCGGCCCGGGACGTGACCGTGCAGGTGTTCAGGAGCACGAGGTCCGCGGCGGCGGGGTCGGCGACCGGCTCCCACCCGTGGGCGCGCAGGATTCCCTCGGCGACGGCCGTGTCGGCCTGGTTCAGCTTGCAGCCGAGGGTGTGGGCGTAGTAGCGGGGCATCGCTCGTGGCTCCCCGGCGGAGGATACCGCCGGGGACGGGCCGGCGCCCGCCCGGAGGGAAGCACGCTCAGTCCTGTCGACCCGCTTCCCGTCGCAGTCGTTCGGAGGCTTCCTCGACGCCGCGAGCCATCTCCTCCCGGTGCTGGGTCAGCTTCCAGGCGAGGTCCTCGTCGGTCAGGGCGAGGATCTGGCAGGCCAGGAGCGCCGCGTTCACCGCGCCGGATCGCCCGATCGCCAGGGTGCCGACGGGGATTCCGCGGGGCATCTGGACCGTGCTGAGGAGCGCGTCGAGCCCCCCCGCGAGCTTTCCCTCCATCGGGACCCCCAGGACGGGCCGGGTCGTCTGCGCGGCCACCGCGCCGGCCAGGTGGGCCGCCATCCCGGCGCCGACGACGAACACCTGGACCCCGTCCTTCTCCGCCGCGCGCACGATCTCGACGGTGCGCTCCGGCGTGCGATGCGCCGACGTGATCTCCACCCGGTGGGGCACGCCGAACTTCTCGAGGACCGCCACCGCCTCCTTCATCGCGTCGAGGTCGGAGATCGATCCCATCAACACCGCGACCTTCGGCTTCTCGCTGGCACTCATCCGTTGTCCCCCCGCGCCGGCTCGATCGCGTCGGCCGCGATGTCCCGGCGGTAGTGCATTCCCGGGAAGTGGATCCCGGCGACGGCCTCGTAAGCCTTCTCCCGGGCCTCGGCGATCGTCTTCCCGAGCGCCGTCACTCCGAGCACGCGTCCTCCGGCGGTGCGGAGATCACCGCCCGGCCCGCTCCGCGTGCCCGCGTGGAAGAAGATCAGGTCGTTCCGGCCGACGAACTTCTCGAGTCCCGTGATCTTCTTTCCCTTCTGGTAGCTTCCCGGGTACCCCTGGGAGGCCAGGATCACGCAGACCGTCCGCTCCCGGCGCCACTCCACGCGCACGCCCGACAGGTCCCCGAGGGCCGCGGCGCGGAGGATCGGGACCAGGTCCGAGGCCATCCGCGGCAGGATGACCTGCGTTTCCGGGTCGCCGAAGCGGACGTTGTACTCCAGCACCTTCGGGCCGTCCTGGGTCAGCATCAGGCCGACGTAGAGGACGCCCCGGTACTCGTGGCCCTCCTCGGCGATCCCGTGGATCGTCGGCGCGACGATCTTCTCGAGGACGAACTTGACGGTCGTGGCATCGAGGTGCAGCGCGGGCGAGTAGGTCCCCATGCCGCCCGTGTTGGGGCCCGCATCCCCGTCGAACACCCGCTTGTAGTCCTGGGACGTCACGAGGGGGATCACGCGCTTGCCGTCGGTGATGGCGAAGAACGAGGCCTCCCGGCCGCGCAGCAGCTCCTCGATGACGACGGTCTTTCCGGCCCCGGAGAAGACCTTCTGCACCATCAGCCGGTGGATGGCGTCCCGGGCCTCCTGCTCGTCCTGGACGATGAACACTCCCTTGCCCGCGGCCAGCCCGTCCGCCTTGATCACGAGGGGGTACGTGGCGTGGGCGAGGTACTTCCCGGCAGCCGCGTGGTCGTCGAAGATCTCGTAGCGGGCCGTCGGGATCCCGTGCCGCGTCATGAATTCCTTGGCGAACGCCTTGCTGCCCTCCAGGCGCGCGGCACCGGCCGTCGGGCCGAACACGGCGCGGCCCCTGGCGATGATCCGGTCCGCGAGCCCCTGCACCAGCGGCAGCTCCGGGCCGATGATCGTCAGGTCGATCCCCTGCCGGGCCACGAAGTCGGCGACGGCGTCCGGGTCCGAGGAGGCGAGGGGCGGGCAGTCGGCGATCTCGGCGATCCCCGCGTTGCCCGGGCTGCAGAACAGCTCCTCGACCGTGGGGCTCTGGCGAATCTTCCACGCGAGGGCGTGCTCCCGCCCACCGCCCCCGATGATCAGGATCTTCATCCGCGAAACTCCTCGTGGGGTCCCGGAGGGGCTTCGCCGGGACGTGAACGACGGGGGATTCTCTCCCGGGACCCGGGAGGTGTCAACGGAGCGAGGGCGGATTGCCGGCGCAAGTGAATGAAAAGGAAGGAGATCAGGTCGACCGGGTCGCGTGGATCCCGGGATCGTTCGTCCCTGCCGGGACCGGTTCGAGATCGTTCGTCGTGGCCGCCCCTGTCACCCCGTTCCGGAACGGTGCATCCTAGGAGTCCCGGGACCGGGAGTCCGACTCCCGGCCGACCTCCGCGGGAGGCCGGGTGAGCCGCGGGTGCGGCCGCCGGCGGGGTCCCGCGGGACGAGAGAAGAAGGAGGATACGAGATGAGAAAGGTCCTGCTGATCCTGGCGGTGATGGCGCTGGCCGTGCCGGCGACCCTGGCGGCCGGCCCCGACAGCGCGAACGAGTTCGGCATCTACGGGGGGTACTTCTGGGGCGACACCCTGACGAGCAAGGCCAACAGCCCCGAGCTCGACGACGACCTCAGCTTCGGGCTCTACTACAACCACATGTTCACCGAGAACTGGGGCTTCCAGGCCCGCCTCGGGTACTCCCCGAACACCGTGACGAACCTCCACGGCGGCGACGTCGACATGGACGTCACCTACCTGGACCTGTCCGCCACCTACCAGTGGAACTGGGACAACGTCTCCCTGTACGTCCCCTTCGGCCTCGGCTACGCCCAGGGCAGCCTGGATCGCGACCTGGTGTACCTGGCGACCGGGAAGAAGATCGGTGACGACAGCGGTCTCACCTACCACCTGGGGATCGGCCTGCTGTGGCCGGTGGGCGACAAGATGACCGTCCGGTTCGACACCCGCTACCGGTACATCGACAAGCTGGTCGACACCTACGACGACTCGCTCGACACGGTCGAGGCGACGATCGGCCTGGGCTGGACCTGGTAGGACCGGCCCGGGAACGGGGACGGGAGGCGGGCGCCCAGCGGGCGCCCGCTTTCTGCCGTGCCCGCGGGCCCGGTGCTCAGATCGCCGCGTCCCGGAGGAACGCGGCCGCGTCCTCCGGCGGCGCAGGGTTGATGTAGAAGCCGGTGCCCCACTCGAACCCGGCGAGGGGGGTCAACCGCGGCAGGATCTCGATGTGCCAGTGGAAGTCCCACGGGAGGGTCGCCCAGTACCCGGCCCGGGGGACGCCCGCGTTCGTGTTCGGCGCGTTGATCAGCATCCAGTTGAACGGGGGATCGCCGAGAACCGTGTCGAGCCTCCGGAACACCTCGAGCAGGTGCGCTGCCAGGTGCTCCACGTCCCGGTCCGGCAGGTCGACGAACTGGTGGGAATGACGCCGCGGGTAGACGTGGACCTCGTAGGGGAAACGGGAGGCGAAGGGGCAGAACGAGACGAACCGCTCGTCCAGGTGGACGATCCGGCTCCCGTCGTCCAGCTCCTGGGCGATCATGTCGCAGAAGATGCAACGCTCCTTGACGTGGAAGTGCGCGCGGGCGGAGTCGAGCTGGGTCGAGACGCGGAACGGCGTCACCGGGGTCGCCACGATCTGCTGGTGGGGGTGGTGGATCGAGGCGCCCGCCGCCGTCCCGTAGTTCCGGTAGAGCAGGATGTAGCGGAAGCGGGCGTCCCGGACCAGGTCCCGGATCCGCGCGCGGGACGCCGCGAGGGCGGCGGAGAACTGCAAGAGCGGCATTGCCGCGGGTCGCTGGCCGTGGACCGGGCTCTCGATCACCAGCTCGTGGGCCCCGATTCCCCGCATCCGGTCGTACATCCCGACGCCCTGCCGGTCGAGGTCTCCCTCGATCGCCAGCACGGGCCGCTTGTTCGGGATCACGCGGACGGTCCAGCCGGGGCCGTTCGCCTCGCCCCCCTCCCGCACGGCGTACAGCTCCGGCGGCGTGCGGCTCTCCTGGCCGGGACAGAACGGGCAGGGGACCTCGTCGTCCGCGGGGATCGGCGGGTCGAACTCGAACTCCTCGGGGCGGCGGGCCCGCTCGAGGGCGACGATCACCCAGCGGCGATTGATCGGGTCGTGGCGCAGTTCGCTCATCGGGGCTCCTCCCGGTCAGGCAACCGAGTCGTCGAATCCGTCCGCCTCGCCGGGCACGCGGACCGGGATGTCGGCCGGGGCCAGCGCGTCCCGCGCGAGGCCCGCGGCCCCGGCAAGGCGGAGGAGGGCTTCCCGGGGGATCTCCTCGCGGCCCGCCACCAGCCAGCGCCGCACCCGCCCGAGCACGCGGTCACCGACCACCCGGCAGGCGAGGGCGAGGAGACCGGCGAACGCCTCCGGGTCCAGCGGTTCCCTTCCCGCGAGGAACCAGCGCGCGAGGAAGGCGAGCTCCCGGTCGAGAAGGGGGCGCAGGTCCTCGAGATCCCGGGGGCCGAGCCCGGCGGCCTCGGCGGCTTCCAGGGCGTCCCGGAGCCGGGCGAGGCGCGTGCCGGCGCTGGTCGGCGGCCGGTCCAGGAGCTCCCGCACGAGGGCCCGGGCGCCTCCGCGCAGGGCCTCCGGGAACGGGGACGGGAGCGGTGCCCCGAGGGCCCGGGCCTCCCGGCCGAGCCAGGCGACGGCCAGCACCTGTTCCCGGTTGGGCGCGGGCAGGCGCCCCGCCGCCCGGAGGGCGGCGAGCCCCAGGAGACGCTCCCGGAGGGTCGGGCAGGGGCAGGCCAGCTCGCGTCCGTCGATCTCCAGCCGGGGGGGGCGGTCCACTCCCGACCAGGTCGCCACGTAGGCGAGCTCCCGGGTCTCCCCGGTCCGCAGGTGCCCGACCAGGGCGCGGCCCCGCACCCGGACGAGCCCCTCCTCCCGGTCGACCGCCACCGGTTCGAGATCGTCGGTGGCGAAGGCGCCGTGCCGCGCCGAGGACGGCGAGAGATGCCCCTCCGCCTCGATCGCCTCGTCGAGGCGCCGGGTCGCGTGGAGCCCGACGGCCTCGTCCGGGGTGCGGCGGGCCGGCAGCACGAGATTCCTCCAGACCTCGGCGCCGTCGGCGAACCCGGGGTCGTTGACCGGCGCCCGCTCCAGGATCCGGACGATGTCCGGTGCCGCGTCGAGCCCGAACACGTCCCGGGCGAGCTCCACCGCCCGAGCGGCATGGCGGAGGACCTGGACCGCCTCGATTCCCGCGATGTCGTCGAAGAACCAGCCGCAGGAGGTTGCCGAGAACAGCACCTGGCGGACGAGCTCCAGCATCGCCCGGGCGCGCCGCCGTTCCTCCGGCGGCAGGTCCTGCCGGGCGTGCCGGTCGAGAAACGCCTCGATTCGCGCGGGGGAAGGAGGACGGACGAGTTCGTCTCCCCAGGCCTCGAGGGCGTCCCACGGGGCGGGGAACAGCTCGCCCCCCTTGCGGTCGACCAGCGCGAACACCCGGTCGCGCAGGTGGGCGACGGCGTGGCGCAGGGGTTCCCGCCACTCCCAGGTCCAGCCCTCCGGGTGGGAAGCCGCCCCGCACCCGCAGGCCCGTTCCCAGCGGCCGACGCCGTGGGGGCAGGACCAGGACGAGGGGAGGACGAGCTCGGCTTCGTGGGTCGGGGGAAGGCGCTCGAGGACTTCCCCGAGGTCGGTCACCCGGGCGATCCCCGACAGGCGGGCCCGGACCAGGGCCTCGGCCAGGTGCTCCTCCGCCCCCGCCTGGTGGTGGCCGAACGTCTCCCCGTCCGCGGCGAGCAGGACGACGCCATCGTCCCCCGGCACCCCCGCGAGGGCGTCGTGGAAGGCGCCGAGGAGGCGCTCCCCGGAGGCGAGGGCCCCGCCGAAGGCGACGCCCCGGGAGAGGGGCCCGTCGAAGACGAAGACGGTGAAGTCGCGGCCCGACGGGAGCCGCACCAGGTACGGGCGGTGGGGTGGGACGCGGCCGCCCGAGACGTCCTCCCAGTCGCCGCCGGAGAGGGGACGGATCCGCCGGACCTGCTCCGGGGCCAGGATCGTGAAGCGCAGCCCGAGGTCGGCGCAGGCCTCGAGCGTGTCGAGGTCCACGGCGCACTCCGGGAGCCAGGTCCCGGCCGGGTCGCGCCCGAACCGCCGACGGAAGTCCGCCCGCCCCCATGCGAGCTGGAGCCTCCGCTCCCGCGGTTCACAAAGGGGCAGGATCGCGTGGCCGAACGCCTGCATCAGGGCGGCTCCGGTCCCGCTCCTCCGCCGGGAGGCGGCGTCGCCGGCCAGGGCGTCGGCCAGCACGTCCGGCCGCCGCCGCTCGAGCCAGCCGGCGAGCGTCGGGCCGACGTTGAACGAGATCCGCGAGAAGAGGTTGACCAGCGTGACGATCCGGCCCCGCGGACCGCGGACCCCGGCCGCCCCGAGGCGCTCGTAGCACTCGTCGGAGACCCGTTCGTTCCAGTCATGAAAGGGTGCGGCGCTCGGCTGGCGCTCGATCACTTCGCTCCACGGGTTCTCCCGCGGGGGCTGGTAGAGGTGAGCATGGACGACCAGGTAGCGCACGGCAAACCCTCCGGGCGGCAGCAGGCCGCCCACGGGGGATGATAGGGCCCGGGCCGCCCCGGGGGCAGGGAAACGACGACGAAAGGGACGGGAAGCCGGCCGGCTCAGGCGGAGCGGCGTTCCTCCTCGCGCCGCCGCCGCTCCTCCTCCTCCCGGGCGATCCGCTCCGCGGTCAGCCGCGCGTGCCGCCGCGCGACGAACCTCTTCCGGCGCCAGGCGTAGAGGCCGACCAGCAGGGCGAGCAGGAGCAGGAAGCCCGGGACCGCCACCAGGCTGACGTCCACGAACAGGCGGTCGAGCTGGGCAACCGACAGGGAGGAGTGGTAGGCGACCAGGACCAGGCTCGGGACCAGGATCGAGACGGAGAGGATGTCGTAGAGCAGGAACCGGCGGAACGGCATCCGGAGGGCGCCCGCGGTGAAGAGGAACGGCATCTTCAGGCCGGGGAGCAACCGGGCGATCAGCAGGGTCCACGGCCCCCGGCGGACGTAGAGGTGGCGGGCGCGGAGCAGGTACCGGCCGCGCATGATCCTCCGCAGGTACGGGTGCTCGTCGAGGTGCGAGCCGATGCGGCGCCCCAGCCCGTAGACCAGCAGGTCACCGGTGACGCAGGCGAAGAGCCCGACCGCGATCGCCTCGGGAACCTCGATGATGCCGAGGGCGGCGAGGATCCCCGCCGAGAGGAGCGGGATCTCCTCCGGGATCGGGACGCCGACCGACGCCGCCCAGATGCCGAGCAGGAGGGCCAGGTAGCCGTGGGCGGCGGCGGAGATCGGCAGCGAACCGAGCAAGGGCGGATCCTCGGGGGGGCGGCTGGTCCCGCGGAAGATACGGGCGCTGCGCGGGAGATTCAAGCCGGCCGCGGGCTGCTATCCTGCCCCCCTCGAGGGAGGTCCGCATGCACGTGCTCGTCGTCGGTGGGGCCGGCTACATCGGGTCATTCGTCGCCCGGGAACTGGCCGCCCGGGGCCACGTCCGCGCCCTCGAGTGGCTGGAGGCACACCCCGGCGAGGCCCTCGTGTGCAACTCGGGGGCGGTCGCGGGGCGTCGGTGAAGGAGGTCCTGGAGCAGGCGGCCGAGGTCACCGCACGGGAAATCCCCTGGCGGGTCGGGCCTCGCCGGCGGGGTCACGAACGGGAGGAACGGCGGCGCTTCCGGGCGGCGAACTCGGGGGCCTCGCGGATGCAGGTCCCGAGGACCCGGATCGAGTCGACGAAGGTCTGCCAGCCGGTCCTGGGGGCC
>Ga0256914_1002814_pt1 | contig 14260 bp, 10 predicted proteins | sample HulkmetaG_FD_191571 | JGI IMG/M metagenome (GOLD analysis project Ga0256914, IMG submission 191571) | Hydrothermal chimney microbial communities from Main Endeavour vent field at the Juan de Fuca Ridge, Pacific Ocean - Hulk | ecosystem: Environmental > Aquatic > Marine > Hydrothermal vents ... | reverse complement strand
AGACAATGTAAACATGACGGTTTCGCTGATTGCGCCGATTGCGATGGAGGAGGGTTTGCGCTTTGCCATCCGAGAGGGCGGCCGCACCGTCGGTGCCGGGGTCGTTTCCAAGATTATTGAGTAATAGCGACAGCGGTACGTTGATGCAAGGAGCGTGAGATGGCATGTCCGTCTCGCGCTCTTTCGCTCATTTTTATCACCGTTTTTTTTACAGGCCAGTAGCTCAATTGGCAGAGCAGCGGTCTCCAAAACCGCAGGTTGGGGGTTCGATTCCCTCCTGGCCTGCCATTTTTACAGGGAAACTCGACGACTTATTATGGCAGACAAAATCAAATTGTCCCTGGCGGTAATTATACTGCTGGCGGCCATTGTTGGATTCTATCTGTTGGACGAGCATCCCCTGTTGTATCGCGTTCTCGGTCTTCTGGCAGCAGGTGGCCTGGCAGCGGTTGTTGCTTTGCAGACGGAGGCTGGGCGGAATGCCCGGGACTTCTTGCGTGGCAGCATGCTAGAGATCCGCAAAGTGGTTTGGCCTACGCGCAAGGAAACGACCCAGACCACGCTTATCGTGATCCTGATGGTAATCATAGTGGGAATCTTATTGTGGTTGCTGGATATGTTTTTGTTATGGGCGGTCCAGTTGCTGACCGGCCAGGGAGGCTGATACCGTGGCAAAGCGCTGGTATGTAGTTCACGCCTATTCCGGCTTTGAAAACCAGGTGATGCGTTCTCTCAAGGAGCGGATTAAACGCTTTGGTATGGAGGACAAATTTGGGGAGATTCTGGTCCCCACCGAAGAGCTGGTGGAAATGCGGGAAGGGCAGAAGCGTAAGAGTGAACGAAAGTTTTTCCCTGGTTATGTGCTGGTACAGATGGAAATGAATGATGATACCTGGCACTTGGTGAAGGATGTGCCCAAGGTAATGGGTTTCATTGGGGGAACTTCAGACCGTCCTGCACCCATCAGTGACAAGGAGGCAGAGGCGATCCTTAATCGCATCCAGGAAGGGGCAGAGAAGCCTCGGCCAAAAGTACTGTTTGAGCCGGGCGAAGTGGTGCGGATCTGTGACGGTCCCTTCAACGACTTCAACGGAGTGGTTGAAGAAGTGGATTATGAAAAGAGCCGAATGCGTGTTTCGGTACTGATTTTCGGGCGTTCGACCCCCGTGGACCTGGAGTTCAGCCAGGTTGAGAAAGGTTGAGTAGTTCGAGGGGAGCCGCAAGGCGTTTGTACCCACCTAAGGAGTAGATAATGGCAAAGAAGATAGAGGCCTATATCAAGCTGCAGGTCCCGGCGGGACAGGCTAACCCCAGTCCACCGGTTGGTCCTGCATTGGGACAGCACGGTGTGAACATCATGGAGTTCTGCAAGGCGTTCAATGCGCAGACCCAGAAAATGGAACAGGGGTTGCCCATTCCAGTGGTGATTACCGTATACAACGACCGCAGTTTTACCTTCGTTACCAAGACCCCACCCGCTTCGGTGTTGCTGAAAAAGGCTGCTGGTGTACCCAAGGGCTCTGGCGTGCCTAACCGTGACAAGGTGGGCAAGGTAACCCGGGAGCAGTTGGAGGAGATTGCCAAGACCAAGGAGCCTGACCTTACAGCGGCCGATCTGGATGCAGCGGTGCGTACCATTGCAGGCACCGCACGGAGCATGGGATTGGAGACGGAGGGGGTCTAATATGGCGAAGCTGAGCAAGCGCAAGAAATTGATCCAGGAAAAAGTGGAGGCGGGCAAACAGTACGCAGTGGAAGAGGCACTGCAGCTTCTTAAGGAACTGCCCCGGGCGAAATTCGTGGAATCGGTGGACGTGGCGGTGAATCTCGGTGTGGATCCCCGCAAATCGGATCAGGTGGTTCGGGGCTCCACGGTGCTTCCCAACGGGACCGGTAAAACGGTGCGGGTCGCCGTATTTGCCCAGGGAGCCAATGCTAAGGCAGCCGAGGAGGCCGGGGCTGATGTAGTAGGCATGGAGGATCTGGCCGACTCCATCAAAAAGGGCAATCTCGATTTTGATGTGGTAATTGCTACACCAGATGCCATGCGTGTAGTAGGTCAGTTGGGGCAGATTTTGGGTCCCCGTGGGCTGATGCCCAATCCCAAGGTGGGAACGGTGACCACCGATGTTGCCGCGGCGGTAAAGAATGCCAAGTCGGGACAGGTACGTTATCGGACTGACAAGAGCGGTATTATCCATTGTTCCATTGGCAAGATCGATTTTGAGGTGGATGCATTGAAGGAAAATCTGGAAGCGTTGCTGGCAGATCTGAAGAAGGCCAAGCCGGCATCCTCCAAAGGACAGTATGTGAAAAAGGTCACGGTCTCTTCCACCATGGGTGCAGGGATCGTGGTCGACGCAGCGTCGCTGGCCTGACCTTGAGGTCAGCGGGAGAGCTTTGGTTCTGCTGGCAGGATTCCTTTCAGCAGACGTCAAAGACCGCAGGTGCATCTTGCTGAAATGCTTAATGGGGAGAGGTCTCCCGCCTGCGCAGACGGTGAACCGGAGACAGGTTTATCCCGACGACGGACACCGTGGGGGAGATGTGGTTATCGGTGGTTTATGCCGGGTTCTACATCTCTTGGTTGAAGGGCAATGTGACGGAGAAAAGATATCCGTCTATCAAGAGGTGACAATTGTATGCCTTTGAATCTTGAAGATAAGAAGGCTATCGTCTCTGAAGTCGCCGAGGTTGCGTCCAGTGCCTTGTCTGCTATTGCTGCAGAATACAAGGGATTAACCGCCGCCGAGATGACCGAGTTCCGTGCAAAGGCGCGGGAAGCGGGCGTCTATGTGCGGGTGGTCAAGAATACACTGGCGCGTCGTGCTGTGAATGGTACGGAGTTTGAGTGCATGGCAGAAGCCCTGGTGGGGCCGCTGGTGCTGGCGTTCTCCCAGGAGGACCCCGGTGCCGCAGCGCGCATCGTTTCCGACTTTGCCAAGGAGAACGGTAAGCTGACCGTTAAAGTGGTATCCGTTGGCGGCAAACTGCTGGAGGCCGGTGAGATCGATCGGCTGGCCAAGATGCCCACCAAGGAACAGGCAATCAGCATGCTCATGTCGGTGATGAAGGCTCCCATCGGCAAGTTGGTCCGTACGCTGGCAGAGCCGCATGCGAAACTGGTCCGTACCGTTGCTGCTGTTCGCGACAAGAAGCAGTCCGAGGCTGCGTGACGATAGTTTTTGGTAATAAGTGTTTGCTCGCTGTCTTGAGGCGGGGATAAACCTGATTGAACGAGGAGTAATTGAGAATCATGGCTGTTTCAAAAGAGGATATTCTGGAGACCATTTCCAACATGACCGTGATGGAGGTGGTTGACTTGATTGAGGCGATGGAAGAGAAGTTCGGCGTCTCTGCCGCTGCAGCGGTGGCCGCGGTTCCGGCTGCTGGGGCTGCAGGTGGTGAGGCTGCACCGGCTGCCGAAAAGGATGAGTTTGATGTCGTCATGACCAGTTTCGGGGACAACAAGGTCAAGGTGATCAAGGCTATCCGTGGGGTTACCGGTCTGGGCCTGAAGGAGTCTAAGGAGATGGTTGAAGGTGTTCCTTCCACTGTTAAGGAAGGGGTCAGCAAGGAGGAAGCCGAGCAGATCAAGAAAGAGCTGGAAGAGGCGGGTGCTACCGTCGAGCTCAAATAGGAGTTCAGGAACTTTCCATCTGAAATATCTGTTATGCAGAACAAAGGGGTACAGTGAGGTATCCCTTCTCAAAAGGCCAAGGATGGCCCCTTTGGTATTTCCGGGCTGGTGACCTGAAGTCACCGGCCTTTTCCTGTTGGTGGCGGTCCTGCCTCGACTGCCACAGCAGATGACGATTGACAAGCTGAGGATTAGTGATGGCCTACTCTTTCACCGAGAAAAAACGCATCCGTAAAGATTTCGGGAAGCGGCGCAGTGTTCTGGATGTACCCTATTTGCTGGCTATCCAGATTGACTCCTATCGCAAGTTCCTGCAACAGGACGTTCCTGCAGACAAGCGTGCCGATCAAGGGTTGCAGGCCGCCTTCAATTCCATTTTCCCAATCGTCAGTTATTCCGGCAATGCTGCCTTGGAATATGTGAATTATCGGCTGGGCACGCCGATGTTTGATGTTAAAGAGTGCCAGCTTCGTGGAACTACCTATGCGGCACCATTGCGGGTCAAGCTGCGCCTGGTGATCTATGACAAGGAGTCCAAGTACAAGACGGTCAAAGATATCAAGGAGCAGGAGGTCTATCTGGGAGAGATCCCGCTGATGACCGACAATGGCACCTTCGTTATCAATGGCACAGAGCGAGTCATTGTCTCCCAGCTGCATCGTTCCCCCGGTGTCTTCTTTGAGCACGACAAGGGGAAGACCCACTCCTCCGGCAAGCTGTTGTTTAGCGCTCGGGTGATTCCCTATCGCGGTTCCTGGCTGGATTTCGAATTCGATCCCAAGGATATCCTCTATGTGCGTATCGACAGGCGTCGCAAATTGCCGGCCACGGTACTGCTGCGTGCGCTGGGATATAGCGTCGAGGAGATACTGGATATGTTCTTCGAACGAGAAGAGTTCCAGATCGATAAGGACGGGTTCAGTCTCAAGCTGGTACCACAGCGCCTGCGTGGTGAGATGCTGGATTTCGATATTAGTATCGGCGACAAAGTGCTGGTGGAGGCAGGGCGGCGGGTGACCGCACGTCACATCCGGGAGCTGGAGAAGGCAGGGGTGAAGACGCTGAAGGTGCCCGCTGAGTTCTTGATTGGCAAGGCATTGGCAAAGACTATCGTCGACAAGGAGAGCGGCGAGATCATCGCCAACGCCAATGACGAGATCACCAACGAGCTGTTGGGCAATCTGGTCAAGGCAGGGATCAAGCGCTTCGAGACCATCTATACCAATGATCTGGATCGGGGCCCCTATATTTCCGAGACCCTGCGCATCGACCAGAGCACCAGCCAGCTGGAGGCGCAGGTGGAGATCTACCGGGTGATGCGCCCCGGTGAGCCGCCCACCAAGGAGTCAGCAGAGAATCTGTTCCAGAATCTCTTTTTTACTGAAGAGCGCTACGATCTTTCACCAGTGGGACGGATGAAGTTCAACCGCCGGGTTGGGCGGGAAGAGATCACAGGGCCGGGTACCCTGACCAACGAGGATATCATTGCGGTGATGAAAACCCTGATCGATATCCGCAACGGTAACGGGGTTGTGGACGACATTGACCACTTGGGCAATCGCCGTATCCGCTCGGTGGGTGAAATGGCTGAGAATCAGTTCCGGGTGGGGCTGGTCAGGGTCGAGCGGGCGGTTAAGGAACGTCTCAGCGTCGCCGAATCCGAAGAGTTGGTGCCGCAGTCGTTGATCAATGCCAAACCCGTTTCTGCAGCGGTGAAGGAGTTTTTCGGCTCCAGCCAGCTTTCGCAGTTCATGGATCAGAACAATCCCCTCTCCGAGGTGACCCACAAGCGGCGTATTTCCGCGCTGGGGCCGGGTGGCTTGACCAGAGAACGTGCTGGGTTCGAGGTACGCGATGTTCATACCACCCACTACGGTCGGGTGTGTCCCATTGAGACACCGGAAGGTCCCAACATTGGTCTGATCAATTCTCTGGCGGTCTATGCGCGTACCAACGAGTATGGCTTTTTGGAGACCCCTTACCGGAAGGTGGTGGATGGCAAGGTGACCGATGAGATCGATTACCTCTCTGCCATCGATGAAAGCGAATATATCATCGCCCAGGCGAACGCCACCTTGGATGAAGAAAACCGGTTGGTAGATGAACTGGTGACTTGCCGTTACCAGAACGAGTTTACTACCACGACGCCGGACAAGGTGCAGTATATGGATGTCTCGCCGAAGCAGATCGTTTCGGTGGCTGCTTCCCTGATCCCGTTTCTGGAGCATGATGATGCCAACCGCGCCCTGATGGGGTCCAACATGCAGCGTCAGGCGGTGCCAACCTTACGTGCTGACAAACCGCTGGTAGGGACCGGTATGGAACGGGTGGTGGCTATCGACTCCGGGGTGACCGTGGTTGCCCAGCGTGGCGGTGTGATCAATTCGGTTGATGCCGGACGTATCGTGGTGCGTGTGAACGATGACGAGACCGTTCCAGGTGAGCCGGGGGTGGATATCTACAATCTTACCAAGTATACCCGCTCCAACCAGAATACCTGTATCAACCAACGGCCGCTGGTGAAGCCTGGCGACAAGGTGGCGCGCGGGGATGTGCTGGCGGATGGGCCGAGCACCGACATGGGGGAGCTTGCCCTGGGGCAGAATCTGCTGGTGGCTTTCATGCCGTGGAATGGCTACAACTTTGAGGACTCCATCCTGCTCTCCGAGCGGCTGGTGCAGGAGGATCGCTTTACCTCCATCCATATCGAAGAGTTGACCTGTGTGGCCCGGGATACCAAGTTGGGTGCCGAAGAGGTGACCAGCGATATCCCCAATGTGGGTGAAAGCGTGCTCTCCAAGCTGGATGAGTCTGGCATCGTGTATGTTGGAGCTGAAGTCAAGCCTGGAGACATCCTGGTGGGCAAGGTGACCCCGAAGAGCGAGACTCAGCTGACTCCGGAAGAGAAACTGCTGCGGGCCATCTTCGGTGAAAAGGCCTCGGATGTAAAGGACACCTCATTGCGGGTACCGGCTGGCATGAACGGTACGGTAATCGATGTCCAGGTATTTACCCGTGATGGTGTCGAGAAAGACGAGCGGGCAAAGGCCATTGAGGAGGCCGAGCTGGATCGGTTCCGCAAGGATCTGAAGGATCAGCTGCGTATCGTCGAGGACGACACCTATGCGCGTGTGGAGAAGATGTTGCTGGATCAGGAGGCGGCGGGTGGCCCTGCCAAGCTGAAGAGCGGCGACATTATTACTGAGGAGTATCTGGCAGAGCTTCCGCGGGATAAGTGGTTTGAGATTCGCCTCAAGGATGATATGGCCAACGATCAGCTCGAACTGATTGCGGAGCAGCTGCAACAGTTACGCAAAGAACTGGACGAGAAGTTTGAGGAGAAGAAGACCAAGCTGGCGCAGGGGGACGATCTTGCCCCGGGCGTGCTGAAGATGGTGAAGGTCTATCTGGCCGTGAAGCGTCGCATTCAGCCGGGCGACAAGATGGCTGGACGCCACGGTAATAAGGGCGTCATATCCTCCATCGTGCCAGTGGAGGACATGCCCCACCTGGAGGATGGTACACCGGTGGATATCGTCCTCAATCCCTTGGGCGTTCCTTCTCGAATGAATGTGGGACAGGTCTTGGAGACCCATCTGGGATGGGCCGCCAAGGGTGTGGGTCTGAAGATTGGCAAGATGCTCGAGGAGCAGGCCAAGATATCGGAATTGCGCAAGTTTCTCGACAAGGTGTACAACACCAGTGGCAAGAAAGAGGATCTCGATAGCCTGTCGGATGATGAGCTCAAGGAACTGGCCACCAATCTCAAGGATGGGGTTCCCGTAGCGACGCCGGTATTCGACGGTGCGTCAGAGAACGAGATCAAAGAGCTGCTGAAACTGGCGGGTCTGCCGGAGTCCGGCCAGACCACACTCTATGACGGCCGGACCGGAGAGCCTTTTGATCGGCCAGTGACCGTCGGCTATATGTACATCCTCAAGCTGAACCACCTGGTAGATGACAAGATGCACGCTCGCTCCACTGGCCCCTACAGCCTGGTAACCCAGCAACCGCTGGGTGGCAAGGCGCAGTTCGGCGGACAGCGTTTCGGTGAAATGGAGGTGTGGGCTTTGGAGGCTTATGGTGCTGCCTACACGCTGCAGGAGATGTTGACCGTGAAGTCCGACGACGTGGCGGGGCGCACCAAGATGTACAAGAACATCGTGGATGGCGATCATCACATGGAGGCCGGCATGCCAGAGTCATTCAATGTCCTGCTCAAGGAGATACGCGCCCTGGGCATCGACATCGAGTTGGAGCAGCTGGACTGAGGGCTGAATCCCGATACCATCCAGCCTGAAAGGGAAAAGCCTTCCGGGCGAGGCGTATAGATAGAGGGTAAGACTTTGAGAGACTTATTGAATCTTCTGAAGCAGCAGAAACATGTCGATGATTTCGACGCAATCCGGATTGGTTTGGCCTCTCCTGACAAGATTCGTTCTTGGTCCTATGGCGAGGTAAAGAAGCCGGAAACCATTAACTACCGCACCTTCAAGCCGGAGCGGGACGGTCTCTTCTGCGCCAAGATCTTCGGTCCGGTAAAGGACTTTGAGTGTCTGTGCGGAAAGTACAAGCGACTCAAGCATCGTGGCGTCATCTGCGAAAAGTGTGGCGTGGAGGTCACCCAGTCCAAGGTGCGTCGGGATCGGATGGGGCATATCGAGCTGGCAAGCCCGGTGGCGCACATCTGGTTCCTGAAGTCGCTGCCATCCCGCATGGGGCTTCTGCTGGACATGACCTTGCGCGACATTGAGCGGGTGCTTTACTTCGAGGCCTTCGTGGTGATCGATCCCGGCATGACCCAGTTGGAGCGAGGGCAGCTGCTCAATGATGAACAGTACTTGGATACCATCGAGGAGTTCGGGGACGAGTTTGATGCGCGAATGGGCGCCGAAGCGATTCAGGAATTGCTGAGCCGCCTGGATCTTCACTCGGAAGCAAGCAAATTGCGTGAGGAGATCGCTGCGACCAACTCTGAAACCTCGCTGAAGAAGCTGACCAAGCGGCTGAAACTGGTGGAGGCATTCATCGACTCCGGAAACCGTCCCGAGTGGATGGTGCTCAACATCCTCCCGGTACTTCCACCCGAACTGCGCCCACTGGTGCCCTTGGAGGGCGGGCGTTTTGCTACCTCTGATCTGAATGACCTCTATCGCCGGGTGATCAACCGCAATAATCGTCTGAAGCGGCTGCTGGAGCTGAATGCTCCCGACATCATCGTGCGTAATGAGAAGCGCATGCTACAGGAAGCAGTGGATGCGCTGCTGGACAACGGTCGTCGTGGTCGGGTAATCACCGGTTCCAACCGCCGTCCGCTCAAATCCTTGGCTGATATGATCAAGGGTAAACAGGGGCGTTTCCGCCAGAACCTGCTGGGAAAGCGGGTGGATTACTCCGGTCGTTCGGTGATCGTGGTGGGACCTACCCTGAAACTGCACCAGTGCGGCCTGCCCAAGAAAATGGCATTGGAGCTGTTCAAGCCGTTCATCTTCAGCAAGCTGGAGATGCGTGGACTGGCCACCGCCATCAAGGCGGCCAAAAAGATGGTGGAACGTGAAGGGCCCGAGGTATGGGACGCTCTCGAAGAGGTGATCCGGGAGCATCCCGTATTGCTGAACCGCGCGCCCACTCTGCACCGGTTGGGCATCCAGGCCTTTGAGCCAGTGCTGGTCGAGGGTAAGGCGATTCAGCTCCATCCGCTGGTATGTGCCGCATTTAACGCTGACTTTGACGGTGACCAGATGGCGGTACACGTTCCGTTGTCGCTGGAGGCGCAACTGGAGGCGCGCACCTTGATGCTCTCCTCCAACAATGTGTTGTCACCGGCTAACGGCGAGCCGATCATCGTCCCTTCCCAGGATGTGGTATTGGGGCTTTATTACATGAGCCGGGAACAGGTGAACGTCAAGGGCGAAGGTGGGTTTTATGCCGATATCGACGAGCTGCAAAGGGCCTATGCCAACAAGGAGGTGGATATTCACGCCCGGATTCGGGTCAGAATCCGCGAGGTCATGCTCGATGATGAAGGGAATGAGACTGTTAACGTAACATTGAAGGAGACGGTGGTTGGCCGGGCCCTGCTGTTCGATATCGTTCCCGATGGACTGCCTTTCGAGCTGGTGGATCAGGATATGACGAAACGGGCCATCTCCAATCTCCTCAATGCCGCCTACCGCCGACTTGGCCTCAAGAGCGCGGTGATCTTCGCGGACCGCTTGATGTACACCGGGTTCAAGTTCGCCACTGTGGCAGGGGTCTCCTTCGGGGTGGATGACATGGCCATTCCTGCAGACAAAGAGGCCATTCTTTCCCGGGCTGAACAGGAGGTGAAGGATATAGAGCACCAGTTTAACTCCGGCCTTGTCACCAATGGCGAGCGCTATAACAAGGTGGTGGACATCTGGTCCCATACCAACGATCAGGTGGCCAAGGCGATGATGGAGGAGCTGGGCACCGATGTGGTGAAGGATGCCAAGGGAAAGAAGGTCAAGCAGAAGTCGATGAACTCTATCTTCATGATGGCCGATTCAGGCGCCCGAGGTAGCGCTGCCCAGATTCGTCAGCTGGCGGGAATGCGAGGCCTGATGGCTAAGCCTGACGGATCTATCATCGAGACGCCCATCACAGCGAACTTCCGCGAAGGGCTGAATGTTCTGCAGTACTTTATTTCCACTCATGGTGCCCGTAAGGGATTGGCGGATACCGCCCTGAAGACCGCGAACTCCGGCTATCTCACCCGTCGTCTGGTGGATGTGGCCCAGGATTTAGTGGTAACTGAAAGGGATTGCGGAACTACCCAGGGACTCGAGATGACCCCTCTTATCGAGGGGGGGGACGTGGTTGAGCCGCTGCGCGAGCGGGTACTGGGGCGTGTGGTTGCCCAGGACGTTACCGAGCCCGCCTCCGGTGAGGTGCTGATTTCCGCAGGTACTTTGCTGGATGAACAATGGGTGGATCGGCTGGAGCGAATGGGCATTGACCAAGTGGTAGTGCGCTCTCCCATTACCTGTGAAACCCGCTACGGTATCTGCGCGGCCTGCTATGGTCGAGATCTGGGGCGTGGTCATTTGGTCAACCCCGGTGAAGCGGTTGGTGTTATCGCGGCGCAGTCTATTGGTGAGCCGGGTACCCAGCTGACCATGCGCACCTTCCATATCGGTGGTGCGGCATCTCGGGCGGCGGCGGTGAGCGACATCCAGGTGAAGACCAAGGGAACCGTTCGCTTGCACAATATCAAATTGGTGGAACACGCTTCTGGTAACCGTGTGGCAGTTTCCCGCTCGGGGGAGCTTACTGTACTGGACGAGTCCAACCGTGAGCGTGAGCGATACAAGGTGCCTTATGGTGCGGTGATTACCGTCAAGGATGGTGACAAGGTGAAACCTGGCCAGGTTCTGGCCAGCTGGGATCCTCATACCCACCCGATAATCACGGAGGTGGCAGGTTACGTGCGCTTCGTGGACTTTGTCGAGGGGTTGACCGTTGATCGTCAGACTGATGAGGTAACCGGCCTTACCAGCCTGGTGATTATCGATCCCAAGCAGCGCGGGGCAGGTGCCAAGGATATGCGCCCCATGGTGAAGCTTGTGGATGAAAAGGGAAATGATCTCTGTATCGCAGGGACTGACACTCCGGCTCACTATTTCCTGCTGCCCGGTGCCATCGTTCAGCTGGAGGACGGAGCCCATGTTGGCGTCGGTGACGTTATCGCCAGGATTCCGCAGGAATCCTCAAAGACTCGCGATATCACGGGTGGTCTGCCGCGGGTGGCTGATCTATTTGAGGCTCGCAAACCGAAAGATCCGGCCATTTTGGCAGAGATATCCGGTATCATCAGCTTTGGTAAGGAGACCAAGGGCAAGAAGCGGCTAATCATCACCCCGCCGGAAGGAGAGCCCTATGAGACCCTGATCCCCAAATGGCGACACATCATGGTGTTCGAGGGGGAGCATGTGGAGAAGGGCGAGACCATCGTCGATGGAGCACCGGATCCGCATGATATTTTGCGTTTGCTCGGGGTGGTGGCTCTGGCCCGCTATATTACCAACGAGGTCCAGGAGGTCTATCGTCTGCAGGGCGTGAAGATCAATGATAAACACATCGAGGTAATCGTTCGCCAGATGCTGCGCAAGGTGGAGATCACCGCGGCCGGTGATACCCGCTTCATCAAGGGTGAACAGGTGGAATATACTCAATTACTGGAAGAGAACGAGCGTGTCGAGGCGGAAGGCAAGGTGGGGGCGAGTTATGAGCCTATTTTACTTGGCATTACCAAGGCCTCGCTGGCGACCGAGTCGTTTATCTCGGCGGCCTCTTTCCAGGAGACCACCCGGGTGCTTACCGAAGCGGCCGTGCGAGGCAAAGTGGATATGCTGCGTGGCTTGAAGGAGAATGTCATCGTCGGGCGCCTCATTCCGGCCGGCACTGGTTTGGCTTACCATGAGAAGCGGCGCCGCAAGCGGAAGATGGAGCAGGAAGCTATCGCTTCGCCTGAAGAGGTTTTGTTTGAAACCACAGAGCCATCCGAAACGCCCGCGGAGAAAGTAGCCGCAGAGGGTGACGTGCCGCAAGAATGAAGGCAGCCACCCAATTTTAGCCGATTGTCTGGCTGGAATTGGGAGGAATTGATATATAGTTATACCGCCGGACTTCGTTCGGCGGTTTTTTTTGCATCAGGTCAAGGGCGTATCCCTGGCGGACGGATAAAAAATAAAAAACCCCGGCAAGCCGGGGTTTGAGAGGGTCGAAAAAAGTTATCGTTCCATTGGCTGTGTAATGGTGAAGGCACCCCGAATGTCACCGGCCTTGAAGCCACGTGCCCGATCTTCGGGATATAGTTTGTCCAGAATGTTGGCCACCTCCGGTTTGATTTGGGTGCCATGGCAGAGCAAGCAGGGCTTTTCTGCAGTAGGAATGGCTTTCATATAACGGAACATCTTCTTACCGTTTTGTTCCACTATTTCAAAGTATTCCATCTTGGCCGGATCTTCCCCCGCTTCTTTACGTGCCTCGAATTTTTCCAGTACGGCTCTCTCCCAACGATCGGGAGTGTTGGCCGGGTTACGAACCTTCAGGCTGGTTCGTCCAATTTGCCAACCATGTTTCATCGATTGCTGTTTTGCAATCGCGGGGGCTATGGCGTTGCAGACGCTGATGGCTTTCACCGCTCCGCCTTCCTCGAGAGCTCTCTTGAGCTCCTTTTTCAACTCTGTTGCAAACTCCTTCACCACGGCACGGCTTTCGGCTGCCCGCTTGGTGAGTTCGTCGGCGGATACCAAACTCACGGGAATGGCACATAACAATACCAATGCAACGGTTCTTTTCATTGCTGATACTCCTTTTATCTTCGGACCGGGCTGGAAAAGCCGGACTATGCTTTTTTCCCGCCTTTTGCAGGACAAGTCTTGATACCTAACAATGTGTAGGCTGGACACCATCCCATCAAGCCAGTGGCCAATGGAACGATCCCGATCCAGGCCCATATTCCCAAGGTGCCGGTTGCCGCCATGATTAGCAACAGAGCCCCAACCACAATGCGGATGACTCTGTCGATTCCGCCGATATTCACTTTCATTTCTGACTCCTCCGACTGTCTATTTCATTTGCATCATAGAACACTGGCGGAAAAAGTCAGTAACAAAATCACATAACCATGCCTCTTTTGGACGGTTCAGTCCGATGGAGAGAGTCGTTTGTCGAACACGAAGATATCCCAACTACCGTTGTCATCTCTTTCCACTAGATTGCTGCTGGTGGATTGGAAGGCTATGCTGCTGCCGTCTCCGCTGATAACCGGCCGTGTCGCCCATTTGTTTCCGTCCTCGCCCTCAATGGTGGTAGAAATTCGGATGACTTTTCCACTTTCTCGGTCATATAGAAACACATCTTGCTGTTTGGGTTTGGTGGCGTCGGGTAATAGTTTTGCCCGTGCAGCCTGGAACACGATGAGTTGACCATTCCCGCTGATGGCTGGATTGGTTGATGGCTTCCCCTGGGTTATGGCTCCAGCTCCTGGTGGGATGAGCGTGGTTTTCCCGGTCATCCGATCGTGTAGAAAGATATCCGGTTCCCAGTTCATGTAGCCAGAAACCAGCTTGTCATGAGTGGATTGGAACACCACGTACCGACCATCGGCACTGATGGATGGATTGCCTGGATTCCCCCAATAGGGTTGCCCTGCGCTGCTAAGAGAAACCATTTCAGTTTGCCTGGTGAGGCGGTCGTGAATTAGAATATCCGGGTCCTCGTTAATCCCCTTTGGGTGCAGATTGGTGGCCTTGGTTCGAAAGGCAATGTAACGGCCATCGCTGCTGATGGAGGGTGCGCCGGAGAAATCATTCCCCTGTTCCCCATCGCTGGAGATCGATATTCGAGTTATTTTCCCGCTATCCCGTTCATAAAGAAAGATATCCTGTTCTCCATTGGTGTCATTTTCCACCAGATTGCTTGCGGCAGAGCGAAAGGCGATAAAGCGCCCATCGGAGCTAATGACCGGATAGTCTGATTTGCCATTGGCCTGGGAACCGTTACTGGATACCGAGATGCGCTGGGTCTCTCCCGTTTTTGTATCGTGCAGAAAGATGTCATCCACCCCGTTGGTGTCATTGTCAACCAGGTTGC
>Ga0256914_1002813_pt1 | contig 14262 bp, 12 predicted proteins | sample HulkmetaG_FD_191571 | JGI IMG/M metagenome (GOLD analysis project Ga0256914, IMG submission 191571) | Hydrothermal chimney microbial communities from Main Endeavour vent field at the Juan de Fuca Ridge, Pacific Ocean - Hulk | ecosystem: Environmental > Aquatic > Marine > Hydrothermal vents ... | reverse complement strand
CAGCCCTTTTTCCTTCGGCTTGACCACCACGTCCCACAGGAGAACCAGGAAGGCGGTCGCAAGGACGATCAAGATGGGCGCGATCGAGGACAGCGCGCCAGGCTCCAGATTCAGAACAGCTTCGTAGGCCAAGATGCTATCTCCCGTTTGCAATGCCGCGTGGTCACGCTCAGCGACCCACCGGCAACTCCTCGGCCAGCAGCTCCGCGCCTCCGTCCCGGGCGGCGAAGGCAGCGTGCCCCGACTCGCTCTGGACCGTCGAGACCAACTGGGTCACCGCCGGCTCCATCCTGGACAGGAACGGTCGCGGCAGTATCCCCATGACCACAATCAGAATCAGGACGGGCGCAAACACCCACATTTCCCGCCGGGTCAGGTCCCGCAGCCCCTGATTCACGGAATGAACCACAGGGCCGAACATGACACGCCGGAACATCCATAGCATGTAGACTGCACCCAGGATAACACCGGTCGCAGCCACCGCGGCATAGACCGGGGCTGCACCGAAGCTCCCCAGCAGAATCAGGAACTCACCGACAAACCCATTCAGCCCCGGCAGCCCGATGGACGAAAGCGTTACGATCATGAACACGAACGCAAACCCGGGCATCACCTTGGCAAGCCCGCCGAATTCCGAGATCAGACGCGTGTGTCTCCGCTCGTAAATCACACCCACAGCGAGAAACAGCCCGCCCGTGGACAGCCCGTGACCCAGCATCTGATAGACCGACCCCTCGACCCCTTGCACGTTGAACGCAAACAGCCCGAGCATCACAAACCCGAGATGGCTCACCGAGGAATAGGCGACGAGCTTCTTCACGTCCGGCTGCACCATCGCCACCAGGGCTCCGTACACGATGCCGATCACAGCCAGAGTTCGGATGATCGGGGCCAACTCCACCGCCGCCCAGGGGAACAGCGGAATCGCATACCGCAGGAAGCCGTAAGTCCCCATTTTCAGCAGGATGGCTGCCAGAATCACCGACCCTCCAGTGGGCGCTTCCACGTGTGCATCCGGCAACCAGGTGTGCAGCGGGAACATGGGCACCTTGACTGCAAAGGCCAGGGCAAAGGCGGCGAACAGCCACACCTGCATCCAAGGAGAAAGTCCAACCTGGTACAGGTCGAGCAAGTAGGCGGAATAGGTCCCGGCGCCGACCGTGTCGTGGTACTCGAAGTAGAGGACCAAGATGGCCACCAACATGAGGAGGCTGCCCACGATCGTGAACAGGAAGAACTTCACGGCCGCATAGATACGCCTCGGCCCGCCCCACACGCCGATGATGATGTACATGGGCACCAGCATGGCTTCCCAGAACACGTAGAAGAGGAAGATATCCAACGCGATGAACGCGCCGAGCATCCCCGTCTCCAACACGAGCATCAGGCCCATGTACGCACGAATCTTGTCCTGAATGGCCGTGAAGGAGCCCAGGACCACGATCGGTGTCATGAAGGTGGTGAGCATGACGAGCAACAGTGAGATGCCGTCAATCCCAACGCTGTAGGTGATCCCGAACTCCTCGATCCAGTAGTATCGGGCCACGAACTGCATCCCGGGTTCCGCCGGGTCGAACCCGAACCACAGGGACAACGACACGATGAATGTGGCGAGCGAGAAGATAAACGCCTTCACCCTCGCAGTCTTTGCGGACCCGAGAAAGACGAATATCGCGCCCACCAGCGGCAGGAAGGTCACGATCGACAGAATGTTGTATCTGATGGGTTCGAACACATCCATCGCAGTCCATCCCAACGACGCCCTCGAGGGCAGGTTCTCACTTCACCGCGACATAGGCCAAAATGGCGATCATTCCAACAAGGATCGAAAAAGCGTAGGCGCTGATCCGCCCGGTCTGGAGCCGACCGAAGCCTTCGCTCAGCAGCCGCAGCAGCCGGGCGACTCCGTTGACCGAGCCATCGATGATTTTGACATCCACGTTGGACCAGAGAAAGACCTTGGAAATCGAATGGATCGGCCGGACGATCGCGCGGTCGTAGATCTCGTCCACATAGTACTTGTTGTAGGACGCCTTGTACGGAACCCCACCCAGCCACCCGGCCACCATGGCCGGCAGGTCGGGGCGCTTGATATACATGGTGTAGGCCAGGGCAATGGTGCCGAAAATGAGCAACTGAAGCAACGCCATCAACCCCAATTCGGCGCCATGGCCCACGATGGGCACCTTGGCGACCGTCTGCGGCACCACCCCTGAGAGCCAGTGGTGAAGCCGTTCGCCTCCGTGCAGAATTTCAGGGACATTCAGGAGGCCGCCCACCAGCGAAAGGGCAGCAAGCACCACCAAAGGCACCACCATGCTCCACGGCGACTCGTGCACATGGTGCTCCAGGGCCTCCCCACCACGGAACTGGCCAAAAAAGGTGAGGAATACGAGCCGGAACATGTAGAACGTGGTCAGAAGTGCGCCCACTGCGCCGATTCCATAAAGAAGCCAGCCGGGAACCAGGGTATATTCGGGATTTGCAGCCAGGGCAAAAGCCAGAATCTCATCCTTGCTCATGAACCCGGACGTGCCAAATACCCCGGCAATGGCCACCGTGGCGATGAGAAACGTCCAGTAGGTGTACGGTATCTTGTGCCTCAACCCGCCCATCTTGCGGATGTCCTGCTCTCCACTCATGGCGTGGATTACCGAGCCGGACCCGAGGAACAGGCAGGCCTTGAAAAAGGCATGCGTGACCAGGTGAAACATTCCCGCAGAAAATGCCCCCAGCCCAACGGCAAGAAACATGTACCCAAGCTGACTCACGGTGGAGTAGGCCAGTACCTTCTTGATGTCATACTGGGTCAGCCCGATCGTGGCGGCGTACAGGGCCGTGGCAGCCCCCACACAGGCCACCACCGTCATGGCCACCGGGCTCAACACGTAGAGGAAATTGAGACGCGCCACCATGTACACGCCGGCTGTCACCATGGTGGCCGCGTGGATAAGCGCCGAAACCGGAGTAGGACCGGCCATGGCGTCCGGCAGCCAGACATACAGGGGGATCTGGGCCGACTTCCCGGTCGCTCCTACGAAAAGCAACAGACACACCGCGGTGATCGCCGCCTCGGATACCGGACTGGTCTCCACCAATTCCGCAAGTCCGGTAAAGCTCAGCGTGGCCTCGGCGCCGCTGTGCGCCAGGGTCCAGTAGAGCACGAACAGCCCGAGAAGGAACCCGAAGTCTCCCACCCGGTTGACGATGAAGGCCTTTTTCCCCGCATACGCCTTTTCCGTGTCGGTGAACCAGAACCCGATCAACAGGTATGAGCAGAGTCCGACGCCCTCCCATCCCATGAACATCACCAACAGGTTCTCACCCATCACCAAAAGCAGCATGGCAAAGGTGAACAGGTTGATGAATGCAAAATAGCGGGCATAGGAGGGATCATGGGCCATGTACCCGGTCGAATAGAGATGGATCAAGAATCCAACCCCCGTGATCACCAGGATCATGACCCCGGACAGCGGATCCACCAACAAGGCGGCGTCCACCCCAAAGCTCCCGGCGGAGATCCAGGTGAACCAGACCGACACCATCCGTGCCGCCTCGCCATGCCCACCCATGTGGGCCAATTCCCAGTTCACGAGACACGCAAGGATGAACGATAGCGCCACGACGGTGCAACCGATGATGTACACGGCCCGCCGCGACAACGCACCGGTGAGAGCGCCGAATCCGTTGATTCCGGCACCCAGCAACGGCAACAAAGGGATTGCCCAGAGGTACTTCTCCATAACGCCGGGTCCTAACCTTTCATCAGATTGACTTCATCCAGGTTGACTGTCGCCTTGTGCCGGAACAGGGCGATGACCAGGGCCAACCCAACACCGGCCTCCGCCGCCGCCACAGCCATCACGAAGAACACGATGAGGTGCCCGTCCACCCCTCCCATTTGCCGGGCAAAGGCCACAAACGACACATTCACCGCATTCAGCATCAACTCGATGCACATCATGACGACAATGGCGTTCCGCCGAATCACCACGCCGGCGATCCCCAGGGAAAACAACACCGCGCTCAATATCAAAAGGTGGCTTGTGCTGACCATCGATCGACTCCTAGAGTTCGCGCTTGGCGATCACGACCGCACCGACCACCGCGGCCATCAACAGGACCGAAATGGCCTCAAACGGGATGATGTACTCGGTGAACAACTTCCCACTGATCTGCTCGAGTCCCCCATACCCCGGGCCGATACGGGCCATCGCGGCGGAGTAGTCGGCGAAGTTCCAGATCAACAGGGCTGCGCCAGCCATCGCGAAGAGCACGCCCACACCCTTGAGCCGGGTGAACCTTCCCTCCTTGTCCAGGTCCTCGGGCCCGAGATTCAAGAGCATGATGACGAATACGAATAGAACCATGATGGCGCCTGCATAGACCAGGACCTGAATCGTGGCCACGAAATGCGCGTCCTGGAGCACAAACACACCGGCCAGGGCGCCCAAGGTCACGATCAGGGAGATGGCGCAGGCGATCGGGTTCTTGCCAGCCACCACGTTCACTGCGGAGATGACCGCCACGATGGCGAAAAAGTAGAACAGGATCTGTTCAAACATCCGTTGCCCCCAAGGCCTCGTCGCCCGGGTTCACGCGGGACCAGAGGCCCGCTCCCTTCCTGGAGTTTCACCCCGAGGAAGCCAGAACCCAGACACCGGCGAGCACAAGATTGAAGATCCCTATTGGGAACAAGTAGGTCCACCCAAGCCGCATGAGTTGGTCATACCGGAACCTCGGCAAGGTCCAGCGAACCCAGATGAAAAGCCAGGTGAACAGTGCGATCTTCCCGGCGAACGTCCCGATTTGAAGAGCCGCTGCCAACAAGGTCGCCACGGTGCGGTGCTCGTACCCGGGAATGCCAGGAATCACCCCGGGCAAGAAGCCGACCCCTGCGGCCCCAACGGCCAGGACCAGCAGCAGCACCCCAACCACCAGAGGCTCCCGGTCTCGGTTGTCTCCATACTTGCCCGGACGGTACCGCGTGAATGCGAACACGCCAAGTCCGGCCAACACCAGCGCAGCGCCCCCGAACACCACCTTTGCGATCAGGGGTGCGTGCTGCACGATGGTTTCCGTGGGTAGGAACGGCACCTGATACCCACCGAAAAACAGGGTTACCAGCAAGCCGGACGCCACCACCATGTTCACATACTCTGCCATGAAGAACATCGCGAACTTGAAGGCAGAGTACTCGATATGATAGCCGGCCACCAGTTCCGACTCCCCTTCCGGTAGGTCGAACGGGGTCCGGTTCGTCTCCGCAAAACTCGCCACCAGAAACATGACGAACGCGATGAGTCCGGGAATGCTCACCACGCCCCAGCCCAACGGATTCGCCCCCTGGGCCCTCACCATGTCATCCAACTGGGCGGTACCAAACAGAAGGAACATGACGCCCGCTGCCAATCCCATGGCGATTTCATAGCTGATCATCTGCGCCGAGGAGCGAAGACCGCCCATCAGAGCATACTTGTTGTTCGCGGACCATCCGGCGAGCATGATCCCGTACACGCCCAACGAGGAGACAGCGAACAGGTAGAGCAACCCCGTGTCCAGGTCGGATACTTGCACCGACACGTCCCGCCCCGCCACGTGCACCACATCGGCCAGAGGAACCACCACGAAGGTCACCAACGCCACCGTCATCGTGATTGCCGGGGCGATCTTGTAGAAGGGCCGAAACACGTTCCGGGGCGTCACGTCCTCCTTGAACAGAAGCTTCACCACGTCCGCGATGGGCTGAATGAGACCGGCAAGCCGGACTCCAAACACATCGGCCCGGTTGGGACCCGGGCGATCCTGAATAAAGCCGGCGCCCCGCCGCTCCGCCCAGATCAGGACAGGAATGAAGGACAGGAGAAACACCAGCATGATCACGCAACGAACGGCGACGATTATCAGCCCTGTATAGTCCATGGCGCTCACATTACCCGTTGAGGTTTCCGACTACTTGCCTCGTTCCGACCCTCGCCCCGGTCGACGGGACCCAATTAATTCGTCACGCTCCGGACTCGTCGCCCGGTGCCTCCCCGCCCAAGGGCCTCCCGGAGTGGCCCAGCAGGTCGTAGGTCAGCCCGGCCAGCTCCGGCACATCGCCGGCCAAAGCCTGAAACACCACCGCCGGCCCGACGGTCTCCACCTCCACCCCGAGCGCCCGGCCCAACGCGGGCAGGACCTCCCATCCCGCCCGCACTCCGGCAGGCGGATCCACCACCCGACGGAACCGTTGGACCCGCGCGGCATGGTTGATCCAGGTCCCATCGGTCTCCAGATAGGTGGCAATGGGTATCGCCACGTGGGCGCGCGCCACTGTGGCATCCTGGTGGGTGGCAAAGGTCACCAGGAGGTCGAGCTTGCCAAACGGGTCTCCGGCACGACCCGCGCCTTCCACCTTGCCGACCACATCGTTATTGAAACAAACCAATCCGTGCAAGGTCCCGCTTTCCATCGCGGTCAACAGATCCGATGGGGCGGCGGCTTTTGCCCGACGCGCCACCAAGTCGGCCCCGGCGGTGTTGGGATTCTTGTCCGCCCGGATCAGGAATCCGTCGTCGTCCCCCTCAGGCGCCCCCACCGGATTGCCTCCCACGAGGTACAACGGGCAGTTCAACGCGGACGCGATCCGGGCGATGAGGTGGTTCTCCTCGAGAGAGGCTCGAGGGCTGAGCACGAATCCCACCGCGCCCTCTCCGTGACTGGTGCGAAGGGCGGTGACCCGGGCCGCCACCTGCTCCACGGCTGCCGTGATGTCCTGTGTCTCGACATTCCCAGCTCCCCGCAACGCGGCCAGCCTCCCCTTTTCCTGAGTGGCCGTGAAGCTGAGTCGGCCGTCATCGCACATCCAGGTATCGTTGACCGCGTCGTTCCGCCTGGGCATGAATCGGCGCACCTGCCCCCGATAGTGGTGCGCCACGATGTTGCACCCGTTGGCGCACTCGCCGCAAATCGTGGGGGTTTCCTCGAGGTACCATGCGCGGGTCTGAAACCGGAACTCCTTGCAGGTCAAGGCGCCCACGGGACAAAGGTCAGTGGTGCAGATGGAATAACGATTGTCCAACCGGGCGTCGGGATGGATACCCACGTTGCAATGGGCGCCTCGTTCGAAAATCCGCAGTTCCCCGGTCCCGGTGATCTCGTCACAAAACCGCACGCAGCGAGTACACAGGACACACCGCTCGGTGTCGAGCAGGATGTGTTTCCCGATGTCGAGCCGCTTGGGTTTCCGGACCTTCCCCTCTTCCAACCTGGAGACGTACCGGCCATGCTCGAGGTAGTAGTCCTGGAGCTTGCACTCGCCGGCCTTGTCGCAAATGGGACAGTCGAGCGGGTGGTTCAGGAACAGAAACTCGAGCACGGCCTTGCGAAGCTTCCGGACGCGCTCGGTGTCCGTGTGCACGACCATGCCGTCCCGGACCATGGTGTTGCACGCGACCTCGGGCCGCCGCCCACCCTCGATCTCGACCATGCACATGCGGCAGTTGCCCGCGATGGACAGCTTGGGATGGTAACAGAAATGGGGGATGGTCTTCCCCGCCTTGTGCGCCGCTTCGATGAGATTGGTGCCGGGCTCCACCGTCACTTCAATGCCATCGATTGTCACCTTGGGCATGACTTGCTCCTTGCCTATCCGCCCGTGCCTCGCTGGATCCGTTGCTCGAACTCTTCCCGGAACTTCGTCAGGAAACTCTTCACCGGAAAGACGGCCGCATCGGAAAGGGCACAGATGGTCGTGCCGCTCATGCTGTCACAGATGTCGAGCAGCCGCTCGATGTCGCCCTCGGCAGCCCGGTTCTCATGGAACCGCCGGACGATGTCGTCCATCCAGCGAGTGCCCTCGCGACAGGGGGTGCACTGGCCGCACGACTCGTGGGCGTAGAAGTGGGTGAGGTTCTTGAGCGCCCATACCATGTCGGTGGTGTCATCCATGACGATGACCCCGCCCGAACCCAGCATGCTCCCGACCTCCATGAGCGACTCGTAATCGAGATGGGTCCTCTCGGCCTCCTCCGCGGTCAAGACCGGCGCCGAAGACCCCCCCGGAATCACGGCCTTGAGCTTCCGCCCACCCCGAATGCCCCCGCACACGTCATAAAGCAGCTCCTTGAGCGGGAAGCCGAGTGGAAGCTCGTAGACGCCCGGCTTCTCCACGTGGCCGCTCACGGTGAACAGCTTCGTTCCCGGACTCTTCTCGGTTCCATGCTCCCGGTAGGCCTCCACCCCATGCTCCAGAATGAAAGGGATGGAGGTCAACGTCTCCGTGTTGTTCACGATGGTCGGCGCCCCAAACGCCCCCACCACGGCAGGAAACGGCGGCTTGAGCCGCGGATTGCCGCGCTTGCCTTCCACCGAACTGATCAATCCGGTTTCCTCGCCGCACACGTAGGCGCCCGCCCCCCGGTGCACAATCATGTCCAGGGAATAGTCGGTCCCGAAAATCCCCTTCCCCAAAAAGCCGGCCTCGTACGCCTGATCGATGGCTGCCTGCACCCGCCGCGCCGCCAAACCAAGCTCTCCGCGAATGTAGATGTAGGCCTGGGGCGCCTGAAGCGCGAACGCCGCAATGATCATCCCCTCGATCATCTGGTGCGGGTCCAACTCCATGATGTACCGGTCCTTGAACGTCCCCGGCTCCCCTTCGTCCGCGTTGTTGATAAGGTAGGTGGGCTTCTCGGCGTCCTTGGGAACAAATCCCCACTTGACGCCGGTCGGAAACCCCGCACCTCCCCGCCCCCTCAATCCGGCCTGCTTCACAATCTCGGTCACCGCAGCAGGCTCCATCGCGGTCACGACCTTCCGCGCCGTCTCGTAACCGAACTTGCACCGCTTACGATAGACCTCGATATCCCACGCTCTCGGGATGGTCCAGTTGTGCTTCAGTCTTCGGTAACCTTCCATTCACGGGCTCCTGTCTGACGGGCCTATTGCAACCGATCCAGGATGGCGTCTATCTTCTCCAGGGTCAGGTTTTCCTCGTATTCCTCGTTGTTGACCTGCAACACCGGCCCAGACCCACACGAAGCAAGACACTCCACCTCCGACAGGGTGAACTTGCCGTCGGGCGTGGTTTCTCCCACCTTGATCCCAAGACGCTTCTCCAGATGCGCCACCACGTCCTCCGCTCCCCGCAAGGCACAGGACAATGTGCGACACACCTGAATGTGGTAGCGCCCCACCGGATCCATGTTCAACATCGTGTAGAAGCTCGCCACCCCAAGCACCTTCGACAACGGTACGTCAAGACGCTCGGCCACATAGGCCATCACCTCCCGGGACACGTAACCGTATTGCTCCAGCGCCAGGTGGAGCGCGGGGATCAACGCGGCTTCCCGCGTGGGATAGTGCGGAAGCAGCTTCTGAAACCGCCGCTCATTCTCCTCGTTGAAGGCAATCTTCTCGTGCTTGTCCGATGTTTCCATGTCGTTTCGCTCGCATTGCTGGATGGCCGCCCATCGAGAGCAACTAGCGGTCCAATTCCCCCGCAATGATGTTCAAACCGCTCAGTATCACAATGGCGTCCGCCACCATCTCCCCACGCACCAACTCGGGATAGGCCGAAAACAAGGCAAAACACGGCGCCCGACAGTGCGCCCGGTAGGGCTTGCCCTCCCCTGTCGAGACCACATAGTAGCCCAGTTCCCCGTTGGCGGCCTCGGTGCGCATGTACACCTCTCCCTTCGGAGGCCGGATCCCCTCGAATATCAACTTGAAATGGTTCACCAACCCCTCGATCGTCCCGTACACCTCCGCCTTGGGCGGCAACGCAACTCGAGGATCCCGCAGCAGGTAGTCTCCGTCCGGCATCCGATCAAGCGCCTGGCGGGCAATCCGCACACTCTGCTCACACTCGTCGAACCGGATGAAGAACCGATCGTAAGCGTCTCCGTTGTACCGACGCGGCACGTCGAACTCGTACTGGTCGTATCCCATGTAAGGGTGGACCTTCCGAATGTCGTAGTTCACACCACAAGCCCGCAAGCAAGGACCGGTGAACCCGTACTCGATGGCCCGCTCAGCCGTGATCTTTCCCACCCCGATCATTCGATCCTGGAAGATACGGTTCTTCTCCAACAGGCCCCGAACCTCCGCGATGACCCCGTCCACCTCGTCCAGCAACGACCGGGCATGATCCGCCCACCCCTCCGGCATGTCCGCCGCCACGCCCCCAACTCGAGGATAATTCAACGTCAACCGGGCACCGCAGATCTCCTCCAGAAGCGAATACACCTTCTCCCGGTAGTTGAACAGATACCAGTAGTTCGTCAACGCACCGGCATCCACCGCTGCCGCCGCCAAACATACAAAGTGGTCGATGATACGCGAAAACTCACTCAACACCACCCGAATGGCCTGGGCTCGAGGCGGCGCCTCCACGTCGAACAATTTCTCGATCGTGAGACACCAGCCGATGGAGTTCATCAGTGCTGAGCAATAGTTGAGCCGCTCAGTATACGGTATCACCTGCGAGTAGGTACGAACCTCGCACTCCTTCTCAAAACATCGGTGCAGGTAGCCAATCTCGCACTGCGCATCCACTATCCGCTCACCGTCCAGCTCAAGCTGGGCACGCAAGGTCCCGTGTGTCGCAGGATGCGACGGGCCGACGTTTACGATGAGTTTCTCGGTCGGTATGTCCTTGAGTTCGAACGACATGGCTCCCCTTCATCCCTTGAACGGTTTGAGCGTGAGAATGTCCGCCGGAATCGGACGCAAGGACGGCCGCCGGTTCACGGGGTAGTCCTTCCGGAGCGGATGCCCCTCGAAATCCTCGTGGGTCAGAATTCGCTTCAGGTTCGGGTGGTTCAGGAACCGGACACCAAACATGTCGTAAGTTTCCCTCTCGAACCAGTCTGCACCTACCCAGATGTCGGTCACAGACGGAACCACCGGGTCGTCCTCCGGAACCGGGAATTTCAGCCGCAGGCGGTGTCTGTGGCGGATGGAGAAAAGGTGATACACCACCTCGAACCGGGGTCCGTCATCGAGGCCGGACCGGTCGACGCCGCAGACATCCACGAGCAGGTTGAATTCCAGTCTGGGGTCATGCCGGACGAACTCCATGATCTCATGGAGGCTGCCGCGGTCCATGACCATGGTGTCGTCGCCGCGGAAGTCGTGCTGCGAGATGACGGCGCCGGGGAAGGTTTCCTCGATGAGTGCCCGGATTTCCTTGCCTTCCATCGTACTCGATGCTCCTCGAACAGCGGATGTCTTCCTGGGTTGGGCGGAGTCAGTCCCACTTCAACGCGCCGCGCTTGAGGACGTAGACCCAGCCGAGGAAGAGCAACCCGAGGAAAATGAACATTTCGACCAGCACGAACAGGCCCATGCCTCTGGCGACGAACGACCGGAGGCTCACCGCCCAGGGGTAGACGAAGACCGCCTCGATGTCGAACAGGATGAACAGGATGGCCACCATGTAGAACTTGACCGAGACGCGGGTGCGGGCATTCCCGATGGGGGGAGCGCCGCACTCGTAGGTGTCGAGTTTCTCGGACTGAACCTTCGCGTGTCCGAAAATGCGGGACAAGTTGACGAAGACCGCGGAGAACACGATGGCGGCCACAAAAGAAATGAGCAGCGCAACGTAAGGATTGTCCATGTGCACCTCGTCGAGAGACCTGCACGCCTGCGCCTGGCCCAGGGGCGTTTGGTTCCACCTTCATATTTCGTATGCTACATTTTGTCAAGAAAATCCGTGCATGACGGCGGGTCAAACGGACGCGACCGAAAAGCCCGTCGGCGAAGCCCTGTGCCAGAAGGGTTTTTTCAGGGGGTCGACGGGGTGAGGAAGGTGGTTGTCCGGAAGGCCCCGGCGTGGACGCCGGGTCACGAACCAGGGAGAGGTCCATGACGGGAACGAGTTCGTCCAGTGCAAACACGGTCGGTTCCAGGGTGGGTGACCCGGCGTTGTCGCTGGTCATTCCTTTGTTCGACGAGGAGGCCGGCGTTCGCGGGGTGGTGCGGTCTCTCGTGGGGACTCTGGACGAAGCGGGCATTGCGTTCCAACTGGTGCTGGTGGACAACGGATCTCGAGACGGTACGCTCGGGGTCATACAGGAGATTGCCCGGGGAGATCCCCGGGTGGAGGTGCTCCACCTGCCGAGCAACGGGGGGTACGGCGGAGGCATTCTGGCGGGTCTTCGGGTGTCCCGTGCCCCGGTTCTGGGCTATCTTTGGGGCGACGACCAGGTGGGCCACCACGTGGTGCCGGACCTCCTCCGGCGCATCACGGAGCAGGGGGCCGACCTGGCCAAGGCCCGACGGGTGATACGGCTGGACGGGCGACACCGCCGGGCCCTGACTCGAGTCTATCACACGGTGTTCCCCCTGTTCTTCCGCCTGCCATCCCGGGACATTCACGGGTGTCCCAAACTTTTCACCCGTGAGGCGTTCGAACGCATTGCACCGGTATCGCGCGACTGGTTTCTCGATGCGGAGGTCATGATCCGCGCGACCGAACTCGGCCTCCGGATTTCCGAACTGGACGTGGTGGCCTATCCACGAGCGACCGGGGAATCCCACGTGAGATGGGGGACGGTGCTGGAATTCGGGATCAACCTGGTACGGTTCAAGCTGATCCGTCCCCACGGATGACTCCCCGGTGTACCTCCACCGGGTTCTCGAGGGGGGGCTGCAGGCCCCGCTGCTCCTGGGGGTCCACGGCCTGTCACGTGATGATTGCGCAGCCTGTCACGTCATGATCACGACGCGGGCGTTCTCGCCGCCGTATCCGTCCGGTTCCCGATTGAGGTTTTCGGGGTCCACGACCCACTGGCGGCCATTGATGACGAACTTGTAGCTATACCAGTCGGGGCGGTCGAACGTCACCTGGACGGACCAGAGCCCTGGGGCTTTCCAGGTCATGGGGGTGGCGTCCGGGTCCCACTGGTTGAAGTCTCCTGCGACCGTCACGGAATGAGCCTGGCGTTCCCGGTCGAAGTAGTAGAAGGTGACGCGGCGCCCGTGTACCGCCGGGGAAGTGGGTCGACGAATCCCTGTGCGGTGGAGGTCGTTCAGCGCTTCCTTGACTGCCTTTCGAGGGTGGATCAGGCCGTGACCCTGCCGTGCGACCGGGACTCCGTAGATACGGTCCGTGGTGCTTGTGAGGATCGCCTTGATCCTGGCCGGGGTGAGTTCGGGATTGGCCTCGAGCATCTGAGCGATGACGGAGCAAACGATGGGGGCGGAGAACGAAGTTCCGTCCACATGCTGGTAGAATGGTGCGACCAATTTGTGCTTTTTCATGAGTCGGTCGATCTCCCCGCGAATCGCTGCGACCGACCAGGTGTGCATGTCGGAAGGCCAGGGCACGCCATCGTTGAGGGCGTCCTGGACATAGGATGCGACTTCGTGGTCCGGAGCTTCCTGGATGAGGTGCATCCAGCCCGACTCCCGAAACAGGGGACTGCCCGGAAGGAGGGGTGCGGCGACCCAGATTCCCGGTGCCACGATCTCGGGCTTGAGGATCCCGTCCTCGGTGGGGCCATAGCTCGACCAGTACATGCCGTAGCTTTTGACATCGAGGCGGTTTTTGTCGTCCAGCCCTCCCACTGTGATCACCGATGGCGCGCTTGCAGGGGGCCGGATCGGGCCGGACCCGTCGTCACCGCCACGATTGCCTGCGGACGCCACGACCACAATCCCCGCCTGAACCGCCCCCTCGGCGGCCTGGGCCAGTGCGGACCGCAAATACGAACCCGGCCGATCGCCTGACAGGGAGACGTTCACGATACGGATTCCCAGGGCGTCCTTGTGCGCCACGACCCATTCGAGGGCCTCGATGATGGCTCGAGGCTGTATTCCTTTCTTGCCCCGCACCTTGAGCAGCACCACCTCGGCCCCCGGGGCGATGCTTCGGTAGAGCCCCTTGGAGAGGTAGCCGTTTCCGGCGGCAGCCACCGAGGTCTGCATCCCGTGCCAGGAATCCTCCCCCGGATCGGCGAAGTCCTCCTTGCCGGGTTCGGCGATGTTCACGTAGGCTCGCACCCGGTCCACGGGCTGAGTAAGGTCCGGATGGGGATAGAAGCCCGAATCGATGAAGGCGATGGTGACCCCCCGTCCGGAGAACCGGGTATCGGCATTGAGCCTCAGGGGGGTGGGGATGACTCCGTAGTCGGATTCGTGATAGATGGGGAAAAAGTGGTCGAACGCCGAGTATTCCTGGTCGTCCCCGAGGAAACCGATGAGATTGTAGACATCCTGCGGAGTCCAGGGAGCATCCCCCCGCTTCACGAATAGCGGACCCGGTCGCGGCCC
>Ga0256914_1002812_pt1 | contig 14266 bp, 9 predicted proteins | sample HulkmetaG_FD_191571 | JGI IMG/M metagenome (GOLD analysis project Ga0256914, IMG submission 191571) | Hydrothermal chimney microbial communities from Main Endeavour vent field at the Juan de Fuca Ridge, Pacific Ocean - Hulk | ecosystem: Environmental > Aquatic > Marine > Hydrothermal vents ... | reverse complement strand
AATCTCTTGTCAAAGAATAAAATGTACTAAAGACACTGTTTGCAATTTAGAGGACTTGATTGATATGAAAATCTGTGATAAACTAAGATTTTCTGTTTCCCGGTATTTGAATTCCATAAAAATTTTAAACCTTGGGGTGTACAGATTAATAATTAATTTATTTTTGAAAAATTATTAATTTGTGTATGTCAAGGATAATTGTCAAAAATACGATTTCTATAATTCTGATTATCTATGTTTTACTGTTTATGGTTTTCAAAAAACCTTACGAGGAGTGGGACAGGGTGATCAATAGTGACGGAAAAGGATATTATGGTTATCTGACAGCTGTTTTCATTTATCACGACCTTGACTATAAGTTTATTGAAAGTTACGAAAAAGAGTACTATCCCGCCGATCATTCTGTTTTCAAAGATTTCAGATATTCATTCAGAGGGGAGACCGTCAATAAATATTTTCCGGGACTTGCCATTTTATGGTTACCGTTTTTCCTTCTCGCTCATTTCCTTAGCTATCTGTTGGGGTTTCCAACAGACGGATATTCAATCATTTATCAGTATTCCATTGCATTTGCGACACTATTCTATCTTTGGCTTGGTCTTAAGTTCCTGAAAAAACTGCTGATACGGTTTGGTGCAAACAACACCCTTACCTCCTTAATACTTTTTACCATTGCCCTTGGAACAAATATGGTATATTATGCCATTGTCGAACCTTCGATGTCACATATTTACAGTTTTGCGCTGATTACCGGTTTCATCTATTTCTTGCTGTCAGCTATTGAGAAAGCAAAGACAAAATGGTATGTTTTGGCTGCATTATTTTACGGACTAATCGCCATTATCCGCCCTACAAACGGAATAATTATTCTTATAATCCCTTTCCTTACCGGCAGTGCGAACGGATTCAGGCAATTTTTCAACCGTTTTATCAATGATTCACGGTCGCTTTTCTACACACTTCTGACTTTTATCCTGATTATCCTGATCCCGCCGGTAATTTGGTATGCTCAGACAGGATATTTTTTCGTGTATTCCTATGGCAATGAGGGGTTTGATTTTCTGCACCCGCATATCTTTCAAATACTTTTCAGCTATAACAAAGGCTGGTTTCTTTACACTCCGGCAGCTTTTGTTGCAATGTTCGGTTTTGCAGCTCTTTTCAGGGAAAGCAGGTTCCGGTTTTTTACTCTTGCCCTTCTTCTGTTAATTCATATCTACATAACTTCAAGCTGGTGGGTATGGCACTACGCGTCAAAGTTCAGTCAAAGGGTGTTTATTGATTTTTATGCCATCATCGCAATTCTGCTCTTTTATCTTTTCAAATCAGTAAGCTGGAAACCTCTGCTAAAGAATTTATTAACCGGGCTCATCGTTTTACTTACCGGTTTTAATCTTTTCCAGTTTTATCAGCAAAGCAAATGGATTTTTCCGTTCGGATATATCACAAAGGAGATTTACTGGGATTCGTTTTTCAGAACAGTACCAAAAGCAAAGGTTTATATTCCCGAAGAGGAGATTGCAGGAATCAAAACAGTTGAACACAACTTTGAAACCCAAAAAGGGTGGAACAACGAAGACAAGATAGTTGACCTTAACGGAAACAAGGTTGTCGGGATTGATTCTGCAAATATTTACAGTGTGGAGTTTCGCGATTGGTTTGTCCCCTACTTTACTACATCAAACAGAATAGTAAAAGTCGGTGCCGATATTTTATCAAACCTGAAAGATTCAAAAGGCGTTCTCATAGTGGAATTTCAGACGGGAAACATTACATACAGCTATAATCCTTTCTATCCGGGAGCATACAATATAAAAGACAAATGGACACATGTCGAATTTGCAGTTTATACCCCGGAACCTGTTACAAATGAGGATTTTGTGAAAGTTTTCTTTTTCAACGGCTCCGGTAAAGAGAAACTCTACGTTGACAATCTGAAGATTGAGTTCATTTCTATGAAAGAACAGGCGGAACTTTTGGATGGTATTGATAAACCTGAAATGAAATTTAAAAAGATTGTAACTTTCGGGAATAACCTGGAAAAAGATATAGGGTGGAAAAACTATAAAAGCGTCTGCAATGAAAAGGCTCATTCGGGAAGGAAGTCATCAACGGTTGGCGGAAGTTCACCATACAGTATCTCTTTTGAGAAAGAATTACAGGATTTCTATAACATTGAAAATCTTTATATTGCAGTGCATGCTTACATCTATTCGGATATTATCCCGACAAACCCGCGAATAATTGCAAGCTTTCTGTCGGACGGGAAGCTGAAAGAGTACAAGGCTTTCTTTTTCAGTGATAAGGTAGTGCCTGAACAATGGACTCTTGTTGAATATGTACTGCCCGTTCCGCAACCGGTTTCGCAGTTTGAAATATTGAAAATTTATATATGGAATCCTGCACAAAATGAGGTTATTTTTGCAGATGATATTAAAATTGATTTTTTTTCGTTGAAAGAATAAATGATGAGGGTTATGAGAATTCCGGTTTTGTATTTATTAATGGCTGTATTGATTTTTTCAGGATGCACAAAGGTGGAAAAAGACTATTACGGGAATGGCAATCTGAAGTCGGAAGTACATCTGAAAGGAAAAATTTATGACGGAAAAGCTGTATGGTATTATGAAAACGGTAAAAAGCAATATGAGGTGTTTTATGAGAATAACAAATTACAGGGCACGACTTACCGCTGGTTCCCCAACGGCAAGATTCAGTTTATTGAGAATTACAAAGATAACCACCTTAACGGGGATTCAAAAGAGTTTGATATCAGAGGTAAACTAATTAACGAAAAAACCTATCGAAATGATACTCTTGACGGCCCTTACCGTATGCTTTACGAAAATGGAAAACCGAAAATTGAAGGTAATTACAAAGACGGTCTGTTTGACGGCAAATGGCTCTATTATGACGAATCGGGTAATGTGGTCGGAATAGGAGTTTTTAAAAACGGGACGGGGACACAAAAGACTTGGTATCCGAACGGAAAACTCAAACATATAATCAATTATAAAAACAACCTGAAACATGGCAGGGAAATATGGTATGGTACTGACGGCTCAGTCCAGAGAGTTGCCGAATATGAGGAAGGAAATATTATTGAATAAAAATTCATTAAAAACAACAAATTACTATTTTCCCAATAAATAATTTCCATACTTTTGGGTCTTTGTTAAATGGTAAACAACAAAAGTGCAATTCATTCGTTATTTATTGCGAACTATGAATCAATCGGAAGAACTGACAGCAATTACTGCCAATAGCTCAATGTTTATCGCACTTTATCTGAATATATTAAGTATCAGAAGTTTAAATCATCATTATAATTAAATATTTTCACGATGAAAAAACAAATTTATATTACCCTTGGCATTATCGTTCTGATAATTCTTGCTTTATGGTATTTTCTCGGTGGAGAATCCTCATCGGTTGAAACTATTTCAACGGAAGTAAAAAGAGGTGAGTTTAAGATTACTGTTACGACAACGGGTGAGTTGGAGGCAAAAAATGCCGAAGAGATCAGGGGACCTGATAATTTGAGAAAAGTACGAATATATCGTGTTAAGATTTCTGATATTGTACCTGACGGAACAGTCGTTGATTCCGGTGATTTTGTAGCAACTCTGGACAGAACGGAACTTGAGGGGCGAATAAAAGACCAGGAACTTGAGGTTGAGAAATACGAAACACAGCTAATGAAAACAAAGCTGGATACCTCCCTTGAACTCAGAGGGTTGCGCGACCAGTTAATAAACCAGAAATTCGCACTTGAAGAGTCGAAAATAAAACTTGAGCAATCGAAATACGAACCTCCCGCAACCATCAGACAGATTGAAATAGAACTCGAAAAGGCTGAGAGAAGTTACAAGCAATCGGTGGAGAACTATCAGCTTAAACTTAAAAAGAGTGTTGCAACCGTAAAAGAGGTTCAGGCAAACCTTACAAAAGCCAACCGGAAATACCAGGAAATGGTTGACGTGATGGGAGATTTTACGATTTATGCTCCGCGAAACGGAATGGTAATTTACAAGCGCGACTGGAACGGTAAAAAAAGAGGTGTCGGATCGGAAATAAGCCCCTGGGACCCTGTTGTTGCAACGCTTCCCGACCTGACGGAAATGTTGTCGAAGACTTATGTAAATGAAATAGATATTAGCAAAGTAAAGGTCGGACAACCGGTGGAAGTGGGAATTGACGCCTTTCCCGAGAAAAAATTCACGGGTAAAGTTACCGAAGTTGCAAATATCGGTCAGCAACTGCCGGGCTCCAATGTAAAAGTCTTTGAGGTTATTATTGAAGTTAATGAGTACGATTCGGTTATGCGTCCCGCGATGACAACCAAGAATGTTATCATTACAGACATAATTGACAGCGTTTTATATATACCTATCGAATGTCTTTATAATATAGACACCGTAACTTATGTTGTTTCCGGCTCGAAAAGAAAACAGGTTGTAGTCGGAAAAAGCAACGATACTCAAGTAATTGTCAGGGCCGGCCTTGATGAAGGTGACGAGGTATATCTGATTCCGCCCGAAGGCTATCAGGATTTTAAACTTGTCAGACTAAGCGATGATATCCTGAGAGTTTTTAAGGATGAGGAAATGAAAAAGAAACTTGAAAAGATACGAAACGACAGTATCAGAGCTGCCAAAAAAGCCGAAAATAAAATGAAACACGGAATGCCGCCGGGTGCTGTGAAAATGAGAAGGGGAAAAGGCGGAAAAAGGTAAAAAGTGAACAAGGATTTTGTCCTGAAAGCTTTCGGGATGTACTTTGAGTTTTAAGTTTTAGACATATATTAATCTTGAAAAACAATAAAATTGGAAAGGTACCTTCAAATAATAAATATCGCCCTTGAGGCTGTTTTTGCGAACAGATTCCGCTCCATTCTGACAGCTCTCGGAATTATTTTCGGAGTTGCTGCCGTGATAGCGATGATGGCAATCGGAAACGGTGCTCAAAAGGAAATCCTCGACCAGATAAAGCTTGTTGGAGTGAATAACATTATTATTACTCCTGTGATTGAGAAGTCATCCGGTTCAAACGGTGAAGAAGAATCGGGTCAGAAGGAGGCGAAAAAATTCTCACCCGGACTGTCACTCAAGGATGCCCAAAGCATAAAGGAAGTAATACCTTCGGTAGAAAGGGTTTGCCCCGAAGTTATTTACGAAACCTTTATCGTTAAAGACGGAGTCAGAACATCCGCAACACTTACCGGTGTAACACCCGATTATTTTGACGTTTTTAACCTGAAGCTCCAAAAAGGGCTTATGTTTACCGAAAACCAACTGCATTCGGGAGATGCGGTATGTATTATCGGCCCGAATATAGCTTCAAAATTTTTCCCGAATGAAGACCCCATCGAAAAACATATCAAATGCGGTAGCCTGTGGCTAAAAGTTATCGGAGTGCTCGAGAGCAGGAATATGAGTGCAGGTTCCGAAGACCTCGGAATAAGCAATTCAAATATAAATATTTATGCTCCTATTAATACGATATTTCTCCGTTATAAAGACAGGTCTGTGATAGATGAATCATCACTGCAGGGAAATAGTTCAACTATTTTTGTTATGGATGGCTTTGTCTCTTTCAGTTCCAGCTCAAGCTCCGGAGACGAAAGTAAAAACAGACATCAGGTTGATAAAATAACCGTACAGGTCAAACAAAGCGACCAGCTGAAGGCAACAGTTCAAATTCTTGACAAAATGTTGAAAAGAAGACACTCCGGTGTCGAAGATTTTCAGATAAAAGTGCCGGAACTGCTTCTGAAACAGGAACAACGGACAAAAGATATTTTCAACATCGTACTCGGTGCCATTGCAAGTATCTCGCTGATTGTAGGAGGAATAGGAATTATGAATATTATGCTCGCCTCGGTTATGGAGCGGATACGTGAAATCGGTGTCAGACGGGCAACAGGAGCCACAAAGCGTGATATCGTGTTTCAGTTTCTTGCCGAGGCTATCCTGATAAGTATTTCCGGCGGCCTTATCGGAATCATCCTCGGACTGGCCATATCCAAAATAATTATGAAAGTTACCGACATCCTGACGATTGTATCACCGATGTCAATTGTCATTTCATTCGGAGTCTCGGTAGCTGTTGGAATAATTTTCGGATATATGCCTGCAAAACGTGCTGCCGAACAAGACCCTGTGGAATCACTGAGACATGATTAAAAGTATCCGGTAATTGACAAACAATACTGACATAAACGGAATTATTCTCTCAACTGCCTGTCTCGGTCCGGTTGAATATTTTGCTGCAATTGTTAATCATAAAAAAGTTACAATTGATACCGGAGAACATTACATAAAGCAGACATACCGGAACAGGTATGAGATTTTCGCCACGAGCGGAAAGCTGCCGCTGACAATACCCGTTATTAAGGTAAACGGCAATCACACAAAAGTAAAAGAGATAAAAATTGCCTATACCGAACAGTGGCAAAAGGTTCACTGGAGGGCAATCGTTTCGGCTTATAACAGGTCGCCCTTTTTCCTTTATTACAGGGATGACCTTGAAGGCTTTTACAGGAAAAAATATAACTTCCTGATAGACTTTAATACGGAAATTACCGGAACCGTTTTAAATCTGCTTGAATGTGAAAACAAGATTGAAATTTCGGATGAATATATTACCAATAAAACCTCTCTCCTGACTGACCTGCGCAACCGTTTCAGTCCGAAAAAAAAATCCGGGACAAACTTTCCGGAATACATACAGGTTTTCTCCGACAAACACGGTTATATCCCAAACCTGAGCATCATTGACCTGCTCTTTAATGAAGGGCCTAATGCTTTGGAGTATCTAAAAGGGATTGATATTAATTTGCATCAACACAAATAATATTTTTTCCTACTTTTGCGCCTTGATTTTTATTTATTTTTTTAATTGACTGAAATTATGGATATTCCGAGCAAATATAATCCCGGACAGACTGAAGACAAATGGTACGACCATTGGATGAAACAGGGCTTTTTCAGAAGCACTCCCGACGACAGGGAGCCTTACACAATAGTTATTCCTCCTCCGAATGTTACCGGAGTCCTTCATATGGGACATATGCTTAACAATACTTTGCAGGATGTTTTGATTCGCCGTGCAAGAATGCAGGGATTCAATGCTTTATGGCTTCCCGGAACAGACCATGCTTCAATAGCCACGGAAGCAAAAGTCGTTGCAAAACTGAAAGAGGATGGAATTGAAAAGTCGGAGATTACACGTGATGAATTTATGAAGCACGCCTGGGAGTGGAAGGAGAAACACGGCGGAATTATCCTTGAACAGTTGAAAAAACTCGGAGCCTCCTGCGACTGGGAACGGACACGTTTTACTATGGATGAGGCTCTTTACGAATCGGTTATTGATGTTTTTATTGACCTCTACAACAAAGGTCTTATTTACCGCGGTGTAAGAATGGTAAACTGGGACCCCAAGGCACTTACGGCTCTTTCCGACGAAGAGGTTATCCACAAAGAGGTTCAGTCGAAGCTCTACTACCTGAGATACAAGGTTGAAGGTACTGATGATGACTGGGTTACAATTGCCACAACCCGCCCCGAAACAATTCTCGGCGATACTGCCGTTTGTGTTAATCCCAATGATGAAAGATTTAAACACCTTGTCGGGAAAACGGTTGTTGTTCCTCTTGTAAACCGTCCTGTTCCTGTCATTCAGGATGATTATGTTGATATGGAATTCGGTACGGGCTGCCTGAAAATCACACCGGCACACGATGAGAACGACTACGAAATAGGTTACAGGCACAAGCTTGAAACTATTGATATTTTTAATGATGACGGTACGCTGAATGAAAATGCACAACTCTATATCGGGGAAGACAGATTTGCCGTTCGCGACAAAATTGTCAAAGACCTTGAAGCCGCAGGAAATCTTGTGAAAATTGAAGATTATGTTAATAAAGTGGGCTTTTCCGAAAGGACTGATGAAGTAATTGAGCCGAAGCTCTCAATGCAATGGTTCCTGAAAATGGAAGACCTTGCAAAACCGGCTCTCGAAGTGGTTATGAATGACACGGTTAAGTTTCATCCTGCAAAATTCAAGAACACTTACCGCCACTGGATGGAAAATGTCCGCGACTGGTGTATCTCAAGACAGCTTTGGTGGGGACAGCGTATCCCGGCATATTACCTGCCTAACCGTGAGGTTGTGGTTGCAAAATCAAAAGAGGAGGCCTACAAAATTGCTATGGAAAAGTTTGATCTTCCTGACTTGAAAATTGATGATCTGAAACAGGACGAGGATGTTCTCGATACCTGGTTTTCTTCCTGGCTGTGGCCTATTTCCGTTTTCGACGGAATCAGGTATCCCGACAATGAAGATATTAAATACTATTATCCGACCAACGACCTCGTAACGGCTCCCGAAATTCTTTTCTTCTGGGTGGCAAGAATGATAATGGCCGGACTGGAATACCGCAATGATATCCCTTTTAAAAACGTTTATCTGACGGGAATCGTAAGAGATAAACTGGGAAGAAAAATGTCGAAATCGCTCGGCAACTCACCCGACCCGATAAAACTGATGGAAAAATACGGTGCCGACGGAGTAAGGGTAGGTATGCTGCTGACATCTCCCGCCGGAAACGACCTTCCTTTTGACGAAATACTTTGTGAGCAGGGGCGAAACTTCTCCAATAAAATATGGAATGCACTGCGTCTCGTCAAGGGATGGCAGATTGATGATAAAATCGGTCAACCGCGATATGCAAAGGTCTCAATTAAATGGTTTGAAGCAAGAATGAACTCCGTTCTTGAAACCATTGAAGACCATTTTTCAAAATACCGTATCTCCGACGCCCTGATGTCAGTCTATAAACTGATTTGGGACGATTTCTGCTCCTGGTATCTTGAGATGATAAAACCTGCCTATCAAAAACCTGTTGACAGGGCTACTTATGAAAGTACAATCCTGTTTTTTGAGGAACTGATGAAAATTTTACATCCGTTTATGCCATTTATCACGGAAGAAATCTGGCATCTGTTGAAAGAACGTGACGAAAAGGAGTGCATTATTGTTGCAAAAATGCCTGAAAGCAAAAAGTACGACAAATCGCTGCTTGAGGTTTTCGATACTGAGGAGGAGGTTATCGTTGCCATACGTAATCTCAGAAAGGACAAAGGTATCCCGAACAAGGAACCTATTGAGCTGTTCGTAAAAAAGAATAATTCGCAACAAGCCGACCACACCTTCGACGAAGTTATCTCAAAGTTGTGCAACATTACGGAAATAAAATATACCGGAGAGAAAATTGAAGGTGCTGCATCTTTTATTGTAAAGTCAACGGAATTTTATGTTCCGCTTGGCGATTCGGTTGATATTGAGGCCGAAATAGCCAAACTCGAAGAAGAACTTCAATATACCAAAGGGTTCCTGAATTCCGTAATAAAGAAACTTGGCAACGAACGGTTTGTTAACAATGCACCGGCTGCCGTGGTCGAAAAAGAGAAGAAAAAGCAGTCCGACGCCGAAAGCAGGATAAAGGTCATTGAAGAACAGCTTAAGGGATTGCGGAAAAGCTAAGGTTGTTGTCCAACCGGAAATTGTGAGTAAGAGTTGAAAGTTTCAACCCGTCTTATGCATTAAAAATTTAACTAACTAACGAATTAGGTTGGATAACCCCGACTAAATGCAATTTAAATTTTAATCCTTCCGGATTTTGTATCCTTTGTTAACACTTTTCCGATTATACTATTGCATAATCCGGGTTCAATGAAATTATGGTTGCTTTTGCAAAAAGATAAATACCAGTAACATACGATACCAGCAATAATTTTAAGATAAAATGAAGTTTTAGCAAATTATTTCTTGGAATTAAAATATTTTTATTGTAACTTTGCGTCATAAAAAATCAAAAATCATGAAAAAAATTGCATTTTCCGTATGTGCAGCATTTTTCATCTTTTCCTTAACTGCACAGATTACTTTTGAAACAACAGTCGGGACCATTGACGATGATAGTGGAAATTCTATTGCCGAATGTACAGATGGAGGCTTTATCATTTCCGGTTATTATGAGAATTATTATTCAGGGTATGAGAATATTTACATTGTCAGACTTAACCAGTTTGGCGATACCTTGTGGACCTATAGAGAAGGAGAGACATATCAATATTGTAGTGCGTATTCTGTTTGCGAGACTTTCGACCTTGGCTATATTGTTACCGGATATATTTATACAGGTGATGAGGAGCAGCCGTTTTTACTAAAACTGAGCAGTGATGGCACAAAAGAGTGGATGAAAGTCTATTCATCATTTCTAACAAAAGGTTCCGGACGATCAGTAATTATGACGACTGATTCGGCTTTTGTATTTTGCGGAACTGCTGAAACAGATAAAAATCCCGATAAATTATGGAATCAAGAGGTTTTTGTTGCAAAAACCGATAGCCAGGGCGAAGTAATCTGGAGTAAAATATTAGGAGGTTGGGGCGTACATTATGCAATTGATATTATTGAGACCTCGGACAGCAATTATGTTGTGGCGGGAGTATTTGATACACCTGGAGAATATCATGATGCCTGGGCCTTTAAGGTGCACAAAACCGGTATTACGCTTTGGAACAAGACTTACGGAACAAGTACCTCTCTTGATTCGTTTTATAGTGTAGATGAGACGACCGATGGAGGACTTATTTTTTGCGGAACAAAATTCAATGGGATAACTGCTTTGGATGGAGATGTTTATCTTGTTAAAACAAATGCCAACGGAAATATGGAATGGTTTAAAACCTTCGGTGAAGGTTTTGATGTCAGGGGTATTTCGGCTTGCAGCACAAATGATAGCGGATTTATTATCGGTGCTAAATCTGAGAACTACAGCAACGGTGATTATGATATCCTGTTAATAAAAACCGATATACAAGGTGATACATTGTGGACAAGGTTTTATGGCGGACCTTTGTTCGAATATATTAGATCATTAATTACAACAAATGACGGAGGCTATGCATTTACAGGCTACACAAGAAGTTATGGCGTAGGCGGCTCAGATGTTTATGCGGTAAAAACAAATGCAGACGGATTATTAACGTCAATTAATGATAACCTTAGCCTGCCACAGGTCACTATTTCACCAAATCCTTCTAACGGATTGTTTTATGTAATATGTGACAGACCCTTAAATGGATATACTGTGTATGACCTTAACGGGAAGACTGTAGCAGAGCAAACTTTTCTCAATAATAATTTGAAAACTTTCACAATTGATTTGCAGAATAAACCGGACGGATTGTTTTGTGTTACAATTAATAGCGAAGGATATTACCATTCATTTAAAGTTATAAAATCACAATAAAATAATTATTAATATTAAATTAAAAGCTATGAAAAAATATATTTTCATACTCGCTACAACAATAGCTTTGCAATCATTTTCAAAATTGACAGGTCAGAACTATCATTGGGAATGGGCAAAAAGTATGGTGACAGGTGCACAATACAATTCCATTTTTACAAGACACAACGATTTCTATAATAATCTGTATTCAGTGATTCCATTTGACTCTTTACTTATTTTGCCTGACACTACCTTCCATCATCCGGAACAGAGTCTGCCCTGGGGTAATTGTGCCATAGTTGAACACAACGTAAACGGCCAGTACATAAACAATAAATCAGTTGACATATACACTTTACCCGGATTGTATGTATATTATCCGCGAATAGTAACTGACGATAGCGACAATATGTTTGTAGCCTGTTCATTTACAAAGCGATTATTTATTCAGGATACGGTTATTGAGCACACTATAACACCTTACCCTTTTACTCCTGATGTAGCACTTCTGAAATTTAATTCGCAACATAAAATTACAGGTGCGAGCCTTATTGGAGGAACCCTCTCTGACGACTTATATAATTTCTTCTCAGACGAAAACGGCAATATCTATCTTTTTACACATCATACGGCAAGTGAACAGGTTCCGTCAACAATAAGTTTTTTTAATCAGGATACGGTTTATTCATCAGATGAATTTTCATCAATAACAAAAATAGATATAAACGGAACCTTATTATGGCATAATGATTTCCACTATAATTCTCTTGGGGAAGAACTTACATACGGGAAAAACGGTAATTTATATCTTTGGGGTGAATCATACTCCGATATAATATTTAATGAAGACACTGTTCATATGCCTGATCCCGGTTCAGAATATGCTTGTTTTTACTCTGTAATTACACCTGACGGAGAGGTGACGGAACTGACTTTTCAAGAATTTATCAATAATCCTATAGAAGTCAGGGTAAATGCTCAGGGTGAATGGTTTATATATGGTACCGTTTGGGATACACTAATTATCGGGCAAGATACGACTATAGTCCCTGAAGATGAATATTACGGTTTTATAGGAAAATTTGACCAGCAATTTCAACCAATTTGGTACCATATCATTCCAAAAGCCGATAATCAGTATATTGGAATTATGTATCTTCTGGAATCTGATGATAATCTGTTGTTTGCATTAAATTGTAATAATGAGATTGATTTATCGGATACTATAATCAATGCAGGAGATAAAATGACAACAATAATCGGTGAATTTGATGAAGCCGGAAACCTAAAATATGCCAATGCAATAGAAACAACAAATGAAATTCGCACAATATCATTTACACTCGACAACTGTAATAACCCGGTTATTTCAGGTAGCTTAAAAGGCTCAGCGGTTTTTGGAAATATTACAATCAGCTCCGCTTCTTACGATATTCAGGACGGGTTTATTGCAAAATTCAACAGAAATGAACAAGAATCTGTTTATATTGGGCCTGACACAACTGCCTGCGGGGAATTTACAATTTACGGTCCTGATGGATACCAGTATTATAAGATTAATGATATCGTTTCGGAACAAAACGGAATTACAGTTTCCGAAAGCGGAACTTACTATTTTGCTTGTGCCTTACAGGACGGATGTTGGCTCTACGACACTATAAATGTTACAATTCACCCTGCTATTAATATCAATATCGGTAATGATACCACTATATCAAAAAATGACACAATCACTTTCGTAGTTTCCGACGATTATGAATCATACCTATGGTTTGACGGCTCAACATCAAATAGTTTAACTATTGCAGGAGATGAATATGGTACAGGCAGTTTTGATGTATGGGTTCAGGTTACCGATGGCCCCTGTATAAGCAGCGACACCCTGAGTCTGACAATTACTGTAGGTATTGATGAATTGCAGAAAAGTCTGTTGCAAATATATCCGAATCCGTTTAATGAAACCATAACAGTTGATGTAAAAAACAATTTCGGAACAATTGAGATTTTCAATACCAACGGGCTTTCCGTTTTTAAAAGTGAGATAAATCATTATGAATCCAAATCAATTGAATTAGACCTGAAAAATTTGAAGAAAGGGGTCTATTTTCTAAAGATAAATACTTCGCAAGGAGCTCTGTTTAAAAAAATTATTAAAATATAGCAGGAGTTTTTCTGTCATTCTTCAAAAATAAAAACATCTTCAATCTTCAAACCGAATACCCTGGCGATATCGTGGGCAAGTTTTAATGAAGGATTGTATTTCCCCTTTTCAAGAAACACTATGGTCTCCCTTCTTACCCCGACCTTATGTGCCAAATCACGTTGGGTAAGATTATCTCTGGCGCGTAATTCTTTAATTCTGCTCGTCATAAAGGCCAAAGCTTGAAAGTAACAATGAAAATATACCTATAAACAAAGATGTTAATATCCCTCCCCCCATCAGATTACTGATATCAGTAAACCGTATTCTGTCCGAGTACAATAAAAGCCAAAAAAGGAGATTCATATAAAAAGCAAAATATCCGGCTTTATATTTTCTGACTTTACTTAACTCATCATCAGCATTAAGCCCAAACAACTTGGTCTTTCGTATTTTATAAAATATTAAGGCAAACAATATAATTGCAACAATAATAATTATTGCAAGCATTGTATCGTGTGCATAATTTGCGAAATAATCTGAATGATTGTCAAAATACAATAAACATTTTTCAAGAATAAATATAAAAACGACAAATAAAACTGTTCTTAAAATTCTCATTTTTTTCAAATTTAAGTTATATAATTCTAACGCAAAGTTAGAAATAAATAACATATAAATGCAATTTTTTAAAAAAAATATTATTTTATACCATTTTTAGAGCTTATTGCTATTCGTACTGAAGCATTTAATGATGATTTCGGGTATTGATTGATATAAAATCTATGGTAAAGGTTACAAGCTAAATTGCACTTTTT
>Ga0256914_1002811_pt1 | contig 14266 bp, 14 predicted proteins | sample HulkmetaG_FD_191571 | JGI IMG/M metagenome (GOLD analysis project Ga0256914, IMG submission 191571) | Hydrothermal chimney microbial communities from Main Endeavour vent field at the Juan de Fuca Ridge, Pacific Ocean - Hulk | ecosystem: Environmental > Aquatic > Marine > Hydrothermal vents ... | reverse complement strand
GGGGGCGAAGTTTCTTTTCGACGACGATTCCCACCGCGTATCCGTTGCGGACGACCCCGTAGTTTTTCATCGGATCGTAGTTTTCGAACCGGTCGAGCCAGAGCTGCTGAAAGTTGCCGATCATCGCATACCCCTCCGGCCTGACGGCTTCGAAGGTCGCATTGCTCTCCGGCTCGATCTTCAGGGCACGCTGCAAGGCGCGGAAAGAGGCGGCATCGCTCTGGCACTCAAGAAGCCTCTTTTCAAGCGCGTCACGCTCTTTTTGCAGGCGCTCGATGGTCCGAATCTGTCGAAGGTGCTCCTGCCACGCCCGGTCGAGGGAGTGGGTCAGGTCGAGATAGGCCGACCGTACAGTCGATGTAAATGCCGTGAAGAAGGTACGGACCGAGGCGCTGTAGAGAGAGAGGAGCATCACGATCCCAAAAAGAATCAGAAGCGTAATCTTGCGGTTGAACCTATTCATACGAAAGCTGCTGGAGAAGGTCGATCTCTTCCAGTGCGCGTCCGGTTCCTTTCGCTACGGCCAGCAGCGGCTCTTCCGCCACGTAGACGGGCAGTTTGACGATATCGGAAAAGTATTTGTCCAGCATCCGGATCAGGGCACCGCCACCGGTGAGGACGATTCCGTTTTCGACGATATCCCCGGCCAGGTCGGGGGGAGTGACTTCGAGGATATCCTTGAGCGCCTCGCCGATCTCTCTGAGCGGCTCCTTCATCGCTTCTCTCGCATCTTCGCTGGTGAGTTCGATGGAGCTGAGAAGTCCGCTCACCTGGTCGCGGCCGTTGACCATCATCGTCAACTCTTCGTCCAGTGGCAGGGCACTGCCGATTTCGATCTTGATCTCCTCGGCGACGCGGTCGCCGATGAGGAGGTTGAACTTGCGTTTGACATAATCGGCGATCGCCTGATCGATCTTGTCTCCGGCGGTGCGGATCGACTTGGAGATGACCAGGCCCCCGAGGGAGACGACCCCGATCTCGGTCGTGCCGCCACCGATATCGACGACGAGGTTGCCGTGGGGCTCTTTGACCGGCAGACCCGCACCGATCGCCGCCGCCATCGGCTCTTCGATCAGGAAGACTTCCCGCGCACCGGCGTTGAGAGCCGACTCCCGCACCGCTTTGCGCTCCACCTGTGTGAGACCGAACGGAACGCAGACGATGATGCGCGGCCGGATGAAGGTCTTGCGATGGTGCGCCTTTTCGATGAAGTAGCGGATCATCTTCTCTGTGATGTCGAAATCGGCGATGACGCCATCTTTCATCGGTCGAACCGCCCGGATGTTCCCGGGTGTCTTTCCCACCATCTCCTTCGCCTCCTGTCCGACGGCCAGTACCTTCTCGCGGCCGAACTTGTCGGTCTGGATCGCCACGACGGAGGGCTCGTTGATGATGATTCCGTCACCTTTGACCAATACCAGCGTATTGGCCGTTCCGAGGTCGATCGACAAATCGTTCGAAAAAACGCCTATCAGTTTGTTCAGAAACATTTATGCACTCTTTTTGCTTTTTTTGATACGGAGCGGTTTGGCACCGCTTCTGACCACATCTTCGGTGATCACGATCTCATACCCCGCGAACTCGGGAAGATCGTACATGATGTCGACCATGATCTCCTCGATGATCGAACGCAGGCCCCTCGCTCCCGTTTTCCGTTCGATCGCCATCTGGGCGATCGCATCGAGCGCCGCCGGATCGAATGTCAACTCCACGTCGTCGATGGCGAAGAGCTTTTTGTACTGTTTGACCAGCGCGTTTTTCGGCTCGGTCAGGATGCGGACCATATCCTCCTTGGAGATCTCGTTGAGTACCGCGATCACATGGAGTCGGCCGATGAGCTCCGGAATCAGCCCGTAGGCGACGAGGTCGTCCACCTCCACCTCGCTCAACACCGCCTCGTTGTCGCTCCTGGAGCGCTTCTCCTGGTCGAACCCCAGCACATTGCCGCCCAGACGCCGCTTGATGATATCCGAAAGGCCGTCGAAAGCGCCTCCGCAGATAAAAAGAATGTTGGAGGTGTCGATCTGGATGAAATCCTGGTTCGGGTGTTTGCGCCCCCCTTTGGGCGGAATGTTGACGACACTCCCCTCGATGATCTTCAAAAGCGCCTGCTGGACCCCTTCACCCGAGACGTCGCGGGTGATCGAGCGGTTTTCGCTCATGCGGGAGATCTTGTCGACCTCGTCGATGAAGACGATCCCCTGCTCCGCCTTTTTCACGTCGCCGTCGGCCGCCTGCAGCAGGCGGGTAAGGATATTCTCCACATCCTCGCCCACATACCCGGCTTCGGTGAGACTGGTAGCGTCGGCGATGGCGATCGGCACATCCAGAAACTTGGCGATCGACTGGGCCATCAGGGTCTTTCCGCTCCCCGTCGGACCGATCAGCAGCACGTTGGACTTGGAGATCTCCGTCTCGTCGTCTTCAAGAAGCTTCTGCTTGAAGATCCGTTTGTAGTGGTTGTAGACTGCCACCGAGAGCACTTTTTTCGCCCGCTCCTGGCCGATCACATACTGGTCGAGCGCCGCCTTGAGCTCCTTGGGCGTGAGCAGCTCCCTGTCGACCCCCTCCTCCTCCTCTTCGATCTCCCCGAAGAGGATCTTGTAGGCCGATACCACGCAGTTTTTGCAGATATAGACACTGTTTCCGGCCAGCAGCGGATTTTCCGGGCTCTCTTTGGCGCCGCAGAAGCTGCAACTTCTATTTGTCATCGTTCATCCTCTCGTATGGAATGCCCCGTTTGGTCTCCAGGACGAAACGGCACAGTGATTTGACCTCTTCGCTCTCCGACCGTTCCAGCAGGCTCTCTGCCGCCTCCTTGAGCGGTCGTCCCCTCTCGAACAGCTCCTTGTAGGCCACGCGCAGTTCGTTGATCGTCTCGCGCGGCAGATGCCTTCGAAGACCCGTCAGGTTGAGTCCCCGCAAAACGGCCCGGTTCCCTTCGGCCAGGCAGTAGGGAGGCACATCCTGGCTAAGGGCCGATGCGCCGGCGATCATCGCCAGGTCGCCGATCTTGACGAACTGGTGGATCGGCGTCATACCGCCGACGACGACCCCGTTCCCGATCTCCACATGCCCTGCCAGCGTCGCGGCATTGGCGAAGATACAGCGATCCCCGATGATACAGTCGTGGGCGACATGCACATACCCCATCAACAGATTGTCGTCACCGATTTTCGTCATGCCGCCACCCCCTTCGGTGCCCGGGTTGATGAGGGTGAATTCGCGGATCGTGTTGCGATCCCCGATCACCAGCTTCACCTCCTCGCCGTGAAACTTCAGATCCTGCGGAATCGATCCGACGACGGCGTGGCTGAAGATCCGGCACTCGGCGCCGATCGTCGTATCCCCGTCGATCCGGGCGCACTGTCCGATCACGCTCCGGTCGCCGATCTTCGCTTTCGACGAGACGTAGGCGTAGGGACCGATCTCGACACCCTCGCCGATGAGCGCCCCCTCTTCGATGACCGCAAGCGGTGATATGCCCGCCATCACTTGTCCACGATCATCGCTTTGAGCTCGGCTTCGGCCACCAGCTTCTCATCCACGTAGGCCTTGCCGTCGAGCACCCAGATGGGCCCTTTGTGCTTGATCACGCCGAGTCTGTAGACGAGCCTGTCTCCCGGGCGGACGGGGTTTCGGAACTTGCACTTGTCGATACTCATGAAATAGACCACCTTGTTCTTTGTGGCATCCTGGTCGTCTTCGCTCATGCTCTCGAACGCCAGGATCCCTCCCGCCTGCGCCATCCCCTCGATGATCATGACTCCGGGATAGATCGGATGGCCCGGAAAGTGCCCCTCGAAGATCGGCTCGCTGATCGATACGTTCTTGTAGGCCTCGATCGATCGCTCCTTGTCGCAGGAGACGACACGGTCGACCAGCAAAAAGGGGTACCTGTGGGGTAGAATATTCTGAATCTGCACGACATCCATCATGAAAAACTGTCCTTGGATTAAAAATTCTCTTATTTTATCACAAGACGACTAATTTTTCTCTGACATCGCGATAGTTTTCCGATTCGATCAGAATCTCGATCGTCCCTTCCGGTACCCTCTCGAGCACGATCAGCGGCGAGAGATCCCAGGGGCCCATTCCGACCCTCTCGCGAACCTGCAGATCCCTCTCCCACGACGGCGGCGCGTAGAGAAGCTCCGCGACGCTTCCGTACCCGCATCCGGAGAGTTCGTTGTAGCGACGAAGCGTCAGAAAACGGACCTCTTCGCGGTTGAACCAGTGGAGTCCGTCATGCTCTCTCTCCACCTTTCCCTTCGCATAGCGCCGCTTCATCGTCGAGTAGGGCAGGATATAGCTCGGCAGCGTCACCTTTCTGTGCCTGACCCAGCCGAATTTGAGCCGGTGGTTCAGAAATTTCTGCCGCACGATCGCATAGTCACGACCCGCCTCCTCCAGTGCGAGGCGCTCCCTGTAGAGCGCAAGCCGCTCCTCGATCGAGCCGGGAAGGGTCCTGCCGTCGAGCGGCGAGAAGAGCTCGTCGGCAGGAATCTTCTGCTGCCGACGCTGCTGCGTAAGGGCATAGAGACAGCCGCAGTAGTCCTGTCGATAGAGCTTCGCCTTTTTCGCCTCCTCCTGCTGCCGCTGGGTTCCGCCGCCACTGCGGTAGTCGACGGTGACGAAGGTCACCCCCTCTTTCGCCGCGATCCTCTCACCCGCCTCGCGCAGTTGTCCGATCGACTTCTTCGGGCTCGTCAGAAGAGTGCTCGTCATACGCTCCTCCCCGATTTCACGTGCCTTTTTGGCACTCATCCCGAAACGGCGCTCGAAACAGATCCCGCACCGTGCCCCCTTTTCCGGCTCCGACTCCAACCCTCTGACCGCATCGAGCCACGCCTCGAAATCGTAGGGACCCTCGATCAGCTCCACCCCGAGTTCGCGGCAACTGCGCTCCACATCGAGCAGACGCAGGCGGTATTCGCTGTAGGGGTGGATATTGGGATCGTAGAAGAAGCCGACGAGCCGTTCGTGGGGAAACTCCTCCCTGAGTCTTTTGAGAAAATAGTGGCTGTCGACGCTGCAGCAGATATGGACAAGCATCTACCGCGGCTTCTTTCCCTCTTTCAGGTTGCCCGTCGCATACTTCGCGAACCTCCTGAGGGCTTCGCCCATCTTCTTCTGCAGCCCTGGCGCACAATCGGGATCGACATCGTGGCGCCACATCAGATAGGCTTTCGTATTGAAAAGGGCGTGCACTTCGCCCTTTTCATCCTCGTAGATCAGCATCTTCTGCGGCAGGTCGATCCCAAGCGTCTGCGAACACGCCATCAGGGGAGCTCCCATCTTCGGGTTTCCGAAGATCAGCAGTTTCGTCGGTCGAAGCTTCACCCCCACGCCCGCCGCCGCATCGCTGTGATCGATCACCTTGAAGAGTGTCACACCCTTCTGCCGCAGAATATGCACCAGCCGTTTGGCCGTCTCATCGACACTGTACCGACTCGTATATTCGACCATCCCGTTTTCGGCCGCCGACACAAGCAGTGCCGCGGCCGCCAGAACAACAACCGTTTTCTTCAACCTTCCTCCTCAAGATCGTTCAGCCAGGCATCGACCTGGGCATCGCTCGGCATCCGCCAGTCGCCCCTCGGACTGAGTGCGATCGTACCGACCTTCGGACCGTCGGGCATGCAGCTGCGCTTGAACTGCTGGGAAAAGAAACGCCGCAAAAAGAGCTTCAGCCACTTCGCGATCTCCTCTTCGCCATACTTCGATCCGAATGCGGTACGGGCCAGGAAGAGGATCTTTCTCGGTCTCGCCCCACTCTTGATCAGGTGGTACAGGAAGAAGTCGTGAAGCTCGTACGGACCGAGCAGCTCCTCGGTCTTCTGGGAGATGGCCCCCTCCCGCGGCGGCAGCAGCTCGGGACTCACCGGCGTCGTCAGGATGTCGTGAAGCACCTGTGAAACCTGCGGATACTCTTCGGCGGCCCACTCCACGAGATAGCGGATGAGGGTCTTGGGAATCCCCGCATTGATGGCGTACATCGACATATGGTCGCCGTTGTAGGTGCTCCACCCCAGGGCCGATTCGCTCATATCGCCGGTCCCGACGAGGATACCGCCGAGTTTGTTGGCAAGATCCATCAGGATCTGCGTCCGCTCTCTGGCCTGTACGTTTTCGAAGACGATCGAGTGGTCGTCGGGATCGTGCCCGATCTGCCTGAAATGCTCCATGCAGGCCTCTTCGATCCCGATCTCTTTGAAGGTGACCCCGAGCGCCCGGCAGAGTTTCTCGGCGTTTTCGAGTGTCCGGCCCGTCGTTCCGAAACCGGGCATCGTCACGCAGACGATATCTTCCGGATCGTATCCCATCGTCTCGTACGTCCGGTAGACCGCCAGAAGCGCGAGGGTCGAATCGAGCCCTCCGGAGACACCGAGAACCGACTTTTTCGCACCGATATGGGTGAGCCTCTTTCGAAGCGCCGCGGCCTGGATGGAGAAGATCTCGCGGCACCGCTTCGAACGCTCCCCTTTTTTCGACGGGACGAAAGGGTGGGGGTCGATATGGCGGTTGAGCTGGGTGATCTGCGGCGTATCGAAGAGTTCGATACGCCTGAAGGGACGGATCTTCCCGTCGGCGAAGCTCCCCTCGGCGACCCGCAGGGTCCTGAGCCGCTGCAGGTCCACATCGGCGAAGATCACCTGGGACTCGTCCAAAAAGCGCTCGCCCCGCTCGAGGATCGCACCGTTTTCGGCGATCATCGCATCGCCTCCGAAGACGACGTCGGTCGTCGACTCCCCCACCCCGCAGGAGGCGTAGACATAGGCGGCCATACAGCGTGCACTCTGGGTCGCCACGAGGGAACTGCGGTATTCGCTCTTCGCGACGATCTCGTCACTGGCCGAGAGGTTGAACAGCAGTGTCGCACCGGCCAGTGCCTGCCAGGAGCTCGGCGGTACCACCGTCCACAGATCCTCACACACCTCCACACCGAAGACCAGCCCGCCCTCTCCACAGAAGAGCAGGTCGGTACCGAAAGGCACGTCGTGACCGAGCAGCCGGAGACTCTCGTTCTGTATCCCCAAACCGGCGGCGAACCACCGCTTTTCGTAGTACTCTTTGTGCTCGGGAACGAAACTTTTGGGCACCACCCCGAGAATCCTCCCCTCCTGCAGCACGGCCCCGCAGTTGTAGAGCCTTCCCCTGTGCCATACGGGGAGTCCCACGATCGCCGCGGTCGAAGAGGAGGTGGAAGCCTCCACCATCTGCGCGAGCCCCTCCTCCACCGCACGATGGAGCCCCTCCTGGTAGAAGAGATCCCCGCAACTGTAACTCGAAAGCGAAAGTTCCGGAAAGAGGATCACCGAAGCGTTCTGCTGCGATGCGACTCTCCACAGATCGATCATCTGCTGCACATTGAACCCGACATTCGCCACACGCACCTTCGGTACGGCGGCCGCTACCCGCACAAATCCATACATTCCCGCCCTCTTTACAAAATAGGCTCTAATTTTACCATGTTTTCATCACCCCTGCTTCAAACTCTTTTTAGCTAAAGGATACTAGAATAAACCCAGTTTGCAAACCGCCGGCAACATCCGTTAAAAAGTTGGTAGAGAGTATGTCTTTGAGAGCATCCGGGATCGTAATGGTTCTTTGTACCCTGCTTCTGGGCGGGGTCGAGAGCGAAAGAGGAGCCGAATCCGAACTTCTTGGCGCACTCGACGAAGCGGCTGCGATCGCCGCCGAACATCGGCTCAATGTCGACGATATACCGGAGTTCGTGACGGTTCTGCATCAGCAGTGGCTGCGGGATCTTGGAGTCAAAGATCTCTTCGAAGCGCTCTCGCTCGTACCCGGCATCCAGACCTCCGTTATGCAAAACGGTATCAAAAAGGTGGTCATGCGCGGCTTCAACAACCCCGACAGCCTCACCTTCGACAAATTCAAACTGATCGTCGACGGCCATATCGTACAGACCGCGATCTTTCAAAACAGCAGCTACTACCTCAACTTCCCGATCGAGCTGATCGAAAGGATCGAGGTGATCCTCGGACCGGCGGCGGCCCTCGAAACCTCCGGAGCGCTGACCGGCATCATCAGGATTACGACGAAATCGGCGGAGAGGGAGGATGGTTCACTCTTCATGCGTGCCGGAAGCTACGGAGAGAGAATGGGGGGTCTGCGCAGACGCTTCAGGGTCTCGGCCAAGGGAGATCTTACACTGGACCTCTATTACCGAAGACACGACCGCGGCCTGGAGGCATCCGACTATATCCTGGAAGGAACCTCGCCAGAAATCTCCAGAAGCAGCGAATGGCTCAGAGACTATACACTCGGCCTCCTCTATCGGCACGAAGAGTTCACACTCACGGCACGCACGAAAAGGGAGCGCCACGGCAACTATTTCGGATGGGAGGAGCACCTGGAGAGGAGCGCCGAACCCTCGATGGAAAACCGCTATCTCTATCTGCAGGGGCTCTACGAGAGCAGCCTGGGAGCGACGGAAACGATGCACCTGCAGCTCGACTTCAGCCACTACAGATTTGACGCCACTGCCCAGGAGTATCTCGACACGCCATCGGGGAAACTCCCCTACGACTTCGCGCTCTATCTCAGCGAAGCGAGCTGGCAGCTGGGTGCTTTCGTCACCTCCAGCCGTTTCGAACGCCATCGCCTCAAGGTCGGATGTTACACGTCGAAAACGAGGCAGATCGGTGACAGATTCGACATCCAGGCTCCCGATGGCTCCATCGTCGCAACGAAACTGACACGGTCGGGACTCAGCCGATGCCTCACATCACTCTACCTCAACGATGCCGTGGCGCTTAGCAGCCATACCGACGCACACCTGGGGATCCGGTACGACCATCTGAGCGATATGCAAAAGGGGTATTTCAGCATCAATGCATCACTGCTTTTTAGGACAGAGGAGAGCTGGAGCGTCAAAATCGGCTACGGCCACGCCTACCGCGCCCCTTCATGGGTGGAGCTCTATACCTACCCGAATCCGGGCATGCGGGTAGGCAATCCAGACCTGGAAGCCGAGGAGGCGGACATGATCGAAGGCTCGCTCATCTACCGTCCCTCGCTTGAGAGCAGCTTCAAGCTCAATATCTACCGAAGCAGAATCAGGAATCTCCTCGATATATACGATCAACCCCGCTCTCTTCCCGACGCCCCGGGATATGCCAACCTGCCCTCCCGCTTCAGCCACGGATTCGAGCTCGAATACCGGTTCACCCCCGCGATCGGGCAGAGAGTGGCTACGGCCTGCGCCTACAACAGCACGGACTATACCACCGAATACGGGATCGAGCAGAAGATGCCGGGTGTCGCACACTGGAGCGGATACGCCGTCTACATCCTGAATCTCGACGCCTCGTCGACTCTTTCTGCCTCTCTGCACTATCTCGGGGCCAGGACCGCCAACGTCGACACGGACAGGGAGGACCTTCCTCCTTGCACAACCTTCGATATGACGTATGGCCACACCTTTGGAAGCGGAGGGAAGCTCTATGCCGGCATCAAGAATCTCTTCGACGAAGAGGTGGCGGATCCGAGCTACTTCGGACGGCACGATGGCATCGTCAGACCCGGGCGCACATGGCTCCTTTCGTTCGAGTATCCGCTATGAGACGTCTTCTTCCTCCTCTTCTTCTCGTCGTCTCTTTGCAGGCCTACATCTACAACGATACACTGCTGCTCATCTACGCCAAAATCGTCCCGCGTATCATGCTGCTCGACCATACGAAAAGCGGTATGGAGAGCCGGAAGAGACTCTGTATTCTCTACGAAGGGAGCGACCGGTTCGTAGCGGAAAAGCTCAAAGGCATGATCCTGCAGAATCTGCCATCTTCGATGCGCGGCTCTTTCAGCGCCCGTGTCGTCGCCTACCCAAAGGCCGCAGAGTGCTCCGACGCCACGGCGCTGATGCTTCTGGACGCTCCTGCACAACGGATCGGAAAGACTCTGCAAATGGCACGTAAAAGAAGAGTGCTCACCTTCAGTTACAGCAACACCCTTCTGCGGGAGGGGGCCGTCATCTCCCTCGCCGTCGGCAAGGAGATCCACCCCATCGTCAACGTGATGGCGGTCAAACGTTCGGGGCTGAAGCTCGATCCCGTTCTCTACCAGATCGCGAAAATCTACGACGGGAGCAAACTGCAATGAACCGCTCCCTCTCCCTCTCGACACGCATCATCGTCGCGGTCACACTCTTCTTTTTCCTGGCCCTTGGCACCATCACCTATTTCAACTACACCTCCATGCAGAGCTTCGCGAAAGAGGGAGAGATGCAAAAAAGCGCACAGCTTCTCAACTCCATCGAACCGGTCGTCTCCATCAACATGTTTCTTGGAATGGACGACCCGATGCGCGACTACCTGAACAAGATCACGGCCACCACGCCCATGATTTTGAAGCTCGTCGTCAAAGGGAGTGACGGAAAAGTCCACTTCTCCTATCGTGCGGATCGGCAGGGGATCGACCATCTCTCGCCGATCCGCCTGACCCGAACGATCCACGACAAGATCGCATCCAAACCCATCGGCACGATCGAGATGGTCTACTCCAACGCCAAATACTCCGAAATCCTCGAACAGTACAAACAGTTCAGTCTCCAGCTTCTGCTGGCGGCTCTGGCACTGGTTCTGCTGCTGGTGATCCTGCTCAAAAAAGCGCTCACCCCCCTGAAAGATCTGGCCCGGGAGCTCAAGCGTTACGATCCGACGAAATCCAACTTCCCGAAAGAGCGGATCGAAGGGGAGGGGGAGATCTGCATCATCCAAAACGCCGTCGTCGACATGGTGGAGAAGATCCAGGACTATACCGCGACACTCTCGAAGATGAACCTCGAGCTCGAGACCAAGGTCAAAGAGCGAACCCAGACCATCGAAAACACGAACGAGCAGCTTCGCCGAGAGATCGAGGAGCGTATCCGGGCGGAAGAGGCGCTCAAATACGCCAACAAAATGTTGGAGAAACTCTCCACGACCGACTCCCTCACCGGCCTCTACAACCGCCGCATCTTCGAACAGAATCTCAAAAAATACTGGAAAACGGCCCTGAGAGAGAGGCACCCGATCTCGATGATTTTATGCGATATCGACCACTTCAAGAAGATCAACGATACCTACGGCCACCAGGCCGGCGACAAGTGCCTCAAGGAGTTTGCGGCCATTTTGGAAAAGTGTATCAGCCGGCCGCTGGATATGGTGGCCCGGTACGGCGGAGAGGAGTTCATCTTCCTCCTGCCCGATACACCGCTGCTCGGCGCGATCACGATCGCGAACGAGATCCAGCTTCTGCTCGCGGAGCGCAACGCCCATCCGCACACCCGGATCAAAATGACGACCAGCATCGGCGTCAGCAGTATCGTTCCGACCGAGAAGAGAGGAAGCGTCGTTCTCTTGCAGGAGGCGGACAAAGCGCTCTACGAAGCCAAGGAGAAAGGCCGCAACCAGATCGTCGTCAACCCCCTCTAACGAGAGGATTCCCCCTACTTTTCACGCTCGGGAAGGATCGCGATCGATTCGATCGTATCGTTCTGGTCGATGGCGTCGAGGACGAGCATGCTGTCCGCGTCATCCTCCTCGATCCCTCCAAAGACGGTATGCACACCGTCAAGATGCGGGCAGGGAACGAAACAGATGAAAAACTGGCTGCCGCCGGTATCTTTGCCTGCATGGGCCATCGAGATACTCCCCTTGACGTGCTTGTGCAGATTCTTGTCGGTTTCGCAGGCGATCGCCCAGTCGGGCCCGCCCGTGCCGACACGGGCCGGATTCCCTCCCGGGGCGCTGTGGGGGCATCCTCCCTGTGCCATGAACCCTTTGATGACGCGATGAAACTTCAGATTGTCGTAAAAACCCTCCTTCGCGAGGGTCGCGAAGTTGGCCACCGTATTGGGAACCTCGTCCACATAGAGTTTCAACCAGATATCGCCTTTGTTCGTCTTGATTTTCGCGTACTGGAAACGGTTCATCGTCTCCCGGTCGTAATCGTACGTTTTCAACTTCTTGCCAAACATAAATGTTCTCCCTTTCCAACGATGTGATTCTGATGGGGATTATACCACGGGGCGGCGACGGGTCGTTCATATCAGCCGTATGATTCGCGTCTTGAGCAACAGGACATAGTGGTTGAGCCTGCGAAGCACCCTTTTGTAGAGCGGCAGGTTGGCCACGTTCAGGTGGCAGAAGAGTTCGTTGAGACCTTCTCGTTCACTTTGCGTCAGATTGCTCATCCAAAGCCTTTATTTTATGGACTACGCGAACTATCTCTTCATCGTCCAGCTCCCCCAGCATCTGCATCAGCGCACGCGCAGCGATCGGCTGTGCCTTGCCCGTACGCCAATCCTGGTAGGTCCGCATCGAAACGCCCAGCGTCTCGGCCATCGCTTTCTGGGAGATCTTGCGGCCGTGGTTTTTCGCTTCGAGGGCATTGTGGACAATGTTGAAAATATCGCTAACTTTCATCACAAAATTATACTTTTGGAAGCTGTAATACACATTAAACTTCCTGTTTTTTGAACTTATATTCATTTTTTAAGAGTCTTATTTCCTTATTTTACCGGTTTTATATCTTTTATTACTATTTATATACTCTTTTTATACATATTTCTGTGTATTTATACAGGCCGGCTTTCCGGGGCGCCCTCTTCACAACGCTTCGGTTCAAAGGGAAGAGTGGCGAAGTGTCGGTACAATAACGGCAAGATTCACTCGAGGGGGAGACCGTGACGAAGATTGTCGTACTCGGGGGAGGCTACGGCGGGCTGCGGGCGATCGAGAAGCTTGTCGATATCGCCGATGTCGAACTGACGCTGATAGATCGCAACCGCTTCCACTATATGCAGACGGAGGTCTACGGCTATATCGCCGGAACGAAAGACATCGACGAAATCACGATCGACCTGGAGAGCTGGTGTCGGGGGTTTTCACGCCCCGTCCGATTCCTCAACGCCCCGGTGACCGGGCTGGATACGCGATCGAAAGTGGTCCGGCTGGCGGAGTCTGAGATCTCCTACGATCTGCTGATCGTCGCCACCGGCTCCAGAACGCGCTTTCCGTCCGGTATCGAAGGGTTGCGCAGCTACAGTTTCGGGGTCAAGCGGCTCGATCGCGCCTTCGGCTTCCGCCACCGCTTCGAAGAGCTGGTCGAACGGAAACTCGAAGGCGACGAACGTGACGTCCATATCGTCGTCGCAGGAGCGGGCCTCTCGGGGGTCGAAGTGGCCGCCGAAATGGCCTACATGCTCCGTCGGTACCGAAAGTCGATCGGCAGGCGGGGGGAGCGAATCGCCATCTCTTTGCTCGATGCGTGCGACACGATCCTTCCGGGACTCCACCCTTCTTTGATCGAGAGCTCGCGAAGAAGGCTTCGAGATCTCGGTGTCGATATCCTCACTCGCGCCTTCATCGAACGCGTGGAGGAACGGCAAATTCACCTCCGCGGCAGGGAGCCGATCCCCTACACTTACATGATCTTCACGGGCGGCATCGTCGCCAACAGCGACTTCGTTCCCGACACGTTCGCCCGCAACGGAACGGGGCAGCTCGCGGTGACGCCGAAGCTCACCCTCGAAGGAGACCGTGACGTCTTCGCCATCGGAGATGTCGCCGATCTTCGCGACCCGAAAGGCACCCCCCTCCCTCCGACGGCACAGATCGCCGAAAAGAGTGCCGAGTATGTCGCGCGGTCCATCGGCCGCAGAGTATCGGGAAAGGAGACCGAAAAGCCCTTCAAGGCCCGTATGGACGGGTTTTTCATCGCACTTGGAGGGCGGTACGGTGCGGCCGAACTTTTCGGCTTCCGCTTCAGGGGAGGAAGCGCCTACTATCTCAAGCGGCTCGTCACCCTCATCTATTTCCTGGGCATTCACCTGCGCGCCAACGCCGGATACAGAATACGCCGCTGACGTTTCGATCGTCAACACTCCTGCGCTCCCAACATTAGCTATTACTTTGTCTAATCAACTAATGGCTCCATATTCGCTATACTATAGTCAAATAAACGCACAATTAGCCGAGGTGATCTTCCATCACCCGTATTTCACCGAACAACGACAACGACTCACGATAACAACCCTGCAGCAAAGGAGAGAAAATGACCGAAGAGAGAAAAGAGGTCTACTACCCCGACCGCACCTTCGCCAAACAGGCACGCATCAAGAACATGTGCGAATACCGCGACCTGATGCGGTGGGCGAAGGAGGATTACGAAGGGTTCTGGGACCACTGGGCCAAAGAGAAGATCGACTGGATCACCCCCTACCATACGGTGCTCGACGAACGTGACGCCCCCTCCT
>Ga0256914_1002810_pt1 | contig 14269 bp, 11 predicted proteins | sample HulkmetaG_FD_191571 | JGI IMG/M metagenome (GOLD analysis project Ga0256914, IMG submission 191571) | Hydrothermal chimney microbial communities from Main Endeavour vent field at the Juan de Fuca Ridge, Pacific Ocean - Hulk | ecosystem: Environmental > Aquatic > Marine > Hydrothermal vents ... | reverse complement strand
TCAGTGGTCAGATACGGCAATGTTATAGGAAGCAGGGGATCGGTGGTTCCGTTTTTTATGAAACTGATAAAAGAGGGCGCAAAAAAACTTCCGATAACAGATGAGAGGATGACGAGATTTTTGATCACGCTTGAAGAGGGTGTTTTGTTTGTTTTGAAAAATTTTGAGAGAATGCAAGGAGGAGAGATATTTATCCCGAAAATTCCATCTATGAAGATAGTTGATCTTGCAAAAGCTCTCTCTCCCGAACTTCCTTTTGAGATAGTCGGTATCAGAGCCGGTGAAAAACTGCATGAAGTGATGTGTCCCAAAGATGACAGTCATCTGACCTGGGAATTTGAAGATCATTTTGTTATAGAACCGACAATAAAATTTACAAAAGCTGTAAATTATCGCTGTAACAGACTTAATGAATGCGGTAAAAAAGTGCCTGTGGGTTTTGAATACAATTCGGGCAATAACGACAAATGGCTTGAGAAAGATGAATTTTTACAAAAAATAGGTCTCCTTGAAGAAGAGATGCTTTTATCATAAAAAGTGAGTAAAAAGGTAAAACCGTTCTCTGTTTTTTTAGTTGAAATTGATAAATTGATATAAGTCAATTTAATATAGCTCTTTATAAAATATAATCTCTCAAATTTTTAGAAGAGGAAATTTCTATGCGGTTTATTATTGTTTTTTTATCCCTGTTTTTTACGATACTTCTTGGAGACAGCAGTTTGACCTGTAAGTCCTGTCATCCTACAATATATAAAGAGTTTCAAAATTCCATGCATAAAAAATCTTCTATATATGATGATAAAGTGCATAAAGCGATATGGGATTTACATCCTTTAAAAAAGAAGCAAAAATACAAATGCGCAAAATGTCATACTCCTTCAGATGCAAATAAAGACAACAAGCAAAAAGCAAAAGAGGGAATATCCTGTATAACCTGTCATAGAATAGAAGATATAAAAGAACATTCAAAAGCAAATGAAAATATTTTTACCGACAAAGAAAAAACATTTTTTTCTGCAAAGAAAGGAAGTGAAGATAAAAAAATAATTTTTGAAACAAAAAGCTCCTTTTTTGGTCTTTTCAAAAAAGTAACAGGATCTCCTTATCACAATATAGACTATACAAATAAAAACTATTATACCGCAAAAGTATGTATGGGATGCCATTCTCATAAGCAAAATTCTCATGGTTTTGAGGTTTGCAAAACTGATAACAAGGGAGCAGAAAATAAAAACAAAAACTGTATAACCTGCCACATGCCTCAGATAAAAGGAAGTTTCAATACGATAGAAACCACAAAAACACATGCTTTTCACGGTTTCAGCGGTGCTGTAAACAGTCCTGAAATGTTGGAAAAATATATAAAACTGCTTTTTAAAAACTCTTCAAACGGTTTTGAGATAACGATACAAAACAATTCTCCCCATGCTCTTTTTATTCATCCTCTTAGAGTTGCCCAACTGAGAGTGAAAATCACAGATAAAAACAAAATCAGAGAGTTAAAACCGGTTGAATTTGTCAGAATGTTGGGCAATAAAAACAAACCTGCCATGCCATGGGATGCAAATGAGATATTTAAAGACAATATGATCAAAGCAAATGAGAAAAGAGTTGTAAAATTTCCATTTAAATTAACAAACGGGAGTATGGTAGAAGCGGTACTTGGATACTACATAGTAAATCCCAAAGTCATAGAAAAATTACAGCTTCAGAATAACAAGGAAATAACGAAGTTTAATATATTAAAAAGAGACGAATTTATAGTAAAATAATTTTTAAAACTAATATTTATAAAATATTTTATATAATCTTTTTTTATTTTAGTTATAAAGGAAGAAATATGAAATCAAGTTTTAAAAAGAGATTTTTTTTATCGGTATTTGCTTCATCCGTTTTGATGTTTGCAAATACTCTAAATGCTGATAACAGTATTATTAAAACAAAGAGGGCCGGGCATTTTTCAAATTATAAAAAATTTGCACAGTCTGAAGCTATTTTACTTCTAAGAGACGGAGTACTGAACAAAAACGGAATGTTAAACTCTGCTTTTAAGAGTCTTCTTGATAGAAATTTTGGAGCAGACGGGTATAAGATCCAGGTTTTTAGTTCGTTTTCTTCTATTCATATAAAGACAAAAAATTATTCTACTGAAGATCTTTTAAATACTTTCAAGGGAAGAACTTTCTCAAATTTTGTTAAAACCGCTACACCAAATTATATCAATGTTTTAAATCAAAAAAGTAATGACTCTTACTACTCAAAGCTGTGGGCGATAGAGAATACAGGACAAAATGTCAATAATACAAGCGGTACAAATGATGCTGATATGGATGTAAAAGAGGCATGGGATATAGAAGAGGGAAGTAAAAATGTTGTCATCGCCGTTTTGGATACGGGGGTTGATTATACTCATGAGGATTTAAGAGACAACATGTATGGAGGCAATGCAAAACATGGATATGATTTTGCGGGAGATAATGACGGAAACAATGATGATGATCCGATGCCGGACAAACCTTATGACGACAACGGTCATTATCACGGAACTCATGTGGCAGGTATCATAGGAGCTGTCGGAAACAATGCCAAAGGAGTAAGCGGAGTTGCACAAAGAGTATCCATAATGGCTTTGAAAGTTTTCAGACCAAACGGTTACGGTTATAACAGTGATATTTTGGAAGCTTTGGATTATGTTTCCAAAAAGGTAGATAACGGTGATAATATCGTGGCGATCAATGCAAGTTTTGGAGGTGGTGGCGGAAGTCAGGATGACTCTATGAACAATGCCATCAAAAAATTAGGAAACCAGGGAGTGATATTTTGTGCGGCAGCCGGTAATGACGGTAAAAATGTTGATAATGATCCTGTATATCCTGCATGTTATAATGCAAGTAACATTATAGCGGTTGCGGCAAGTGATCAGGATGACAAACTTGCAGGTTTTTCAAATTACGGTAAAAAGAGTATAGATGTTGCAGCTCCGGGGAAAAATATTTTAAGTACATATCCTGAAAACAAATATGCCTATATGGACGGTACATCGATGGCAACTCCAAATGTTACCGCAACAGTTGCTCTTATAGCCTCAAGATATCCGAGTTATTCGGTTAGTGAAAGAAGAGATCTGATTTTGCAAAATGTTGATAAGATAGACTCTTACAGTTCCAAAATTGCATCAGAAGGAAGAGTAAATGTAAACAATGCTCTTCAAAATAATGACGGTGCAGGAGATAATGACGATGATAACGGCGGAAACGACGGTGATGATCAAAAAACAAACACTCCTCCAAAAGCAAATGATGACAGTGCCTCAACAAACAAAAGAGAAAAAGTTACGATAGATGTTTTGCAAAATGACAGTGATGATGATAAAGATAGTTTGAAAATAAGCTCCGTTTCTACTCCCGATTGCGGTGAGGCTTCAATATCCGACAATAAAGCGGTTTATGATCCAAAAGAGTGTAAAGGCGGAAAATACAGCTTTGAATATACAATCAGCGACCAAAACGGTGGTGAAGACAAAGCAAAAGTAACGATTGATGTTAAAAACCGCGCTCCAAAAGCAAATGATGACAGTGCGGAGGTAAAACAGAAGAAGAAAGTTGTTATAAAAGCTTTAGACAATGACAGTGATCCAGACGGAGATGAGCTTAATATAGAATCCGTTTCAAATCCAAGTTGCGGAAGTGTATCTTATACAAAAAATGAAATCACTTATGATTCAAAAGAGTGTAAAGAGGGAACATACAGTTTTAACTATAAAATCAACGACAATGATTCTCTTACATCAAGTGCAAAGATAAGCGTAAAAGTAAAAAAAGAGAGTTCCGGTTGGGGAGGGTTTTTTGGTTCAAGTAACAACGACGATGATAACTCCGACAGTAACAGCGGATGGTTTTTCTGATAAAAAAGTATGTAAGAGAAAATCTTACATACTTTTTTTAGATTATCCTCTCCAGTGCCTTACCGGACCTACATCTATATGAACAAAACCGGAATGTGGATAGTACCCCACTCCGCCTTTTCCAAGATGCATGGCAATTCTTCTTAAAAGTCTAAGAGGAAGTTTTGGTATGCGTATGTCGGCGGCTTTTCCCAAAATGTGATAACTGTGTTTGGCTACACCTCTGTGGTGTTTTCTAAGTTTGTAGTTTGTCATCGGAGATCTGTATCCTGAAAGCAGTTCTACAGGTTTGTTTTTACCACTGAATTTTTGGACATGATGGATAAGATCAATAAGCTGATTGTCTATTTGCATAACTTCATGAGCTCTGTAATCTCCCATTATGTCATAAATTTCATTTAAAGCATCGGCTAAATAGGCTCCGTTTTCATAGTATGCACCTTTAACCGATTTTCCTGTATGAACATTATAGATATTTATCTCTCTGACTTCATTCTCTTTTGCAAAAATTTCGTTTGGCAACAGTAAACCGCCTATCGCTCCTATTGCACCTTTTTTTAGAAAATCTCTTCGTGAGATATCCTTTTTATCTTTCATGATATGGAAATCGCTTTCAATATTGCTTTTCAATATCATTCTCCTTGTATAATAATAAATATATATATTGAAAGTATATCGACTTTATGCATAAAGAATTGAATTGTAAATAGAATTATTATTGATTATTAATTTTACTTTTATTTAAAGCAAATTTTATCTGACTTTGTGAGTTTGGTTTTAATACTAAAAGTTGAATCCTGTCATAGTCATAAATATCATCATAAAGCCTTATTTTACCGTTTTCATCTGCTTCCACAGTTATATATTTGATGATAATAGGAATCCTTTTGTTTAAAACTATTGTACTATGATTGCCTGAATCAATCATATCTTTTACTTCGTTAAAAGTTAAAGTTTGATCTCTTTTGATAATATATCTCAAAAGTTTCATAGGTTTTTCAAGTCTGATACAGCCTGAACTAAAATATCTTTTATTTCTGGAAAAAAGATTTTTATGTGGCGTATCATGCATAAATACGGCAAAAGGATTTGAAAATTGAAATTTTATTTTTCCCAGAGGATTATGAATGCCGGGATCCTGCACAAAAACAAATGGAATATTGTCATCTTCTGTAAACTGATTCCAGTTTACATCATAAACATCTATCTCATTTTCCATTTTCCAGTTATCGTAAATATGCATATTTTTTTCATTTATAGAATCGGGGTTTTCTTTGAGTCTTTTTAGAAGATCTTTTTTGACAATGGTTTTTGGTACATGCCAGTAAGGATTTAAGACCAGTGATGAAATTTTACTGTTAAATACGGGAGTAGGGCGCTCTTTCTTGCCTATGACAACAGGTATGGAGAGAATATTTTGTTCATTTTCTTTCAATTTCATCAAAAAAGAGGGTATATTTACCTCTATAACCGTTTTATCAATATCTTTGGGCATCCATCTGTATCTTTCCAAATTTAAAATAATCTTATCTATAATTTCACTAACTGTAATATTTAATGCTTTTATTGTCTTTTGACCTATACTTCCATCGGGTCTTAATGAAAATCTTTGTTGAAAATCTTTAACCGCTCTTAGGAGTTTTGTATCATAAAAAGTTGGATCATCTGTTTGATTGTCATCCATAAAAAGTCTCTTTCTGATTAGAGGGATTCTTGCATCATGATCTTTGTAACGGATTGTTTTTCCTTCCGGTATCTTTACAAATCCTCCGTTTTTTTGAATATTACGATAATATTTTAGTGCAGTCTGTAATCTTTTATACTCTTTAAAGTGGGGAGCCAGATTTTCCAATGATTTTGTTATGTTGTTTTCTTTAATATTATCTGCAAGATATTTTATAAAATCAAAACTTTTTTTTGAGCGGAGCCATTCAAACTTCTCTTTTTTCAATTTGCTTATTTTGACTATCTCTTTCCAGTTTGTAAAACCGTAATAGAGATCATGTGCCAAAGATATGTATGCATCTGTAAAAAGGATATCAAGTCTTCTTATCGCCTCATCTTTGTTTTCAATATCATTATCCAAAATCTTTTTTGTCAGTTTAAAAATCTCTTTTTTATGATAAAGTTCAGGATTCAATCCGTGTTCCAGACTTTTTTTAATGTACTTTATGATTTCAAGAGAATTTTGAGTAAAATGTTTTTGATTGTTAAACCATAAAAATTTGGAATTATCATCATAAAGAAGAGCATAAAGTTTTAGAGTATCTTCTCTGTAAGAGAGTTCATTTAAAAGATAGAGTTCCAAATGGTTTGTTACATTTTTTTCTAAAGTTCTGTTTTCATCATTTATGCTTTTTGGAATATTTAAAGAAGTATTGTTCTCTTTGGCTTGTGTTATGTTTTCATCATATTGACTTAACATCACTATATGTTCTTGTGCAAAAAGAGATATAAAAAGCAAAAAGACAGATAATATTTTCATTTAAACTCTTCTTTTTATTTTATTGATGTAATATCGTTTCTATGAAGATAGATTTTATCTAAATTAATTTAAATTTACGCTTTTACATCCCTCGATTGCCACACCTTCTCTAAGAGAATCGTCAATTACTACAATACTTTTAAAACCTGATATCTTTATAACTCTTTTTAAAAGAAAAACTCCCGCAATTATCAGATCTCCTCTGCCTGTTCCAACCCATTTTTCTCTATCTTTGATATTTAAGCATAAAAGCTTTTCTAAAGCCTTATCTATCTCATCTATGGATATTTTTGTTCCGTTTATTTTTTTATAGTCGTAATTGCTGTAATTCATATTTTTTAAAAAAGCCGCTATCGTTGTGGGTGTTCCTGCTGTTGCCGTCAAAATCGGAGGTTTTGACTCTTTTTTGTAGATATCTTTTAACTCTTCATAAGCATTGAATGATTTCTCTTTTATCATCTTGAGAGTTTTATATCTCTGTGCAAAGGTTACTATGCCCGTATCGATGCTTTTTGCAAAAATCTGTTCATTTTTGTTGATTATTATTTCGGTTGAACCTCCGCCAAGATCAATATTTATAAAGTGTTTGTAGGGCATATTCAACTTTTTCAATCTCTCCCTTACCGCAACAGCTGTTAATCTTGCCTCCTCTTTTCCGTCTATTATTTTAAACAAAACCCCTGTTTCTTTTTCTATATTCTTTAATACTTCCTCTTTGTTTTCAGCCATTCTCAAAGCCGCAGTGGCAACGGCAGAAACTTTGTCATTTTCAAAATCAAACTCTTTTTTTGCCTCTTTTATCGCTTCTATCACTCTTTTTAGGGCATTTTGATTTATAATTTTTGTTGTATAAAGATTATCGGCTGTTTTTACGATCTTCTCATACTCTTTTATCCTTTCAAAAGTGCTACAGTTTAGTTTTACAACTCTGAAAGTATTTGAACCCAAATCACATGCTATCATATTCTCTCTTTTTTGGTATAATTTTCAAAATTTATAACAAAGGTATTATACAATGAAGTTAGGTGTAAATATAGATCATATCGCTCTTTTGAGAGAATCAAGAAAGATAAATGATCCCGATCCTTTAGATGCGGTATCTGTCGCAAAAAGGGCAGGGGCTGATCAGATAACCATTCATTTAAGAGAAGACAGAAGACATATAAATGACTATGATGTTAAAAGGATTATGCAAAATTCCCAACTTCCGGTTAATATAGAGTGTTCTATCGATCCCGATATCATAGAGTATATAGCAAAGATCAAACCTCACCGCGCCACTATCGTACCGGAAAAGAGAGAAGAGGTAACAACCGAAGGGGGACTTGATTTTTCTTATGCCTATGAGAGGCTTGACAGTGTGGTACATTATCTAAAAGCAAGAGAGATAGAGATCTCTTTGTTTATCGATCCGACAAAAGAGGCTATAAGATCATCCAAAATTTTGGGAGTTCAGTGGGTAGAACTGCACACCGGAAAATATGCAAATATCTTTGCAATGCTCTATACGAATCTCTCTCGTACGCCAAATTCGATAAAAGAGCTTGAGCTTGAGAGAACAAAACTGATAAAGATGCTTTCAGAATCCCTAAAAGAGCTGCAACAGGCGGTAGAAGAGGCGGAAGAATTTGGTCTGAAGGTAGCGGCAGGTCATGGGCTAAATTATCAAAATGTATCAGATATTGCAAAGATAGAGGGTATATGTGAGCTAAATATCGGTCAAAGTATCGTTGCAAGAAGCGTGTTTGAGGGATTTGAGAATGCCGTTAAAGAGATGAAAAGACTCATAACAAGATGAAAACGATAGCTGTCAGTATAGGAGATATAAACGGCATAGGTCTTGAGATAGCCCTAAAAGCCCATCATGAAATAAAAAAAATTTGCAAACCTGTTTATATGATAAACAAAGCTATGTTGGAGCAGGGGGCAAAGATACTTGGTTTGGAAATACCGTATGATTTTAAAATAAAAGAGTGCGGTAATATCTTTGAGATAAAACCTTCATCTGTCAGTTCAAACAGCGGAGAGTTCTCTTTTGACTCTTTTTTAAAAGCTGTTGATTTTACAAAAAAGGGTAAAAGTGCAGCCATGGTAACTCTTCCCATCCACAAAAAGGCATGGGAAAAAGCCGGTATCAAATACAGAGGTCATACGGAAGCTTTAAAGGATATATTCAAAAAAGATGCTATTATGATGATAGGATGTGACAGGATGTACTGCTCTTTTTACACTCATCATATTCCTCTCAAAGATGTTGCAAAAAAGATCAAAAAAAAGAGACTGACAAATTTTCTCATAAATTTTTATCATGCGATAAAAGAGGAGCCGATAGGAGTTTTGGCTCTCAATCCCCATGCCGGAGATGAAGGAGTGATGGGAAATGAAGAGAAAAAGATAAAAAAGGCTATAAAAAAAGCCAATAAAAAACTGCAAAAAGAGATATTTTTGGGACCTCTTGTTCCAGATACCGCTTTTACAGCCAAAAACAGAGAATTTATAAAATACTTTGTCTGCATGTATCATGATCAGGGACTTTGTACTCTAAAAGCTCTATATTTTGACAAGAGTATAAATGTAAGCCTAAACCTTCCCATTATCAGAACTTCTGTTGATCACGGAACGGCTTTTGATATAGCTTACAAAGATGCAAATCCTTCACTTTTAAGCTATATCAATGCCGTCAAAGAGGCGATAGTTTTGAGTGATAAACAGAGGCGATTTGTTATTTAGATACTATTTCAGTTTCAAATAATCTATCTTATCCAAAGTATCGGGATTCATAACTTCCATCTCGATACTTTTGTCGTTTATATGGAAAAATACCACGGCATTTTGGGTTGTAAAGCTCTCTACCGCACTGCTCCACGGCAGTTTTTCCTGTGAGTAGTAGGGGGCGCCACCCGCACCGTCGTTGATCTGCCAGATAGGTCTGAAGAATTTCTTTTGTGTAATTTTATCTTTATCCCAGTTATTGGGATAGAGATTTAGATTTTTGCTTATTAACATTCTGTTGTAGTTGTGTTCATCTCCTGTCAAAACAGCAACAACTTTTGGACTTTTCATCATTGTTTCCAAAAGTTCGTCTCTTCTTTCGATAATTCCTCTGTCGGCTTTTTTACCACTTGCGATAGCCCTGTGTTCGTTGTTTCCGTTATACCACATATCCTGTCCGCCGTGTCCGCCGTTTGGAAAGAGAGGAGTATGAATCGTTACGAAGATATGATCTATATCTTTGTCTTTTGTATATTTTTCCACCTCTTTTTGAAACCATTTTAATTGATTGTCCATAATATAACCGTGAATATTTCCGCTTGTATATTTTCTGTCCTGCAAAGAGGGAGCATAAAAATAATCCGAATTTAAAACGATCACAGCCGTATTTGCATAGGTATATGAATAAACATTTTCTTTGTACGAAGGAAAATCAGTATTGTTTGGATCGGGATCAAGATTTGAGCCGTCTTCACTTTTGGGAGAATTTGTAAAATTGACAAAAGCTTCTGCAAAAACCGCTTCACTTGAATCACTCTCAAAAGGAAATTTGTCTATCTGAACACTCCACCATTTTCTTCCGTCATCAAATTTGTAAACAACAGCTTCATGATTTCCCATCCCTATATAAAACGGCATATAGTGCCAATAGGGTTCCAAAATATGTTTAAAATTGTAATATTGATAAAGAGTCTCCTCTTTTGTGGTTTTGTATCCGCCTATTACATCACCGGTAATCTGCATAAAAGCGGCATTTTTGAAAGCCGCAAGAGCTGCCGTTTTTTTGAGAATATAACCGTTTACTCCGCCTATATCTCTTTCTCCTCCGCCCTTTGAATTTCTGCAATCGCTTATATAGGCAAATGTAAAAGGTTTTTTGCTTCCTTTTGCAGGGGCGGTTTTAAAAGAGTAACTCTCTCTGTAACCGTTTTGCAAAAGAATCTCATATTGGTAGAGAGTATCGGGTTTTAGAGTAAACAGTCTGATTTCGTGATGTTTTGATCTGTTTGTGGAAAAAAAGATTTTATCTCCGCCGTTTATATTTATCTGGCTAAAGATTTCATTATTTGTATCAAAAGAGATAACGGCACTCGTATCGGTCAATTCATTGACAAAAGGTCCCGAAAGGATAGTATCAGCTACTCTAAAAGGTCCTTTTCCGTTAAATGAGATTTTACCGTCATATAGGATTTTTCCTCTTTTGTCTATAACTCTGTATCCTATATTCCCGCTTTGGGTATTTTCCCAGTCTATCGTATCATATTTGCCTTTCATCTTTGTTATATCTATCTCGCATTTACCGTCTGTTATAACAGATGAGTGTTTGAAAAAGACAGGTTGGGGATATTTGCCGTCTTTTTGTTTTATAAAACCGTAATAAAGATTTCCCTCAATATTGCCAAAGTCAAATTTCAATCCTTTATCGCTTCCTGTTACATTTCTAAATTGTTTGAGAAAATAGTATGCTTTTGGTTCTATCAGAGGCAGGGTATTGTTTTGTGTTTTGATATATAAAGATGACTCTTTTTTATAAAGATCAGTATATACATAAGGAATATCAATCGCATTTAAATTCAGACTGAAAAAAAGATAAAATACGCCACTTAATATACTTAAAGTTATATTTTTCATTTTAAGAGCATCCTTTGTTTAATGATAGAATATTATAACATAAATTTCAGAATAAAAGTATCTGGTACGGAAAATATTATCTTACTTTTATAAATTTCAGTAAAAAAAATTTACTGATAATTTATAATTGATCTTTATCTGTTTTTTGTTATAATAAAAATATGAATAAATTAATTATAACTCTTTTTTTATCGTATTTTTTACTGTATGCAGGGCAGTTTGACCGCTCTGTTGATTATCTCATACAAAAAAGAAAAAAGCTGTCTCAGAAGTTTATAGAGGTTACAAAAGATATAGACAACTATATAGCAGGAGATTATGACGGTTATTCTCCGGTAGAAAACAATTATCTAAAAGTTACTTTCTCTACCAAATTTAAAGATAAAAGTCTGAAATTTAATCCTTCGATCAGAGCCAGAATAGATCTACCAAAAACAAAAAACAAACTTCAGCTTATTTTGACAGAACATGATGAGGAGATAACCCACCAGGATATCGGTGAAGAGTATGGAGACAAATCAAACAACTACGGTTCACTCCTTGGACTTAACTATTTTTTAAATAATAAACTCTTAACAAAAACAAGTCTTTCTGTCGGTTTGAAATTTAAAACTCCTTTGGATTTTTACACAAGAGTTAAACTAATCAAAATTATAAATCTCAACAAAAAATGGCAGCTGATAGGAGATCAAAAGTTTTATCTCTTTTCCCACAGAGGATTTCAATCCTTTACGACTGTCAATTTTGACAGGAAACTAGATGAAACATATATGTTTAGAATCTCAAACAATATCATATACAAAGATAAAGAGGATCTTCTTGAACTAGGACACTCTTTGATGCTTTTTCAACATGTAACAAATCGTGATGATCTCATTTACAGCGCTTCGATATACGGATTGACGGAAGATATACAAAACCATATGCCGTCTATCGCAACTTATGAGATAAGAAGTGTTTACAGACATGTGCTTTCAAACAGATGGATCTATTTCAATATCATTCCCGCACTCTACTGGGACAGAGATCACAGTTTTGAACCAAATTTCTCGTTAAATTTAAATATTTCCATTCTTTTTGGAAAATACGATATATATTAAAATTTTATACTTTAGAGATGCCCTTTATTTTATATGGTTTTTTAAAACTGCATGGTCAAAGCCATGCAGTTTTGCTGTTTAATCCTGTTTGGACTCTTTTTTTGTTACTTTTTTAACAGCTTTTTTGGCAATTTTCTTTGCAGATTTTTTATTGGAAGGCTTTTTCTTTAAGATACTTTTTGCAATTTTCTTTGCCAATGCTTTTGCATCTTTCTTTTTCAGCGTTTTTTTTGCCACAGCTTTTTTAAGTACTTTTTTGGTAACTTTTTTTACCGCTTTTTTCTTCAAAACTTTTCCCATTTCAAACTCCTCTTATATGATATTTTTATCAGATAATAGATTATATCTATAAAGTATTCAACTCTTCCTTAAGATCGTCAAACATTTTTCTTATCTTTGCCAATTCTTCTTTATAATGCTCATATTCTCCGTATTCCAAAAACAGATGATAACGGCTGTGCATTGCTTTTATCTTTTTGGCATGTCTGATAGGACACCAAAACTGTTCGGTTCTTCCGGCTATTTCCTGAACATAGGCGATGAGGCCGTTGAAGTATCCGCAGTAGATACAGTTGAGTTTTTCAAATATATTTAAATAAGAGAGATAATTTCTATCGATAATTATATATTCATCTCTTTTTACTTTTGGTATTTTATAGATTGGAAAACAGACTGCCTGATAGATTTGTACACAGATATCCATAAAAAGAGCCGGTACTATCATCCCGTAGATAAACGGAGCGCTTAGAAGAAAGGGCAGGGGAGCTTTTGCCACATAGCGAAAAACGCTTTCGGCTTTCATCTTTTGCAGTTTTTTTATATCTTTTTGAAAACAGACTCTTTTTTTATCTATTTGATAAGAAAATTTTTTCTTATTCTCTTCAACCTCATCATTCAATAATTTTTCGAGCTTTTTTATTCTGTCGGCTAACTCTTTTATCTTGTCATTTTCCATGATTTTCCTTAGACGGATATCTCCTTGATATCCGCTATATCTTTAAAAGCCTTATAAACAGTTGCTATCAGGTTTTTTCTGTTTTGTTTTATCCTCTCATCTTCCACATTTACCATCACATGATCAAAAAAGTTGTCAATTACCGGCTTTAAAGAGAAGAGGGCATCCAACCTCTCCTCATAGCTTTGGTACTCTTTTGAATCTGTTTCCCTGAATGTATCAAAAAGTTTCTTTTCATATTCACTTTCAAAAAGAGATATATCAACATCGGTTTTTTTGTCTATATCTATATCTTTGATGATATTTGCCACTCTTTTGAATGTTGTAAACACCTCTTTGAAACCGCTGCTCTCTACGATCTCTTTTAGAGCTTTTATCTTTTTGTCTATCTCTACGATATCGCTTTCACCGCTTTGAAGAACGGCTTTTATAACAGAAGGATTTGCATCAAAAAATTGGTAAAATCTCTCTTGAAAAAAGTCTTCGATTTTAGAAAGATCGAAGTTTTTATAATTTGATGCAAGTTCTTTAAAAACCTTTTTTATATCAAAAGGAAGTTGTTTGTCAAGAACGATCTTTATCACACCTATCGCCGCTCTTCTTAAGGCAAAAGGATCTTTTGTACCGGTTGGAATCTTGTTTATACTGAAAAGTGCCATAAGAGAGTCTAACTTGTTGGAAAGTGCTACGATAGAGCTAAAATATGTTGAAGGAAGAGGGCTTTCTTCACCGCTTGGCAAATACTGTTCTTTTATAGAGAGAGCCAGATACTCGTCCATCTTTGCCTCTTTGGCATAATAGTATCCCATAAGTCCCTGAAGTTCGGTAAACTCATAAACCATTTCACTCAACAAATCTGCTTTTGAGTACATTACACTCTCTTTTAGAAGTTCGCAAAGTTCATTGTCATCTTTATCACTTCTTTCCTGTAAAAGATTTTGTCTGTACTCTTTATAAAGATAACAGGCTATCTCTTTTTCTCTGAGTTCTTTGTCATAAAGCGTTCCGAGACCTTCCAAAAATACGATATCTTGAAGAGCTTTGTAATTTAGAGAATTTTTTATATCATTTTCATAGAAGAACAAAGCATCGCTCAATCTTGCTCTTAAAACCTTTTCATTTCCGGTTATGATTTTGGAGTAGTCATCACAGATGGCATTTGAAACGACGATAAAACTGTTGGTCAGTTTTCCGTCCTTGAA
>Ga0256914_1002809_pt1 | contig 14272 bp, 10 predicted proteins | sample HulkmetaG_FD_191571 | JGI IMG/M metagenome (GOLD analysis project Ga0256914, IMG submission 191571) | Hydrothermal chimney microbial communities from Main Endeavour vent field at the Juan de Fuca Ridge, Pacific Ocean - Hulk | ecosystem: Environmental > Aquatic > Marine > Hydrothermal vents ... | reverse complement strand
CGCCATAGTCCCGGACATTATGGCCCAGTACAACTACCGCAATATCCTGGTCGTCAACCCCCTGGTCGGGAGGGACGGAGCGGGCAGGATGGTGAGCAGGCGGCCCCCTTCAGGGGTTTTCATGCGGGCGGTTTCCACCGGCCGGGAAGTGGCACGGCTCGTTGAGCGGATCCTGGAGAATCAGGAACATCTTTATCTCTCGCTCTGGGAGAGCAAGCCGGAGCTGACCCTGGATGAACGGCCGGAGGTTTCCATCCTCGGCCCGGACAAGGCAGTGGCGGATCGCGTCAACAACAAGATATTTCAATATGAAACATTGAAAGAGGTTGTCCCGGTGGTGGATTTCAGGGTCTGCCGTGGTCGCGATGAACTCCTCGATATGACCCGGGCGCTGCGGCCGCGCTGGCGGGAGGGGATCTTTGTCAGCCGGGCCTACAGCGCCGCCGGAATCGGCAGCGCCATAACCCATACCCCTTCGGATGTGGAGCAATTCTGCCACGGGTGTGCCGATGGAGAGCCCTATCTCATCTCTCCCTACCTTCCCCATGAGCATGATCCCACGGTTTTGGGAGTGGTTGCCAATGAACGGCAGGTATTTATCGCCGGGGTTGCCGATCAGGTCATTGTCGACGGTAACCGTTTCGTGGGCTCCACCTATCCCTCGGTCCTGTCGGAGGAAATCCGACAGCGGCTGCGGGAGCTGACCAGAAAAACCGGCAGGATACTGGGTAGGTGTGGGTATCGCGGTATCTTCGGTTGCGACTATCTCATCGATAGGGACGGGGAGATTCGTTTTCTCGAGGTCAATGCCCGCAAGCAGGGTACCACACTGGAGTTCTGCTACACCCTGGAACAGATCCTGCCGCCGGGTGCTCCCCTGCTGCCGGAGCTCGAATATTGCGCCGTTGTCGAGAACCGTTTTCCGGACTCGGTGGTGGAACCGGCCCGGGAAGGAGATGAGTTGCACTGGGGTACGTATAATGACAAGATTATGCAGGATATTGAAACAAGGGGATATATCCCCCAAACCAACCGCGAGCGGCGGATGTTTGCCGCCGTGGCCGGCACCGGGCTGGAGAAGGATTATGTTATCATAGAACATATAGGCAGTGGCCAGGCGGCTGCCGCAGGTGTTTTTCTGGCCAGGGCGGTTTCGGTGGCAAAGAATCGTGCTGGAATGCGGGACGGATTGAAATCGGCTCAACGCTGTATTCGGGGGACAATCGGTTGAGGGCGGCATCTGCCGTCCGGCAACGGCAAAGGTTGATAACGGCTTTTGTCAACAGGGAACAAGGAGAAAGAACATGGATAGCGGGGAAGAACTGGACAGATATACCGTGGCGTTGTTGGAGCACCTTCAACAACCGGAGCAGGGCACGGTGCAGCCGCCCGATGATGGGCTGCGGGACAGAATCGCAGGGTTGCGGGCCCGGACAAGAGAGGAAAAGGAGAAAACAGCGCCGCTTGTCGACCTTTTCGTTGCCCTGAAAGAGGCCAGGGAGACCAAGGGGTTGACGCCGGAGGAGTTCGGTATCGGCAGAGATGAGCTCCTGGAGCTTGCCCGGCGCCATCAGCGGCTGGACGAACACTTTGTCTCCATCGGCGGCCGGGTCGACCGGGCCCTGCCCCTGGTTTCCCGGGCCAATCTGCGGGTGGATGAGTACCTTGCCCGTCATCGCCATGAGGCGCCCAGCGGTATCGAACTGAGGGATTCCATCCGGGAAAACCGCCGGCGTATCCAACGGGCATTGGGCATGGACGATGATGAATGGCACTCCTACAAGGGACAGCTTCGTCATGTTATCTCCTCCGTTGACGAACTTGCCCGGTTGATTGATCTGTCTCCGTCGGCAGTGCGTGATGTGACGCGGGTGACCGAAAATTACCGCATGCGTCTGACTCCCTATTACACAAGTCTTATCATGCCGGGCAAGGTCAATGATCCGATCATGCTGCAGGCTGTTCCCACCGGCGAGATGCTGGACAATGGCGGGATCGAGATTCCACCGGTGGCCGCCGATCACTCCCCGGCCCGACTGGTGGATCAGTTCTATCCGCGTACCCTGACCATCAAATCCACCAACATGTGCGCCATGTACTGTACCCACTGTCTGCGGATTGCCCATATCGGCCGCAAGGATAGGATTTTTTCCAAGCAGGCCTATGGCGAAGCCCTGGACTATATCCGGCGCAACCAACGGATCCGCGACGTGCTCATTACCGGTGGGGACGCCTTTGTACTCCCCAACGCCATGATCCGCCGGCTGCTTGACGAACTGGACGATATCGATCACGTCCGCGTCAAGCGGCTGGGGACCAGGATTCCGGTGACCGCGCCCATGCGGGTGGACGATGAACTGCTGGACATCCTTGAGGCGAGCAACGAGAGGGGGCCGGTGCGGGTTGTGACGCAGATCAATACGGCCCGGGAGATCACCCCGGAGTCGCGTCGAGCCTTCTACCTGCTTTCCAGGCGGGTGAGCGCTCTGCTCAACCAGGCGGTGCTGCTCAAGGGAATCAACGACAGCAGGATCAAGATGTGGAAACTCTGCGAAACGGTCCAGGAGGCCCATGTGCGGCCCTATTACATCTTCAACTGTTCCTATCGCAATCCCCAGTTTACCCATTTTCGTGTGCCGCTGGAAAGGGGCCGGGATATTGTCGAGTCCATGTACGGCAACATATCCGGTGATGCCATTCCCCGGTTCATTGCCACCGCCGGCGGCAAGATACCCATGCATCGTTCCAATGTGGTGGAACGGCGGGGTAACACCTTTCTGCTGCGTAAACCCTGGAATGGCGAAGAGGTGGAATATCCGGATGCGGATCCCGATCTCTATGCCGACAGCCGATTTTCTTTTGCCGCATATGAAGTGGAGGAGTGATGATGGATGATGAATCGCTTTCCAGCTATCTGTCCGAGCAGGAAGATGCCATGTTCTCCCTGCTCGAGGAACTTGTTCTGATTCAGAGTGGAACCGGGAACAAGGCCGGGGTTGACCGGGTGGGGGAGTGCATTACCTCGGTCCTTGCAGAGCTTGACCTCAGGTGTGTACGGATCGGCAACCGCGACCTCGGCGATCATCTGCTCTTTTCCACGCCTGCCTGCGGGAAAAACGGCACGAAAAAGATCCTGCTGACAGGACACATGGATACTGTTTTCCCTAAGGATTGCGGTTTCAACGGCTATGAAGATGATGGGGAAAAGATCACCGGTCCCGGTGTCATCGACATGAAAGGCGGCCTTGTAACCATGATCTACACGGTAAAGGCGCTGGCGGCCCATAATCTGCTCGGCGAAATTCCGTTGACGCTCTTTTTCAATTCAGATGAGGAGATCGGCTCGCCAAGCTCGGCGCCGCTGCTCCGGGATGAGGCCGGCAGGAGCTGCTGCGCCCTGGTCTTTGAGTGCGGTGGTTTAAACGGCGAGGTGGTGACCGGTCGCCGCGGCAAACGGGGATACCGTTTGCAGATCAACGGTCGCGCCGGACACGCCGCTTTTGCCGGAACGGATAAACCCAGCGCCATTCTGGAGCTGGCCCGTCAGATCGACAGGCTTGAGGCCTTGAACGATCCGGACCGTCAGGTGGTGGTCAATGTGGGCAAGATCGAGGGCGGCATCGGTCCCAACACGGTGGCGGATTCGGCCAGCGCTCTCATCGACACCCGTTTCCCCTCACAGGAGAGCGGGGAATGGCTGGCCGGAAAAATCGAGCTGATTTCCTCGGGGGCCACGGTCAACGGCACGCAAACCGCTCTGCAGGTGACCAATACCCGGCCGGTCATGGAACAGCGCTGGGAAAATCACCGCCTCTTTGAGCTGTACCGACGCCGGGCGGAGTCCCTGGGCCTGCCGGTGCGCGAGGAGTCACGACAGGGAGTTTCCGATGCCAATACCCTTGCAGAGGCCGGTATTCCCGTTCTTGATGGGTTGGGCCCCATCGGTGAACATGATCACAGTGAACGTGAATACATGATAAAACAGAGCCTGCCCCAGCGGACAAGAATTCTCTCCTTGTTTCTCCCGGATTTGTATCGTACAGTATGTGCTGAGACAAAAAAAAGCTAGAGGGTATCCAACGTGCAGAAAGAACTCCAGAAAAAAGTCAAGTCCCAGCTGCAGCCGTTATTTTCCCGATATCACATCGACTTCCAAGGGCTGGAATCGGTCCTTAAATGGAAGCCCATTGTCCTGATCATCGGTAACTACTCATCCGGTAAGTCCACCCTGATCAACGAAATGATCGGCCAGAATCTCCAGCGCACCGGACAATCGCCCACGGACGACTCTTTTACGGTCATCACCTGGGACGACGGTGAAGGGGAAACAGAGGTTCCCGGTGCAAACCTAGTCAACGACGAATCGTTGCCGTTTACCTCTTTCAAGGCCTATGGCAAGCGTTTTATCTCCCATTTCTGCATGAAACGGGTCAAGGCGGATTTTCTCAAAGACATGGTCATCATCGACAGCCCCGGCATGCTCGATTCCGTGGCCGAGAAAGATCGGGGATACAACTATATGACCGTACTTGGCGAGTTTGCCAAACTTGCCGATCTCATTGTCCTGATGTTCGACCCCCATAAGGCAGGTACCATCAAGGAGACTTACAGCGCCATCCGCACGACCCTGCCGGAATCATCGGGGGAGGACCGCATAATCTTTGTCATGAATCGCATCGACGAGTGTGATCACCTCAGTGATCTGGTGCGGTCCTACGGTACCCTGTGCTGGAATATCTCGCAGATGACCGGTCGTAAGGATATTCCCTACATCTACCTCACCTATGCGCCGCAACTGGCCCGTTCCACCGAGGCCCTCTCATCCTGGGAAGGGGAGCGCGAGGCCCTGAAGGAAAAAATTCTCCAGGCACCGAGTTTCCGCCTTTATCATATTCTTGAGGATGTGGATCGGCAGGTTAACGAGCTGGCCCTGGTGAGCGAGGCCATGGCCTCCTTTGCCGCCAAGGTACGGCGGAAATTTTACGCCAACGGTCGGGTCACCCTGTTGATTGCGGTCCTGGCCTTCTTTCTGCTGGGACCCATCTGCAAGGTGCTGTTCGATACTCCCAAGGAGGTACTGATCAGCGCCATCCTGGACGGTTCGGTTGCACCGGTACACTTCCTCTTCCCCCTTGCAGGCGCCCTTGTGGTTATGCTGCTTTCGCTGTTTTGGTTCACCCGTTTTACCTTCCCGGGTCTCAAGAAAAAATGGATGGAGGAGCGCGTGGGGTTGGTGAGCCTGGATACCGAGTACAAGAAAAACCTCTGGCAGTCGGTGGAGGCCAATGTGCGCGATCTGGTTTCGGCTGCCAAAATAACTGAAATGGGTTCCACCCATTCCCGCAACCTGCGACGCATCCGCCGTTTCCTGGATCATGATCTGAAAAACTATTACAAGAAGATCAAGTAGATACAAAAATCTCTCCCGGCCGCATAGCGGGGACTGTGACCGCTCACTTTTCCGGGAAAGCTCTTCCGTCCAGGATTTAAAAGCAAAAAAAAGCGGGTCCCCATGGGGACCCGCCTGCCGTGAAACGTACTTAGCCGTTGTAAACGGTCGGAGTTTAGAAGCTGACGCCGAATTCGAAGTAGGCGCCGATGGCGGTGTCGTCTGCCTGATCATTGTCAAGCATACCGGCAACCACCTTGGCATAGGCGCCGTCGGAGATGGCATACTTGGCGCTGCCGGATACCTCGACAAGATCCGGGCCGTCGTCGATGGTGGCGTAGAGGACATTTGCACCCAGGGACAGCTTGTCGGAGGCCTTGAATCCGGCAATGGCGCCGAAGAAGGTGGTGTCTCCACCGGTACCGATCTGTTTTACAGCGGTGATACCGGTGCCGCCGCCGAGCATGATGAGACCGAAGTCATCATCGGCCTTATAACCGTCTTTGGTGAAACCGGCGATACCGGTGAGGGAGACTGCTCCGAAGTTGCTTCCCACCGTGGCGAAACCACCGAGAGCGGTATCGTCTTTCTTGTCAAAGTCCTTGGCGGCCAGTTCAGCTTCAAAGTTTACGGCTCCGGCTTTTCCTGCCAGGTTGACTGATCCCACCAGACCATCGTTGCCGACCGGGGTTTCGTCCTGCAGGGCAACAGCGATTGCCTTGAATTTGACTGCTCCCATTTTCTGGACAACAACGAGACCGTAGCCGTTCTTGTCGTTATCATCGGTCCAGTCGGTGCTGACATCGCCCGGGATCTCGGGATCGACCGGATCGGTGATTTCGGCATTCTTGTCATAGAAACCGACGATCTTGGTTCCGCCGGTCTTGAAGACCGCTTTCAGACGATCGGCACGACCGTCCCAGCTGAACCACTTGGAGAAGTTTTTGACCTGGCGACCACCGCTGAGGGTAACGGGTCCCATGGGAACGGTGATGTACGCGTAATCGACATAGATGTTTTTGGGATCAGCGGCGTTTCCGGTTGCGCCTTTACCGCCGTCCCACATGCCGTCGGTCATCCTGATTCTGGCATTGACGGAAGCCCCGCCCTTGGCCTTGGCATTGACTTTCAGGCGTACGCGAGAATCCAGTTTGGACTTGGAGTCCGCATCGGGGGAGTAATCCTTCATGGTAATGCCACGAAAACGGGCGTCACCACCGAACTTCACTTCGGCCTGTGCCGCTGATACCATTGAACCAGCGATGAGGAGTGCTGCTCCGGCCACGAGTACTTTTTTCATTGTTCTCTCCTTTTTATCTTTTGACGAGTTAAACGTACCGCTATTGCACCAAGTTTAACCTAAAATTAGTTGAAAAAATATATTACTTCGGCCTTGCCGTCAAGTTTTTTTTACTTGGAGTACAACTTTTTTTACCATCGAGCGGATGGGCGGAATTCTTTAGCAATCTTTAACAAAGGGTTTATAAAATGGTGGTGAAATGATAAAGAGAGATAATCGGGTGTACCATCTCTGAAAACCGTCACCCCCGTCTACATTTCAAGACACCCCAGCGGATGACGATCCCCAGGAAGAAAAAGAGGTTTGAGGTGAATGTGAAAGAAAATCTCCCATTTGGCCCAAGGGGCACGGCAGCGAAACTCTCCGCTGTTCAGTTGCTTTTCTGTCTGTTCGGCTTGTTTTTCCTTCAGCCGTGTGCAACGACATGGGCCGCGACGGCGGACAACGCAGCGGAAGGACCGGCCGTTGGCGTGCTTTTTCTGCCGTTCACCATTGAGGCTCCGGAAAGGTATGGCTATCTTGAGGAAGGGCTTGCGGGCATGCTTTCCACCAGGGTGGCCAATCGGGCTGGGGTCGTCACCCGGATTCATACCCCCGAGGCCTACGCTTTGTCCTCCATCCTGAAAGAGGGAAAGCGGGAGAGGTTCCGGCAGGCCCTGGCGGCTCTTGATGCCGAGTACCTGGCGGTGGGCACCCTCACCGCCGCAGGGGACAAGGTGACGCTGACGGTATATCTTTACAACCGTATGAAACAGCAGGCGCCGCTCACCGTTTCCCGCAGCGCTGCAGGCATGGAACGCATACTGGAGTTGGTGGATGAGGTGGCCTGGGATATCGCCGAAAGGGGTTTCGGCAGGAAAAGACCTGCGCCCATAATTCCCGCCACCCCGGATTCAGCTGCAACAGCGGAACGCTTCCGGACACCGCACCCGGAGCGCGCCTTCAGAAAAGGCCTGTATCAGGGCAGCGGCCTGGAATCCGGTTCCGGCGGGGATTTCCTCTTTGTGTCCGGACGCCGCAGTAAAGCCATTCAGGAATCGATCCGTTCCATGGACGTCGGAGATATCGACGGGGACGGCCGCAACGAAATCGTTCTTGCCGCCGATACCCGGCTGATCATCTATCGCCATCTGGATGAGCGCTTCCAACCCGTGGCCACGGTTCCCCTTGCCCGTTACCTGCGGGTGCATGCGGTCAATATCGCTGATATCAACGGTAACGGCATACCCGAGATCTACGTCAGCGCCAACAACGGCAAGAAACCCGCCTCCTGGATCGTGGAGCATGGCGGCTCCGGTTACGGGGTAATCCAGGGGGATATTCCCTATTATCTGCGGCCCGTTCCGATGCAGGGGCAAGAGATGCTCCTGGGACAGCCGGGCGGCGTCGGCGAGGAACTCGCCACCGCAGTATACCGGCTGCAGCTTGTCAACGGCAGGGTAACAACCGGACCCAGGATCAGGGTGCCCGGATCAACGCACATTTTTGACTTTGTGACCGCTGATATCACCGGCAACGGTCGCCGGGAGATCATCACCGTTGATCCGGAGAACAGGATTCGGGTGATGGACGCCGCCGGCGCCCTGCTGTGGCGCAGCGACAGGGGATACGGCGCGGGTCGCAATTATTTCGGCACCATGATGTCGGATCTCGACGACGATCGTCGGAAGATATACCTGCCCACCAGGCTGCTGGCCATGGATCTTGACGGCGACAACCGGGCCGAGATCGTCATTGGGAAAAATCAGCTGGCCGCCTTTTCCTATTTTGAGCGCCTTCGCTTTTTCAAGGGCAGTTCCATAGCCGCACTCACCTGGCGGGAGAATACTCTGGCCCCGTTGTGGGAGACCAAGAAGATCGCCAATTACACCGTGGACTACCAGCTTGTTTCCGCCCGCGGCGCAGCAAAAGGCGGAAAGGCCGGGGAGGCTTCCTTTTCCCTTTATTTTCTTGAAGATCTTAACAGTCATCCCCTTAACTTCCTGTCTCCGGACAGCTGCCGCATCCATATGTACGGTATTGGGAAAAAGCAGGGAAAATAGGAGGAGGGCTCCGGTCCGTCTGCCCCGCCTTTCCCTTTTTGTTGAGACCTGAATCCGGAGTGTTCGTGCGGGCGCCGGATACGGGAAGGGAACCGTTCGTAACCGGTCACCACATTAGCGCCGGGTTGCGGATCCATTAAGTGGGTGGGGGCTATTTCCCCTGCAAGGGGTTGCCGTTTCCCTCTTTGTTCCCCATGGGAGACCGGGGCCGCTCTTTCCTGATGTCCACTCCCGCCTGCTGCAGCAGAGTCATGGCCGTGCCGTCATGCCTGCCGGAGACAACCACCTCGTCCGGTTTCAAGTTGAGCAGCCACTGACCCACCAGCAGTCCCTTCTTTCTCCTGGCCTGCCAGTACGGATTTTCCATAAACTCCCGCTGGATGGTTTTTTTGTGCTTGGTATCGATGACCTCGCGGAGAAACCATCTGGCTCCGGCAAGGTGGTTTGTCGGCTCGCCTTCGGGACCGGCCACCGGAGTGATGCGGCAAATGACATAGTCCGCCTGATAATGGGGGCGGATCCTGGCCATGACCACCCGCGGAAATTTTTCCGGGATAAGCTCTTCCAGGTGATCGGAGACCTGGTCGGCGATTTTATGGGACGGCGTGCGCATGATGACGTCGAGATCGACGATAAACCTGCCGCCGGCGGTACGGCTGAGGCAGCGTTTGACCCTGGTGATGCGCGGATGCTCTTCCACCAGCCGGATGATTTCCCTTTCTGTCTCCCGGTCAATGGAGGCATCGAGCAGGTCTTTGAGGGCGTCCAGCAGCAGCATGCTGCCGGCCCTAAAGACAAACAGAGCCACCACCGCCGCGGCCCAGCGGTCGAGGGGATAGCCGAAAAAGACGGCGAGCAGGCCAAGCAGAACAATACCGGTGGAAAGGGCGTCGGCCAGATAATCCCGGGCATCGGCCACCAGGGCCGGCGAGTTGAGACGCCTGCCGGCCCGCAACTGCAGAAAACCGAAGGCCAGGGTGACGATGAAGGAGATGCAGGCAACCGGCAGGGCAACGGCGATATCGGGCAGATGATTGGCGCCGAAAAGGGCCTGTCTGGCGATTTCATAGGCGGCGACGATGATGGCGATGGAGGTGATCAGGGTGGCGACGGTCTCCGCCTTGTACAGCCCGTAGGGAAAGGATGGATGTTCCCGGGCGGCAACCCAGAGGCCGATAAATGCCGCTGTGGAGGCCAGGACATCGGTGGCCGAGTGAATGGCATCGCCGAGAAGCGCCGTGCTGCCGGAAACGACACCGGCCACCCCCTTGCCCAGGGTGAGAGCCAGGTTGATGCCGATGGAGATGAGAGCCCGGCGTCGGGCGGCGCGTAACTCGGCCAGGGTTGATTGCGAAGACATGGGTATGGTACGGAAAGCGGTTGTGGTTTTCGCACAAGGTGCCGGGATCAGGTTATCCCAATATCTCCCGGAGGAAAATGAAATTATGGCCACAACGGAAAAATCGGGGGGAATACCTTGTAAAAGTGATTGACAATGCATATGAGTTTGGGGTAACTAACATTCCGTTCTCCACCCACGATGCTGCCATGACCAAACAGGTATTGACCACATATTGTTCCTTTCTGGACAAGGCGAAAAAATGTCTGCGCAACAGATCCTGCGGGGGCGAGACCAGTCTGTCCCGGGCCTGCTGCAACAGCCGGCTCAGGGTCTGCCGCCTGACGGGAGATCGGCGTCTGTGCGCCAGGATGGCCCATCTGGGCCTGGTCCCCGGAAGAGAGTTGCAGCTAATCTGTTCAGGAAGCGGTGAAAATTGTCTTGTCAAGCTCGGCGACGGAGTTTTGACTCTCGATGAACAAACCTCGGAAAATATCATTGTTACCGCTATCTGATATTTTTTTGATTTATGTCTTAGGTATGGCTAAACTTGTTCGAATACCTAAAGAGCCCCTTGAAAAAGCCGTCTATGTCAAAGGGTGTTGAAAAAGGAGGCCCCATGGAAACCCTGATCATTAGCGCTGTCCTGGCTGTATCCGCCTTCTGGCTGGCGAGGAGGCTGGTACGGATGGTAAAGCGTCCGCACTGCCTGTCCTGCTGTGATGGTTGCGGCACAACTTGTCAGCCCCGGAAAAGATGCTACAATTCAACAGGAGAAGGTAAATCAACCGCTATGTAACCGGTCGCGGGGTATGTAAACCCGCGACCGGTTACATAGCGGTTTGTCGGTTCGGGATATGACTCACCTGCACAAGATCGGGTAACAATCATGACTTTACGGGAGATGCACAGGGGACAGCGGGGAGAAATCGTCGCCATCACCGTGCAGGGAGAACTGGGGTTGCGGCTGCGGGAAATGGGATTGACCAGGGGAACGGTTTTCCGGGTGGAGGGCCGGGCACCTCTGTACGACCCGGTCATGATCAAGGTGGCCGGTCAGACCCTGACTCTGCGCAATAACGAGGCTGATTACATTGAGGTGAAGCTGCTGGCGGACGATTGACCGGTTGCCGGTTTTCGCCCTCCATCGCCGCAGCCGCTCACCGCTGAGAGAAAGCAATGAAAGCGGAGATAAAAATCGCCCTGGCCGGCAATCCCAATGCCGGCAAAACCACACTCTTCAACCGTCTCACCGGTGCCCGGCAACATGTGGGGAATTATCCCGGTGTCACCGTTGAGCAGAAAGAGGGACGCTTCAGCCGCGGCGGTATCGATTTCCGGGTGGTGGATTTGCCGGGAACCTATTCGTTGACGGCCTATTCCGAGGAAGAACTGGTCGCCCGCGAATATCTGGTGAATGAGAAACCGGATGTGGTAATCGACGTCGTCGATGGTTCCAACCTGGAGCGCAACCTCTATCTTGCCTGTCAGTTCAGGGAATTGGGCATACCGCTGATTTTGGCTCTCAACATGATTGATGTGGCCCGTGATCGCGGTATCGAAATCCGGCCCGACAGGTTATCCAAGCTCTTCGGCGTGCCCGTTGTTCCCATCATCGCCCGTTCCGGCCATGGCATCGACCAGCTTCTCGATACCGTCGTCAACGGGGATTTTTCCGAATCCGCCCGGCAACCCCTCAACATCTCGTACGGAGAGGATATCGACCTGGCACTGGCTGAGCTTATCCCCCTCATTGAAGAAGCCGGGCTGCTCACCGATACCTATCCGCCTCGCTGGATTGCGCTGAAATTTCTTGAAAACGATGATCGCATCGTCGATCGTGCCTTCCGGGAAGATTCCCGGACGGCGGATCGACTGGAAAAGGTGGTGACCAGAATCACGGGGCATCTGCGCAATACCGTTGACGCCTATCCCGAGGCGATCATCGCCGACCATCGTTACGGATTCATCAAATCCATCCTCAGGCAGGGGGTTCTTGCCCATAAGTACGATACCGACCGGTTGTATACCTCGGACAGGATCGACAGGGTGGTGACCAACCGTTTGCTGGGACCGGTTATTATGGTGGGTGTGCTCTTCGCCCTTTACCAGTTCACCTTTTCATACAGTGAAATTCCCGTTGCCTGGTGCGAGGCATTTTTTAGCTGGTTCGGCAGCCGGGTGGACCTGCTCATGCCCGACGGCCTGCTCAAATCCATGATCATTTCCGGAATCATCGACGGTGTCGGCGGTGTCCTGGGGTTTGTTCCCCTGATCATGTTCATGTTTTTCGGTATCTCCATTCTCGAGGACTCCGGATACCTTGCCCGGGTCGCCTTTATGATGGACCGGATCTTCAGGATCTTCGGTCTGCACGGTTCATCGGTGATGCCCTTCATCGTTTCCGGCGGTATTGCCGGCGGTTGCGCCGTTCCCGGGGTGATGGCCGCCAGAACCCTGCGCTCTCCAAGGGAACGTCTGGCGACCCTGCTCACCGTTCCCTTCATGAACTGCGGCGCCAAGATACCGGTGCTCACCCTGCTGATCGGCACCTTTTTTGCCGACCACAAGGCCTGGTATATGTTTTTGGCAACGGTGGCCGCCTGGCTGGTGGCCCTGCTTGCCGCCCGCCTGTTGCGCTCCACCGTACTGCGCGGTCGTTCGACTCCCTTTGTCATGGAGCTGCCGCCCTATCGGTTTCCCACCTTTCGGGGGCTCTTCATCCATACCTGGGAACGCACCTGGCAATATATCAAAAAGGCCGGAACCGTTATTCTGGCGATCTCGATTCTGCTCTGGGGATTGATGAGTTTTCCCGCTCTGCCGGAAGGCAGGATTCAGCACTATGAACAGCAGCGGCAGCAACTGCTGGCACGGGTTTCCGCGACCATTAAGGATGAGCTGGAACAGGGAGAAAGGGCCGGGCTGTCGCCCCGGGCGCGGCAGCTGGCTGCCGGGTTGCTGGAAATCGACGATGCCGCGGCGGAGGAACGTCTGCGATACTCCCTGGCCGGCCGTCTGGGCACCGCGCTTGAAACCGTCAGCCGATGGGCCGGTTTTGACTGGCGGACCAACATTGCCCTGCTCGGCGGTTTTGCGGCCAAGGAGGTTATCGTTTCCACGCTGGGGACCGCCTACTCCATCGGCGAGGTCGATCCGGAACAAAGCAAGGGGTTGAGCGAACGACTTGCCGCTGATCCGCACTGGAACCGGGTGCTGGCCCTGGCCGTGCTGGCTTTTATTATGTTTTATGCGCCCTGTTCGGTCACGGTGGTCTGTATAGCGCGGGAGTCCGGGTCCTGGGGTTGGGCCCTGTTTTCCATGGCCTTCAACACCTCACTGGCCTTTTTCCTGGCCGTTGTCATCTACCAGACGGGAATGGTTCTGGGCCTGGCCTGAGGCGGTTATCGCCTGGCCGTACAGGTGAGCTTGCTGGGAAAAACCCGACCGATGGATTCCGAAACCATGCGCGGCCGTTTTTTATGCCATCTCGGCAGTACCGAACGCTGGTCGGCTTCATAAAATTCACATCTGTTCTTGCCGCCGTTCTTGGCGGCATACATGGCGACATCGCCGTGCTGGAGCATCGAGTCGGCATCCCGGCTGTCATAGGGAAAGAGGCTGATGCCGATACTCCCCCCCAGCCGGCAGTTGTGGCCGTCGATGAGCATCGGTTTGTTGAGCTGGGCGATGATCTTTTCCGCCACATCTTTCACTCCCTGCCGCGAGGTGGCGCTTTCCAGGATAATGACGAATTCGTCACCACCGATGCGGCATACCGTATCCGAGGTCCGCAGCAACTTCACCAGGCGGGTGGCGATCTTCTGCAGCACCTTGTCGCCAACCTTGTGTCCATAGGTGTCGTTGATGGGTTTGAAGGAGTCGAGGTCGATGAAGAGCAGAGCCAGAATGCGATTGTTACGGTCTGCCAGGGAGATGGCCTGGGGAAGTTTTTCACTGAGGTATTTTCGGTTGGGGAGTTTGGTCAGGGCGTCGTGATTGGCCTCGTAGCGGTGCTGCTCAAGCATGTCCACCTTTTCCGTCACATCCTGAAAGAGCAGAACTCCGCCGCTGAACCGTTTGTTGTTGCTCAGAGGCGTGGTGGTGCACTCAACCAGGAGGTGGTGTCCGCCTGCCTGGAAGAGTTTGAATGTTCCCAATGGCTTGGCCTTGCGGCAGTTGCTTGGCCGCTTATGGTCTGA
>Ga0256914_1002808_pt1 | contig 14274 bp, 11 predicted proteins | sample HulkmetaG_FD_191571 | JGI IMG/M metagenome (GOLD analysis project Ga0256914, IMG submission 191571) | Hydrothermal chimney microbial communities from Main Endeavour vent field at the Juan de Fuca Ridge, Pacific Ocean - Hulk | ecosystem: Environmental > Aquatic > Marine > Hydrothermal vents ... | reverse complement strand
TAAGTTAGCTAAGGAGTTACTAGCTAAGGCTGGCTACGACGAGAACCACAAGCTACATATAGTACTGTGGTACACACCAACGCACTACGGAGATACTGAAGCTGACTTAGCTCAGATGATTAAGGAGCAGTTAGAAGCTACTGGAGTGATAACCGTTACTATAAGGAGTAGTGAGTGGGCTACCTACGTAGATCAGTTAAGGAAGGGCCAGATGATGGTGTGCCTCCTAGGCTGGTACCCAGACTACATAGACCCCGACGACTTCCTATACCCATTCCTACATAGTGGAGCTAACAAGTGGACCGGTACGGGCTACAGTAACCCCGAGGTTGATAAGCTACTTGATCAAGCATCCGTACTAGTTGATAAGAGTAAGAGGGCTGAGCTATATAAGAAGGTTCAGGAGTTACTAGCTGAGGACGTACCCTTCGTACCCATACTACAGGGTAAGTTACTAGTGGTTGTCCATAAGAACGTCGAGGGCATTAAGATAGGTCCCGTAATGCTTATGCCTTACTGGACCATATACAAGACTAGTGGCTAGGAATGATTAAGTAGTTTTTACTTAAGTAACACCGCATTTAACTTCCTAACCTAATTAACTACCTAACTACTTAAGCTTAGGTGAGTTAGTGAGGATCATCGACGTTATTGAGAGGGGCGGTAAGGTAAGGGTTAGGGTGAGGGTTGAGACTGCTGATGACTTATGGGTACTTAAGAACGTCGTTAAGCCAGGTGACGTAGTTGTCGCTAGGACCTTAAGGGATGTTAAGATTGATGGTGAGGGTAAGCGTAGGTTACCTATGGTGCTAGCTATTAGGGTTAAGAACGTCTACTTCCAACCATTCGCTACTAGGTTGAGGATTCACGGAGTAATTATTGAGGGGCCGGACGGCTACGGGCTTAGGGGGTCGCACCACACATTCAATATTGACGTAGGTAGTGAGTTAGAGATCGTTAAGGAGTCTTGGAGTGAGTCTGAGATTAGGAGGTTAAGGAGTGCTAGTAGTAGGTGGGTTAAGGCGCTACTCGTAGCTACTGACTTCGATGAGTTATCAATAGCTATTGCTTACCACCAAGGGATTAGGTACTTAATGGATCGTGAATTACCCGGTATTAGTAGTGAGGACCCTAACTCCATGGAGTACTTAGTGAGTACCATAGTTAAGTACGTACTAGACTCACTTAAGGTTGAGGACGCTGACTTCATCGTAGTTGGTTCACCAGCGGTCCTTAGGGACTACGTAGTTAGGAGGTTAAGTGAGTTACTTAGGGGTAAGAAAGTACTTAAGGACTCAGTATCGGTTGGTGGGAGGGCAGGTATTGAGGAGTTACTTAGGAGGGACGTCGTTAAGGGGTTACTTAAGGAATTAACTACGGTTGAGGTTGAGGAGGTAATTAGTGAGTTCATGAAGTACTTAAGTAAGAGACCTGATAGGGTCGCTTACGGATTAGGTGATGTTGAGGTAGCTGTTAAGGCTAACGCTATCGAGAAGCTACTCGTGTGTGAGGAGTTACTAAGTAGTGATGTTAGGGACTCCATCGAGGAGTTAATAAGTAGGGCCGAGTCTAGGGGTGCTAAGGTAATCATAGTACCTAAGGAATCACCTACCTACATGAAGGTTAAGGGGTTAGGGTGCTTAGTAGCTATCCTTAGGTACGACTTATCTCAGGAGGTTAGGGAGTCCTTAAGGAGTGGTTAGTCCTTACTTATGTCCTCATCAATTAACTTCTTACTAGTTACTGGCGTTATTACCCTCAACATAGTCTTTAGTAGGAGGTCGTCATGACCTAACGCCTTAATTATTACCTCATGAGCTAAGCCTAAATCACCTAGTAAGATATCAATGAATGAGGTACCGTACTTACTCTCGGCGTATATGTCGAGTAGCGTTATTAGCCCAGGTACCGCCTTAGATAATTCCCTCCTAATTAACTCCTTATCAACGCCCTTCAACTTACCCCTCTCCTTACTTAAGCTTAGGCTCATTACTTACACCCCCCTCGGGAGTACCTCAAAACCTACTAACTCCTCAAGCTTCCTCCTTAGCTCCATAACCGCGGGCTCTAACTCAGTATCTAGGATAGTTATTGGTCTCCTCGCGTGAGCCCCCTTAACGACTCTTAAGTTGAAGCACCCCCTCTCCTCATTAAGTGTTACCTCAATTACTACGTCACTCATTGAGTAGATCGATGATGGTGCTTGAGGTGTGTGAGGTGATATCCTGTATATCCTGAAGGTTATGACGCCTAAGCTAGAGTCTGTCTCGTGGTAAGTAGCTATCATCCTATTAACCTCCTCAATACCGTAGAACTCAGTAAGCTTCTCATACCCAGTAACTATGAGTACGTCAATGTCCTCAGGCTTATCAATATCCTTAACTAAGTGGTGAGGTATTTGACGTCCCGTGAAGTCTACCTGAACTATAGTTAACTTATCCCTAAGTAACTTACTAGCTACTTCCTCCTCCTTAAGAACGTGCTTACGTGATGATCCGTAGTAAGCAATACCTACCCTAACACCCCTCGTTAAGGCTTCTAAGGCGAGCTTAAGTACTAGGTACTGATGGAAGTACCCTAAACCCGTAGCTGGCTCCTTAATTACTATACCTACTTGAGTACCCGGCTTTAGTGAGGGTCCTAGGAGCTTCTTAACTATTGGTGAATCAATAACTATCTCCTTCCTCCTCCTACGTACCTTACGTACTAACTCCTTACTAACTAGGTTTATGGGTTTAATACCGTCACTACTTAATGTGAAGTATATCGGCGTAGGTAATGCTGGCCTAGTCCTGAACTTCTTAATCCTTAACCACCTAGGGAATACTGACTTAGGGTTGTAGTTCATCTCAATAACTACGTCGGCTAAGTACTCAAGGAGTGATATGTCTGGGTCGTCCTTAAGTAACGTATCAGCTATTAAGATGACCATGACCTCATGAGCTGAGGCTATCTTATAGACCACCGTATGTAGCCACGCCCTCTTCTTTGAGTAAGTACCTAGTACCTTAAGTATCGGTGTTACACTATCAATAACTACTAAGTTATAGCCACTTAAGATCCTCTTAGATACCTCCTCAGTAATCATATCTACTAAGTACTCATCACTTACGGTTGGGCACTCAATAATATCTACGGAGTTATTCAGACTCCCTAAGTCATAACCTATGCTCCTACCTACACTAACTAACTTCCTGCAATCCTCATTAAGTACTACGTAAACAGCCTTACACCCCCTCTCAACAACGTTCCTATAGACCGTAGCTAGTGCGAATGAGGTCTTACCGGTCCCTGGGGGCCCCTCAAGTAGTATTACGTAGTTAGGCGGTACGTCACCGACTAACTCATTAATCTCCTTAATCCCCAGTAACCTACCTCTAGTAACTTCATTATGCATGACTAGCCTCCCACCCCTACTACCTACGTGAGTTAATGCTCATTGCATTATATAAGTAATTCTCAGTGAAGCGACTACTGAGCGTAGGTAAGCATCCCTACCTACCTAATTAGACCTAACGTAGTTGTTAGTGCTTACTAAACTACATAAGTAGTAAGTACTAGGGGCTACTCCGTAATTAGTTAATTAGGCTTACTAATTAGTTAGAAAAACCCTTTCGACTTATTAGGTACTTTAATACATTCCTAGAGCTTGAACTTACTCATTAAGTCATTAAGCGACTTAACGGACTCACTCAACCTCCCACTAACACTCTTGAGTTCCTGAGCTATGGACGCTAGCTCCTCAGCAGCCGACGTTATCTCCTCAGCAGCTGCGCTATTCCTCTCGGCTGATTCAGTTAATGCGTCAACGCTACTAGCTACGTCACTTAATCTCTTACTGACCTCCTCCGTAGCTAGGCTTAACTCCTTAAGTGACTTAGCTACCCTATTAACCGCATTAACTACCCACTTAACTGACTTAGTAGCTTCTGACATCCTACTCGATGACTCGGCAACCTCCTCAGTTAACTTACTCACCTTCTCGAAGGCGTCCATCTGAGCCTTAGTTACCTCATTAATTATACCTGCGACACTCTCACTGTTCTTCCTAGTCTCCTCAGCTAGTTTCCTTATCTCATCAGCTACTACGGCGAACCCCCTACCGGCCTCACCAGCTCTAGCGGCCTCAATAGCTGCGTTAAGGGCTAGGAGGTTTATCTGGTCAGCTATGTCCTTAATAGTAGCTGTTATCCTGCTTAACGTACTAGTTGATGACCTAACCTTCTCAATAACCTTAACTACGTCGTCCTTAGTCTCGGCCATGCTCTGAAGTAGTGGTGTTAGTGACTCTATCTCCTCACCGACCTTGACGGCCTTACTTGATGCCCCCTCAGCAACCTCGCTTAATCCCCTAAGCTTAATTGATAGGTCACTCATTAGTTTAGATATCTCCGTTACCTTACTCCTGAACTCAGCTGAGTATTTAGACACTACTTGAGTACCTTCAGCTATGTCCTGAATTGCTTTAGCTATCTGATTAGACGCTGTTGATATTCCGTCGCTGTTACTTACTACGTACCTAGATACCTCATCAACAGTCTTAACTGATTCCCTAACCTTAATCATTGACTCCCTAACTACCTTAAGGATTGACTTAACAGCGTTTATTAGGGTCATTACGTCGTGGCTGAAGGACCTAATACCTTCTAACTTACTGAGTACTTCCTTTGAGTAATTACCCTTACCTACCTCCTTAGCTACTTCACTAACTTCCTTAAGTGGCTTCTCGAATTTCCTACCAATTACTAGTGCTACCCCGATACCTACGCCTAAGGATGACGCTATGACTATAGGTACTATAACTAGTAAGTACTTACTCCTAGCATCCTCGATCGAGTTAGTTACCTCGGATACGTAAGCCTTAACATCACCTTCAGTGAACTTAACGCCTAACACCCAATCCGTACCGGGTACTGTGTACAGTGATGCGTAGCCCTTAATGCCCTTGAATACGTACCAACCCTCAGCATGACCTGAAGTAACTGCTTCCTCGAAGATCTTCTTGAAGTCACTTGATAAGTCCTTAACGTTGAGTACGTTAACACCTATTAGTGACTTACTCGGGTGTGCAAGAGTTACTCCGTCGGTACTTAGTACGTACGCGTAGCCGTACTTACCTACCTTAACGTCCTTAACCATATCCTCTAAGGGGCTTAAGTCTATTACTATAGCTACCGCACCTACGAAGGTCCCGTTACTTACTATAGGTGCTGATAGTACCGATACTGCCTTACCTAACTTACTTAAGTAGCACGACTCAAACCAGTACGCACTACCCTCACTCATTACCTCCTCAGCACCCACGAACCACTTACCGCACGTAGTCTTCCGTAGCTCTACAGCTATGTTCTCCGATGTAACGTACTCGTAACTCCCTACCTTAACTAAAGCGGCTATCACGTTATTACTACCTACTACGTCATGGACTATCCTCTCTAAATCATCCTTACTAACAGTTACTGACGTCCCTACCTTAGAGACGTGCTCGCTGAGCCTCTTAGCTGTTAACTTAATCACCTCCTCCCTAATGTCGATCCATGAAGCAAGCTTATCCCTTAACGCCTTAGCCTTAGCCTCTACATTACCTATTAATAACTTAGTAACCTGCTCAGCTACCTCATCCCTCGTCTGCACCAGCATGTTATTCATAGCTACTACTTGAGAAGCTACCGAAAGCACGACTACAGCAGCTACTACAGCTATTAATATGTAGGATAGCCTAACCTCACGCATTACCTTCACCGAGAAGTTGTGGGGGCGGGTTATGTAAGGTGTACCTAAGTTAAGCGACTGAGGAACTACTACATCTCTTCATAGGTACGACTTACCGCTCATTAGTTAGGATCTTAAACTGAACTACTTAGTACTTAACACCGCAGTAATCCCCTTAATAGCCTCGACGAAGCCCTCCATCTCGTCCTTAGTACCTATTGATACCCTAACGTACTTCTTAAGTAGTGGGTCGTCAATGTACTTAACTAAGTAACCCTCACTCCTTAACCTCTCCTTAAGATCCCTACCACTTAAGCCCTCAACACTGACTAATATGAAGTTAGTTAATGTGTTAATCACCTCAACACCACCTAACCTACTTAACTCCCTAACCACCCAATCCCTAACACTAACTACCCCCCTCACGTACTCCCTCATGTAGCTTAAGTCATCTAGAGCTGCTGAAGCAGCTGCTAGTGATGTTATCGGTACGTCGAATACCCTCCTAATACTTAATACCTTACCTATGCCCTCCTCACTACCTACTACGTAACCAACCCTAGCACCAGCTATTGCGAATGCCTTAGAGAATGTCCTAAGTATTAGGAGGTTCGGGTAGTCCTTAATTAGGTCTGCGTAAGTAACACCGCTAAATTCGTAGTAGGCTTCATCAATGACTACGTAGGCTGACTTCTCAAGTGCTTCCTTAATCCATGACCTATCGATGAGTAAGTTACCTGTTGGGTTATTCGGGTTCGGTATGTAGAGCACTACACCCTCACCTAAGGCATTAAGTAACTCATTAGGGTCTAGACTGAAGTCGGGCTTAAGCACTACCCTAACAACCTCAACACCCCTAACTACGTAGTCCTGAATAGCTGGTTCGAATGTTGGTTTAGGAGCTAGTACCCTAAGACCAGCTACTCTAAAGTAGTCAGCTGAGTAAGTGAAGAATGCCTCAGAACCAGGGAGTAGTGATATGTTGTCCTCAGACACACCTACGTACTTAGCTAACTTACTCCTTAACCCATCCTCAATCTCCTTAATGAAGTACCTATTCAAGTACTTAGCTACCGAGCACACAGCCTCAACTACGTGCTTAGGTGGTGGGTAGGGGCACTCATTAAGGTTTAACCTCACAGGCAACGTAAGCACCTATATAATATAGTATTAGGTATAGGTATTATAGTAACACTACCTAGGTACTACCCCGTAGTTTATGGTCTTACGTGGTAAGTACTGAATAGGTGTTAGTAAGTACATGAGTCTCCTATACTCCCTAAAACCTAACTCCCTGTAGAAGGGCTCTAACCCGTGGATAGATACTAAGTACGTCCTCTCAGGCTTAGCTCCTAACCTCATTAACTCCTTAACCATAGCACTAACTAATGCCCTACCTAAGCCCTTACCCCTATGTCTTGGGTGGGTAGCTAACGTAGTTACCTCAGCTGATTCGCCACCGTCTAAGGCCTTGAAGACCCTACCATCACAGAAAGCAACTACCTCACCAGTACTTACCTCCTCAGCAACTAATACCTTGAATTTATAGTGCCTTCTGAAGTAACTATAGAACCTCCTAACGTCCTCCTCAGTCCATGGCGTGAATGCTGGGTACTGCGAGAATGCCTCATTATGAACCCTAGCTATCCCCCCATAATCACTCTCTACAGCCTCCCTAATTACGTAGCCCTTAGGTACTGAGTACCCCCTACCATATTTACGGAGCTTCATGAGAGTAGCTGATACACCCTCAACACCCCCAACTCCTAAGTACTCCTTAAACACCCTATGCAGGAACCCACCCTCTAAATCAACGTATATCCTAGCAATCCCTAACGCACCCTCACGCTCTAGTACGTACCTACACCAAGCTAGTAGAGTCTCTAGTACGTCATGAATTAACCACTTAGGTAGGTAGGGACTTAAGTAGGGTGATATTACGTGAGGCTCGCCAGCCCTCCTAGATGGTGTAGCCCATGAAGCAGCTACTACTGACCTACCCTCAGCACCCTCATAAATAACTATACCGAAGTTCCTAGGTCTGTACCAGCTATACCTAATCATATCCTCAATAGCGTCAGTGCTTACCTCCCTAAATACCCAAGGCTCATCAACTAACCTAGCGTAGGTGAAGAGCCTAGCTAACCCCTCATTAATTTCCTTAGAACCACCTTCGTAACCCTCAATAATCCTAAACGTAAGTACCACCTAATGAGAATGGTTAAGTCAGACCTTATTAAATTAAGTGAAACTAAACGACGCTTAATCACTAATTAAGACTAACTACGTAGTAAGTCCTTACGAAGGCTTAATAGCTAGGAACCCTTGAGCCTCCTCAACCCACTTAACAACTACGAACCCAGCCCTTACGAGCCTCTCCTTAACACCCTTAACTATACCTACACCCCTCCTCCACCTAGGCCTACCTACGTAGTGGAATAACTTGCCCCTAGGTCTTAAGACCCTAAGTAACTCCCTATAGAACTCAAGGCTATAGAGCTCACCAGCAACTTCAAACCTAGGTGGGTCGTGGATTACGTGGGTAAAGCTTGAGTTACTGAGTGAGTGTATTACTTCGGTAGCGTCACCTAATATGATCTTAGCCTCCTCTAAACCCTTAGACCACGGGTTATACTCAGCTATCTTAAGTACGTTATCGTCGACCTCAATAGTAACTACTTCAGAAGCACCGTACTTAATAGCTAGGGATGCTGTGTACCCTAAACCAGTACATACGTCAAGTACCCTACCACCCCTCAACCTACCTAAGGACCTAACCTTACTTAATGAGTCACTCCAAGGATCCGTACCCTCAATCCTATGCATGTGAATACCGTTAATCTCGAGAGTAGGTGCTACGTTAGGACCTAAAGCCCTTAACTTATAGTACCTCCTAAGGCCCTCATCGTAGAACTTAAGAGGTACTAAACCAGAATCAGTAACTACGTATACAGCGTCATCACCTACAACACCCTTAACCTCATCAATACTAACTTCATAACCACCAATAACTACTGAACCCCCCTTAACCAGTACTTCAGACTTACTAAGTCCTAAATCAAGAGTAACCTCAGTAACACCCCCACCACCATCAGCAACCCTAACTAACTCCTCAGCAACCCATGAAGTAATCACTGGTAGTCCCTTAAACTTAAATACCCTATACACCCCAGAACCTACCCCTACTACCCTACGTACTCAAGCCCCATAAAACCGGAGGCACCTCTGCTAGGTGCGGTTTTAGGTTGCTGAGTGATTGTATTCCGTACCCTCCCTCATCGACTTACTGAATACTTTGTGTTTACTCCTTGAATATTTTTTATTGATTACGCAGATAATCTTACGGGCGTTGCCGTCTTGAGGAGGCCAGTCATTAAGGTACCTCCCCCAGGTCCTAAGGCTTTAGAGGTTATTAGGGGTCATGAGGAGTTCGTAGCTAGGACGACCCACTCTAAGGACGTCATGCCCTTAGTTATTGAGTCTGGATCTGGTTGCTGGTTACGTGACGTCGACGGTAATGAGTACCTAGACTTCAGTTCAGGTATAGCTGTGAATAACTTCGGGTACCCGACACACCCAGAGATTGCTGAGGTAGTTATTAAGCAGATTAAGGTATTAGCGCACGCAGCTGGTACTGACTTCTTTAACCCGTACCAGGTAGAGGCTGCTAAGGCATTAGCTTCCGTAGCTCCGGGTGACTTCAGGAAGAAGGTGTTCTTCTGCAACAGCGGTACTGAGTCTGTTGAAGCAGCTATTAAGTTAGCTAGGAACGCTACGGGTAGGAAGTACTTCATAGCATTCATAGGTGCTTTCCACGGTAGGACCATGGGGTCCCTCAGCTTAACAGCTAGTAAGCCAGTACATAGGAGGAGCTACTTCCCGACAATGCCGGGCGTCATCCACGTACCCTACCCCAACCCGTACAGGAATCCATGGCACATAGATGGTTATGAGGAGCCTAACGAGTTAGTCTCTAGGGTTATTGAGTACATCGAGTACTGGGTAATGAATCACTACGTACCACCTGATGAGGTAGCAGCAATCATTGCTGAACCCATTCAGGGTGAGGGTGGTTACGTAGTACCTCCTAAGGGGTTCTTCAGGGAGCTTAGGAAGTTATGTGATAGGTACGGGATCTTACTAATTGATGATGAGGTCCAGATGGGTATGGGTAGGACTGGTGAGTTCTTCGCTATAAATCACTTCGGAGTAGCTCCTGACTTAATGACCTTAGCTAAGGCTTTAGGTGGTGGAGCTACTCACGTAGGTGCTACGGTGTTTAGGGCTGACCTAGACTTTAGGGAGTCTGGAGCACATAGTAATACCTTCGGTGGTGACGCACTATCGTGTGCAGTCATACTTAAGGTTATTGAGTTAGTTAGGAGGTACTTACCTAACGTGAAGGCTTTAGAACCGGTAATTAGGGGTAGGTTAATGGAGCTTAAGGAGAGGTACGAACCCGTAGGTGATGTTAGGGGCTTAGGTCTTGCGTGGGGTATTGAATTCGTTAAGGATAAGAGGAGTAAGGAGCATGATAGGAAGTTAAGGGATGAGGTGGTTAGGAAGGCATTAAGTAAGGGCTTAGTGACGCTACCATGCGGTAAGAGCGCCTTAAGGATAGCACCACCACTAACCATAAGTAAGGAGGAGCTTGAGGTAGGTCTAGAGATACTGGAGGAGGCTGTGAAGGAAGCAATTACGTCAAATTAATAACCTCGCGGAGGTCGTGGAGGTAGGCATTACGTACTGACTCCATACCCGCTAAGTAGCTCCTAGCGATTACGTGTAGTACGAGCCTATACTGACTCAAGGATTCAGGGAGGCTTAAGGACTTACGCTCTAGCGCCTTAAGTACCGACTCCACATCTCTTCGCCCTAAATCACCCCACTTAACCTCGAATAGGTGTACCTCCTTAAGCTCCCTAGACACACCCACAACATCGATCTCAACTCCTTTATGCACGTACCTCCCGAGCATATCGAAGTTAATACCGTGCGTAGCTCCCCACGCTAACGCGAACCTCCTGCCGACCTCCTCAAACACCTTAGATGCTTGAGTACTTAACCTATGCCTAATCTCCACTAAGTACCTACCCCTATCTGGGCTAGGGTCGCGCGTGACTATAGGCTCTACTATGTTGAACCACGTGAACAGGATCTTATCCTTAATTACGTACCTTCCCCTCCTACTGAATAGCGGTACGTCCCTACTAATGAATCCTAGCTCCTCAAGAATTGCTAAGTACTTACTGATGTGCTGCCTGTGAATCCCCGTCACCTCAGCTATCTTTGACGGCGTATCAGCACCTGCAACTATGGCTTTAAGGACGCTGTAGTACGTTGACGGGTCTCTAAACTCCTCACGTAGTATGAAGGTAACCTCGTCCCTTAGCTTAGGTGTCTCAGAAAGGAAGAATTCCCACAGTACGTCCTCAATACTCCTGAACCCCCTAATCAGTACGTGATAGTACGGTACACCACCAAATACTACGTACGTGAGGAAGGCGTCGACATCGCTTAATTCAGGGTGGAAGGATCTTACGTGACGCAACTTAAGCTCGCCTAGCCTGATCCTATATGACGCCCTACCATATAGTGGTGCACCCCCGCCTAGCACGTCCCTAAACATAACACCTACTAAACTACCGGATACTATGATCAATGCCTTCGTACTTAGTAAGGCGTGATCAACGAATCTCTGAAGCTCACCAACAACTCTAGGCTCAGCCCTAACCCAGTAAGTGAACTCATCAATGACTATGACGGCATCACTGACCTGCTGAGTTACTAGGTCAAGGAGAGCGTCAATGGATTTAAAGGAGGCCCTACTTAAGCCCCTAATACCTAAGCCCCTCTCTAGAGACTCAGCAAGGCCTGCTAGGTTAACCTCATGCTTAGCTGGTAGTGCGTGGTAGTAAGCGTACCTGCCCCTGCAGAACCTCCTTAACCACTCCATCACTAAGCGTGTCTTACCTATCCTTCTCCTACCGTATATAACGACGAGGCCAGGCCTATCCTGCCAAGCCCTACTAAGGACCTCTAACTCAGCCTCCCTATCAATGAATACCCGCCTAGTAACACCCACAGTAGTCTACCCTAGGTGTTACACAGGTACGGTACACTTTTTAACCTTACCTAAGGTACGTCAGCAGCCCTAATCACTGCTCTACTTCCATCGTCGATGCTTACGTATTATTAAGTTGTGCTTGACTTTGCGTAGCTAGTGCTTGAGCTTATATGCCCCCACCCTCACTCAGCATCTTAGTTACCTGCTCTATGACCCTCCTAGTAGCGTCTGGGAGTCCGGGTACGTCGACGGTCATGAAGCCCCTAAGTATTAGTGCCTTAGCCTCCTCCTCAGTAAACCCCCTACTCATTAAGTACTCAATCTCCTCCTCAGCTATCCTCCCTATAGCTGCTTCATGAGTTAGTCTAGAGTCTTCATTAAGTGATACTAGCTCAGGTACTGAGGATATCCTAGCCTTAGGTGATAACTGAAGTCCTAAGCACTCAATATGCCCCTTAGTACCTCTAGCCTCACCCCTTATCCTAGCCCTAGCGACTACCTCCGACTCATCCCTACCTACTACCCTAGAGATGACCTCGGCTGAGGACCCCTCACCCTTAAGTACTGCTTCAGCACCTACGTCATATACTGACTTACCACTACCTACTATAATCGATGCTGTGTAGTACCTAGCATCCCTACCTAGGAATACCTTAGGGTACTGCTGAATACTCCTTACGTCACTGTATATCACGTAGTAACTAACGTACTCACCACCATCACCGACCCTAACGGCTGTCCTAGGCCTTACGTGTATCCCCTTACCCCAAGCATGAATCATTGCGAAAGTTAACTTAGCACCCCTACCTACGTAGAACTCAGAAACACCTATGTGTAGGGCACCACCTACCCTCCTAGCTGTTGCGCACCCAGTAATTAGGTTTAGCTCAGCACCCTCATCAACTATGACTATGTTATGGACTAACTGAGCGGTCCTATCCGACGTTATTAGTAAGCATGTGTATATGGGTGACTTAACCTTAAGCCCCGGCGGTACGTATATGAAGTAACCCCTACCACCACCGTACAACTCAACCGCGGCCGTGTACTTATCAGTACCTACGTCCATTAAGCCCCAGTAGTACTTCCTAACCCACTTAAACCTCTTGAGGGCCTCACCAACACTCATAACAACTACTCCACGCCTCCTCAAACCCTCAACAACTGCCCTATACAGTAACGCCTCATTTAACTGGACGTAACTAGCCTCAGTTAGTGAGTCCTTACTAAGCCCTAACCTACTAGCTGCGTCACTACCTAACTTAACTACCTCATCAATAGTTAGTGAGGGCGTTGCTTCAGTAACTAACTTATTACCTAAGTCGTACTTACTTAAGTCGATTGGCGGTCCATAAGGTGACTCCCTACTTAACGCCTCCTCAGCCCTCCTACGTAACTCCTCAAAACCCATTAACTACCCACCCCCAACCTCCTTAAAGCACCTGAGTACCCGTGCTTCATGATTAGAGGCACTACCTCATCAGCTAATCCACTATAAACAATCCTACCCCTAACCATTACGTGTGCGTAGTCTATACCGCATAACTTACTCAGCTTCTCAAGTACGTAACCCGTATGAGTTACTAGTAGTACTGAGGAGCCTGAGCGTACTAACTCAGCTATAGCCTCAGCTATACTACTTAATGAATCAACATCAACACCGCTATCTGGCTCATCAAGCATAGCTAACTTAGGTCTCTGAAGCGATGCTAAGTAAAGCTCAAGCCTCTTCCTCTCACCACCACTGAAGCCTAGGAATAAGTACCTATCCATTAACTCACCAACCCTGAGTAAGCTAGCTAACGAACCTGAATTACCTACACCGTACTTCCTAATTAAGGCAGTTACTAAGTCACGGACCCTAACACCCTTAATCACTGGCGGTATTTGGTGAGCTAACGCAATACCTAACCTAGCCCTCTCATCTAGTGGTAAGTGAGTTACGTCCCTACCCTCAAAAAGTACCTTACCAGAAACAACCCTGTACTTCCTAAGACCAGCAATAGCCGCTAATAATGATGACTTACCAGCTGCGTTAGGACCCATAATTACGTGGACCTCCCCACGACCAACCCCCAAATCAACACCCTTAACTACCTCAACACCACCCACAACAACCCTCAAACCCCTAACCTCAAGCACCCTAAACCCCAAAAATAGGGTTATTAAGAAGTTAAAACAGTAACTAATGGTGTAAACCTTAAATAATAGGTTAGGATTACTAACCTGCTTTCAGTTTTAAACCAACCATAAATGCTAGTTATTGTTGTGGCATTCGTTCGGAGAAACACTTATTTTGGTTTATTACTTAATACGTGGCAGTGTCAGCGATGAGTACGTATATGAGAATGCTTAGGCAGAGCATCGTCGACTTACCGCTAAGTAATACCTACAGGTTAATTCAGTTGTCGAAGGCGTTATCAAGCATAACGTCGTTGCTACCTAGGATATTAGGTAGTAGTGCCGGTACGTTAATACTCATGGCTTCTAGGAGG
>Ga0256914_1002807_pt1 | contig 14279 bp, 10 predicted proteins | sample HulkmetaG_FD_191571 | JGI IMG/M metagenome (GOLD analysis project Ga0256914, IMG submission 191571) | Hydrothermal chimney microbial communities from Main Endeavour vent field at the Juan de Fuca Ridge, Pacific Ocean - Hulk | ecosystem: Environmental > Aquatic > Marine > Hydrothermal vents ... | reverse complement strand
GAGGGGGTGGGCGTTGGGTGGGGGGGAGGAGAGGTGGGCGCGGACGAAGATGCTGGGGCTGAGTTTGAAGGGGGCTCCTATGCGTTGCAGTAGGGCGTCGGCCCGGGCGAGGAGTTGGGGGGGGATGTGTTTTTTGAGCCAGGGGATGCGGAAGTGGGAGGCGGTGCGCACGGTGTCCACGGTGAGGCCGGCGTCGGTCAGGCGTTCGACCATCCAGCGGGGGTGGAAGTCGTAGTTCAGGGGGACGAAGGGGTGGGGTTCGAGGTCGAAGGGGCTCCAGGTTTGGCGGCGGAGGAGGTAGCGGAAGATGGCTTTGATATGGCGCTTGTTGGCAAATTCGAGGACGAGGGTACCGTGGGGTTTCAGGATGCGGGCCAGGTGGTGCAGGGCGGTGGGGACGTCTTCCAGGTGATGCATGACGCGTACCATGACAACGGTGTCGAAGGTGTGGGAGGCGAGGGGCATCCGGTAGAGGTCGCCGACGACGAAGAGGAATCGGGGGTCGTGGCCCAGGCGTTGGCGGGCTTCTTCCAGCATGGAGCGTGCGTAATCGAAGAGGACGATTTGGCGGTATCCGGCGTAGAGGTCGGCCAGGCGACCGAAGCCTGCGCCCACTTCGATGAGGGTGTCGCCGGAGGGAGGCAACAGGCTGCGCAGGGCGTAGCGGTCGGCCAGGTCTTCGAAGCGTCGTTCTGGTGTCCAGAATTCTGTGCTGTAGCGGCTTCCTTCGTAATCACAAATGGACGGCATATCCCCTCCTTGTTTCACGTGAAACACACTCCTCACTCCTCTCGCGCCCCCGCATCCCCCGCGGACCCCGCAGCCTCCGACACATCCTCCAAACGAACCCACATCTGCTGCCCCCGCTTCGCCTTCACCCGCCGAGGATGCACATACGCCCGAGGACGGGCCAACTCCCACGCGTACAACGCATCCCCCCGAGCATACGACCTCAAAAAACGAGGATCCGCCAGATGCTTATCCTGGTGCTCAGCCAACTCCTCCAACGTAAACGGCCCCTTCACCCCCGTAATCTCCACCGACCCCAACAACATATCCCCACTGATCACCCCCACTCGCCCCCTCACACGCGTCGGATGCCGCCGTATCTCCCACCGCTTCTTCCCCTGCACAATGTACGTCGCATAAGGCTCCCTTACCCGAAAACCCCGCTCCGGGACCTCATCCAACGGAAAAAACGTCCCATACCCAACCACATACACCCGATCCGGCGACAACGCAGCCAACACCTCCTCCCGATGCGTCACCACCACCAACGTCAACCCCTTCTCCCGAGCCAACGAAGCAAACCGCCGCGCCACCCGCACCGCCGTGCGCCGATCCAGGTGCGCCGTGAACTCATCCACCAAAATGACATTCGGCCGCCGCGCCAACATGTACGCCAACTTCGCCCGCTCCTTCTGCCCCGTGGACAACTCCGAAAAAGGCGCCCGATACAACACCGCATCCGAAATCCCCGCATACCCCAACAACTCAATGGCCAAAGCCGCATCCCCAGTAAGACGATACAACACCTCAGCCACCGGCGCATCCCCAAACGAAGGCTCAATCTCGTTTAACAACAACGCCTCCACCCGAGCATTCTCCGGCACCTCAATAGCCCCCCCATCCACCTGATACAACGCCCCCTCACAACCAGCAATCGCCCCGTACAACAACCGCAATAACGTCGTCTTCCCACTCCCAGAAGCCCCAAGAACGGCGACTACCGACCCCGGCTCAATCTCCATCGACGCCCCACGCAACACATACTTCTGAATCACCCGCTGCCGCACCCCAAACGCCTCCAACACCTCCCGCACCGCATCAGACACCTGAGATAAATCCAGACGGCTCGTGTACGCCTTCTGCACCCCCTTCAACACAATAGGACCCGACAACGTGTCCCCAATGTCAAACCGAGGCCGATAAAGCCGCCCCCCATGCTCCCGAGCCACCGGATCCCTCTCCAGAAAAGAACGAATGTACCCCCGCGCCTCCTCATCCAACGGATAGTAAAGCACAGGCCGACCACTGGCCGTATCCCACATATACACAAACCCCACCTTCTCCATGAAAGGATTATAGCGGGCCATCATCGCGATGGTCTCCACCGCCTTCTTCTGAACCCGCATCTCCGGCACCCACCGCTCCCGCATCCAGTCAAACAACACCCGCAACGCCAACTGCCCAAACCCATCCACCCGATAGTCCGGATGAACCACTACACGCGCCAAACGCGACACAGGCGAACGCGCCTCCGCCAACGCATCCCCCTGCACATCCCACCAGGACCGCCCTTCCCCCTGCTCACGAGAAGGATGAAAGGGATGATCAAACCACCCCTTGGGAAACACCTGCTCCCGAATGTTAGGAACCACCCGACCATCCGGAAGACGCCGATGCATCAAAGGAATAGGCGGATCAACACGCACATAACCAACAAACCGAGGCTCATACGCCGCTCGCGTCACCAACTCCAATACCAGAAAACGAGAAGCACGCGTCGCACTCTTCAAATCATGGAAACGCATGGGCTGCCCACACCGGGGACACGTGGGACGGACATTGGCATCCTGGTAAATATGACACTCCTCACAATACCACCGGGCCAAAATCTCCTCATCCGACGCATAATGGTACTGCTCCAACTCCACAATAGCCTCATAATCCCCCTCAAACTGCGCCTCCCGAGCCAAAACCCGATACTCATACAACACCTCATCCGAAAACGGAGCCCGCCGCTGGTGAGTGTACTCCCGCGAAAACACAGGCCACACCTGCACCTCCGTGTGCAACGTGTAATTCTCAAACGTCACCGCATCCGGATCATCCAGAGTCACCGTACACTCCTGCCCAGGACGCAACCACTGAGCCACAGCACCCGGCATGGGAACCCGAACCTCGCGACCATCAGACAAAGCCAACACCACAAAACCCGCATACCTGTAGTTGGGACGCCGAATGTCTACTCGCACCACAGAAGCATCCATCTCCCCCTCCTCCCACAGAAAATGAGCCCCGAGATCGGCCTCACACCTCACCAAGTTTGGCAAACTCCGCACATCGCACTATACTTATAACCGCATTGGGCCGCTAGCTCAATATGGCAGAGCAGGGGACTTTTAATCCCAAGGTTGCAGGTTCGAGTCCTGCGCGGCCCATTACAGTATAGCATAAGCCCGGCGGGCGGGAGTGATTCCCCCCGCTTTTTTGCTGTCCACAAACGGAGGAAGCGGCCATGAGCCACCAACCATCAGAAACACGCTTGCTGATTGTCCGACACGGGGAAACAGACGCCAACGCCGCCGGCATCTGGCAGGGCGCAACCGATCACCCCCTCAACGAACGGGGCAAACTGCAGGCCCAGGCCGTGGCCCAACGTCTAGCCCAAGAAGAACCCCACATTGCCGCCATCTACACAAGCCCCCTGAAACGCGCTCGCCAAACCGCTGAAATCATTGCCCAAGCCCTGGGCAATGTGCCCGTATACGAAGATCCAGACCTGTCCGAATACAACCTGGGAGAATGGGAGGGACTTACATACCAAGAACTGCGCTATGAACGTCGCTTGTGGGATCGAATGAGCGAGGATCCACACTGGGCACCACCTGGTGGAGAATCCGCTTATGAGTTCGCCATGCGCGTCCTGGGCGCGTTCCAACGCATCGCGGAACAACACAAAGGACAAACAATTCTCATCGTCGGACATGGAGGCGCTATCGCCACCGCTTTAGCCCTGCTCCTGGAACGCCGCGGAGGAGAATGGAAGAAGTACGGCATGATTAACTGCGCCATCAGTGAACTTATTATGGGGCCTACCCCCAAACTGATCCGCCACAACGATACCGCCCACCTGCAGGCAGTTGGCCATGGGGGTAAGCCCCGCGTAGGTCAATAAAACATCACGCATTGCCCTTTCGCCGAAACGGAACCAATGGTGGCGTAAAGGGATCATCAGGTACCACGCGCCATTCCACCTCTTCCAGGTCCACATCCTGGGCAATATCCTCGAGCCGCAGTTTAAAGTACTTCCCCCTCGCAGTCACAGCAACAGTCCCATCAGGCAAAATCAACTCCCCCTCCCCCTCGAAAATCCGCTTAGTATCCCGTGTAATCCGAGCCACCACTTGCAGTTCCGTGTTAATGGGCACAGGAGCCCGAAACCGCAGGTTCAGTTCCACCGTCACCCCCCACACATTGTCCCCATACGTGATCATCAACGCCCGGCCGATTGTCTCATCCAAAATAGCAGCAGCAATGCCACCGTGCAAACGTCCAGGATATCCCTGGTGAACTTCCTGCGGCACAAAACGGGCGATGACCTCCCCCTCATCCGTCTCGTAGAAGAAGGCCTTCAACCCGGCAACGTTCTTCATCCCACACACAAAACACATGCTGGAATTCGGCTGTTTGCGCATGGCAGCATTCCTCGGTATCGGGTCCTAAGGACCGGGATTAGAAATCAACAGGGTCGCCCCGGTACGCGTACTCAAACAACCGACACAACTCATCCCGTGTGGGTACACGGCGCGAAGTCACAATGGTCGGATCGGCCTCAGCAAAATCACACAACTGTTCCAAGTGGGCCCGAAAACGCTCCTCCGGAACCCCCGCATCCCGCAGGGAGAGCGGTTCTCCAATGCGCCGGGCCAACTCCCGTACCGCATTGGCCAGCGACAACCCGGCCTCCTGATCATCAGCAGCAGGAAGGCCTAACCAACGGGCCAGATCCGCGTAGCGGCCAACCCCACCGCGGGCCACAAATTCGATGGTATATGGAAGCAGAAGGCCCACCACGCGTCCGTGGTGAATGTGGAAAACAGAACCTGCACTGTGTCCCATCGCGTGGGCCAACGCGGCCATACTATTACCAAACCCCAATCCCGCGATAGTTGCCGCGTTGGCCATCTTCTCACGGGATTCGGGATCCCTTGCGCCTAATTCCACCGCTCGCGGGAGATACTCAAACACCATACGCGCGGCCTGCAAACACAACCCATCCGTAAAATCGTTCGCCCACGTGCTGGAGTACCCTTCCACCGCGTGCGTCAGCACATCCATGCCAGTCGCTGCTGTGATGGCCGGAGGAAGGTCGCGGGTAAAACGGGGATCCACAATGGCAATATCGGCCAGCGCGTCGCGAGTGCCTAACCCCAACTTCCGACCCTCCTGCCGATCCGTAAGCACAATAGCCCATGTGACTTCCGCACCAGTGCCCGCGGTGGTGGGAATGCAGATGAGCCGCGCTTTGCGACGCAGGGGAATGCGTTCAATAGGACTAATGGCCGCGGGATCAATGTCCGGATGCTCGTACAAAATCCACATGGCCTTCGCCGCATCCATCACCGACCCGCCGCCAATGCCCACTATCCAATCCGGAGCAAAAGCCGCCATCGCAGCCGCCCCTTGCCGGACAGTCTGCAACGAAGGCTCCGGCTCCACATCCGAAAACGTGTGAACCTCCAGACCAGATCGGCGGAGAATGGCTTCAACCTCTTCCGGAAAGCCCAAAGCCAGCACGTTAGCATCGGTCACGATAAAAGCCCGATGCCCTTCCAACTCCTCCAAATAGGATAGGGCGTCTTCCCCAAAGATGATCTCCGGGGAGTTGAAGAACCACATATTCGCCTCCTCATGTGCCCGCGCGACCAAAAGGACAATCGGCGAGTTATGCGTCCGGAAATTCAGTGGGGACCATGGTGGTAGAGCGGACGAGTTCGTTGGCTGCTTTGACTGCTCGCATAATCTTCATCAAGTTGCCCTTGAGTTTCAGTTTGCGGGTCATCAACGCTTGAATGGGATCCATCTTACCCGTGACCACTTGTTTCCACACAGAGTACGGGGCAGAGATGATGAACTCCGGCTGCTTGTGCGCGGCGGGATCCTCGACAACGTACGCGTCACGACACTCACCATGCCATAAATCCATGTACAGGGTGACAGGCTTCTCCAGAGTGGTTGCACTGTCCGGTTCAATGACAAAGTAAAAATCTCCCTCCCAGGTCTTCGCCGCACTGCGATACGCCTCATTGTTGTTGATGGCATCTTTGAGAGCCTTTACCCATTCCTCGGACGGAAACACATACGCCATGACTCACCTCCTCAGTAAAATGCAGGTGTACTTTGTGAAAGTCGATGCGCGTTACACTTCCAGAACGACGGGCAAAATCATTGGCCGACGTTTGGTCTGTTTGTAACACAGCCGACTCAACGCTTCCTTGATTTTGACGGTCAGGGTAGGCGCACCCAACCCTGGCTTCACGAGATCGGCAATGATGGCAACCGCTTCCTCAATGAGCGGGGCCGCGTCCTCTGGATCGATGAACCCGCGGGTGAGGATCTCTGGACGGGTGGTCAATGTTCCGGTTTGCACATCCAGGGGCACGATAGCCACTAAGAAACCATCCTGGGAAAGGTGATGTCGGTCGCGCAGGACCACCTCACCAATGTCGCCCACCCCCGCCCCGTCCACAAACACATATCCCTCGGTAACACGTTCCCCCTTCCACATGCGCTCGCCGTCGAATTCCAGCACCTGACCGCTTTCAACCACGAATATATGATCCTTAGGAACGCCCATCTCCGCGGCCAACTGAGCGTTCAAAACCAAATGGCGATATTCCCCGTGAATAGGCACAAAAAAGCGCGGCCGCGTAAGGTCTATCATGGTCTTATAATCCTCTCGGCTCCCATGCCCGGACACGTGAACGTCGAAAAGATCGTGGTAATAGACGTCAGCGCCCTGGCGGAACAAGTTGTCGATGGTGCGGTTCACCAACTCCTCGTTTCCCGGAATGGGTTCAGCAGAGACGATGACCGTATCCCCGGGACGGATTTGGATGTGTTTGTGGTCGCCCAAAGCCATGCGCACCAGCGCAGAGGTGGGCTCTCCCTGGGACCCTGTACAGATGATGAGGACCTGGTGAGGGGGCAGGGAGTTCATCTGTTCCGGGGAGAGAAGTTCCTCCCGAGTAATGTCCAGGTATCCCATATCAATAGCCATTTTTACGATGTTGACCATGCTGCGGCCAACAACGCCTACTCGCCGTCCAAACTTTCGAGCAATCTGAATCAGTTGCTGCACGCGGGAAACATTGGAGGCAAAGGTGGAAACAATGATGCGTCCGGTCGCGTGTTGAAAGATCTGCTCGAAGTTGCGACCGATCTCCTGTTCAGAAGGCGTATAGCCGGGGACCTCGGCGTTGGTGGAGTCGGCCAGGAGAATATCAACCCCTTCCCGCGCGTATGCCTCCAGTTTTGCTACTTCAGTCAGGCGCCCATCCACGGGCGCGTCGTCGAACTTGAAATCACTGGTGTGCAGGACAAGGCCCACAGGTGTGCGCAAAGTAACCCCCACCGCGTCAGGAATACTGTGGCACACGTGGAAGAACTCCACAGTAAACGCGCCGAGGTTCAACACACTGTTCTCGTCAATTAACCGCACATCCTCATCGCGGAGTTTGTGCTCCTTCAGTTTCAGGTTTACCAATCCTAGGGTGAGGCGGGTACCGAAGATGGGAACGTCCACATCCAGTTGCTTGAGCACGTAGGGAAGGGCTCCAATGTGGTCTTCGTGCCCGTGGGTGAGGATGATTCCCCGCAGGTTATCTTGTCGTTCAATAACATAGGTGACATCAGGAATGATAATGTCCACGCCCAGCATGTCGTTGGAGGGGAACATCAGGCCGGCGTCAACAATGATCATGTCGTCACCGTACTCGAAGACCATCATATTCCGGCCGATTTCGCCCAACCCACCTAGCGGAATAATACGCAATACATCAGTCAATGGAACCTCCTTCATTCGCTGAACACACGGCACCAGGTTATGGAGTCAAAAGGCGTGGGGACAGGAGCACTTGCTATCTCTCTCCCCACGGTATTCTCTCACTAGAGCACATTATCCCATCTCAGACACCTTTTTGGAAAAACACCATCCTGCCGTAATGTAAGTCGTTTTGGGTTCGCCCAACAGGCCCACCACGAAATGGTAAAGAGCAAACAGTTCCAGGGAAAAGGGTAAATAACCCAAATAGCCCAGTAAGGGCATTTCAAAAACGTGCAGGAAATTAACGAAGGGAACGTTATACACCCATTTGGGATAAGCGTAGAAATTCCACATCTCCCAGAAGAACGCGGTCACCAGCACGCCCGTCCACAGCGCGGCAATGGGGCGCCAATCCCGACGATCGGTCCATTGTAGCAAGTTTACATGTCCCAACCACACGTTCAACGGTTCGAGAATCAGGTAGATGCTTCCCCAGAGGAAGAAGAAAAAGTAACGGGGCCATATCAACATTAACACCAACATGCCCCACCCTGCCAGGAAAAAACTTACAACCACCGCCCGTGAGGGGGGCACGCGCGGACCCTGACGCCAGGCAGGGAAGCCGTTGAATTGCGCGTATGCCCACTCCGCGGTGCCGAACACTGCGGGCATCACTGTGGAGAAACTCAATGTGGCCCAAAACGCGTACGCGGCATCGGAGAAGTACTCCGCGCCAACGTAGTACCAGTTGTGCAGCCGCGCGTTGAGGAGTTCAAACAACCACCACCCCGGAGCGGAGATGAGAAATAGGCCCACATACTTGCGTGGACTCCGAGCGTACAGGGAGGTGCCGTGACGACGGTACGCCAACGCGTCCACCGTCAGGGCATATCCCAACCAGAGGGGGAAGAAAATCCAGTAAGTGCGCAACCCGGGCAAAAGCCAGTTCAACGGCCAGAAGATGGATATAAGGAGCAGGCCTACCAGTCCGCGACGGGGAAATGGGAAAGAAGGTGTGCGAGTTCCGGTAATGCCCTCCTCACTCATGGTGGGACTCATCCTCCTCGAACAGGGATAACTGTTCATATGAGGTCTGAGCCGATGGCTCCCGCAGGCGTCGAATCAGGTCACCCAACTTGCGGAAATCTTCCTCCAGCAAAGGCTGCCATTTGGGCTGATAAAGTCCTGCCGCAGGGTGGAAGATCGGGAAAAAGATCCGGTCGCCGAGGCGCCGCGGTTGCCCGTGAACACGGCTAATGGACGCGCCAGGAAAGAAGTGTTGCATGGCAAATCGTCCTAATGTGACGATAACGCGAGGGTTGATAAGTTCAATTTGTCGGTCCAAATAGTCCTGACAGGCCGCGATCTCGTCAGGGAGGGGGTCACGGTTCCTTGGGGGGCGACACTTAACGATGTTGGTGATGTACACGTCCTCCCGGCGCAACCCGTTCTTCTCCAGGAGTTCGTTTAAGTACTGCCCGGCAGCCCCGACAAAGGGTCGGCCTTGTTTGTCCTCGTGATAGCCGGGGGCTTCGCCAATGAACATGATCTCCGCGTCATAGGGGCCATCACCGGGGACAGCTTGGGTTCGGGTCTGGTGGAGACGACATCGCGTACACCGCTTGATCTCCTCTTCCAGACGGTGTAAAGCCTCCCTCACGTGTTCATCTACGCTCATTGCTGTTGCTCCCCATGCCCAGCTGCTTATAACCTTCTCGCGTGCCCTCAAGGACAGGGAGTCCAAACACGCGGAAAACGGGATCAGGCATGGCGTATGTTGGGATGTAAGACAGGACTTTGCCCAATTATAGGGCAAAATCCAAAGGAAACGAAAAAAATCGTTTGGTACACTCAACGGCATAAGACCGCCTTAGGGTTTGCCAATTCTCCCGGAAGTCCGTATACTATGCCTGGATGAGCCCCGGTAGCTCAATGGATAGAGCAACGGACTTCGAATCCGTAGGTTGCAGGTTCGAGTCCTGCCCGGGGCGCTAAACCCCCGTGTGGGAAAGGTCCCCGCACGGGGGTTGTTTGATCTTTGGAGTCTGTTAAACCGCGAAGTGGGCTCGTCCTCTCCACCTTGGCACACGTCCCGGGTGGCCTTGGTTACCCGGGAGAATTTTTCGTATCCCGCGGGCCTCTGGTGGTAGGTTCTCTCCCTGAAGTGCGGGTACATGGCTACTGCACTGCGGCTCCGCTGGGTTGGGGAAACGGAGCAAACTGTTGGAGGACGTTTGGGGTAAACGCATTCCCGGGGAAAGGAACGCGCGGGGCACCTTCCGTTACAGGGAGAGGACTAAACGTCTATCAAGCCCCGGGCAATGGCAATGCGCACTGCCTCAACCCGCGATCGAGCCCCCAGTTTGCCTAAAATGTTTCCCACGTGGAATTTGACCGTCCGCTCGGTCACGTGGAGTTTCTCAGCAATGGCGCGGTTGCTAAGACCCTGGGCCATCCATTCCAGCACCTCTCGTTCACGAAGGGTAAGGTCTTCAGGCATCGGCAGGTGGGTGTGAGCATCTTGTTGCCACACCTCACGCATGTGGATCGCGATTCTGCTGCTGAGAGGCATCCCTCCCCCCATGACCTCTCGCACGGCGTCCACCACGCGTGATAGCATCTCTTCCTTCAACATATACCCATCCACGCCAGCAGCAAGCAGACCGCGCACCAGGGCCGGATCTTCATATGCCGAAAAGACAATTATCTTGACCGAAGGGAACTGAGATTTGATGCGGCGCACCAGGGTGCTCGTCCGCACCCCCGGTATGACAGCATCCAAGACAACGACATCGGGCATCTCTTGGTGTATCAACGGCAAAACTTTGTTCCCCTCACCGGTTTCCCCTACCACCCTCATGTCCGAGGCCTGAGCAATTTGCATCTTCAGTCCATTGCGAACAACGGGGTGATCATCAGCAATAAAGACACGAATAATCACGTGACCCCCACCCGCTAAACTGGGCTGGTGGTACGATTTTGAGGCCATGATGAGCAGTCACTCCTTAGGGATAAATGCGTTTATCACCACTATCACTAATTATATTAACGAGTGTGCACACACGCAATCGTGTTGACCACTCCAGCATTCCCTTTGGGCCCCCGGCCTTTTTAGCCCAACCTAAGTAACATTCCAAAGGTGTGTTATAATGGAATTTGCAGGTCCATCCCCCAAACATTACTCAAAATGGCAGCGTGGACCATGAAAGCAAACGAGATATCCCTACCGCGCGTTCTGTTCTTCGCTTTGCTCTTTCTCCTTTTCTTCCAAACGTTGGCCGACTTTGTGGAAGCGGTGTACGCGTTCGGGCTAATGAGCACGGGCATTCCGCCCCAAATTGTATCCGTGCTCCTCCTGCTCTCGCCCTTCCTCCTGCTCTTTTTCCCACAACGTCCATCGACCCGCAGTCTCTACGCGTTGCTGTTCGCTTTCCTCCTCGCGCGTGCCCTTATCCCATTGATGAACACGTACGGTCGAATGCTCACAGCCGGCATAGGCATAGCCGCATGGGGGATTCTCTTTCCCGTGCTCTTTACAACAGCCCGCGGTTCAGAAGAAGGGCAGGAGATGGCCCTGGGTCTCATGCTGGCAGTCCCACTATCCGCGCTATTGCGTACAGTGGGCTTAGGATTGGATGTGTCCACTGTTGGATGGGGACAAGTAGTGGGGTGGGGGTTCGTGTTCCTGGCCGCGCTATTAGGGCCTTACGCGCTGCAGGGCAGGGGAACGCGAGGAACGAACGCGATGGCTCCGAGCATCTGGGCCGATGCGATCGGGGTGGTGAGTGTGTTCGCGTTGTTGTACTTCGTCTTCACTGCACCGCATGTGTTGGCTCGCTGGACTGGGGTGGACTATCGATGGATTGTCCTGGGATATGCGGCAGGCTGGATTGGCATGGTCACGTTCCTGGGACGCCGTGGAATGTCCTTCCCCTTTGAAGGAACGTTGTTGTTCCTCTTTGCCCTGGCCTTGGCCTGGACAGCCAAAGTACATCAACCCGTTTTCCCCACTCAACCGGACGCATATCCCCTTGCTGAGCCCATCCCATCCGCGACTCACGCAGTTCCCCTGGCATTGACCTTGCTCCTCTATCCGATACTTTTCTTCAGCGCGAACCACTTCTTCCAACGACTGACCACGTTCCGCCCTTCCCCACGACGGGCAGGGGTGATATTCGGCTTCGCGTTCCTCTACCTTCTTGTCCTCATCTTCGGACATGTGTTTACCACAGTGTACGATTACATTCCCGTGGTAGGACCTTTCTTCCGCAACCGTTTTTGGCAGATTCACCTGGTTGTAGGGGGCGTGCTGTGGGTCGCATTTCTCCTGCAACGGAATTCAGTCCCACAAAGTCGCGTTCCGCGCCTGGTGCTTGTAGGGGGGATAGGGATTCTGGTGTTGACCATTGGGACCGCGTTTTGGTTAACACCCCGCCCCCATCCGCCTGCAGAGGTACCGAATCGGATAACGGTGATGGCGTATAACATTCAGCAAGGGTACAGCAAAGACGGTCAGCGAAATTTCGCGGGGCAATTACGTGTTATTCGTGGAGTTCAACCCGATATTTTAGGCCTGGCCGAGACAGATGACGCCCGCATTGCCAATGGCAACGCAGACGTGGTCCGGTATTTGGCATATCACTTGAACATGTACGCGTATTACGGTCCTAAGACTCCAACGGGGACGTTCGGCATTGCTTTACTCTCCCGGTATCCCATTCGTTCTCCTCGCACATGGTTCCTGTACAGTGAAGGGGAACAGGTTGCGGCCATTGAGGCTGATGTGATCGTGGGGGGCCAGGTGTATCACGTGTTTGTTACACACCTGGGCAACGGAGGGCCTATGATCCAATTGGAGCAACTTCTCTCGTTGGTGGATGCACGGGATCGCACTATTGTCATGGGGGATTTCAATTTCCAGCCAAACACGATTCAGTACAAGCGCGCTCTTGAATTCCTGGTGGACACGTGGACGGCTCGTTGGCCCAACTGGGTCAATGACCGGGGCTGTGGTCCTGTGGACAAAATCGACCACATTTTTGTGTCGCCAGATCTTCAAGTTCTAGACGCGGATTATCTTATTGGCCCTGCTTCCGACCATCCCGCAGTGACCGCAACGCTGAGCAATCATCCATAAAAGAAAGGGGATTCGTGGACGTAGCCATCCCGTAACGCACATCCACGAATCCCCTTTTCCGGTTACACCACACGCTGCTCTGGCGCCCCCGGCAGGATTCGAACCTGCGACACGCGGGTTAGGAACCCGCTGCTCTGTCCTCCTGAGCTACGGGGGCTCACCCCGTACTGTCTCCTGGGAGAAGTATATGTATTTGACGCCAGGAGGCAACTCCCAAGGGATCCTTGCGTATCACGTCGCCGGGAATTCGACGCACAGCAAGATCTATTTCCGAGGCTTCCGTGGTGTTGGGATCTTGGGAAGGGGCACTTGCCGGGCCACGTTTTTGCGCAATTTATGCGTCCACGCGTACAGAGGCAACAGGGCCAGGGTCACTTTCTCAGACACGGCCACTCGCGCGTTCCACGCTTGTGTGCGCACCCGACGCCATCCCGTTTGTAACGCTTGCGGGATAGGCCAATCCTCCACCAGGATTGCTTCATTTTCCGGTGAGACAGGCTGCCAGTGCCACACTGCTGCGCCCCAGGTCAACCCCGCGCCAAATCCTACCATGACGATGGTATCGCCGGGTTTCACCCGGCCCTGCTCCAGTGCCTCCACCAGGGCTAAGGGGATGGACGCGGCCGATGTATTCCCGTACTTGTCGATGTTCACCATCACCTTCTCCATGGGGAACCCTAACTTCTTGGCCGCGTACTCGATAATGCGCAGGTTTGCCTGGTGGGGGATGAGCAATGCTATGTCCTCCGGCGTCAATCCTGCCTCACGGATCACATGTCGCGTGGCTTCGGTCATCACCCGAGTGGCAAAGCGGAACACCGCGCGGCCGTTCATGCGAATCGTGTACAGCTTCTTATCTATCATCTCATGGTCGGGGGGATGGGCAACGCCTCCCGCGGGGATCATCAACGTATCCCACTGATACCCGTCTGCACCCAACTCAAAGGCAAGAAGTCCGCCTGGCGTCTGGGACGCCTCCACAACCACGGCGCCCGCACCGTCCCCGAAAAGCACACACGTGGAGCGATCTTCCCAATTCACGGCCTTAGAAATCGTCTCCGCGCCGATAACCAGCACCCGGTCATACGCGCCCGACGCGATAAACTGATGCGCGTTTACCAGCGCGTACACAAATCCCGTGCAGCCGGCCACCAGAGCGAACGCCGGTACATCATCCGCCCCTAAATCCGCCTGAATTTGGGTCGCCACAGTGGGGAGAAGGTGATCAGGAGATGAGGTGGCCACAATGATGAGGTCCAGATCCTGGGGGGAGATCCTGGCCACGCTTAACGCTCGACGGGCAGCAGCCACTGACATGGTTCGGGTTGTCTCCCCAGGGCCCACGATACGACGTTCCCGAATGCCTGTACG
>Ga0256914_1002806_pt1 | contig 14282 bp, 17 predicted proteins | sample HulkmetaG_FD_191571 | JGI IMG/M metagenome (GOLD analysis project Ga0256914, IMG submission 191571) | Hydrothermal chimney microbial communities from Main Endeavour vent field at the Juan de Fuca Ridge, Pacific Ocean - Hulk | ecosystem: Environmental > Aquatic > Marine > Hydrothermal vents ... | reverse complement strand
AAGATAAGAGCCTATGCGGTATATCAGCTGGTGCTTCTACTCCAGATTGGATAATAGATAATGTGATAAAAAGAGTTAAAGAGGTCTCTAAATAACTCTTTATCACTCAAAATTACTCTTAAATTTTATATTTTCTACTCATTTTAAATAAAAAATAGTATAATATTTGCCATATTTGGTAAAAGGGATAGGTTAATGAAGTTCGAAGATATCGAAATTGAAGATGTAGACTTTGGAGCAATGCTTGAAGAGTCATTTAAAAAAGAAGAGAGCGGAAGCGATTTAGTAGAGGGAACAATTGTTAGAATTAGTGAGGACGATAACCAAGCTATTATTGACATAGGTCGTAAAAACGAGGCAATTATTTCTCTTGATCAACTAAGAGGCGAAGATAACAGTGTAGCATTTAAAGAGGGTGATAAGCTAGAAGTAGTTATTACTGGCTACAAAGGCGAGAGACCAATGGTTTCTTACGATTTAGCTCAAAAAAGAGCTGCAATGAACGAATTTATTGCTGAGTACGACGAAACTCAAGAGTATATAGTAGAAGGTACTATTACTAAGAAAAATAAAGGTGGCTTTATTGTTGATTGTGATGGTTTAGAGTTCTTTATGCCTCGTACACTATCTTACATTAGTAATAAAATAAACCCAATTGGTAAGAAAATTAAAGCTGTTATCGTAAAAGTAGAAAAAGATAACGGCTCTGTTGTAGTTTCTAGAAAAGAGCTAATAGAGAGAGAAAAAGGTAAAGTAGAAGAGATTGTTAAATCTATCTCAGAAGCTACAGAACCTGTAAATGGTGTTGTTAAAAAGATAACTAGCTACGGTATGTTTGTAGATGTTGGTGGAATTGACGGTTTAGTTCACTACTCTGAGATCTCTCATAAAGGGCCAGTTAATCCGGCTAAATACTATAACGAAGGCGACGAAGTTAAAGTTAAAATGATAGATTACGATAAGAAGAAAAGACATCTTTCTTTATCTATTAAAGCAGTAGCTTCTAACCCATGGGATAAAATTGATGACATTATTGAAGTTGGCGATACAATTCAAGTAACAGTTAGCAATATCGAGCCATATGGTGTATTTGTAGATTTAGGCGAAGATTTAGAGGCATTCTTACATGTTTCAGAGATCTCTTGGGACAAAAATGTAAAACACCCTAAAGATTACTTAACAGTTGACGAAGATATTAATGTAGAGATTATAGAGATTGATAAAGAGAACCAAAGATTAAGAGTAAGTCTTAAGAAGCTTCTTCCAAAACCAATCGATGCATTTAGAGCAGAAAATAGCGTTGGTAACAGCGTTAAAGGTAGCGTAACATCTATTACTGACTTTGGTGCGTTTGTAAAGGTAGGCGAAATAGAGGGTCTACTACACAACCAAGAGTGCTCATGGGACAAAGGTGTTAAGTGTAAAGATATCTTAAAAGTTGGCGACGAAGTAGAAGTTAAAATTATTAATATAGATTCAGAAAACTCTAAAGTATCTCTTAGTAAAAAAGCTCTAGAAGAGTCTCCTGCACAAAAGTTTGCAACTACTCATAAAGTTGGAGACATTATAGAAGGAACAGTAAAAGATAAAAAAGAGTTTGGTGTATTTATTACTCTAGAAGATGGTGTAGATGCACTTATTAGAAGCGAAGATCTTTATCCATTAAAAGAAGAAGAGATAGAGAAGGGTCAAAATATTCAAGCAGTATTAGTATTTATCGACTCTAAAAAAGATAGAATTAGAGCTTCTGTTAAAAGATTAGAGAAGCAAAGAGAGAGAGATGCTCTTAAAGAGTATAGCGATGATAGTTCAATTAACTCTCTTGGTGAATTAATTAAAAAATAACTTTAAGTTTGGGAAAATAGATGAGCAAATATAAAATAGTAGTGTGTGACCATATTCATCAAGATGGATTAAGCATACTCGAGAACTCTAACGATATCGAGTATATTAATGCAGCAGATGAACCAAAAGATAAATTAGTAAAAGAGATTATAGTAGATGCCGATGTAATTATTACAAGAAGCTCTACTGATGTAGATGAGTTTCTTTTAACACATGCTAAAGAGTTAAAAGCAATTGTTAGAGCAGGCGTTGGTGTTGACAATGTAGATATTGATGGTTGTTCTAAAAAAGGTATAGTTGTAATGAATGTTCCAACTGCTAACACAATAGCAGCAGTAGAGCTTACTATGACTCATATGCTCTCTTGCGTTCGTCAATTTCCGTATGCACACAACAACTTAAAACTAGACAGAGTTTGGAGACGCCAAGACTGGTATGGAACTGAATTAAAAGATAAAAAATTAGGTATTATAGGTTTTGGTAATATTGGTTCTCGTGTAGGTATTCGCGCAAAAGCATTCGAGATGGATGTAGTTACATACGACCCATACATAGACCCAACAAAAGCTACAAATCTAGATATTAAATATACAACAAATTTTAGTGATATTTTAGATTGCGATATTATAACTATTCATACACCAAAAACTGAAGAGACAATAGATATGATTGGCAAAGAAGAGATTGCCAAAATGAAAGATGGTGTTGTACTTATTAACTGTGCTAGAGGTGGTTTATATAACGAAGAGGCTCTAGTAGATGGGCTAAAAAGTGGTAAGATTCATATGGCTGGAATTGATGTATTTAACAAAGAGCCAGCAACAGACCACCCTCTACTAGATTTAAACAATGTTACTGTTACACCACATCTTGGTGCAAACACTAAAGAGTCTCAAAGAAATATTGCCATTCAAGCAGCAGAAAATGCAATAGCATCTGCAAGAAATATATCTTATCCAAATGCTCTTAACCTACCTATTAAAGAGTCTGAGCTTCCTAGCTGTGTTAAACCATATCTAGAGCTTATTCAAAAATTAGGAAACATGAGTGCACAAATTACTAAAAGTGGTGTAAAATCTATTAAAGTAATTAGCGAAGGCGACATTGGAGAGTACTTAGACTCATTTGCAACTTTTGCAACTGTTGGAGTACTTAGTGAATCTTTAGCAGACCAAATTAACTATGTTAATGCCGAGTATGTAGCTAAAGATAGAGGTATAGAGATAGAAAAAGAGTCTATTAACAACACAAGTGGTTTTAAAAACTTACTTACACTAAAACTTACTACACAAAGTGGAAATGTAGTTAAAATTAGCGGTACTGTATTAGAAGAGTCACTACAAAGAGTTGTAGAGATAGACGACTACGCACTAGACCTTGAGCCAAAAGGTAAGCTAATTCTATTTAAAAATAGCGACGAGCCAGGCGTTATAGGAAATGTAGGCTCTATTATTGCAAAACACAATATAAATATATCTGACTTTAGACTTGGAAGAAACAAAAACTCTCAAGCACTAGCAGTTATAAAAGTTGACGAAGATATAACAAAAGAGCTAATAGAAGAACTTTCTAAACTACCAGCTTGCATAAGCGTTAAGCCAGTAATTTTATAATTGCAAGATAGAGAGTTTATCTCTCTATCTAAATTCCATAATCTTTTCCATAGTTTTCTACTACAAAATCTATATCTTTATCACCTCTACCGGATAAATTTATTAATATATCACCAGAACCCTCTTTTGCTAATTTAAATGCATATGCTAATGCATGAGAACTCTCTATAGCTGGTATAATACCTTCTAGTCTAGACAACTCAAAGAATGCATCTATTGCATCTTTATCATTAATATATCCATAATTTACTCTACCTAAATCTTTTAAATAACTATGTTGCGGACCTACCGATGGATAATCTAATCCACTAGCAACCGAATATACCTCTGCTGGCTCGCCATTTTCATCTTGAAGCATATACGACTTAAAACCATGCATTACACCAGGTTTACCATGTGTTATTGTAGCTGCATGCTCTCCTAATGTATTTATATCTCTACCTGCTGGCTCAACACCATGCATTGTCACATCTTTATCATTTAAAAATGCTGTAAATAGACCCATTGCATTAGAACCACCACCTACACAAGCAACTAAATTATCTGGCAATTTACCTCTCATCTGTAAAAATTGTTCTCTTGCTTCTACTCCAACTATAGACTGAAAATCTCTTACCATTCTAGGGTATGGGTGTGGACCAACAACAGAACCAATACCAAATAGTTGTGTCTGTGGGTCTTGTAAATACGCTCCAAATGCCGAATCTACAGCTTCTTTTAATGTCTTTCTACCATGTGTAACAGGAACAACATTTGCACCTAATATTTTCATTCTTACAACATTAGGATACTCTTTAGCAATATCTACCTCTCCCATATGTATGTCGCACTCTAAACCAACTAATGCAGCTGCAGTTGCAAGAGCCACACCATGTTGTCCTGCACCTGTTTCTGCAATTAACTTCTTTTTACCCATCTTTTTAGCAAGTAGTGCTTCGCCTAAACAATGATTTATCTTATGTGCACCCGTATGATTTAAATCTTCTCTTTTTAAATATATATCTGCACCATACTTTTTAGATAAACTCTTTGCATAAAAAATAGGGCTAGGTCGCCCAACATAGTGCTTATAAAGCTCTGCTAACTCATTTAAAAAACTTTCATCTTCTCTTATCTCTTCGTAAGCCTCTGTAACTTGATCCATAATAACTTGAAGCTCAGGCGGTATAAAACTACCTCCATACTCTCCAAAATAGCCCTCATCATTTGGTAATTTACAATTAAAAATATTTCTAGCCATAATATCTCCTCCTTAAATAGATATTACTATTTTACAATAATTTAAAATCAAATCATAAATATTGCTGATATAAACATCAATTATAATTATATATATTACTAAAAGTGTAGTTATTTAAGTAGTTAAGTAAAAAAAGCTAAAATTAAAATAAAGATGACTCATCTTGGCAATCTAGCATACACTCTTGATTTGTTTGTAGCTCTTCGCTAAGGCAGCATGTGCAAGAGCTACATAGGTATTCGTAGTTATTACTATTTAGATATATCTCTTCATCAGGACTAAACTCTTTATAGCATTTAGAGCAGTATTTTGTAACACCATTTATTACTCTGTCTCTATTGCTCTCTGGAATAAAAATATCAAGATTAATTTGTACCATTTTCTATCTCGCTTATCATCTTTTTAGCATCTTCTAAAGTTGGCTCTAACTCTAGTGCTTTTTTATAAAGCTCTAGTGCCTCTTTGTACTCTTTTAAATCGTAAAGTGTATTAGCATAATTAAAGTAGTATGGCGCGTATGTACTATCTAGCTCTAAAGCCTTTTTGTGGTGTTTTATTGCCTCTTCGTTTAGCTCTAGCTTATGTAGAGTATTTGCTAATAAATTATGCGTTAAGTCGTCTTGATTATCTTGATTAAGTACCTTTGTAAAATTCTCTTTTGCTTGGTTATAGTTTTGCTCTTGCAAACTTAGAGTACCTAAAATTCTTAGTGCTTCTAAATTGTTTGGCTCTCTAATAAGAAGAGCTTGCAAAGCCTTATTTGCTTCTGTAATATCATCTTTTTCTAAAGACTCTTTTGCCATATTTAGCAGCTCTTGCTCTCTGGTTATTTTTTGCTCAATATTAGGCTCTACTTTTTTAAATATCTTATCTGGTCTGCTAACTCCACCAACTTGCTCATTTGGCACTTTTGGCTCAAAATCTACACCTCTTTTTGGGTGATTACCACTAAATAGTTGTTTAAAAAATAGTGCAAATATTGTAACTGCTAACGCTAATAGTATTAATTGAAATTCACTCATATTACTCCAAAATATTTTGCTTAATAACTTAGTATAAACAATTTGTTATAAAGAAGAGCTAAATTTTTATGCTATAATTCTATAAAAATTTTAAAGGAAACTACAATGAGTTTAAAAGAGCAAATCAAATCAGATATTAAAGATGCTATGAGAGCTAAAGATGTTACAAAAAGAGACACACTAAGAAATTTAAATGCAGCTATAAAGCAGATTGAGGTAGATGAACGCAAAGAGCTAAACGATACAGATGTAGAGGCAATACTTACAAAGTACCTTAAACAAAGAGAAGACGCACTAACACAATTTAAAGAGGCAAATAGAGACGACTTAGTTGCAAAAGAAGAGGCTGAAATAGCGATAGTAAAGGCGTATCTGCCAGAACCACTAAGTGACGAAGAACTTAAAGCGATGCTTCAAGATATAGTAACAGAGCTTAATGCAACAGCTATGAAAGATATGGGTAAAGTTATGGGTGCAATAAAACAGAAGGCTGGTTCTAAAGCTGATGGTGGAAAAGTAAATAAATTTTTTAAAGAAATTATAAGCTAACTTAACTATTATTGAAGAACAATAATATCAAAAGGAGATTAGATGAGAAAGTTTACAAGCTTTGTAGCAGCAGCTGCATTAATGAGTGGTTTTGCATATGCAAAAGAGATTAAAGTAGGTGTTGTACTACCACTAACAGGTGGAATCGCGGCATTTGGCGAAACTAGTAAAAGAGGTTTAGATATTGCTAATGAGCAAAATAACAAACTTAGCAATGGCGACACTGTAAAATTAGTATATGTTGATGACAGAAGCGATAAAGTAGAAGCTGCAACTGCAGTAAAAAGACTTCTTGATAAAGATAAAGTAACAGTAATTTTAGGTGAGGTTGCATCTTCTAACTCTATGGCTATGGCACCAGTTGCAGAGAAAGCTAAAACTCCTATGATTACTCATGCATCAACAAACCCAAGAGTTACAAAGGGCAAAAAATATGTAACTAGAGCTTGCTTTATCGACCCATTCCAAGGTGCAGTTATGGCTAAATATGCACTAGATGCTAATTTAAAAAATGCTGTTGTTATAACAGATGCTAAACAAGACTACTCTGTAGGTCTATCTAAGGCTTTCAAAAAAGCTTACGAAGCTGCAGGTGGTAAGATTGTAAAGACAATTTTAATTAACTCTGGAGATAAAGACTTTAATGCACAAGTTGCTGCAATTAAAGCTGCTAACCCAGATATTATTGCATTTACTGGCTACTATAACGAAGCAGCTCTTTTAGCTAAACAATCTAGAGACATGGGTGTTAAAACGCCATTTATTGGCGCAGATGGCGTTGGTTTTCCAGAGTTAGTTAAAATTGGTGGTAAAGCTAGCGAAGGTTTTATGTACACAGACCACTTTAACGAAGCAGCTGCTAGCTCACAAGAAGCAAAAGCATATGTAGAGAGTTACCACAAAAAATACAATAAAACTGCAGACTCTATGGGTGCACTTGCAGCAGACGCGTATGGTATGATTTTACAAGCTATGAACAACTGTATTGCAAGCAAGAAAGCTAGTGACGATAAAGAGTGTATTAACTCTAACCTAAGAGGAACTAAAGATTATAAAGGTATTACTGGTGTAATTACTATTAACGAAAATGGTGATGCTGTAAAATCTGCAGTTGTTAACCAAGTTAAAGATGGCAAGTTTGCATATAAAACAACTGTAAATCCATAAGCGTATATCTTCCCACTTTGGGGAGATACAATTAGTATTCTAATTCTTTCTTTTATTTATAGAGATAATTACAATCCAAATTTATAAAGGGTATATATGGATTTTCAAACCTTTTTACAACAACTTGTAAATGGTGCAAGCTTAGGTAGTATGTATGCGTTAATAGCTATTGGATACACAATGGTTTATGGCGTATTAAGGCTAATTAATTTTGCACATGGCGATATTATGATGGTTGGCGCTTTTATGGCGCTTGTTTTAAATCAGGCTGGGTTACCATTTGAACTTGCAGTCTTAGGTTCTATTATAATTTCTGCACTTATTGGTATTTTAACCGATAAAATTGCCTACAAACCACTAAGAGATGCTCCTAAAATTTCACTTTTAATTACTGCAATTGGTATTAGCTTTTTTTTAGAAAATCTATTTAATGTAATTTTTGGTGGCATTCCAAAAGCTTTTAAAGCACCAGAGTATTTAACTAAAATTTTTCATGTAGGCGAGATTTATCTGCCAATTTCTGTAATAATTATACCAACTGTAACACTTATAATTTTAGCAGTTGTACTTTGGATACTTTATAAAACAAAATATGGTATGGCAATTAGAGCCCTAGCTTTCGATATATCTACAGTTAGATTAATGGGTATAAATGCAGATAGAATTATTATGATTGTATTTATAATAGGCTCATCTCTTGCAGCAATTGGTGGTATATTTTACGCTGTAAGCTACCCATCTATAGACCCACTTATGGGAATTATAGTCGGATTAAAAGCCTTTGCTGCTGCTGTACTTGGCGGTATTGGTAGCGTAGGAGGGGCAGTTATTGGGGGCTTTATACTTGGCTTTACCGAAATTTTTGTAGTAGCTACTTTTCCTGAACTTGGCGGATACAAAGATGCATTTGCATTTTTCTTCTTAATTTTGGTTCTACTATTTAGACCTACTGGTATTATGGGTCAAGATTTAGAACGCGGAAGATTTTAGGAGATTGCCATGAATAAACTTATAAGAAATCTAATATTAATTGCTGCTACTTTAGCATTTATATTCTACGCACAATATACTTTCGACTCATACACACTTAGTATCTTAAAAAATATTGGAATATTTGCTATACTTGCACTAAGTTATAACTTAATTAATGGAGTTGCTGGGCAATTCTCTTTAGAGCCAAATGGATTTGTTGCAATTGGTGCTTACTTTACAGCAATACTACTAATTCCATCGGAGACAAAGCTAGATATGTTTGCTCTTGTAGATCCAGCACCAATAGTGCTACAATCTAATATGCCTTTTTTACCTGCTGTATTAATTGGCGGTGTTGCGGCAACTCTTGTAGCGATGCTATTATCTTTTCCAGTATTTAGAGTTAGAGGCGACTACTTAGCTATTGTAACACTAGGATTTGGTTTTATTATTAGAATTTTTGCTATAAATAACCCAGCATACACAAATGGTGCAATGGGCCTTAACGATATTCCAGAGATTGCAAACTTTGTATGGATTGGAGTAATTGCAATTGTTACTTTTATAGTTATGATTCATATTATATACTCTAAGTATGGACGCGCCATGAAATCAGTAAGAGACGACGAAGATGCGGCAACTGCAATGGGTATAAACACATTTAAAATCAAAACCTTAGCATTTATGACAAGTGCTTTTTTCGAAGGTATAGGCGGTGGATTGCTAGCATCTATGCTTACAACTATTACACCAGATCAGTTCTCGTTTTTACTTACATTCCAACTACTAATTATTATAGTTTTAGGTGGATTAGGTAGTATGAGTGGCGCAATATTTGCAACAATTTTAGTAATGGGTGGTATGGAGATGCTAAGATTCTTAGACGAAGAGATAACACTATTTGGAGTAGAATTTGGCGCACACCCAGGCCTTAGAATGGTAGCATTTTCTATTGTGTTGCTACTAATGATGCTATATGCAAGAAAAGGTATTTTTGGAGACAAAGAACTTACAGAAATTATTAAAAGTAAAAAGAGTAACAAATGAGTAATACTATTTTAAATATACAAAATGTTACAATGAAATTTGGTGGAGTAACAGCTATAGATAACCTTAGTTTTTCTCTTAAGCAGGGGCAAATTTATGGTTTAATAGGTCCAAATGGTGCTGGTAAAACAACAATTTTTAACATAATTACTGGTGCTCTGTATCCAACAGAGGGTAAAGTAATTTTTGAAAACAACGACATTACAGGTACAAAGCCAAACAAAGTTGTCTACAAAGGCATAGCAAGAACATTTCAGAATATTAGACTATTTAAGAGTATGAGTGTATTAGATAACATCTTAATAGGCTTTGATGCCCAAGCTAACTATAGCTATTTAGAGGCTATACTTAGATTACCTCGCTACTTTAAAAGAGAAAAAGAGATAAACGAAAAAGCCCATAAACTACTAAAAGTTTTTGAAATAGAAGAGTTTGCTAACTCTAACGCTACAGCACTAAGTTATGGTAACCAAAGAAAAGTAGAGATTGCAAGAGCAGTTGCTACCAACCCTAAACTACTGCTACTAGACGAGCCTGTAGCAGGTATGAACCCAAACGAAACTGCAGAGTTATCAGAGATTGTACATAAATTAAAAGAAGAATTTAATCTATCTATTCTTTTAATTGAGCACGATATGAAGTTTGTTAATGCAATGTGCGAAGAGCTTACAGTGCTAGATTACGGAGAGAAAATATTCGAAGGCAAACCAGCCGATGCCATAGTAGATAAAAAAGTAATATCTGCATACTTAGGAGATTTTAAACATGCTTAAGATAAAAAACTTAGAGGTTAAATATGGAGTTATAGCTGCTCTAAGAGGTATTAATTTAAATGTAAAAGCTGGTAATATTGTTACACTAATTGGTGCTAACGGAGCTGGTAAGACATCTACACTAAATGCTATAGTAAATAGTGTTAAAAAGAGTGGAGAGGTTATATTTAATACTACAAATATAAGCAAATTAACTACTGATAAAATTGTAAAAGAGGGGCTTGCACTAGTGCCAGAGGGGCGTAAAATATTTATTAACCTCACTGTAGATGAAAACCTAAGAATGGGCGCTTTTAATAACAGCAGCAACAATATAGATGAACTAAAAGAGAGTGTTTATAAGCGCTTTCCAAGACTTAAGCAAAAAATTAATCAAATGGGTGGAACACTAAGTGGAGGAGAGCAACAGATGCTCGCTATTGGTAGAGCCTTAATGAGCCAACCTAAAATGCTAATGCTAGATGAACCTAGCTTAGGTTTAGCACCCAAAATAATTGGAGAAGTTTTCGAAATTATTACAGAGTTAAAACAAGATATTCCAATTTTACTTGTAGAGCAAAATGCTTTTGCCGCTCTACAAATTGCAGACTATGGCTATGTATTAGAAAATGGTTCAATTACTTTAGAAGATGATGCAAAAAATCTTTTAGGCAACGATGCCGTTAGAACTAAATATCTTGGTGGCTAAATAGACCTTCTATTTAGCTATCGTCTCAAACTTGCAACTTAAAATCTCTTTTTCATTACTATAAATATAGGCTTCAAATATATCACCTATATTGTACGAGCCTACACCTTTTGGAGTACCACTCATTATAATATCGTTATCTTCTAGGCTCATAAAAGTATTAACCTCTTTAATGATTGTATCTATTTTATATATCATTAAATCGTAATTAGCCTCTTGAGTTAGCTTTCCATTTATAAACAGTTTAAAACTTAAACTCTTAATATCACCGCTAAAGTCTATAAACTCGCTAAAAACTGCAGAGTTATCAAACGCTTTTGCTCTCTCCCAAGGTAGCCCTTTGCTCTTTGCATACTCTTGTGCATCTTTATTTGTTAAATCCAAACCAAAGCCTACACCTGCTATTTTGCCACTCTTTATTAAAAAACATAACTCACCTTCGAACCTATGTGTAGTGCTAAAGTAATAAAGTGTATTAGTAATTGCAGAGTTTGGCTTATTAAAAAGTACCATAAACTCTGGCATATCGTTATTTAACTCTTTTATATGCTCTACATAGTTTCTACCAACACACACTACCTTACTTGGCTCTACAAATATTTTATTCAATTTTATACTATTCATAATTTAACCTTTATCTTTTTGTAGATATTATACCCTAACACAAATTATTAGAAGGAAACATATGTACATAGCAATACCAGTAGATAAAAATAAAAATATAGCTAAAATGTTCGATGCAAAAGAGTGGGCTATAATAGAGTTCGACGAAGGTGTAGTAAAAAGCACCAAATATGTACCAACTTGGAGCGAGCACGGTGTTGATTGGCTAGACTTTGTTGTGCTAGATAACAAATTCGAAAACAGCATAGACTTTCTTAACGAAGGCATTATGGTGCTAAACAGACGCCAAGAGCAAAACAGCATAGAAGAGATTATGGAAGCATTTAAATTTAAAGAGCTAGACGAAGCAGGTTTTTAATGCAAAATAAGCTATACAACCTACAAGAGCGCCCCAATAAAGAGTTAATTACAACACAAGATGGCACACAAACTCTATACTCTAAAGAGTTCGACGAGTGCTACCATTCTACAAAAGATGGCGCACTAAAAGAGAGTCTAAATAAACATATAATACCAGCATTTAAGCTACAAAATAAAGGCTCTTTAGTAGTGCTAGATATCTGCTACGGCTTAGGCTACAACACTCTAACAACTATATACTACTATCAAAAACATAGACCTAATACAAAGCTACATATAATCGCACCAGAATTCGACAAAGAGCTTGTAGAGTCGCTAAAAGATTTTAACTACCCAAAAGAGTTTAATAACCTAAAAGATATAATAAACGCAATTAGCAAAACAGGCAGCTACACTAGCAATAACCTAAAAGTAACCATACTATTTGGCGACGCAAGAGAGCAAATTAAAAATATAGATACAAAAGTAGATATAATCTACCAAGATGCATTTAGCCCCAAAAAAAACCCTGCCCTCTGGACAAAAGAGTGGTTTGCAGATATTAAAAAAATATCTAAAGCAGATGCAATAATAACAACATACTCTGTTGCTACACCTATAAGATTATCTATGTACGAGAATGGATTTAAAATATATACTCAGCCAAAAACCGAGGTAAGAAGTGGCACAATAGCCTCTTTAAAAGATCTAAATTTAGAACAAGTAGATATGAAGCTTAAGAAAATAAGAAATAAAAGTGCTAAACCCCTAAGCGATAAGGATTTAGCAAGTTAATAATAGGCTTATTTAGCCTTAATTTCAGCTACTGCCGCACCTCTAAAGTCACCCTCTTTAAAGTCTATAGCTTTATCTTCTGGGTATTTATCTTTAATAATTTTTGCAACATCTGCATTCATACTTTTAACATCACCATGACACTTAAGACAAGCTTTTTCTACCTTTAATGGAGCATAAACTCTAGTAGTGTTATCATAAGCTTTTATTACAACTGGCATAACTTTACTACTATTAGACTCTACTGCCTCTTTAAGTTGATTTAAAACTTTTAAGTCTAACTCATCTGGTTTATTGTTTGGATTTCTGTATTTAATTGCAACTCTTCTAACTTTAATATTCTCAGGGAAGTCAGCCATAGCTTTTTTAGCTACATCTTTTGCATTCTTTGTACAAAACTCAGCCGCTTTAACACCAGTTTTGTCAGCCTTTAAATTTTTACCAACTTCTGTTTTAAGTGCTTTACCTAAAATTTTAATATGCTTAATACCCTGCATCATTACTGCTTTATTTGGGTTTTGCTCTTTAATCTCTTTTGTTACATTACCCTCTGCAAAAAGTGCTACAGAAGCTAAAACTACAGATAATATTACTCTTTTTTTCATTATGTATTCTCCTTATTATTGCTATTAATTAGCAATGCGAATTATACATAAAATTACTTACATCTGTAGCAAAATTAGACTAATTTTTCTCTATCTCCTCAGTAGCTATTTTATCTGCCATCTTTATGCTATCTAGCGCATTAAGTAGTATCTTTTTAGTAGAAGTTAGCGGTTTTACTCTTAAATTTGTCTGCTTTTTATCTAGGCTTTGGTTGTGTAAAATCTCTAATACTTCACCCTCTAGCTCTTTAAAGATCTCATTAAACTTATCTTCTATAAATTTAATATTCATTATTTGCCTTTTGGTCTAAAAATCTTTATAACATCGTCATTTGCAACCATGTATGAGCCACCAATTAAATCTATACAGTATGGAACTGCTGGAAATACTGCATCTAAACACTCTCTTATAGATTTTGGCTTGCCAGGTAGATTAACAATTAAACTCTCTTGGCATATACCAGCACTCTGTCTAGAGAGAATAGCAGTTGGAACATACTGCAAGCTTACAGCTCTCATCTGCTCGCCAAAACCAGGAAGCATCTTAGAGCATACTGCCTCTGTAGCCTCTGTAGTTACATCTCTTGGCGCTGGCCCAGTACCGCCTGTTGTTACAATAATATCACATTTAGTTGTAGCTAGCTCTTTTAGAGTATCTTCAATAATCTCTTGCTCATCTGGAATACATCTGTAAATATACTCTACCTCGTTTTGCAAATAGTCGTTAAAAGTCTCCATAATTGCCTTGCCAGAAATATCTTCGTAAATTCCAGCACTTGCTCTATCGCTTGTAGTTACAACACCTACCTTTATCTTATCCATAGCCTACCTTTTTTAGTAAAACTATATCAAAAATATATAAGAGTTATCTAAATATCTTCCACTTAAGTTTTATACATCTTTTATTATCGCTAAAGCCGATTATTTTAAATTTTCCTCTTCTAAATCTATTGGTTTTAAAAACAAATGTATCTCTTAGATGCAATTCATCATCAATAATTGG
>Ga0256914_1002805_pt1 | contig 14286 bp, 12 predicted proteins | sample HulkmetaG_FD_191571 | JGI IMG/M metagenome (GOLD analysis project Ga0256914, IMG submission 191571) | Hydrothermal chimney microbial communities from Main Endeavour vent field at the Juan de Fuca Ridge, Pacific Ocean - Hulk | ecosystem: Environmental > Aquatic > Marine > Hydrothermal vents ... | reverse complement strand
GTCCGGCCAGCAGGGACCGGGTTTTCTCCAGGTTGGCCAGGTAGTCGTCCCGGTGGGCCGGATCGGTTTCGGCAAGAGCCGAGGCCATGACTTCGGCCATGCCGGCCAGGTTGGGCGGCGACAGCCAGACGTGCGGATCCACTCCGGTTTCCTGATTCCCGTCCAGGGACAGTTTTTTGAGCCCGGCTGTCAGATCGATCACCCGGATAGCGGGAGCAGCCTGCCGTATCCTGGCCGCAAGCTGGCGATCAAAAGGCATACCAAGGGAGAAGTAGAGCCTGGAACGGAACAGGACGGCCATCTGTTTCGGAGTGGGCGCAAAGGTATGTGGTTCCTGTCCGCCCCTGACCAGAACCTGGCAGGAGACCAGCCCTTCACCCACCTGTTCGGCCAGCCACTTCAGGGGTGGAATGGGTACCGAAACCGCCACTGTCCCTGCCTGGCAGGAAAGGTGGCAGAGGATGAACAGGATCATCCAGAAACCGGTCCTGAGCCAGGAGCGGAGTGCGGAGAGCGGATTCATCGGTAATGTTCCTCCAGAGTGCGGATCAGTGCGGTGAGGGTCGTGTTCACCGGTACCTCCATGCCCAGCTGTTTCGCCATGGCGACCACATAACCGTTGATGGCCATGATTTCGGTCTTCCGGCGATGGTCCACGTCCTGGCCCATGGAGGAACGGTTTGCAGCAGTGGCCCGGGCTACCTCCAGGACATGGTTCACAGGATCGGCCACGGTCTTGATGCCCAGCCTCCCGGCCACTGCCCTGGCCTCCAGAACTGCGGCACCAGCCAGTTTTCTGGTGAGCTCCAGATCGGTCAACTGGCCGTTGCGGATGCCGGTCAGGGCGGTGATGGCATTGATCCCCACGTTGACGAGCAGCTTGTTCCAGAGAACCGGCAGGATGTTGTCGCTCGTTCCAGTGTCGATGGATGCCGAGCCGAACAGTTCCGCCACCCTGGGGAGGGTGCCTGTACTGTCGCGTTGTTCCAGGTAGCCGATGATGGTCTGACCGGTGCCGGAATGCTGAATCCTGCCGGGACCGAGCCGCATGGCGCCCTGGGCCGTGGTACCGCAGATGACCCGCTCCCTGCCCACGATGTCACCGATCAGCTCGCCGTTGCCCATGCCGTTCTGCAGGGTCAGGACAACCGTGTCTTCCTGCAGCAGGGTCGCCGCGATACGGGCAGCCGCCCCGGTCTGGCCATGTTTGACAAAGATGATGATCAGCTCCGGCCGGGCGAGCTGATCCGGATCGGTAAAGGCCTGCACGGCAACCGTTCGCTCTTTCTCCCCGGTGACAATGGTCAGGCCCCTGCGGTTCAGGACGTCCACGTGTTCCTGCCAGCGGTCGAGAAGCTGCACCTTCTTCCCTGCCTCGGCCAGCAGACCGCCGAACAGGCAACCCATGGCGCCGGCCCCGATGATGAGTGTCTGCATCCTGTGTTCCTCAGCGGCGGCTTGTTTCCCGCAAATAGAGCGGCTATTTCCAGCTCTCTATCCTAGTTGGTGGAAACCTGTCCGTTCACAGCGCCTTCAGCATACTGATACTCCGATGAAAAGCAAGAGGAAAATAGAACCAGGTTCCAGTGGCAAGAAAGAGCGGCACATCTTCCTGACAGGACGAAGGTGGCCTTTATCGCTGCTCCCTTTCCAGTGTTTCTTTAACAGCAGTTCCCAGCTCGTTGATTGTGTATGGTTTTTTGATAAATATTCCGCCGCCCAGTTCCTGGATCCTGCTGACCTCGGTGCTGTGGGTGAAGCCGCTGACGATGACCACTTTCTGGCCGGGATGGATCTTCAGCACCTCCTCGTAGGTCTTGCTGCCGTCCATACCCGGTTCCATGAGCATGTCCAGGAGAAGCAGGTCTGCCCGGTGTTTCTGCAGATAGGCAAGCGCTTCTTCTCCAGAAGCAACGGTTTCCACCCGGTAGTTGAGGGAGCTGAGGATGGATGCGGCGATGCGGCGCTGCTCCACCTCATCGTCGATGACCAGGATCTTTTCGCCCTTGCCGTACAGGCCTTCCAGTGATGGCGGACCGGTTCTCGCCGTGACTTCCTCCCTGTCAGTCACGGGAAAATAGAGAGTAAAGCAGGTGCCCCGGCTGTTGCTCTCCACGGTGATGTAGCCGCCGTGATCCTTGATGGTGTTCCAGACCACGGAGAGTCCCAGGCCGGTGCCGCTGCGGCCCATGTACTTCCTGGTATAGAAGGGCTCGAAGATATGCTTGATGTCCTTGGCGGAGATCCCGGAGCCTGTATCGGCGACGGTGACTACGGCATAGTCGCCCTCTTCAACGTAGTCGAACCCGGCCACCGGCCCGTCCACCCGTCGGTTGCCGGTGGAGATCGTAATGGAGCCGGCTCCCTCGATGGCTTCTGCCCCGTTGAGGACGATGTTCATGAGGCATTTTTTGATGTGCACGGGCGAGCAGAGAATATTACGCAGGTCTTCGCCCGGCTGAAACCGGATCTCCACTTCCGGGTAGAGCTGGACTATTTTTTCGTGTTCCGGAGACTGCAGGTACTCGCTGATCATTCTGTTCAGGTTGGCCGGAACCCTGGACGAGGCCACGCCCCGGACAATGGTCAGCAGATCGGCGACAATGGCCGAGGCCCGCCGGCCCGATTCCCGGATGGATTCCAGGGGAGCACGCATGGGACTGTTTTCCGGGAGTTGCATGAGCAGGAGCTCGGGATAACCGACGATCCCGGATAGGATATTGTTGAGATCATGGGCCACCCCGCCGGCCGTGATGCCGATGGCCTCCATCTTTTCCGCCTTGCGCAGTCTCTCCTGGAGGACCTTCTGTTCCGTGATGTCCCGGCCGAAGACGATAAGGCTCTTGCGGCGGCCATTGGCATGAAAGGTCGGGATCTTGATGATATCGAATACCTTTACCTGTTCTTCCGGGGTGGCGATAACCTCTTCGGTACGGGACAGGGTGCGCTGTGTCCAGGCCCGTTCGTCGCTCTCCTCGCAGCAGTTGAAGGCATCGATGAAGACCGGATGGGTATGCATGGCCAGTTCGGAATCCTTTTTTCCGAAATAGTCCACGTCCTGCAGATGGAAAAGTTCCAGGTCCGCCTTGTTGGCCAGGAGCCAGCGGCCTTCTCCGTCCTTGAGACAGATGATATCCGGAGTGGCGTTGATGAGGGTACGCAGCCGTTCCTCGCTCTCCCTGAGTTCCCGGGTCCGTTCGTCCACCAGTCTGGAGATCTCTTCCTGCCGTTTCCGGCTTTCCGCCCGGAAGAGGACCACCCAGACCACCACGAAGACACAGACGATGGTGAAGGCCAGGAAAATGGCCAGAGAGGTCAGCCGGGCGGTTTTCTTGCCCCTGAGCATGATCTCGCGGGGCAGGGAGGCCGAGACCAGCAGGGCCGGCCTGTTGCCGATATCGTTGATCAGGCTGTAGCCGGTCAAGGTGGTGTCGTCGACCTCCCGGCTGATGAAATTGGCACGGATGACCTGCTGGATGATTGCCCTGTCTTCTGCGGACAGGGCCGGCGAGTTGAGGGGCATGACCGAGAACGGGATCCGGGTCTGCCGGATCAGTTCGCGGACCGTCCTTTCCTGGAGAAAGCGTCCCATGAGCAGCGTACCCCGTTTGGGTCCCCTTCGCTCGCTGGTAAGGATAGGGAGCGAGCTAAGCAATAATGGATCGTGTTCCGTGAGCATGATGCCGTAATTGTGCTCGCTGTCCTCGGAGAGAAGGAGCAGGGGATGGGTTTTCGGAAATCCTTGTTCGGGAAAGTCCTGGAGGCGCACCGGCATCCCGGTTACCGGGTCCTGGGCACCGCCCCAGACGATCCGCCCTTCCAGATCACAGACAAAGATCAGGTCGATGCCGCTGGCCCGGAGGCTCTCCCACTGGAAGTTGGACCGAATAAAGTCTTCGTTGCCATCCTGGGCAAAGCGGTACATGTCGTCCCAGGCTGCCCAATCACTGGCGATCTGTTTGATATGATAGGCTTCCCTCCGGATGGTATCCACGATGGCAGACAGATCTTTTCTCGCCTCCTGCTGTTCCAGGGTAGAAAAACCGGGCAGGATGAGCCGGAAACGGACCAGGTAATCCCCCCCGAGATAGCAGGCCGCCAGGAGAAGAAGGCCCAGCAAGGTGTAGGTCTTTCGTTTGAGTGCCATGGTAAACCTCTCTTCAGGTACGGGCGGGCACACAGATACGGAAATCCGATACTGAATGTTGCGTTGTTGGGCCAACAGACAGCCGGACGACCGACCGGGGTACGGAGCAGACCGGCTGCAGAACGTGACACTAAAAAGGATACACTCTGCGGAAAAATAACAAAACAGTTTTTGTGTGATCCTGGGAAAGAAATCAAATGGATGCATAGGCAGTGAAACACCGGCCAGTAATCAACATGCCGCAAGTGCGTTTTTCTCCCATCCTGAGAGCGGTCACGGCCGGGGAGGTAATTTTTCCGTTGCGGTTTCCGGCAGGAACGCTCACACAGCGTGGGAGGCCGGGGAGAGGTGTCCCGATTCGGGGCGACCGCGAAAAAAGAGGGGTTCAGGGCAATGTATCTTGACAACAGGAACTATTTTGGCTATACGACATTCTTCACATCGAAATTTATCTATCGACGTTGTATATAAGGAGTATTTTTCATGGCAAACCACAGCTCAGCAATGAAACGGGACCGGCAGTCCAAGGTCCGGCGGCTTCGCAACCGGATGAATAAATCCAGGATGAAGACCGCGATCAGAAAGGTGGAGGAGGCCCTGGCCGCTGGCTCGGAAGAGCAGGCCCGACAGGCTCTGGCTGCGGCGGTACCGATCATCTACAAGACCGCCAGCAAGGGAACCATCCACAAGAAGACAGCCTCCCGCAAGGTTTCCAGGCTTACACGACGGGTCAACCGTATGCAGCCCATTGGCTGAGATCGTTGCCCTCTCTTCCAGCCTGACGTATGTTGAAAGCCATGGAAGCCGGCTGCTTCCATGGCTTTTTTTGCAGTGAGCGCGGCGAGGTGACCGTTCACCCTCAGGTGCAGGCAGTGCGCACATTTCCAGGTTTTCAGCCACCGTACATGGTTCCGGACCGGCCAGAGCCGGTCGTCGGGGCTGCCGGTTCTTCCGGGCGCATCTTTGCGGCCAGCCGGCGAACGACGTGTACCTGCCCTTTTTTCAGGGAATAACCCAGATGTACTCTCCAGATCAGCACGGTTTCATCGCCATGGCCGATCAGGCCGGCCTGGTCCCGGTACACAGAACCATCATCGCCGATCTCGATACCCCGTTGACCATTTTCGCCAAGGTGGCCGGAAACGACAGCCACGCCTTTCTCTTCGAGTCCATGGAAGGAGGAGAAAAGTGGGGGCGGTATTCCTTTATCGGCCTCGATCCCATGGTGATCTTCGAAAGCAGGCAGGACAGGGTGCAGATGACCTGGCCGAAACAGGACCGGCAGGAGAGTCGTCAGGGGGTGAACCCCTTCACTGAACTCAAGGAGCTGATCGAGTCCTTCGGATGCGCCGACATGGCCGGGTTGCCCCGGTTCTACGGAGGAGCGGTTGGTTTCCTCGGCTATGACATGGTCCGGTTCATCGAGGAGATTCCGGACGCCCATCCGCCCCTGGATCTGCCGGATTCCTCCTTCATGGTACCTGGTATCGTGCTGATCCATGACGGGGTGCAACAGACCCTGACCGTTGTCTGCAATGTGGACGTTCGTGGACGGGAGGATGTCCGGCCGCTCTATGCCGAGGCATGCCGACGGATCGAGGCGGTGATCGACCGGCTGCGACGTCCCCTGGAAGACCGGTTCTATCAGGGAGGGACGACAGCGGCCCCCCATACCTTCAGTTCCAACATGGACGAGGAGGGATTTTCGACCATGGTGGAGCGGGCCAAGGAGTATATCCTGGCCGGGGACATCATTCAGGTGGTGCTTTCCCAGCGGTTCCATGCCCGCACCGAGCTGGACCCCTTTTATCTCTACCGCTGCCTGCGCCACATCAATCCCAGCCCCTACCTGTTTTTCGTCCGGCAGGGCGAGGTGGTGCTCATCGGTTCCTCGCCCGAGATCCTGGTCCGGCTGGAGGATGGCGAGATCGAACTTCGTCCCATTGCCGGGACCAGGAAGCGCGGTCAGAGCCCGGAGGAGGATCAGGCCCTGGAACGGGAACTGCTGGCCGATCCCAAGGAGCGTGCCGAGCATCTGATGCTGGTGGATCTGGGACGAAACGACGTGGGCCGGGTGGCGGCCAGCGGCTCGGTGGAAGTGCGTGACCTGCTGGTGATCGAGCGGTACAGCCACGTGATGCACATCGTGTCCGGCGTTCACGGCAGGCTGGCGCCGGGCCGGGACCAGTTCGATGTCATGCAGGCCTGTTTTCCGGCCGGCACGGTCTCCGGGGCCCCCAAGATCCGGGCCATGGAGATCATCGACGAGCTGGAGGTCGCCAGGCGGGGCCCCTATGCCGGTGCAGTCGGCTATTTCGGGTTTTCCGGCAACATGGATTTCTGCATCACCATCCGCACCTTTCTCATGCGGGGTCGGGACCTCTGGATCCAGGCCGGGGCCGGCATCGTGGCCGATTCCGATCCGCGCCGCGAGTACGAGGAGACCATCAACAAGGCCCGGGGATTGCGGCGGGCCGTGGAACTGGCGGAAAAGGGGTTCTGAACCGTGATCGTTCTCATCGACAATTACGATTCCTTCACCTTCAATATCGTCCAGACACTGGCGTCGCCGCCACCCGGCAGCGGCGATGACTGGAAACCTCCCGAGGTAAGGGTGTTCCGCAACGACCGAATCACCGTGGAGGAGATCGCCGCCATGAAACCGGAGCGGCTGCTCATCTCGCCGGGGCCCTGCACGCCCCGGCAGGCCGGTATCTCCATCGAAGCCATCCGGTATTTCAGCGGGATGATTCCCATCCTCGGCGTCTGCCTTGGGCACCAGTCCATCGGCGAGGCCTTTGGCGGGAAGGTGGTGCGGGCCGGCCGGGTGATGCATGGCAAGACCAGTCCAATCTTTCACGACGGCCGGGGGGTTTTCACCGGTCTGGAAAATCCCTTTGCAGGCATGCGCTATCACTCCCTGGTCGTGGACAGGGAAACCCTGCCGGCGTGTCTCGAGGCCACGGCCTGGACGGACCAGGAGGAACTGATGGGCATCCGCCACAGGAGCCTGCCCATCGAGGGGGTGCAGTTCCATCCCGAATCCATCATGACCGATGCCGGGCTGGTTCTGCTGCATAATTTTGTCCGGCCCGATTACCCGGACCTGCTGGGGCGGTAACCGGCTGCCAGGACCCGGCAAGAACCGACAATCTATCCGATGAACAGTACAGCTGGAACAGGATCATGATCAGAGAAGCTATTGCCCAGGTTGTGGAGAGAAGAGATCTCAGTGAAGACCAGATGGTCGCTGTCATGGAGGAGATCATGACTGGCGCGGCCACCGATGCCCAGATCGGTTCTTTCATCACCGCCCTGCGGATGAAAGGGGAAACCATCGACGAGATCGTGGGGGCGGTCCGGGTGATGCGGCAAAAGGCCACCGCAGTGGATACGGGCGTGGATACGGCGGCCGGTGAACTGCTCATGGATATCGTGGGCACCGGCGGCGACGGGGCCGGCACGTTCAACGTCTCGACCACCACGGCCTTTGTGGTGGCCGGGGCAGGCATCCCGGTGGCCAAGCACGGCAACCGGGCCATCTCCTCGAAATGCGGGTCGGCCGATGTCCTGGAGGCCCTGGGTGTCGATCTTTCCCTGCCCGCCGAGCGGGTGGGCGAGGCGGTCCGGGAGGTGGGTATCGGATTCCTCTTTGCCCCCATGCTCCATGGGGCCATGAAATATGCCATCGGCCCGCGCCGGGAGATGGGCATACGCACCATTTTCAACATACTCGGTCCCATGACCAATCCGGCCGGTGCCAATGTGCAGCTCACGGGTGTCTTTGCCCGGGAGCTGACCGGTGTGGTGGCCGAGGTCCTTGCCCGGCTGGGAATGCGGCGGACCCTGGTGGTATGGGGGGAAGGCAACATGGACGAGATGACCGTCACCGGCACCTCCCACGTGGCCGATGCCCATGACGGTCAGGTGGAGGAATATACTGTGACGCCCGAGGATGTTGGTCTGCGCCGGGCAACCCTGGAAGATATCCGTGGCGGAGCCTCACCCGGGGAGGCGGCCGATCTGGTGCGGGAGGTGCTGTCGGGCGCTCCCGGGCCCAGGCGGGACATGGTCCTGCTCAACAGTGGTGCCGCACTCCTGGCCGCCGGTCGGGCCGATGATCTCCGGGCCGGTGTCGCCCTGGCCGGAGAGATCATCGATTCAGGGGCTGCCCTGGAAAAACTGGATCGGCTGGTCGCCTTCTGTTCCCCATCCTGACAGCAGCGCGGGTGCCATGATCCTCGATACCATTGTTGCCAGAAAAGTAGAGGAGGTGGCCGCGCTTCGCCGGCGCGGCATCACGCCCCCGGACGGGGAGATCGAACCACCCAGGGGATTTCTGCGTGCCCTGGTGGAATCACCCGGAGTGGCCATCATTGCGGAGGCCAAGAAGGCCTCGCCCTCCAGGGGAGTCATCCAGCCGGATTTCGATCCATGCCGGATCGCCAGGAACTACAGGGCCGGCGGCGCCCATGCCATGTCGGTCCTCACGGATGCGGATTTCTTCCAGGGGTCGATCCGCTACATACCCATGGTGCGCTCTGCCGTGGACCTGCCGGTTCTTCGCAAGGACTTCATCATTGATCCGCTCCAGATCGAGGAGGCGGCCGTTCATGGAGCGGACGCGATTCTGCTCATCGTCGCCATTCTGGATACGGCCAGGCTGAAGGAATTCCGTCTCCAGGCCGAGGAGACGGGCATGGATGTCCTGGTTGAGGTTCATGACGAGCAGGAGCTGGAACAGGCCCTGGAGGCCGGCAGCCGCCTTATCGGTGTCAATAATCGCAATCTCAAGGATTTCACCGTGGACCTGGACACTACCTTCCGGCTCCGGAAGCTGGTGCCGGATTCCGTGCCCCTGGTCAGCGAATCGGGTATTTCCAGTCCCGAAGACATGCGCCGGTTGCGCCGGGCCGGGATCTGCGCGGCCCTGATCGGGGAGAGCCTGATGCGGTCGGCCAGCCAGGACAAGACATTGCAGGAATTCCTGGCCGCTTGAGGGAGGGAAGCATGCGAGTCCGGATCAAGATGTGCGGCGTCACCAGGCTCCAGGATGCCCTGGCTGCCGTGGCAGCCGGTGTGGATGCCCTTGGATTCATCTTTTACGAAAAGAGCCCCCGATGCATCGATCCCGAAGAGGCCCGCCTGATCTGCGAGCAGCTTCCACCGTTTGTGGACAGCGTGGGCGTGTTTGTGGACAAGAAACGCAACGAGGTGGAGGAGATCATTTCCTACTGCCGTCTTTCCTACGCCCAGCTCCATGGCGACGAGTCGCCCAAGTACTGTGAACGGCTGGCCCGTTTCGCGGCTCCCTGTCATGTGCTCAAGGCCCTGCGGATCTCCGCGGATTCGACGGCCGACACGGCGCGCGAGTATAACAGGGTGGTGGACGGGTTTCTCCTGGACACCCTGCATGGAGAGCGGAAAGGAGGCACTGGCGAGGTTTTTGACTGGTCCGTGATCGACCGCCTGGGTCTGGAGAGATCCTTCATCCTGGCCGGTGGCCTGGACTGTACCAACATCGGTGACGCCCTGCAGCGGGTGCGGCCCTTTGGCGTGGATGTCAACTCCGGGGTGGAAAAGGCTCCCGGGGTCAAGGATGCCGAGTTGATCAGGGCCTTTGTCCGGTTGGTGCGCCAGGGGGAGATCGAACTTCAGAGGGCGATGACAAAGGCGTCCCGGTAGCCGGAGGTCTCCAGCATTTTCCTGTCCCGTTCAGCCGCCTTCAGGGACGAGCCCGAATAGACCAGCACCCGGTAGAGGAAGGTTCCGTCGTGCCTGGGATAAAAACCCTGGATCTTGACATTCCGTCCCCTGGCGGCAAAGCGCCGCGCCAGTCGGCGGGCGTTTTCCCGGCTGGCAAAGGCCCCAACCTGGATATAGAATTCCCCCTGATCGAAGTCGCGGTGTTTGCCTCGGACAGCGGCCTGCCTGCCCTTCCGGCCGCTGGATTCGGCCATGGCCACGATCTCCACCCGGGCGGTCCCCTGCTGCAGCATATCCAGCCTGGTGGCCGCCGCCCTGGACAGGTCGATGATCCTGTTGCGGGCAAAGGGGCCACGGTCGTTTATCCGGACCACGGCTGACCGTCCGTTTTCCAGGTTTCTGACCAGCAGGACCGTTCCCATGGGCAGGGTCTTGTGGGCGGCGGTCATCTTGTCCATGTCGTAGGTTTCGCCGTTGGCGGTCAGCCTGCCGTCGAACCCCGGTCCATACCAGGAGGCGATACCGGTCTCCCGGTATCCCTCGGCCGAGGGAATGGGATAGTACGTTCTGCCGTTGATCACATAGGGCTGCTGGGTGGGTTCGGTCCCGCTCCCGGTCCTGCCGGGATAGCGGATCTTCTGGGAACACCCGCCCACCAGGGCGAGCAGCAGGATTATGCAGAGGCATTTCGCAGGGAGAACCATTGGCGCATTTGTAAGGTTGAGGCTCCGGTTGAGCAGTCCGGCCGGCAATCTACCCCGGCGGAGCGGTTATGGCAACGGTCTTCCCGGGGTGACCGCTATTTTTTCCTCCCGCCGGCAGCGGCGGGCAACAGGTCGGAAAATCGCTGTCTGTAGAAGAGTCCTGCAGGGCCTGTGGTGTGGGGCGTATAGGGAAGCAGGCCGCCCGTGGACGAGAGATTGTCGAACAGGACGGCTCCCTCCCGGTCCACCGCGCTCAGCCGAAGATCCAGTATGGGCCGGAACACCCTGATCCGGCCGTTGCTGTCCGGCGCGATGACCGGATGCTCCCAGCGTCGCTGCGTGTACCCCTGGAGCCAGATTCCGGCCCGTTTCCTGCCGGTGAGCTGGTCCTCCATGGCGGCTTCCTGTTCCGGATCGTCACTGTCGAGATTGTGCTCCAGCCATGCCTCGACTTCTGAACTGGACTGGACCGTGAGCCGTTCCCATTCGTCGGCATCGCTTCCATAGGCGAGGAGAAGATGGGTGGTGGAATCGTTGAATGCCCATTGGCCGTGGCAGACCTGACAGTCAACCCTGTCGCCATACTGCCGATGGGCGGGATGATGCAGGCCGGGAACAGGATGGTCTCCGGAGCCGGACCGGGACCGGAGGACCAGGGAGTCGTTTTCCCGAGTCAGCGAAGCAACGGCTGGAATCCTGTCTCCGGGTTTCCAGCCATGACAGCCGGCACAGCTGGGCTGCGGTGCATCAGCCTGCATCAGCGAGGGACCGTCGTGGCAGTCGATGCAGATCAGGCCCCGCTGCTGGTGGATGTCCGGAACCAGCTCATGCGCCTCGACCCCATAGGGACGCACATGGGACGAGGTGGTGATGTAGGGGGTCCGGTATTCCCAGTTGTAGTCGTGTTCATAGAGGCCATGGTAGTCCGCCCCGACATGGTTGCCGTAATGACAGCTCAGGCATTGGCGGTCAGAGGGACGGACAAAGGCGTGGGATTGCAGGCGGCCATCCAGGAACTGCAGATGGCAGGCAGCGCAGCCGCGGCCCCTGGAGACCAGGGCATAGTCGTCCCCGGCAGTGTGCACATGACAACGGAGGCAACGTCGGCGGAGAAGGTCGTTGACCAGTTCCTCTTTCGATGACACCGGCTCGCCGACATCCGGTATGTCGTGGAGAGAAGCCAGGACAGGGGTGATGCCGAATGCAGTCCGGGTCCGGTTGATCACCTTGGCGAGGGTGAAATGCAGCGACTGGATACCGCCTTCCACCTGTTCCCTGTGACAGCGGCCGCAGCTCCGCTCCATTCGGGTCGTATCGGCAGGGCTGGTCACCAGGCCCTGATGGGCGGTCTCTTTAGTTGCGCTCCCGTTGTCGCCCAGGTGGCATTCCGTGCAGGCCAGCCGGTGATCGGGATCCAGGTCGATGTTCTGGTGGCAACCCCGGCATCCCGGTTGCAAAGGGCTGTTTTCCTCGGCAGCGATGTCTTTCCCGCTTCCGGTCTCTGCGGGCCGGTCGCTCCGGCAGCCGGTGATCAGGAGGATGGCGAGGACCGTCACCAGGATGAAATAGCGGCTCATAATCTTGACACTCTACCATAAAACTGCTACATCAATAAACCGCAAATGCGGCTGAGCCGCAAGCCGGCAGAAACGGGCCCCTATTCCGCCGTGGGGCCGGCCGCCGTCAGAGCAGGCCGATATAGCTCAGTTTGGTAGAGCAACTGATTCGTAATCAGTAGGTCACCGGTTCAAGTCCGGTTATCGGCTCCAAAACAGCACAAGGGCCAGGTGATGACCTGGCCCTTTTTTTCTGGCACGCCCGGCAGGATTCGAACCTGCGACTCTCGGCTTCGAAGGCCGATGCTCTATCCGGCTGAGCTACGGGCGCTACAGTCTGCAGACGGGAAATCGTTGTCTGTTTGTATACACCACCTGGACCGCTTCCGCATGCCGTTTTTTCGTACTTGCTCACAGGCACCGTATCTTCACGCGATCTCTTCAGGCCGCATCGTGGGGCTATAGCGGCCAGGGGAGATCGTGTGAATCTGCAGCACCTGCGATCAAGTACATTTTTCAGCTGTGCATCTCGGCGATCCTGGCGAACATGGTCACCAGACCGGCACAGAGGGTGTAGGTGGACTTGATGTGCAGGTTGGTGGCGCAGCAGGCGTCGAAAAAGATCTTCAGTTCCGAGCCGAGTTCCTCTTCCGCTCCCTGGTAGGTGATGAGGATGGGGAAGTGGGGCAAGGGATGAAGGACAAAGGCGATATCTGCCTGAAATCCCGCAAGCTGTTTTCCCATGAACAGGTCGATGATATCGCTGAAGAGATCCGGGTGGCTGTCGGCAATCAGCCTCAGCGGCCGCTCGCAGCGGCTGGTGAAGAGCTCCTGCCAGTCGATCCCGCCCCGCAGTTCGCGAAAGGTGATCCAGGTGCCGGTTATGTCCTCGTGGGTCCTGTTGGTGATATAGGAAAGCAGCGGCGCCCGTACCCAGGGGATGATGTGGCATTCGGAGCGGACCTGTCCAGCTTGATCGACATGGAAATCCTTGCCCAGGGAGCTGATGACCAGCTGCCCGTTTTCGTGTTTCGCCCCGATGACGGATGCGATGCGGGCAAAATTGACCTGGCGGATCTTTTCCTCCAGCCGGTCGAAGAACAGGGCCTGCTCGGGCTCCCGGTGTTGCCTGCCGGGAAGCAGTCCCTGCAGCCGGGCACGGCTGTCCTCCGGCATGACCGGGCAGTCCGGGATGGTTTTCGTGCCCGAAAGCAGGGCAGCGGCAAAGGCCAGGCAGGTGGGCAGCTGGCACCTGCCGCAGTTGGTCCCGGGCAGGTAACGATAGACAGCCAGTGGACCTGAAGAAGCTTCGGGCATCTGCACCGTCTCCTACAGGCTGATCACGCCCTGGAGATAGAGAACAGCCCTGCCGGCAATGGCAACCCGGTCGCCCAGGTCCCGGCAGAACAGTTCTCCACCCCGCTCCGAGACCTGGAGGGCATGGAGAGAGGTCCTGTCCAGCCTGGCGCTCCAGTAGGGGATCAGGGTGCAATGGGCCGAGCCGGTCACCGGGTCTTCATCCACCCCGAGCCGGGGAGCAAAAAACCTGGACACGAAGTCGGCCCTCTTTCCCGGTGCGGTGACGATCACCCCCCGCCGGTCCAGCCTGGAGAGCCGCTTCATGTCCGGAGCCAGGTCGATGACCTGTTGTTCATCGGCAAAAACTGCCAGGTAGTCGGTGCTCTGCAGGACGGCAGCCGGTTCCAGGCCGAGACCGGCGGCTAGATCTGGGGGACAGGGGCATGCTTCCGGAGGACGGGAGGGAAAGTCCAGCCGCAGCAGATCGTCCTGGCGGGAGACCGACAGGCTTCCGCTCTTCGGGGAGTGAAACCGTACCGTGTCCTCTCCTGTCTCGAGAAGATGGAAGATCACAAAGGCCGCTGCCAGGGTTGCATGACCGCAGAGATCGACCTCGGCCTTTGGTGTGAACCAGCGCAGTTCGTAGAGATCGTCCCGGCGGACCAGAAAGGCTGTTTCCGAGAGGTTGTTTTCCGCCGCAATGGCCTGCATGGTGGTTTCAGGCAGCCAGTGGTCCAGGGGACAGACTGCGGCAGGATTGCCTGCAAACCGGTTTGCCGTGAAACAGTCGACCTGGAAAAGGGGAATCTGCATAACGGTCTCCGGAGGGAAAAGGAACATCGATACTGTGCCGCTATACCATGAATCCGTCAGG
>Ga0256914_1002804_pt1 | contig 14291 bp, 7 predicted proteins | sample HulkmetaG_FD_191571 | JGI IMG/M metagenome (GOLD analysis project Ga0256914, IMG submission 191571) | Hydrothermal chimney microbial communities from Main Endeavour vent field at the Juan de Fuca Ridge, Pacific Ocean - Hulk | ecosystem: Environmental > Aquatic > Marine > Hydrothermal vents ... | reverse complement strand
GTGCGGCGCTGATTCCAACAGGACTTCCCTGCGAGGCACTTCAAGCGGGAGCATGGGCGCATGAGAACCGGAATCGAAATCCTTTTTTCCGAGAAACGGAAGCACCTCGAGGGCCGACGTATCGGGCTTATCGTGAACCCCACCTCGGTCAATGCGCGGCTCGAGTTCACGGTGGACCTGTGGGCGGCGGATCCGGCGTTGCGCCTGGTCCGGCTTTTTGGACCGGAACACGGGGTTCGGGGCGACCTCCAAGACATGGTCGCGGTGGAGGACCAGGTGGACGCGCGGACCGGGCTGCCGGTTGTCAGCCTTTACGGAGAAGACGAAACCTCCCTGAAGCCGGCGCCGGAACACCTCGAGGATCTCGATGTGCTCGTGTTCGACATCCAGGATATTGGAACCCGCTACTACACGTTTGTCTACACCCTCGCGCATTGCATGGAAGCGGCCGGGGAGGCCGACATTCCGCTCATCGTGTGCGACCGGCCGAACCCGATCACCGGGACCCGGGTGGAAGGCAACCTCCTGGATCCGGCCTTTTCCTCGTTCGTGGGACGGTACCCCCTTCCCATCCGCCACGGCATGACGGTTGGAGAACTGGCCCGGTACTTCCAGGCGCACTGCGGCGTCGCCTGTGACCTGGTCGTGATCGAGATGGAAGGATGGCGGCGCACCATGTGGTACGACGAGACCGGCCTTCCGTGGGTACAGCCCTCCCCCAACATGCCCACGTTGGAGACCGCCCTCCTCTACCCGGGCATGTGCCTGGTGGAAGGGACCAACGTGTCCGAGGGCCGGGGCACGACCCGACCGTTTCACCTGGTCGGGGCTCCGTGGGTGGACCCCCACGCACTCGCCCACGCACTCAACGCGGAGGATCTCCCCGGGGTGCGATGGCGACCGGCCTGGTTCACGCCCATGTTTCACAAGCACGCCGGTACGCGCTGTGCCGGAGTCGAGACGCACGTGATGGATCGGGACGTGTTCAAGCCGGTCCTGGCCGGCCTGGCCCTGCTCAAGCACCTTCGCAGGCTCCATCCGGACACATTTCGATGGCGCACCGATCCCTACGAATTCGTCTCGGATCGGCTTGCCATCGATCTTCTGGGTGGAGGTCCGGGTATCCGCCAAGGGGTGGAACTGGACATTCCGCTCGAGGACTTCGAGGCCACCTGGGCGCCGGACCTGGAACCGTTTCTCGAGCACCGGTCCGGGTGCTTGCTGTACGCGGAGTGAACCGAAAGGGAGCCTTCCCCTGGGCGAAAAACGAGCCTCATGCAACAACGGCCCACCGAACTCGAGCCCTCCAGCCCGGGGGCGCCTGACCTGAGCCGCCGGGTATCGGCAGTGCTGGTCGCGACCGGGATCCTGGTCTTTTCCCTGCTCGCTTCTGCTGCCAGCATTGGGCTTCACTGGCGGTTCGATCAGATCAATCCGTTGGACAAGGCCTATTTCCTGCAACGGGCATGGCAGGCTGCGTTCGGCATCGCCCCGTGTCGGACCCTGCTTGCCACCGAGTCAGGCGCCGGTTTGTGGGCCGGGAAGCACCTGGACCCCATTCTGGGCCTGTTCGTGCCCCTGGTTCGCTGGTGGCCGTCCATGGAGGCGCTCCTGGCCGGCCAGGCGGTCGTGCTCGCCCTGGGCGCTGTTCCTGCCTACACCCTGGCCGAAACCGCCACCGGCGATCGTCGCACCGCCGTCCTCGCGGCCTGGGCCTGGTTGACCCTCCCCCTGGTCTGGTCCATGGCGGTGACCGACTTTCGGACCTTCAGTCTCGCCGCCCCGTTCATGCTGGCCTGCTGGGCCGCAGCGCTTCGGGGCCGGGTCGGCTGGTCCCTGTTCTGGTGCCTGGCAGCCCTGGCCTGTCGCGAGGAAGTGGCCTGGTTCATGCTCGCAGCCCTCCCCGCCCTGGCGTGGGAAACCCGACGCCTGCCAGGAGCACGTGCGGGCGCCGGTCTGCTCCTCCTCACCATTCTCGCCTGGTTGGGCCTGGTCACGACCGCGCTCGGTGGATTCTCCCCTTTTGTCGACTTCTCCGACACACTTCAACGCATGGCTCGAGACACCTCCCACCTCCTTCCCCTCGCCCGCGCAGCCCAGGGCCATCCGGCTCGAGCGCTCGAGGTGCTCACCTACCAGGTGCACGCCACCGGACCGGCCTTGATCGCGGTGCTCCTCGCACCCCTGCGCGCCGCCCCCGCCCTGCTCAACTGGCTCACCGCATGCTATGCCGAGGGCCTGGCCACCCCGGAATCCTTCCACTACCTCGCACCCACCGCTGCCGCGGTCGCCTTTGCATGGAGCAGCGGCCTGACTCGAGCCGCCCACATCGCCGCCTCCACGATTCGCCTGCTCGCCACCAGGAGGTCGGACACGCCTGCGGACCGAGACCCGGATTCACGCTCCGCCGGGCAAGGCCATGGGAGACCGGCTCCCGGCCCGGTCCCTGCACGCATCGCCGCGGGCACGCTCCTGCTCGCCAACCTCGCAGTCCTTCATCACACCCCGCCTCCCGGGCTCGACAGCGCACCTCGAGTTCTCACTGGAACCATGCGACCGGAGACCCGCACCGACAGCGCCTGGCCGCTCATCCTGCGCATCCCGAACGATGCTCCGGTCCTCACCGACGACATGTTCGTCTCGGCCCTGGCCAACCGGCTCGTCATCTTTGACGCTGACGAAATTCGCTCGAGCCGGGATCGACGCACCGTGATCGACTCGGTGTCCTGGGCGCTCCTCCGGGACGGCTCACCCTGGGTCGACGATCTCGAGGCCAACGGCTTCCGCCAGGTCGGTCAATCGGGCGGGGCGACCTTGCTGGTCCGGACCGCCGGCGTTCCCATGTCGTGGCCTTCCCTCTGCTTCCGATGACCTCCGGTGCTCTCGTTTTTGCGCTTGCGTTCCCGGAGTCCCGGCCGCACAATGATCCCTCGACGCGACACAGCGATCAGGCGGGGCGGGACAGAACGGGTGCGCAACATCGTGACATCCTCATCAGGACCGAAAATCCACCTCTGCTCGACCGCTCGAGGCTGCCAGAGCAGCCTGACCGAGACCGCACTCTATCGCCGGTTGGCCCTTCGCATGGGCTACGAGAACGTTCAGGCGCCCGAGGCTGCGGACGTGCTGGTGGTCAACACCTGCGGATTCAGCGCCGGAGCCGAGGCGGAATCCCTGGACACCGTGGTCCGACTCGCCCGAAAATTCCCGGACAAGCGCCTGATCGTCAGCGGCTGCCTGCCGGCCATCGCTCCCGGCGCGCTAGAGGCTGTGTTCAAGGGTCCCACGGCCGGTGCTGGGGACGTGGCTGCCCTGGGCAAGCTCCTGGGGGCTCGAAACGAGGCTCCGGCGCCCCCCGTCCCTCCACCCCCCAGGGCCGACCAGGAAGACCTCTCATCCACCCGCATCGAGAACCGACTCCTCCTTCGGGTCGCACCCTGGTACTTCGCCCTCGAACGACGCACCGGCGGTCTGCGCCAACCCCTGCACAACGTGGTCAAAACCGCCGCGTTCGACGCAAGGTTCCGGGCCATCGTGGTCGCACGCGGTTGCTCCGGCACGTGCACCTACTGCGCCGTCCGCACGGCTCGAGGTGCGCTGCAGAGCAAGCCGCTCGAGGCGATCGTGCAGGAACTCCGGGCCGGCCTCGAGGCCGGAGACCGGGACTTCTGGCTTGTCGCCGATGATGTGGGCTGCTGGGGTCAGGACCTCGGCCTGGACGCGGCCGACCTGCTCGAGGCGATCCTCGGGGAGCCTGCGTCGTTTCGCCTGGTGATCAACTACCTCGAGCCCGCCTGGTTCCTGCGGCTCCATGATCGGCTCGAGCCACTGCTGGCAGACCCGCGTGTGGTCAACGTCAACATCCCCCTCCAGTCCGGGAGTGCGGCCGTGGTGCAGAGGATGGGGAGACACTACCTTCCCGGCCTCGTGGTCCGTGCGCTCGAGCGCCTGCGCAGGCATGCGCCGGACCTGGTGCTCAAGACCCACCTGATGGTCGGATTCCCGGGAGAATCCCGCGAGGATTTCCGCCGGACCCTGGCGATGGTCCCCCATTTCCACCTGGTCGTCCCGTTTGCCTTCACCCCTCGTCCAGGCACGCCGGCGGCCACCTTCCCGGGCCGGGTCCCGGAGCAGGAGAAAGCCCGCCGCTTCAGAGTGCTCCAGGCCGCGGTGGTGCTCCGGTACACGCAACTCGTCGCCCGGGCGTTCGTTGCACGCCCGGGGGGGGTGTCGACCCGGACGTGAGCGACCGAAGCGCCGGGGTGCGCCGATTCGTTCCTCTCATTTTTTCGATCGCGCGAACTCCTGGGTGGGCGGCCGGATACGACCACCGATTCTCTGGATGTCTTTTCCCAGTCGTCGTTTGGTGGGGTGTGGACAGCAAACGACGATCGTTTTGCTTGACATCCAGGTTTTTCTGACGATGACCATTCTGTTTCGCCATCTTGGACGAAGTCACAAAACCCGGTGTACTTGCTGCGTGTTTTGCATTGTACAGTCTGCGTGGCGCCGTCATTTCGATGGAGGTGTGGCAGGCAGAGGCCATCTGGATGTCCTGTGGACAGCGGGGTACGAATCTGTGGATAAAGTCTAAAGGTGAAGGGTGTGAGGTCCGATAGCAGAGGAGGTGATACCCGACAGGACCTTGACCATTTCGTGGTTGTGGCCGGCGGGGCGGAGGGGCCGTCTCGCCGAACCGGCCCTGAAAGAACGCCGAAGGAGGACGTCATGGAAGGAGGAACGAGGCACGGTGTGGGAGCTTCCTGGGTGGGAGCCGTGATCTTGTTGAGCCTGGCGGGCATGCCGGGCGGGCCGGGAATGGCCAAGGACTCGCACGCGGTGGAGGACCGAGGGGTTTGGTCCATGGGGACGCAGGCTGGAGTTCGCATGGCTCTGGATCTGAGGCGCACGTTGGAGAGAGCCGACCCGGACCAGACGTTGAAGGTGATCATCCAGACCTCGAGCCCGGTGGAGACGGTGGTGGATGCCCTGGCGCACCGGTATCCGTTGCGGATCAAGCGGATACTGGAGGGTATCGATGCCATTGCGGCTCGAGTGCCTGCTGGTTGGATTTCGTCTCTTGCGTCGGACGATCGGGTGAAGTGGGTGTCGCCGGACCGGACGGTGCATGTAGCGAGCTATGAGCCGGCGATGAAGAGTACGGCGTCTGTGGAGCCGAACGATCCGAACCATCTGGCGATCACGACGGGTGCGAGTCAAGTGATAGCGTCGGTGGCGAACCCGTCAGGGATCAACGGGGGAGGGATTGGGGTGGCCATTCTCGATTCGGGGATTTTCCGGACGAGTTGTGCTTTTCGTCGACTGACCGCGCCCACCGAGTCTCGGGTTGTTTACTGGGAGGATTTTACGGACGACACGTTGGGGCGTCGGGACGAGATCATGGGCGGGGATCTGCATGGGCACGGGAGTCACGCGGCCAGCATGGCGGTGGGGAATGGGTGTCAGTCGGACTACCTTGAGGTGTGGGCCGGGCTGGCGCGCAACGCGGACATCATGGCGCTGCGGGTGCTCAACCGGGACGGGAACGGGGACACGAGTGACGTGATTGCAGCCATCGATCGTGTGATCAAGCATCGTGCCGAGTTCAACATTCGGGTGATGAACCTTTCCCTGGGGACGACGCCGGGGGAGTCGTATCGGACGGATCCGCTGTGTGCTGCTGTGGAGCGTGCGGTCGATGCCGGGATCGTGGTGGTGGTGGCGGCCGGGAATTATGGGACGAACGACCTTGGCGAGCAAGTATACGGCGGAATCCTCAGCCCGGCCATCGATCCCAAGGTGATCACCGTGGGTGCCACGGACACTCGAGGCACCAACATCCTTTCGGACGACATCATCACGAACTTCTCTTCTCGAGGTCCGACGCTGGGGTGTTACGGGGAGACCGAGGACACGTGTGACATGCTGCTCAAGCCCGACATTGTGGCGCCCGGGACCTATCTGGAAGGCGTGGTCTATCCGAACAGTCACCTTTACAGCTACTACCCGCAGACCCATATCGAGGGCACGCGCAAGTACTACTATCTCCACGGGACGAGTGTGGCAGCTCCCATCATCACCGGGACCGTGGCGCTGATGCTCCAGCAGAATCACTCGCTCACCCCCAACCTGGTCAAGGCCATCCTTCAGTACACGGCCATCCCGTTCGTGGACGTGGGCGTCCTGGATCAGGGAGCCGGCCGGGTGAACGTGGCCGGAGCCGTGGAGATGGCCGCGGCGCTCCGGGGGGATATCACGACGCTCGAGGAAGGGGATCCCATGCTTCCGGAGGGAGGCACGTTGCCGGTGCCCTACACCGAGATAGCAGGGCAGGACTGGAGCTGGAACCAGATGTTCTTCTGGGAGTGGCGGGCCATTTCCGGGGATGCACCGTTCCGCACCATGCAGGCTCCGTGGAAGGATGCCGAGGCCTACGCCTGGGGAGGGGGCGTCATCTATCCGGAGATGGAGGTGGCCATGGATCTGGAGGGCGAGGACTTCGTCTGGGCGGGCGCCTATGCCTGGGATCGGTCGAGCTTTGTGTGGGGCGGCAGTTTCATGTATGGAGGCCTGGTCATGGACTATGACTACTATGCCTCCTGGGCCTACCAGCTTGCCGAGGACCCGATCGGAGAGGAGGACCCGCAGGAGCGGAGGAGCTTCGTATGGGGTGGGTCCGTGATCACCGTGGACACGCTGAACACACCCAACACGGCACTCGTGGACGGCCAGAACATGAGCTGGGGCTACCCGTTGTAGCGATTGTCCCCGTTCCACACGTCGGCCCACGGCCCGGCGTTCCGGAAGCCGCCCGTGGGGCTCGAGGGCAGGTCCTGCCGTGGCGGCGGGGGGACCTGACCCGCCCCAGGCTTGCGCGGGAGTTCCCTTCCCATCCCGGGGGGGCAGGCCCGAGGGTTGCCATCAGTTTCCGATGCCCAGGTAGGCGTTGTCGGTGCCCAATATCACATAAACCTCGGCCAACGAGCCCATGGGGGCGGCGATGACCACGTCGTCGTAGCCATCTCCATTCAGGTCACCTCCCCCTGCAATGGCCATGCCGGCCATGCCGTCGACGCGGTATCCCACGAACTTGGTATCGGCATCCGCCAGGCTCATCACCCCCTCAACCGGCCCCAGGATGAGATAAACCGCACCTCCTTTCGTGGCCCCGCTTCCTTCCCACGAGGCACCGATGAGCAGGTCGGCGAAGCCGTCTCCGTTCACGTCGCCCGCACCAGCAACCGTAACTCCCGCATGGTCGGACTCATGTTCGCCCAGGAACGTGGCGTCCGCCTTTTCCGTGCTTATGGTTCCACTCACTGGACCGAGCAGCAGGAAGGCGGCACCGGCGTTGGACTCGACCCCGTCCACGTGGGGCGCGCCGACAAGCACGTCGTCGTAGCCATCACCGTTCACGTCGCCCACCCCGGCCACCGAGTATCCGACCTCGCCGCCCACCTGCTTTCCAACGAACACGGCATCGGCTTCGCTCACGCTGTTGTTGCCAAACACCGGCCCGTAAAAAATGTAGACCGCGCCTCGAGAATCGCTGTAGCCCCGGGCGCCGATCAAGAGGTCGTCCATCCCGTCCGCGTTCAGGTCTACTGCGCCGCCCACCGAGCAGCCCACCTCGTCGCCCGGGTTGTCCCCGGTCATGACGGCATAAGCCGTGGACAGGGGCTTCACGCTGAAGATCGGCCCCGCGAAATAGTAGGCCGCCCCTCCCGGTTCCACGCCCATGGCCCCCACGATCACATCGTCCGCGTGGTCGGCGTTCACGTCCCCGGCCGAGGCGATCGAGCAGCCTGCCAGGTCGTTCTCATCCACCCCCGCCATCTTGTATGCCGCGTCGGTCACGTCGATAACCGGATTCAGCGCCCCCGAAACAAGATACGCGGCCCCCGCATTCTCGCCCCCTTCATCGTCCGCGCAGTCGCTCACCAGGAAATCATCACGTCCGTCCGCGTTCGCGTCACCTCCTCGAGCGACCACACAACCGAAGGCACCAGCTTCGTTCTCTCCCTCCAACTTAACATCGCATATAAGAAACGGATAGTTATCTTCCACCGGGCCGTACCACACGTAAGCCCACCCAGGCATGGTGTCTTCTCCGATGTCCCCGACCACGAGATCATCGTATCCATCGTGGTCCAGGTCGCCCGCGATGGCCACCGACGCCCCCGCGGGGCTACTCCCATGCAGAATCACATCGGGTTCGCGCAGGTCGAGTTCCCCGATGAGCAGCATGCTCCCATCGCAGTTGTTGTCCACGCCGTCACCCGACACCTCGGACGCTTCGGGTTGAACCAGGGGATCCGTGTCGTCGCAGTCGGCGCGGTTGCTCACCCACACGAACGCCCCGGTCGAAGGGTCTTCACAGTAGGCGTCTCCCTCGGCATTCTCGTCTCCGTACCCGTCCTGATCCTGGTCGGGATAATACATCGTCTTGCTGCTCGGGTCGGTCCAATAGTCGTCGTCGTCCGAGACGAGGTTGCAATTTTCGTCCTTGTGGTCCGGATCGCACACCTCGACTGCGCCGGGGTTGATATCCGGGTCGGTGTCCTGGCAGTCGGTTCCGTCGAGCGTCCAATCCGCCCCGGGCGGGTTGCAGGCAAGCTGACTGGACTCCCCGTCCCCGTACCCGTCCTGGTCCCGGTCCGGGTGGTACTCCAGCAACGAAGTCGAGTCCACCCCTGGATCATCGTCGTCGGCCACGCCGTTGCAATCCTCGTCCTTGTCCTCCGGATCGCACACCTCCTGCGCCCCTGGATGAACCCCGGCCTCGGCGTCGTCACAATCCCCTCCCTCTGTCGCAAGATAGGGATAGACCGGTTTGCAGATCATCACACTGTCCCCGGTCACACCGTAGCCGTCCACATCCTCATCCCTGAAGTACTGGGTGAGAAGGTCCTCATCCGCCTTGCCATCACAGTCGTCGTCGATACCGTCGTTGCACACCTCCACAGCACCGGGATTCACATCCGCATTCAGATCGTCACAGTCGGTGTGCTCGGTCACCCAGGCCAAACCGGCGTTCGAAGGATCGTCACAGTAAAACGCACCCGCATCGTCCTCGTCCCCGTAGCCGTCTCCGTCCCTGTCCAGGTAATAACGAGTCTTGCCTTTCTCCGAGGTTCCAGGATCCTGATCGTCGGCCAAACCGTTGCAATCCTCATCCACGTCGGCCGCGTCACAGACTTCCTGCGCACCCGGATGAACCGCAGGGTCGGTGTCGTCACAATCCTCGCCCGCAGGAACCCCGTCCCCATCCGCGTCCACCAAGGGTATCGGCGTCGGCGTCACTTCTGGACCCGGCTTCGGCGTCGGCGTCGCTTCTGGACCCGGCTTCGGCGTCGGCGTCGCTTCTGGAACCGGCTCCGGCGTCGGCGTCGCTTCTGGAACCGGCTCCGGCGTCGGCGTCGCTTCTGGACCCGGCTCCGGCGTCGGCGTGGTCATGCTCGCTGGTGGGGAGGTCGGGGTGGCCTCGGCGGTAGCCTCGGGCGTCGGCGTCCGGTATCCCGGAGTCGGAGTCGTGTTTCCGGCAGGAGGTGGAGACTCTGTCCCTGCGTCATCGTCGTCAGTGGACGCTCCGCTGCAGGCGACCAGCAAAAGCAGGCACAGCGCAGCCAGGATGCAACGTGGCATGGTCACTCTCTCCTTCTCTTGTGGGTGTTGCGGGAACAGCGAAAGACCCCCTGGGTTCTTCGCCCTGCTCAGGGTTCTGTGGGCGCCTTCCTCGCGGACGGCGTTGGAATCGGTAAGGCCTGGCCTCGAATATTTGACAAGGACTGCTGTCGAGTGCGTGGGGAAGCGGACAAGTGTTTCTCGGTGACTGTTGCATGAGAGGAACCACCGGTCAGAAAGGTGCCAGCTCACTGGTCCCGCCTTCCCCTCGAGGAGCGAACCGGACCGCGCCCGCCTCCTGACCTGCCCGAAAACCGGACAGGTATCCAACCAACAACAAGCATGATGATCAATCCTACTACAATCGTCACTGAACTGTCCAGTCCGCTGTTATTGCAAGCCTCCCGGCCGCCCTTGACAAGGCTCGGCGCCGTCTTGCACAACGCCGCCGGGCCGGTCACTGGAGGCCCACGGGGTTCCTGAACTCCCCGCGCAGCGCCCCTGCAACGGCCCTCGATCGGACTCATGGGTGACGCCTCCGCGCTGTCGAGGCGTGCTCGAGTTCGTCGCATGACTCGAGCATGGCCTCGAGAGCCCGGCCCGAGATCTTTCCACCAGTTGGCCGGCCCCTCGAGGCCGCACGACGGGAGGCCGCCACGATGTTTTTCCTGTCTCGAAGCCGGATTCGGCCACAACGCGGTCGGGGAACGTGGTTTCGGTGAAAGGCCGGACGATGTTCGGTCTGTCAACAATGGTTGCCTGCGGGATTCCGGAAAGGTATGAAAGCCCTTTCCACATACTGGGTGCGTTTCGGTCAATAGCCTACGACGGTGACGCGATGAACAGAGCAACACAAAGGAATGGAGCCGACTATGACAAGATCCTACGGATGGTTGGCGCTGGTGTTCCTGCTCCAGGCATGTGGCGGGGAGACCGGCGATTCAGTGTGCGAGGAACTCGAGTGCGAGGACTGGGAGGTTTGCAACCCGGACACAGGCGCATGTGAACTGGCTGCCGGCCGCTGCGCCACGGACGCGGACTGCGGCTCGGGCTATGCCTGCAATGAGGACAACACCTGTGTCCAGGCCCTCGAGTGCTTTACCAACGCCGACTGCACCGATCCGGCCTTCCCGGTGTGCACCAACGGCGCCTGTGTGGCCGAGGAGCAGCCGAACGCTTGCGAGGAACTCGAGTGCGAGGACTGGGAGGTTTGCAATCACGACACGGAGGCGTGTGAACTGGCTGCCGGCCGCTGCGCCACGGACGCGGACTGCGGCTCGGGCTATACCTGCGATGAGGACAACTACTGCGTATTCGATGCGGAGTGCACCACCGACGCCGACTGCCCGGGTTCGGGCACACCTGTCTGCTCGGCGGGGATGTGTGTGGCCGAATGCACATCCAGCGCGGAATGCACCGACCCGTCGTTCCCGGTGTGTTCGTTGGGGCGGTGTGAAGCGGAGACCCTGTCATGTGGTACGGGCGAGCCGCTTCGGGTGGTGGAGACCTCATTTTCCGAGTTCGTGGACGACTGGCCGGTGGCGGCCGAGGATTCCGAGGACTACCTGGTTCCGAGTGCAGCGTTTCTGACCGCATTCGAGGATGCGGTGGATGACCTGATTGCCGGGGACATGTGCGCTGCCCAGGAAAACGCCTACCAGGCAGACATGGAGGTGGTCAAGATCGTGGATCTGGACATGGACTTCAGCCGGGAGTACACGAACGAGTACTACTGTATCATCGGCAAGGTGGAACCCAATGACTCCCCGGACGATCCCGACCCGAGCGTGTACCGCGGCATCTACTGTGTGAGAAACTACCTCGAGTCCCACACCTATTCGCGCGTGGTCCATGTCAGCGCGCCCCACCCTCTGAACGACAAGTACACGCCGGCCGAGGCGGTGGCGGTTTTTCAGCTCGCGGATGCACGCTATCTCTCCCTTTCCACCACGCACCGGCGGGCGAACGCGGCCCTGTCCACCTGCGACAACTCGTACCGGGAATCGGACATGGCCCACAACATCGACAGCCTGTACCACGCCTTCACCCGGCGGGTGCACGATCAGGACTGGATGGTTTACCACATCCAACTGCACGGCTACGTGCCCGAGGCGAACGATGTGGCGATCACCTCGATCGGCACCGAGGGGAACTATGCATCGACCAGGCCCATCCGTGTGTTCACCGACCACCTGAGCGACGAGGTGGAAGCCTACGCCCTGGCGAACGGAGACGATACCGCCCCCATCGTGGCCTCGTGCAACGCTTCCGCCGACGACGATATCCAACGACTTTGTGCGACCAGCAACATGCAAGGTCGGTACATCAACGGCTCCACCATCGACACCTGCAACGTGAGTCCCACCTCCTTTGTCAACAGCCGGTTTATTCACGTGGAGCAGAGCGCCTGGCTTCGCGGATGGCACCTCTCCGACCCCGGCGCCGATGATTACATCGTTCCGAAGTGGGACCTCGTGGCAGCCGCGGTTGCGAACACGTGGGAGGAGGTCCTGATTCCCTGAGTTTCCGCGCCGTGGACACGTTCTCCTTCCGATTTCGACCTGTCTCGAACTCTCTCGCAAAACCGCTCCGTCCGACCCCGCGAAGGGGAGAGCTTCGGTCGACCGAGGCGTCATTGGACATCGAGGAACACTCGGTGTAGCATGGACCTGTGTGCGAAGGAGGAAACGGAGCAAGCCTGAATCGTGGAGGTGACCGTGACACGCATGAGAAGCGGACGAAAGGAGGCGACTCGAGAACCGGGCGGAACGCCGACCCCAGGGAGGAAGGGGGCCTGGTGGGTGGCGTTGCTGTGGACCCTGTGCCTGGTCTGGCCCCAGGGCCGGGCGCCGGCCCAGGACGATGGGCAGATCCTTTTCACCATGGGGCAGCTTGCCGTGTTCGCGCGGGAGCCTGACACCACCTTCACGGTGACCAACCTGGCGGACGGAACCGTCTATCACACCGGAACGCTGGCCGAGGAGGGGGAAAAATGGGAGGTCACCAGCGGCGTCCCCCGCTACGTCCAGGTGAACTCGGACCGTCCGGTCACCATTTTCACCGGCAAGGCCAGGCCTGGGGGGAACGACTGGGCGTCGGTGCTCAACTCGGACAACAACACCGAGGTCGGGACCACGTTCCACGGCTTCACCGAGTACTACCTCTGGGTGTTCATGCCCGTGGTGGAGGGGGACGAGACGCCCACCCAGGTGGAGGTCGAGGACCTGTCCGACGGCGACGACTCGGTGACGCTCACCTCGGACGACGCCACGTTCTCCAACGGAGAGGTGGAGATCTTCGCGCTCAGCGGATTCGACTACGACACCATCATCGTGCGCACGAGCCGCCCGAGCATGGTGCAGGTGGGCTCGAGCAGCATTGCCAGCACCACGGGATGGGCGTTCACGCCGCCGTCTCTGGCTCCGGGCGAGGACGGACGGGAGCTGGGCACGCACTACTACTTCTATGCACCGGAGAAGATCACCATCTGGCCGTTCAGCGACGACACCGACGTGGTGATCACGGACCTCTCGAACCCGGACAAGAGCACCTCGTTCCATCTGGAATCGGACGAGTTCTGGGCGACCGCCACCTTGCCCGGTGCGACCGGGGAGCGCACGCAGGTGGAGGCCCCCGACACCTCCTTCTGGGACGACTTCGTCGAGATCGAGGCCACGCGGCCGGTGATGGTCTACGCGGGGATGAACTACGTCTCATCCAGCGGGTTCACCCTGGATTTCACCTCCACGGTACCCACCGGGCCGAGTCAGCAGGAGTCGTTCGTCTTCTCCAACGGCGTGGGCATGGAGATCCTCACCTATGATTCGGCGACCACGGTGCACCTCCAGACCGTCACCGGCGACGCTGACCACACCGTGGACATCGGCCCGGACGACTGGCAGGGCGTCGGCCCTTACTACTGGCAGGCCTCCTTCTCCTGGAGCCACGAGCTGGTCCACGTGACCGCGGACCGGCCCCTGGTCATCTTTTTCGGCGACTTCATCGAAAGCTGGTACGGAGCTTGCTGCTCCGCCTCCTTCGTCCCGGTGGTGCTGCCCACCGCAGAGCTTCCCCCCGTGGCCGAAGCCGGCGTGGCCGTCCTTGCCTGTCCCTACGACACCATCGAGTTCGACGGGTCCGACTCCTTCGACCAGGACGACCTCGGCGACCCCCCGGACATCGTCTCCTACGCCTGGGACTTCGACACCTCCGTGAACGCGGACGGGGTGGGAGGCACCGACGACGACGTGCAATCGGCCGAGGTCACCGGGGAGTACACCTACACCGCCTCGGGCACCTACCAGGTCCGGCTCACCGTGACCGACAACGAGGGGGAGACCGACGACGACTACGTCCAGGTGGTGATCGACGTGGCCGACGTGGCCCTGTGTGGAGAGGATACCGACGGCGATGATGTGGGCGCGTTCAACGACAACTGCCCCACCCTGCCCAACCCCGGCCAGGAGGACCTGGACGGCGACGGCATCGGCGACCCATGCGACCTCGACCTGGACGGCGACGGCATCGAAAACGACGAGGACGTCTGCCCCGACCTGTTCGACCCCTGCCAGTCCGACCTGGACGGCGACGGTATCGGCGACCTCTGCGACTCCGACGCGGACGGCGACACCACCGAGGACTCGGCGGACAACTGCCCCGACGCCACC
>Ga0256914_1002803_pt1 | contig 14294 bp, 11 predicted proteins | sample HulkmetaG_FD_191571 | JGI IMG/M metagenome (GOLD analysis project Ga0256914, IMG submission 191571) | Hydrothermal chimney microbial communities from Main Endeavour vent field at the Juan de Fuca Ridge, Pacific Ocean - Hulk | ecosystem: Environmental > Aquatic > Marine > Hydrothermal vents ... | reverse complement strand
GTGCCCTCCTGTTTGGTTGCGGACAATACGATGTGCAAAAGCGATTTGTCAGTTCTTTCTTAAAGCTTCTTCCAACACCATGTCGAAAAACCTTTCAAGGGTGAGTCCGAATGCTTGCGCCATTTTGGGAATTATACTTGCCTCGGACATGCCCGGTATCGAATTTACTTCGAGGAAATAGATATCGCTTCCGCTTAGAATATAGTCGAATCTTACAAATCCTTGGCAATCCATTTTGTTGTACAGGAATGTGGAAAGTGTTTTTATTCCGGTTTCGCTGTTCTCATCGATAGGAGCGGGGGTGATTTCGTCGGCTTTGCCTTCGGAATATTTGGCTTCGTAATCGAAAAATTCGTTTTTGCTGACAATCTCCGTTAACGGGAATACTATTATCCCTTTATTGTATTTAAAGAGGCCGCAAGCAATCTCTTTTCCGTCTATGGCTTTTTCGATGAGTATTCTGTTGTCAAATTCAAAGGCTAAATTTATTGCTTTTTGCAGTTGTTCTTTGTTTTTTGCTTTTGATACACCCACACTTGAACCGTTGGCCACAGGTTTAACAAACAGCGGCAGTCCGAGTTCGGCGATAATTTTTTCCGGTTCGGGGTTTTCCTCTTTTGAAAATGAGAGCGAAGGGGCGGTTTTTATTCCGAACGAACCGGCAAACCTATTACAATAATATTTGTTGAAAGTAAGAACCGAAGCATCGACACCACACGAAGTATAAGGAATGTTGAGCATATCGAACCATGCTTGCAGGCGGCCGTCTTCGCCCGGATTGCCGTGAATGGCATTAAAAACGGCATCGAATTTTATCTTTTTATTGCCAATGCCGACACTGAAGTCGGATTTGTCAACGGGAATTTTTTCCCCGTTGTCATTAATAAAATTCCACTCGGCTCCTTTTATTTCAATAATGTAGCTTTTGTATTTCTTTTTTGGAAGATGTTTTTTAACAACCCCGGCACTCTTTACCGATATTTCGTATTCGCCGGAATTTCCGCCGCAGACGATAGCAATATTTTTCATAACGGTTTTACAATAATTTTTACTTTTGTCGATAATTAAACAATATAAACAACCGAACAAAGTTAATGAGTTAAGCCGTATTTTTACGGTTTGCCATAAAAAAAATAGAAATGGGTTTTTTTTACTTTTTGAAAAAGGGGAAATTTTATCTCCATTTGCTTATTGCAATAGTTCTTTCGGTATTTTTATTATGGGTTGCAATAATGGCATTGGATATATATACAAGGCACGGGAAGGTCTATTTGATTCCCGATTTTACGGGACAAACACTTGAACAACTTAAGGAAAACGGATACGACGAATATTTCGACCTTATTGTTATCGATTCGGTTTACGACAATAAAAGGGAAAAGGGTTCGGTGGTTTTACAAAATCCGGCGGAAGGAGCGAAGGTTAAAAAGGGTCGCCACGTATATCTTACCGTGGTGGCACAAATGCCCGAAAAGGTTATTATGCCTAATTTGAAACAATTATCGGTCAGACAAGCAATAGTAAAGCTGAAAACCAACGGGTTAGTGCCGGGAAGACTAAACTACACCGATGCCGATTACCGGAACTCGGTTATTGAACAATATATAAACGACGAGCCCGTTGAGCCCGGAACCGAAATTACAAAAGGAACGGTGGTGGATTTGGACGTGGCTAACGGACTGAGCGATGCAGGAGTGAAAATGCCCTTCCTGATAGGAAAAACCGTTGACGAAGCACACGACATGTTGCATACCGCCTCGTTGAATGTGGGCGAAGAGTATTTTCTCGACGAAAAGGATTTGGGTAATGCACGTGTCTTTAAAACCGACCCTGAATTTAATACCAAGGACGAACTGCCCATTGGAAGCAATGTGAATATTTGGTACAGGTCTGATCAGCTTTTCGATTTCGATGCCTATATTAAAGAACTGACAACCGACACAATAAATGCAGATACAAATGCCGTTATAAATGAAAATGAGATTGATGAGGATTTTTAATATAATATTTTCGCTTGTTTTGTTACTTGCCGGTAATGTTTCCGCACAGGAGTTTCTGACGGGAATACAGGTAAACGAAAAGGTTGAAAAATATAACAAAACACAAATAGAGAGAAACAGAGATTGCGGATGCGGCGAAACAAGAGTCCGTAACGCTAAAACGCTACCTTTTTTCGACGATTTTTCAGTGTCGAAAGTGGTGCCCGACACTGCAAAATGGATTGATTACGATGTTTTTGTCAATGAAAATTTTGCATACCGTCCTCTGAACAAAGGTGTGGCAACTTTCGATGCTCTCGATTCCACGGGGAAGATATACCAAAACGCCGATTATGTTGCTTTTGAAGCCGATAAGTTAACTTCGGTTCCGCTACGCACCGATTCGGTTTTTTCTCCCGTTGTCAAAAAACTTGTTCCCGCCGATTCGTTGTATTTGAGTTTTTATTATCAGCCGCAAGGTATTGCAAACGACCCTGAACCGTGGGACACCTTGATTTTGGAGTTTGCTTATTTTACCGGCGATACGGTATTTTCGCACGTCGATTCCATTTGGGTTTCGGCAAGTACCTACTTGGAAAACGAGCAAGACACCATATTCCCTCTCGATACCATTTGGGCGCCTCCGGGATGTAACCCTAATATGTACAAGGTTAATTATCAAACTGTTGTGTGGGGCGATTGGATACAAATGCCATGCGATTCCGTAATGGTGCCCGAACGTAAATGGCAGGAGGTGTGGAAGTCGGAAGGAATGACCCTTTCGCAATTCCGGGAAAAATACGGAAAAGATTTTGTAGAGGTTATGGTGCCCGTAACCGATGAAAAGTTTTTTTATAACGGCTTTCAGTTTCGTTTCCGCAATTATGCAAGCATAGCCAACGATATTATTCCCGAGTGGAAAAGTAATGTTGACCAATGGAATGTGGATTTGGTGTATCTCAATTATAACCGTACCTTCGAAGATACGACTTTCAGAATGTTGAGTTTTTCGGAAAGAGCACCCTCCTTTCTGAAAAATTACGAGGTGATGCCTTACCGTCAATACCGTGCCGACCCCATAAACACCATTGCCCCCCAAATAAAACTTTATATTTCGAATCTTGATAAAATAGAGCACAATACCAAATACCGTTACGATGTTTACGGAAGCGACGGAACGTATTATTTCGGATACGACGGTGGAAGTTGTAATTTGGCTCCGGTTTATATTTCGGGTTTTCAGAATTGCAATACCACTTGCGGTGCAGCTCACTCCTGTCCTCCGGTAAACAGCAGTTTTAACGTTGATTATTCCGTGGATACCGCTTCGTTTATCATAAAACATTACATTAGCGACTCGTCGCAAAGCAATATTCTTGTCGATTCGGCAATTTACGGACAAGGATTTTATAACTATTTTGCTTACGACGACGGCACCCCCGAATTGGGATACAGTCTTGAACCGGCATATGCACAACTTGCTTACAAATTTAAACTTACCATGCCCGATACTCTGTGGGGATTGCAAATATATTTCAACAGAACTCAAAACAATGCCAATGAAAAGTATTTCAACTTGGTGATTTGGCGGGACAATAACGGCACTCCGGGGGAAATTATCTACAAAGAGGAGGGGAAAAAGGTGCGTTGGAGTGAAGGGATATACACTTTTTATCCTTATATGCTCGACAAACCGTTGGTGGTGTCGGGTACCGTTTATGTCGGTTTGGAGCAAACAGCCCAGGGCGGTCTCAATATAGGATTTGATGCAAACCACGATAAAGGCGATAAAATTTTTTACAACGTTGAAGACAATTGGTATCAAAGTGCTTTTGCCGGAGCTTTGTTGATACGACCTATTATAGGAAGCAGCCTGATACTGGGTATTGACGGCGTTAAACACCAAAGAAACAATCTCCCGTTAAAAGTATATCCCAACCCGGTGGCAAATACCCTTTATTTCAATAAAAACGATGTTTCCGAACACCTTAGTGCAGTTTCGTGCAAGATAATCTCGTTGTTCGGAAATACCGTTAAAGAGGTAATAACGCGCGACAACAATATTGATATTTCGGATTTAAGCAACGGAATGTACATACTTCAGGTGGTTACCGGAAAAGGTTTTTATTCGGGAAAATTCATTAAAAAGAGCTTTTAGATGGATGCTTCGGGTGAAAACAATGCGCTGTACGAACATTACCGTATAGAGATTGATAAAGGTCAGGTGCCTGTGCGTATTGATAAGTTTCTGTTTAACAGAATAGAAAATGTTTCGCGGAATAAAATTCAGAATGCCGCAAAAGCGGGCAATATTCTGGTAAACGGTAAAAGTGTTAAGTCGAATTATAAGGTAAAACCGGGAGATACCGTTTCGGTGCTTTTGAGTCATCCGCCCCGCGACCTTACCATATATCCCGAAAATATACCCCTTGATATTGTTTACGAAGACAAAGATGTAATTGTTTTGAACAAACCGGCGGGAATGGTGGTTCATCCCGCACATGCCAATTACAACGGCACCTTGCTGAATGCTCTTGCATACTATTTTAAAAAGCGTAAAGCCGCTGAAGTGGAAAACGGTTTCGGATATCTGGTTCACCGTATAGATATGGATACGAGCGGATTGTTGCTTGTGGCAAAAAACGAGTTGGCTCAGAGCATTTTGGCACGGCAATTTTTCGAGCATTCGGTAAAAAGGGAATACAATGCATTGGTCTGGGGCGATTTTGACGAGGACGAAGGTACAATAACCGGACATATAGGGCGCCATCCCAAAGACCGCCGCATGATGAAAGTTTTTACAGGAGGAGAGTACGGAAAAGAGGCAATAACACATTACAAAATATTGAAACGTTTCGGATATGTTACTCTTGTGGAGTGCCGGCTTGAAACAGGACGAACCCACCAAATAAGGGCTCATTTCAAACATATAGGCCACCCCCTGTTTAACGATGTGAAATACGGCGGCGGCGAAATCCTCAAAGGCACTACTTTTACAAAGTACAAGCAATTTGTGCAAAACTGTTTTAAGATATTGCCTCGACAAGCTCTACATGCCCGTTCCGTCGGCTTTGTCCATCCCACCACCGGAAAAGAGATGTTTTTCGACAGTAAACTCCCCGCTGATATGCAACGCGTTGTTGAGAAGTGGGAAAACTATACGGTTAACCGTTTGGAAGAGTGATACATGGGGATGTAAAAATATAACGGCGCCGTTTTTTTATATCGAACAAATAAGATAAATTCTCGTTAAAGGAGTGTTTTTTATGGAATTGCCCAATTTGAATTTGCCCCTGTTTTCGTTTAAAACAAGAAAAAGCGAAAACAGAATTGAGATTTTTGATGCTTTCAGGAAAAAGTGGGTTGTGCTTACTCCCGAAGAGTGGGTAAGGCAAAATTTTCTAACTTGGCTTGTCGAGTCAAAAGGTTATCCTGTTTCGCTGATTGCATTGGAACGGGGATTGACGGTTAATAAAAAGGAACGGAGGTTCGATGCGGTTGTTTTTAACACAAACGGCAATGTGTTGATGCTGCTGGAATTTAAATCGCCTTATGTAAAACTGTCTGCCAAAACCATCGACCAGATAGCTGCATACAATACCGTGATTAAAGCAAAATACCTGACAATAAGCAACGGAATATTGCACTATTGTGCCGAAATAAATTACGATGATAACAGTTATTCTTTTTTAAATAATATACCGTTATACAACAAATAATGTCTATTTTTGCTTTTTTGTAAAGCAAAGTCAAATTATTAATTTGATTTTATGATTTAATACCAAAAAAATAATATTTTTGTCTTTTAAATAAAGAAAATATCATGAAAAGAACAATTTTGCAAATCGTATTATTTATAATTATTGTCGGCTTGGCATGGTTGGTTTACGACAGTATTATGCAGCCGGTACGTTTTAATAAGGAAAAAAACCGTCGCGAAAAACTTGTTATACAATATCTGAAAGATATAAGAAGTGCCGAATTGCTTTTCAAACAGTTGAACGGACGTTACACGGGGTCGTTCGACACACTGATTCAATTTATGGATTCGGCGCAAATCCCCGTAGTGAAAATGATTCCCGACCCCACAGATACAACATTTACAAGAACCATAAACGATACTTTGGGATATGTCAGAGTTGCCGATTCGTTGTTCGGAAACCCGCCGCGAATGAATTACCACAATCTGGCAATAATCCCTTTTTCAAACAATCAAAAGTTTGAACTTAATGCCGGTGTTATAGAAAAAGGCGGTGTAAAAGTTAACGTGTTCGAAGCAAAAGCCCCGTACGATGCCTATCTTTACGGGATGGACGAACAGACCATTATTAACATGAAAGCCGCCAAAAACGATATTAACCGTTATCCCGGATTGAAAGTCGGTTCGATGACGGAAGCCTCTACCGACGGAAACTGGGAGTAATGTGGGCGTCATATGGCAACCGAACTGAAGCCACATATCAGCTTTATTGACAAATCATTTAAAGATTCGCAAATAAGAACATATCAATTGGCCATACAATTGGATTTGTATGGTCTTGATTTTATTGTTTTTAACCCCGAAAAGAACAAGTTTATAGCCCTTGAATCTTACAAATTCGACGAGGGCACCAAAATTGAAGAGTTGTCGTTGATGTTCGATAAAATATTAAATCATCATCAATGGTTTGCATACCCTTTCGGGAAGGTGTTCTTTTTATGCCAAAACAATTTTTACACACTAATACCCTCGCCGTTGTTTGAGGCCAAAGAGAAGAGTCTTTATTTGGGTTTTAACCAACCTTTTCAGGAAAACAGCAGAATAGTTTACGAAAATTTGAAAAATACCGGTGCGGTAAACATTTTTTACATAACAAATCCGGTTGTGGAAAAGGTTAAGGATTTTTGGCCCAATGCCAAGCTTAACCATATTGCCGGAGCATTTATCGAGAGCCTCTCGTTAAATTACAAAAACAGACTCTCGGGAAACGAAATGTTTATTAATGTAAGAAACGGCTCTTTCGATTTGGCATTTTTTAAAAACAACAAACTCTTTTACGGCAACTCATTTACTTACCGTACAAAAGAGGATTTTATCTACTTTTTGCTTTCAGCCGTTGAACACCTCGCCCTGAATCCGGAAGACATAAATCTTATTATCACCGGAAAAATTGATAAAGGTTCGCCGGAGTACGAAATGATATATCAATACATAAAAACCAATACTTTTATTACCAAAAACGACAACTTTTTGTACTCCTATTTAATGGATAATTTCGCACACCACTATTTTTATGTTTTATTTAATGTGTTTCAATGCGAATTATAAGCGGAAAATATAATCGCAGAATTTTACGTCCTCCGAAAAACTTACCGGTACGACCCACTACCGATATGGCAAAAGAGAGCCTTTTTAACATTTTGAAAAACAGAGTTTGTTTTGAAGGAAAACAGGTTTTGGAACTTTTTGCCGGTACGGGTTCCATATCGTTGGAATTTGTTTCGCGTGGATGTAAGTCGGTTTTATCGATTGATAATAATCAACGCTGTGTGGCTTGGATAAGGGATGTTTCAAAATCGTTGGGAATAACCGAAATAACAGTGCTTCGTTCCGATGTTTTCAGGTTTTTGGAACAAACACATGCCACCTTTGATATTATTTTTGCAGATCCTCCGTACGATATGGAAGGAATTGAAACCATCAGTCTCAAAATTTTTGAAAAAGGATTGTTAAATCCCGGAGGCTGGCTTGTTGTGGAGCATCCGCAATCGATAAATCTCTCGGAACAACCCGGTTTTACGGAACAACGCCGTTACGGCAGGGTAAATTTCAGTTTTTTTCAAAACCCCGGGGAAGAGCAATAAAGATATTTAACCTTTAAGACGAGATATGTTGTTGTACAATATTTAATTTCGACAACTGTTTATACAAGTCGTTTTTTTATTTCATCCCATTTTTCGTTGTCGAATTTGGCACCTATGACTTCAATAACGGTAGCGGCAAGAAGCGATCCGGCATAACCTGCTTTTTCGAAACCGAGATTGTTAACATATCCCCATAAAAATCCCGATGCATAAATATCGCCGGCTCCTGTTGTGTCAATGGGATTTGCTTTCACGGGTTCTATATTTACTACGGTATCACCCTGTTTTATCATGGAACCTTTACTGCCAACTTTTACTATTGAGATTTCAGAAATCCGTGCCAGTTCTATTAAAGCGTTTTCGGGAGCAAGTCCGGTAAAAGCTTTTGCCTCCTCTTCGTTGGCAAAGAGAATATCCACATATCTTTTTACCATCTCTTTCAGAAAATCAAGATTTTCTTCCACGACATTGAAACTTGCCAAATCGAGCGACACTTTCATTCCGTTATCTTTGGCAAGTTTTAAAGCTTTCTCTATCAATTGATGATTTTGCACGAGGTACCCTTCGATGTGCAGAATGTCGTATCCTTCGAAAAGTTCTTTGGTAATCATACCGGCTGATAATTCAACGGCGGCGCCGAGAAAGGTTCCGAAAGTGCGTTCCCCGTCTTTGGTAATCATTGCCGTAGCTATTCCCGAAGGCGAATCGCTTTTGAACAAAAACGGTTTTATTCCGCTTTTTTTCATGTCATCTTCAAAGAACTTTCCGGTTTTATCGCGTCCTACAACACCTATAAATGCCGTTTCAACTCCTAATCGTGCCAATCCGTGGATAGTGTTGGCGGCAGAGCCTCCCGAAGCCATCTCTTTATTATACTTTTTTGTTTTCTCGGCAATAAGTTTCGAGGTTTCGGCATCGACAAGCTGCATGCTTCCTTTAGGGAATCCCAATTCCTTTAATAAACTTTCGTCGTCTAATCTTATTAAAACGTCCACCAATGCATTTCCAATTCCAATTACTTTCATTTTGTTAAAAAATTTTTGTTTTCCGGGCTGCAAAGGTAACCAAAACAGCGGTTAATAAAAGCCGGCGGATGTTAATTAACGATAATACGTTTTGTGATAATCTCTTTGCCCGTCGAAAGTTGTATGAAATATACCCCCTGTTTGAGTTGAGGCAGGTCTATTTCCAGTATGCATCCCGAAAGGCACTGTATGCCGCTTTTTGAAAATACCGTTTGTCCCATGCCGTTTTTAATCGAGAGGTCTATCTTTTTTCCGTTGCCCGCATATGATATGGAAAAACTACCGTTGTTGGGGTTGGGGAATACCACCATTGCAGGCAAACTGTTTTCTTCAACTCCGTTGGGATTTGAAAATGTGATAATGGAGGTGCCGCGGCTGGTGCAGCTGTTTATCACGCCTATAACAATGAATGTATATGTGCCTTTTGGATAATCGTTGAAATGTATTATTATTTTTTGAGTTGTGTCTCCGGTTGACCAATAATAGTTATCGAATCCCGGACCTGCGTCCAAGATTACCGAATCGCCTTCATAGATGGTTGTATCCGCCGGAGAGAGTAAAATGTCGTCGCCGCCTTCGTAAACCGTTGTCCGCATGCTGTCTATGCCCATACAACCCGCCGTGTTGGTATAGGTAAATAAAATCAAATGTTGTCCCGCTCCGGCTACCGAAGGTGAAAAAATGTTTCCGTTGATTCCTGCACCTGCAAAGGTACCCTCTTCGGGAGTGCCGGTTAATGTGACATCGGGGTCGTTTTGGCAATATGCGGGCAGTAATCCCGAAAAGCTGACCTGTGGTGCGGGAAGGGTGTAAATGGTTAATGAGTCCACGGCACTGCATCCGTTAGTATTTGTGCCCTTAAGATAGAAGGTTGTGGTATCTGTAATCAGGGTGGTATGGCTTTCGGTTGTATCGCCGCCCGGTTGCCATTCGTAATGTTGGGCACCCGAAGCTATTAATGAAATTTGAGAGTTTGCACAAACGGTATTGGTGTCGTATATAATTTTAACGTTGGGAGCGGGTAATGCCGTAACCGAAACGGTGTCGGAGTAGGTGCATCCCAACTCGCTTGTTACAAAAACAACATAATTGTTATTGCCCTGTGGCGGTACAACGGTGATTGCCGGTTGGTTTGAGATGGAGTCGCCGTTAAGTCTCCACAAATAACTTTGTGCTCCCGATGCCGAAAGTGTAACACTGTCGCCCCAACAAACCGTTGTGTCGTTACTCAAAACAATTTCGGGGGGGGGATAAACATTCAGGTATGCGCTGTCGAGTCTTGAACAGCCTTGTTCGCTTAACACTTTCAGATGTACCGTTAAAGAGCTGTCGGTATCGAAAATTCTCAAATGCCCGTATTGACTTGTATCGACAACAGTGCCGTAAGACCAAATATAGAGCGAACAGGTAGCCGGCGAAACGAAAAAGTCGGCGGGAATACCCGGACATACCGAAACGGTATCTTGCTGCAAAACGCATTCGGGAACGGGATAAGTGTTAAGCATTATTGTGTCGGAAGCCTGACTGCCAATGGTATCGGTAACATTGAGCACCACTTGTGTTGTGTCCAAAGGGCAAATTGTTACCGTTTGTACCGTGTCGAACAGGGTATCGGCCACAAACCATTCGTACGAAGCCATGCCGGGAGGCCCCGACAAATCGACACAACTTGCGGAACATACCGTAGTGTCGGCACCCAGGTCTATTGATAAAAATGATATTGTAACCGTAATGCTGTCTTCGGCCGGACATCCCAGTGAGTTGGTTGCTATTAAGTGGTAAACCGTTGTTGTATCGGGGCAGACATATATGTTTTGTGTAGTATCGTAAAGGGTATCGGCAACAATCCACTGATAGGTGTAATCGCCTTCGGGACCGTAAAGGGTATCGCATTGTCCGGCGGCAAGGGTGGTGTCCTGGTCGAGCGAAATGCTGCAAAAACAAAATCCCGAATCGTAAACCGTATTGGGAACGGCGCAAAGCAATTGACGCAACGAATCTTTATGGTCGCCGTTTTCCATTGTCACTACATAATCTTCGGCAATCCAACAGTCGTATTGTGCATTTGAAGTTACGGCGATTGTTGTAAACGAATCGGCAAGAACTTCAGGAGGTGTAACAACGTATTCGTCCCAATTCAAATTGATAAGGGCATTGTTACTTCCAATTCCGTTGTAAGTAACGCTGTCGATACCCGAAACCGAGATGCTTTGTATTGTGGTATTGCTTTCCACAACAAGGCTCAAGGCGTAATATCGCAAATCGTGAGGGACATTCCCTGTAAAAGTTATAATTATGGATGAGCCTGCAAGAGCATAGTTCATGTTAATGGTATCGCGTACCAAGAGGTAATCGAGTATTTCCTCGTCGGTGGCCATAAAAATGTTGTCTTGGCCGTTTGTGCCGTAAAGGTTTCCTATGGTTGTGAAATCGGATACGAAGTTTGCGAAAGAATATTGATAAACCACAGAATGTGTAAACATGGCACCCCAATAGTGTTTGGTTCCCGAGCTCGAATCGGCAAGAGCCTGGGCAAATGCGGGAACGTTAATGTCTTCGGCAATGACGCGGTAAAGGTTTTGCGGTTGTGTCCAATTGATATTGGGGTCGTTTACGTTGCCGCCGTGTTCGCTCAACGGCGAAGGGTTGTTTTGATTTAATGCGCCGCGGTAGCCCAAATCGAAAGCGGGTTGTGTCCATTGGTAATGTCCGTCGGGGTTTACAAACAGGTGGGTTATTACTCCTCCATCCGTTGTTTCGTAAAGTTGTCTTCGTATATAGCTTTGGTTTCTTTTAATGGAATAATCGATAAAAATGGGGTCAACATTGGAATTGCCGTTGACACCGTGGTTTAAAATGCCCCAATCGTTTTTGTACATGGTATCCATTTGAGGCCACGACACTTTGCCGTAACCGTTTCCCGGCAGGTGAACGTCAGGTCCGTTATCTCCCGTGCCGTTAAAGGAGTAAACCGAAGAGCTCATCTTAAAGTGAATTTCATTTCCGCAGCCGTCGGTATAGGTTATTCCGGGATAGGTTACGCCGTTTACGGTTCCCCCTTCGAAAACGGGAAATGCATGGGTATAAATGTCGTCGGTACCGTCATCTATTTGCATGCTCATGGCAAATTTCTTATTGTATTTTAACGGTGCTTTGTAAACATAAAACGATGTTGGAGGCTGATTGAGATTTACTATTACAATAGCTTGATTTATTTGCGGGAAGACGGTTCCGGTGGTAAAAACCGTAAAAATTACCGCCCACAAAAAACCTGTTAATTTATATGTTTTTTTCTTTTTTAACATTTACGCCTTTATCTGTTGAGGTTGTAATCCATAATTTTAGGGTAACCGTAAAAATTTCGCGGTTGCCGTTTACCTTTTGTTTTGTATGTTTTTTTGTTTTTCGACGATTGTTTTCCGAACCAAAAATCGTTTTCCATGTTAAAGCGGTAACCTATAGTGATTTCGTGCGAACCTCCCGAACGGCTATTGATACCTCCGACACCTATTTCGTAAGAATAGTTAAAAACAAACCCACGGTATATTAGTCCTCCCACGTTTAAAGCCAAAACGCCACCGTTTCTGTAAAGCAAACCTCCCCAAAAACGTTGAAGATAAATGGGCATTACCGAAATTTCGAAATTAAGCGGTTGATTTTTTGTTTTTCTGAATACCGAATACGCTTGAAGTTGCCATTTATCATTCAATTCGAATATATTAGACACATAAAACAGAAATTCGCGTTGCATTTTAAAATTTAAATCGGTTACATACTCTTCGTTTGTGCCGAAAAGCGTTGGAAATGCAATTCCGATGTTTAATTTTCTCCAATTGTAATTTATGCCGAATCCCGCATTAAAAGCCGAGCCGTTAAGTTTTGTTTGATTAACCAAAATGGGGTCGTTGGGGTCAACTCCCGATAAATTGTCAAGGTTTACAGAGTTTTGATAAAATGATGTCCAGACCCCGAAATAGAAAAATTGTTCGTTTTGTACCTGCAGAATATACGAGTAGCTGATATTAAGTTTGAACCTGTTTAGCAGGTCGGCTTTGTCGGAATATATTTCTCCTCCGAGCCACATCTTGTTTTTGTAAATATTGCCGAAGCCGTTTGCTCTGAATGTTCGCGGGCTGCCTGTTATTCCCGTCCAGTCTTTTCTGAAATTTAAAAACACTTCCGGATTTCCGAAATAGCCTGCCATTGCTGGGTTTAAAGCGTAAGGATTAAACAGGTATTGGGTTGTTAACGGAAACTGTTGTGCCTTTACTACCGATACGGAAGCTAAAACAATAACTATAATATGCAGTAAAGTCTTTTTCATCAGCGGATTATGGTTATAGGTCCTTTAAAAACGTTTCCGTTGGCATCTTCAATCACATAATAATATGTTCCTTTAGGCAAAATATTTCCGTTGTAATATCCGTTCCAGTCGTTTTGATAATTACCGGAACTGTACACAAGGTTTCCGTATCGTGTGTAAATATTCAGTTTAATGGGGAAAACGATGTTTTTATTGTTAACTACCCAGGCGTCGTTAATTCCGTCGCCGTTGGGGGTAAACAGGTTCATAACTTTGACGGTGTCGCTGCCGGGTCCCGGGATAATGTGTCCTCCTTTAACGGCTCCGATAAAATCGGTATATGAGGAGCATACGTTTGTGTAAACATAAACCATTTGTTGTCCCTCTTGCGAAAGGTTAAAGTCGGGACCTTTTGAGCCGTCGGGCCAAACAATAGAGTCGTAGTAAGAAGGATTCTCTATTTTGAGGTAGGCGCTTCCTCCGTTTGGAAAAAATACCGTGTCGCCGTTATAAACTTTAGAGTTGTCTTCGCGCAAAAGGTTAAATTCGGGATTGTTGTAAATTGTTATATCTCTTTTTGCCGAGTCGATACATCCGTATGTTGAAGTGACGGTCAATTTTGCCGAATAGGTACCGGAATTGTAACGGTGGCTAACATATCTGCCCACGTCGTAATCGCCGTCGCCGTATTCCCAGAACCACGAAACGGGTTCACCTATCAATACCGTTGTGCTGTCGCTGAAGTTGGTGCTCGTATTGGGAGAACATACTCCGCTGTATCCGAACCATACGTCGGGCGGGTCGGCAACGGGAACGGCATTGTATTCCACTTTTAATGTTCCCGAGGCGTAGGTAATACGCATGCCTACCAAGATATCGCCGTATTGCGTAAATACATAATTTACAGTGTCGCCTTCGGCATCGTCGAAAATTCCGTCACTATTCAAATCCCAATTTACCGACATTACCGAGTCGGTTGATGTGGAAAGGTTTATCAATTGCGTGGTATCGCCAAAGCAAACTGTGTCGTAAGTGAATTTGGTGTCGTATTTGTAATCGGCAATAACAAAAAAGTTTTGTCTTAAAGTGCAAAGGCTTCCCGTTACGTCAACGTAATATTCCGTATTTTGTGCCGGAGAGACC
>Ga0256914_1002802_pt1 | contig 14297 bp, 13 predicted proteins | sample HulkmetaG_FD_191571 | JGI IMG/M metagenome (GOLD analysis project Ga0256914, IMG submission 191571) | Hydrothermal chimney microbial communities from Main Endeavour vent field at the Juan de Fuca Ridge, Pacific Ocean - Hulk | ecosystem: Environmental > Aquatic > Marine > Hydrothermal vents ... | reverse complement strand
ACATTCCTTATACCTAAAAGCCTTCTCAAAACGCCTATAAAACTCATAGGCAAGCTCGTCTATACAGGTTAGATCATTCTTGTCGGATTCTCTACCACAAACAAGACCGAGACACATTATCCCGGCAGCAATGGCACCACCTATACGTCCCGTTCCAACAAAGGGAAAATCTTCCCTTACCCCAGGAACCTCAGAGAGATTCCGTTATAGCAAGATTTACCATCAAGTTATAGGTAAACCATCCGTCTCCCGTAATAAATATCTGAGGTTTAGCCGCACTCGCATCTCTTTGTATGCCTATACATCAACATAGGGGTGAACTGTAACAATTTTGTCATATCGAACTCTAAAACCCTTAACACCACCGGTACGAAAATAGACTTCTTTAGCGATTCTTATACTGACACCACGGGAACCCCCAACGTAGCGGATCTGTTTCTTCTGTTCATAGCACGCAACATTTTTAAATACCCACACCAACTTCTCTTTTTTCTGAAAAATAAAGGGAAGCTCTCCCTACACATCCACTCGCTGCGGTACTTCTCCCCTAAGAAGATCTCTAAGAAGCACCCCTTAAACACTTTAGAAAAAGCCCCATTCCTATCCACTTCTTCCTGTGTAAGAAAGAAGCGCTCCTTTATATTCTCAAGATATTTCTCCTCTCCTCCAGATAATATACCATCCTCACATGCAGACTCTACAGCTTTTTCCCATCCGGAAACAATTAATTGATGAAGCTCCGAATCATCCGTAAAACTGTAATACTAGCTATTAAATACCTCCTGTCCGTTACGCACCGTTTTTAGCACTTTTAACCTATCATCACCCTCCCTATACTCAAATAGAACCAGATTCGCAGGAGCTCCCTCTTTTAAGCTTCCATATAGAGAGCCAACCCCCGGACCGAAAATTGATTCAAGCTTTAAGAAGCTCGCAGGATTAACGGTACAAAGTCTAATCGCATCCCCTAGCTTACAACCGGTAAACTTAATAAAGTGTGCTATATCCCAATTTAGCAAATGTCCCGCACCAGCAAGGTAGGTTGTCCCCGGCTGTCCAAGATGACCGTCCGGGAAAACTTCCACATCCAGGGCATCCCACTTGTATATCCCGGGTTTTAGTCCCCCCAACAACGCAATATCACTGACCAGTATAAGCCTATCGAGCCCCTTAACACGAGCAAAAACCTTAACTACAGATGGAGGTAGGTGAAATCCATCTACTATTATTCCAGCGGTAAGCCTATCATCCGCAAGTTGTTCCCAGATATAATTCTTAAGCCTCGGTATCATCGCATGACTTCCATTACCAAGATGGGTAGAAAGTCTCGCACCGGCACTGGTCGCTTCTCTTACCTCCTCTGGAGAGGCAGCAGTGTGACCTATAGCGGCTACAACCCCAGCCGCCGTAATCCTCTCTATAAAGGGGATAGCCCCCTTTCTCTCCGGGGCAAGGGTAACTATAGAAACCATTCCCTTTGAAGCATCCACCCACTCTTTAAACTCCTCTATATTGGGATCCCTGACATACCTCTTATCATGAGCACCCCTAGGCCCGTCCTCCGATGAGATGTAGGGACCCTCTATATGAATTCCGGCAAGGGCACTTCTAAACTCCGGGTATCGCTCTACCAATTCCCCAATAGTTTTTAAGGTCTTTAAAATAGTTTTCTGGGGTCTTGTTACAATGGTAGCTACATGCTGGGTGGTACCAGACTCTGCAAGGGAATCAACAATCTTCACAAAATCGTCCTTAGAGAAAGTATCAAGGCTGTAATCGCTTCCCCTGTAACCATTTACCTGCATATCCAGAAAACCGGGAGAGATATAAGGTAAACCCTCAAAGGGGGATGAAACATCGATGCTCTTAACTTCGGTTATTCTTTGGTTTTCAACCGTAACCCTTACGGGCGAGTTTGTGAAAACGGAAATACCCTCATAGCTTCTTGCCATATCTTTAGATTACGACACAAGAGAAATCAATGTCAATCGAGATTGCATTACTCCGGAAGCATCTGCAATTCGTTATTTAGCGTTTAAAGTTTCCCCGTGTCCACCAACCATATCTATTGTTGGAAAACAACTAAAGGTTTATAATCATGCTACCCATTCATACTACCAGTGGAGTTTTTAAAATGCGGAGGCATTAAGGTGATAGAAATTGACATACCGGGTTTCGGAAAACTCAAACTGGAACACCTCGTTATGGATTATAACGGAACACTTGCTCTGGATGGCGTCCTAATTAACGGAGTAAAACAGTTACTCTTCAAACTGTCAAACCTGCTAAACATACATGTAGTAACGGCAGATACCTTTGGTATGGTAACCTCACAGTTAGAAGAGATACCCTGCACTTTAAAAATTCTTGGTAGGGAGAACCAAAAGAGAGCCAAATCGGAATACGTAACATGCCTGGGCAGTTCCGCTGTAGTAAGTATAGGAAACGGAAAAAATGATAGCTTAATGCTCAAAAATTCAGCACTAGGAATCGCTCTAATCCAAGAAGAGGGAACAGCCACCGAGACTTTAATGAATGCAGATATAGTATTAAAAAACATAAACGATGCACTGAATTTACTTATAAATACAAAACGATTAATAGCAACACTGCGCTCTTAGATGGAGCATTAGGAATAGGGATAGGAGTACAAATCTCATAGTCATAGGGAAACCAGATAAAACGACGGAGAAAAAAACATGAAAAGAATCGGAATAGCCCTGGGGGGCGGGGGTGCAAAGGGTTTCGCACACATCGGAGTAATAAAAGCCCTACGAAAAAAGGAAGAATTTCTACCCTCTATTATAGCCGGAACCTCTGCAGGTTCCATTGTCGCCACCCTATACGCAAGCGGGTTAGCCCAGAGCAAACTGGAAGAAAGCGCAATGGAATTCGATTGGTTTCATGATGTCATAAACCTAATGGATACAGCAAAACTTATCGTAGGAAGGAAAATGGGAGGATTGCTCTCCAACGCATCTCTTGGTAAAACCATCAACGAATTAATCGAGGGTAGGGGGTTCAACGATCTGGAAACAGAACTGGCAATCGTAGCAACTGACATAGAAAACAGACGACGTGTTATTTTTACCTCGGAAAGAACCGCAAAGAACATTAACCGCGAAGAACTTCTGCGATTTCTACCGGAACCAGAACCTGAAAACTCCAAACCAGGTTTCTCCACACTCGTAATTTCGGATTTTGAGGACATAGGCAAAGCGGTTCAGGCGAGCTGTGCCGTTCCAGGGGTATTTCAACCGGTAGAGATCGGAGGAATGAAACTATTGGACGGCGGACTGGTGGATCAGATACCGGTAGATGTTGTCCGCGCAATGGGAGCAGAGGTAACAATAGGAGTAAGCCTTGCACTGGCCACTATCAGAGAGAGAATATCAAATCCGATGGATGCCGCAGGTTCCGTTCTGGGAATCCTGGGGTTACATCAAGTAAGAAGAAGCCTCGACCTTGCAGATATCGGGTTTCAAATCTCCGGCATAGAGAAGCGGAGTAGTATTAATCCCAAACAGTACGAATTACTACAACTCGGAGAATCCGAAATGGAAAGGCACATAAAAGCCCTTGAACTCATTCTTGAAATACACAACAAAGAGGAGATTGATACGAGGTGAAAAAATCCCTCCATCCTACTTATATACACAGGTGAAACAATTGGTATGGTAAAAGATCCTGCTACAGGTCTCTTAAACCCTTGGATTTTGATCATCTTCTCAATCAGATACCAGAACTGTACCGATTCGACTGCAAAATCGATACCTACTCATTTAATCCCGTTATCGATTCCTCCGAAATACAACCTACATTCTGGTTGCGACTGGCCCACACTATAGAGAAACACTACTAGGCACACTTCGAAAGTGGGGTACATACATCGTAACCGAGTTAATCCAGATATCTTCCCTCAAAGCATTAATAATAGAAACCTATGGCGCAGGTAATGCTCCAACTGATCCTCAATTTCTCTATTCGTTGAAAAAATTCATCGACCGAGGAGGTATTATTTTAAACATCTCCCAATGTAGAGCCGGATACAAAACATACCTTGACACCAGCTTTTATAATGTATTTAATGGTTTACATAAAAAATAAAGTAGAATGCGGAATCGAGAAATATCTTGACTAAACTAATAAAAGAAGTCCTATTGCTCTTTTTTGTGTCTATACTTTTTTTAATCTCTTCCTGTACCCTGTTTAGCCCAAAGAGAGTAACCCCAACGAGGACGTTTCACACTAATAACTACCTGATAACATCCCACTTTTCCATAATGATTCCAGACAATTGGGTATTTTCACATATAAAACCCATTTACAATGGTCAGATCGGCATGCGTTTCTGCTTCCACGATCCTGAACAAAGATACCACGGAATAGTTGAACTCGAAGAGACAGACAAAGACCTGGAGATCGATACACTTAAACGATACTATCTTAACAGGATAAAAGACAAATTAAAAAACATTAAAACAGTTAAAACTACTATAGACCGTAGAGAGGCAATAATTTTTAAAGGAACCGCGCTCAATAACTCACAAACTATAATTTTACTCTATCCTCTATTCTCAAATATAATCCTAGTGGAAATTAATTATCCCTTCCACAATTCTTCCAAAACCGCAGTAATTACAGATAGTATAGTAAGAAGCCTATCCTTCAAAAGGAACATTGAGGAAGAGAGAAAGATATCCTCAGGCCTACATTTCATTAGTCCTAAAGGAAATTGGAAATGGTATAGTGACGTTAAGAGAGGATTTATAGTCCAGGGGAAAATTAACAACAAGAACGGTTTTATCGGGATATGGAAAACAAATTACAGCGGATTAAATGAACTCAAACAAATTGAGCAATTCAACATAAAAATATTCAATGCATTTTTCTATATCAACAATCAAAAGGTATATGCAAAAGGTGTGGGTAACACTAATAACAAACAAGCAGTAGAGTTATTTTACCTCTTAAAATACAGAAACAACTCTTACATTATTTACATTAACTATAACAACTCCGGCAACGAACTTAATCCTGTGCAAGCATATCTTTCACCAGACATAGTATATTTCTTTAGCAACTGTCTGTTGTTGGAAAGGCCAGCGGAAGATCTATAATGAGAAAACTTACAATTGTACTTTTAGTAACTTTGTTTCTCATAGTTTGTCTCTCAGCAGAGGAAAATTTCTCAATCAGCACAGTAACCGTCCTACCAATAAAAGTGGCAAGTAAAAATGCTCAGCTCAAATTTATTGCTTCAAACGTAATCGACACCATCAGTTTAACTATAAAATTACTGGACAAGTATGATCTTGTGCGTGCATCTTTGAGAGAAAAACAGGAACAACATAGAAGCTATTCTTTAAAAGAATTAGAATCCATATCTAACCGGTATAACATTGATAATATAATCTTCGGGAGTATCCATGAATCAAAAAATAATATCATCTTCAATTTTTCTGTTTACAACAGGGCTAAAAGAAAAATTGTAATCAAGAAAGAGGCCATAGCAACGAGCATTTTTGACATTTTTGAGATCTCAGATAAGTTAGCAATAGAACTAATGGAGGGCTTCACCAAAACTCACATTGCATTCGGCAACATCAACCTTAAAAACACTGGTGAAAAAGCTACCTATTCAGTATTCGTTGACAAGGAATTTATTGGCAGAAATATCAAACAAATAAAGCATATCTTTTATGGGAATCATACTTTAACTATAAAACAAAAAAGGATGAACTCCGAAGAAATCATTTTCGAACACAAAATTACAATACCAGAAAACGAAACTGTATATGTCCAATTTCAGCTACCCTATTTAAACAGTAAGGAACAAAAAATATTCATAAGCTTTGACAAAAAAATAATAGAGAATTTAAAAACACAAAAGTATTCTGAATTAATCTCTACGTGTAGCACCGCTCTGGATACTATCAGTAAAATGCAAAACCTTCCTGCCTACAAACACTTAGAAAAAAAATATGCCAATCTTCTAAAATTTTACAGAGCAGAGTATTCCAAACAAAAACGCTCAATTCCACCGGCGGAAATAAACGTCGACAGCAATCCAAATGACTGGGTGAATATTCCCATCAATATCGAGTATTTTTTCGATAATAGTCCCTTTGAATATATAAAATTCTCCCACAATACTTTAAAAAACGCTCTCTTTATACTTCTGAAGACTAAACAAAAAACAATTGACACCAAAACCATGCTCCACTTTAATTTTGATACAAACATGGACAACAACTTTTCAGGATACGAAGACAGAGCATTCAAAATTTTCTATCAAAACGAATGGAAATTACTTTTAAACAACGGTATCGGACGACAGGATGTTGAACATATAACCACTCCATACCGGATAAGAGAGTCTAGTGGCCTGATGGAAATTTACATTGATACTAAAAAATCAGGAATAAAAAACAAATTCAATTTTTTTGTCGAGTTATATGACTACAAAAATAAGAGGTTTAGACCACAATGCAAACAAATCAGCATGCGTTTTACAGAGGACAAAACAAACATTACAGAAAGCTTCCAAAGGGTCTTATTATCATCCAAAAGTTCATACTTAAACAAAAATCTCTATGAATCGGGCATAGAAGGACAGAGATTTGTCGCTGCTGGCATATTACAAAAGGTAAAAGCAAATATACAGGCCCAGATAGAAAACGGAGAAATTCCCCTCGTAAAAGATAACAGTATCAAAATTGACGGTCATAAAGATGACTGGATACCTATTGCACCCATAATAGAAGATCCTGTAAACGATAAATCAAGAACAACTTCTAGTGCAGATATATACAGGCTTTATGTTGTTCATGATAACAAAAATTTATTCGTCAGATTACAATTGGCTGACGGCACTCTCGCTAACAATTACTATGGTATCAGATTTTCAGATAAACCCTTTAAATACAACGGATCGAAAATGTTTTTTCTCTTCCCCAATAAAAACAATCACTATCAGGTCACTCTGGATAAACGGTTAGATAAAAACAGTGGTAGACATACCTCTCTAACATCGGGTAGGTTGGCAATGCTATCGGATGGAGCAGAATTTAGTTTTCCACTTAGACTTTTTAAAGAAAGCAAACACACTAATATTTATATAATGACATGGAACGATAGAAATGGCGTCGTTTTTGATTTTACAAAGCAAAAACATTATACACTAAGGTTCTAGCAACAAAACAAACCTTTCATATCCGTAACATTGACATCCCATCTAAATATTCTAAGATTATCCATGGTAAGGAGGTACAAACAATGAAAAAAAATCTTTTACTTCTGATTGCTACTGTTTTAATGCTCTTTCCGCTCTCTCTCAGTGTGGCCGATACTCAGGAGCAGGTACAACTCGATCAACTTATGCAAAAGTGGATTTCAGCACTCACCACGGAGAACATAGAAGCTATGGCAAGCTGTTACTGGCCCGAGGCTACAAAAATTATCTACAATCCCAATCGAACATCTTCCATGCTCGAGGGGATAGAAGAAATCAGAGAGAACCAACAGAGACTATTTGATAAGTTTGACTATCCATCCATGCATCTTCAATACCCAAATCCAAAGCGGTTTTTACCAGGGTCTGTATCTGAGGAAGAGAGAAGACCAGTTTATATCTACGATAACAAAAAGCGAGGATTTATTGATATCTTCTTCTTCGAAAAACGCTCCGGTGAGTACCGCATTATTCAACATCTACTCCTGATAAATCCAAAGTAATTATGAGAGAAAAATGGATTTCCCCCACCAAATGATATAGTAATTAGTTATCAATTAAAAACTGAAAGGTTCACATATGAAAAAAATGTCTTTCGCCTCCTCCCCAAAGAGTGTAAAACACCTCAGGGGTTCCAGGCTAATCATTGCCTCCCTCCTTCTAATTATTCCGCTCTCGTTATTCGGCAATTCAGGTTCTTCCAACCTCTCCACCCTAACCATCTCACTCAGTCCCAGGTACGAAATCCCACTCTTTGAAAGCACAAATCGCTTCACAGAGGGGTTATCCGCTCAATTTAGTCTCGCCTATCTACCACCGATACCCCTACCACTCTACGTTAGCCTGGATCTGGGCTATACATATCTTCCATTCACCTTAACATGGGCAAATCCCCTCCACACACCAACGGCAGGGGGAGGAATCGGATTGGACTTCAGATTTCTAGGAAGGCTCGCAGGTAATGTGTACATCAAAGGAGGTTACTACGAGACAATAATCAAAGACCTAAACGGGAAACTCCTCTACGGGGGAAATCCCTATATAGATGCCGGAGGAGGTCTCGCCTTCTACCTATCACCCAACCTGCGCATAGGAATAGGAGCATCTTACAGACAGTTCTTTGGAAAACCAGATGATCTCTTTAAAGGATTGGGATTCTACATGGGAACCTCTTACCGTTTTCCCCTAAGCGGTTCAATAGAGATAGAACCGACTCAAAGACAAGCCTCAAAACTGAAGATAACAAAGATCAAAATGGAGCAAATTTTTCCTGTATTTTTTAAATACTACGATGATCATCCAATAGGAAAGGCCACAATAGTAAACGAGGAAAAGGGAAACATTAACGATATCACCGTATCCTTTTTTATAAAACACTATATGGACAATCCCAAAACCCACAGGGTTAAGAATACGCTCAAAAAGGGTGACTCAATGGAACTTGACATCTTTGCACTCTTTAACGAAAAGGTTCTAGAGATTACCGAGGGAACCAAGGTTTCATCCAAACTGACGATTCGTTACAACCTCAAAGGGGAAACCATAGAAAAAAACATAATCAACACCGTATCCCTCTACAACAGAAATGCATCAATCTGGGATGATGACAGGAGGGCCGCAGCTTTTATCACGGCACGCGACCCGGTCATTTTAAGACTTAGTAAAAACCTTGCCGGTATAATCAGAGAAGAACAGAACAAAGTCTTCGGAAAGAACTTCATGTCTCTAGACGCTATTCATAACGCTCTCTCAGAATACGGTGTTACCTACGTAATAGACCCCAAAACTCCCTACAGAGAGTTTCACAAAAAGAGACAAGCCATAGATTTTCTCCAATTTCCCCGACAAACTCTCGAGTACAGGGCTGGCGACTGCGACGATTTGTCAATTCTGTATGCAGCCCTCCTAGAGGCATTAAGTATCAACACGGCACTAATAACCGTGCCGGGACACATATACATAGCCGTTGACCTTGGACTTACACCTAGAGAGGCACGGGCTATCTTTTACAGTACAGAGAACCTGATAATCAAAAACAACACCGTATGGCTCCCCTTTGAGATTACAATGGTTCAGAGCCCATTCATAGAGGCATGGCGAGAGGGAGCTATGGAATGGAATAAGTACAACTCCACCGGTAAAGCCCGTTTTTATCCGGTATCCGAGGCGTGGAAAATTTTCGAACCTGTAGGGTTACCCGGCAATTTAACCGACATAACTCTTCCCCTGCAGGAAAAAATTAAGAGCCGTCTTGCCCGAGACATGAAAAGTATTACCAGAGCAGAGATAAAGAACAAGGCAAAGGAACTAAAAGAACGAATCGCAAAGAGCGGAAGTTACAAACTTATCAACAAACTCGGTGTCCTCTATGCACGCTACGGACTCTATAAAGAGGCACAGGAGCAGTTTAAAAGATTGCTCGAAAAACCACGCTACAGAGACATTGGTCTTATAAACCTGGGAAATATCAGATATAAGATGAGCAATTTTAAAGATGCACTAAAGTACTACAATCTGGCAAAGAAAAGCAGCCCTGATAATGCCAAACTCCTCCTAAACATTGCAAAGATAAACTACAAACTGGGAGAGTTTAGCAGTGCACAAAAACTGTTCGAAAAGGCCAGGATAATCTCTCCGGAAATTGCAAAACACTATCGTTACCTGGATCAGAGAACGGACACAAAGGAAAGAGCGGCAAGCTCCCAAGAGGAAGGAAACATACTATGGGAAGAATAAGAGAAAAGATAATAATAAAGATAGGGTTACCTGTAGCCATACTCGCCACCCTTACGATACTAATCTCCAGCTGCGAAAACCCTGTTCAAAGCTACATTGCAACCAACCTTTACGGTCCCAGATATAACCTTGAGGTAAAAAAACTGACAGTAACGGACGCATTTAACTACGGTTCTTCTATCGATATTTACAATGACTACATAATAGTAGGAGCACCGGCAACTCATAATAATACTTCAGAAAGCGAATCAGTTTATATATACCATAAAACAGATGTAGATAAATGGGAGGGACCCTTTAAACTTCCAATGCCCGCCGACTATACAATTGGGGATAGATTCGGATACTCTGTTAGCATATACGGAGAATTTGCCGCTGTGGGAGTTCCGGACAAAACGATAGAGGGCAAACCAAACGCAGGTGCCGTGTACATATACAAGAGGAAAGAAGACACAACAAACGTGTGGGAAGAGATAAAAGAGTTTACAAAGGCGGATCAGAGTCCTTCCCTTTACCCGGTTACAGGAAACGAATCTTTCGGATATTCCGTAAAGCTCTACGACAAATGGCTCCTGGTAGGAGCCCCCTACGACAATCTAAACGGACCGGAATCCAACTACGGGGCCGTATACAGATTTAAATACGACGGTACCGAATGGGCCTATGACTACATCTTTTCACGAAATACAACGCTTCCAGGTGACTTTGGCATAGCAATAGACATAAACTCCAGTTACGCGGTAATAGGGGCACCGGGAGAGGACATCGAGGGAAAGAGCAACGTGGGAGCTGTTTACATTTACAGTTTCAACAACAATAAATTTGAGTTTAAAGAAAAAATAACCAACCTGGACAGATACACGGGTGACGACGACTACTTCGGGGGAAGCCTCTCCATATCGGGAGATTTTCTCGCCGTCGGGTCTGCCGGAACAATCGTCGACGGGATTTTTATAGCAGGAAGGGTACAGATATATATGCTTAAGTCCGGCACATGGAACACCACCCCCAGCCTGTTGCAACTGGAAAAACCGGAGGAGTATGATTTTTTTGGTTTTCCAGTTGCCATCAAACAGAGAGAGGACGATAACTATATTCTACTGGTAGGGTGTTTCGACAGAGACAGCGGAGATTCGGCGGATGTCGGTGCTGTCTACATATACACTAACGAGTCCGGCACAAACACATGGAAATTACAAAAAGAATTAAGGGCCTCAGATTCATCGGCAAATACTTACTTCGGAAAAGAAATTGCTCTTGGTGAGGAGTATGCTGTAATAGGGGCATGCACACCCAGAGACGATACTCTCTACGAAAACGGAGGGATATACATATTTAGATAACGATATAACTACGACTCTGCGAATACCTCGTAATGCGTTACATTTTCCTCGAACTTAAGTAAGAAATCTTTATCCTCCGGATAGTACTTTGCCTTCTCGTACTCTTCAACCCTCACATGTCCGTGCCATATCCTTGCTACCATTGGTTAGCTTCTTTCTCTCGTTAATTTAGTTTTTTGTAATTTCTTTTAGTTTCTTTAACACCCTATCAATCCGTCTTCTCTGACTCTCTCTGCCAAGCTCCTCCCTCCTGGCCGTTAGCAATTTAACAAACTCATCCCTGTCCCTCCCTTTAACTACCGGCAGAAACCTCTCCGCATACAGGGGTAGTTGTTTAGACTGGCAGTTTCTCAACTGTTCCATTAGCAGAGGAAAAATTTTATCTCTGTAACCCTCATGTGTATAGAGGTTTATTAACACCCCAATACCATTATCCTTCGTAATCACGGAGCCCTCTCTGGTGGCCTTTAAGATATCAGCCAGATTTTCGTAGATATCCTCTGCCCGTACTTTAGAAATCACATTTAGGGCAATCATTGCCCCCCATACCAAACGATTATTTTTACTCCTAAGTAGCTCCAAAAAAAACTTATACTCCCCTGCTATCAACTGAGGGTTAAGGTAACCTATTTCATACAGGGTTTTAATGCAGTCACTCTGAATTTTTTTGTCCCTCGAGGTTTTAAGGAGATCTACTAATTCACCTACCGAGTTTATATCATCCGAGGTCGCTATCTCTCTTGCCAACGCCTTGTTGGGAAGATCATCATTTCGACCCAATGTACTTGCAAGTTTATCTATCACCCCATCTTAGCCATACCCCCTAGCCTATAAACTTACTCCCCGCAACCCCAATAGCAACACCCAAAACCGCGGACATGGCAGCTATCGGAATAATGGCCTTCTTGTCCTTCGGTGCCACCATTAATAAAACGGGGACAGCAGATATCTCGGCAATAATTAGTCCCTTTAACCACCCATCAACATTCCAGGAGACAAAGGGAATAATCAAACCCAATACGAGCCAATGGGTAAAGGCCGAGAGATTGGAATATCTGTCCATTTTTTGAATAACCATTGGAATCACATCGATAATTCCCGCAACTATCCCTATAATCAGTGCAATGACAATTTTGTTCATAAGCGATACATCCTCCTAAATATTTTCGTTTTAATCCTAGATGTCTTCAACATGTCTTCAACCCCGGTGTTTGGAAGCGTAATTTTAGCCTTCAGTTCTCGGCTATAGCTTCCATCCGAATTTTTAGCCACTAGAGTTTCTAGTCTCCATCACACCCAAGACCATGGTATCACACTTATGTTTCTTTACAACAATAATTCAGTAGTTAATTACCTACTACACTTACCTATCTGCAATCCTTTTTTCTCTTCAACCAGAGCCTTACTAAAATTATAAAAGAACCCACCGATAAAGCGAATCTGAGAAAGAAATACAGGGCAAACACCCTTTCACCCAGCGGGGATAGTATACACCACCACATGGGTACCTCGGACAACAGGTACGCTGTAAGTAAAGCCAGGGGATTTCTCTTGACCGAATAGGAATACGAAAAGGCCAACCCAAAGAACAAAATATCCCACATATTCCAGTGAGCTGAAATTAAGGGCAAATTGTAGTTTATGGCAAACAGCGTAGCCGAGGATACCACTCCTATAAACCTATTCTTTCTGCCAAATAGTTCGTAGGTTGCCGAGTGAAAGAAATAAGCAACCGTCAGCCCAACCAAAGTCCAGTGAGCCAAAGCATACCATGGAAGATAGCTGTTCCACTCGGCTACAAAGGAAGGTTTGGCATCCAGATAGATCTGCGAGGCCCCGGAAACAACAATTATGATTACAGGAATCACATTCCCAAGAAGCAACAAGGCCAGAACATGCGTCAAACCCTCTACATAGGGGGAAGTGTAAAATAAGGAGCGATTGGAGGCGAAAGGATTAAACCCAAAGGGATTGCCATAGAAAACCCTCACCACCAGATACAACGCCACGAAACCGGATAACTCCATGAGTAACCGTGACAACAGACCGGGGGTTGATACCAACCGTCCGTAAAGGATTGAGGAAGCATATATCACCAAAGTAAAAGTGACAAAATAACCAATCGCTTTAAGCTCTCGATACCTCTTTACCAAAGATCCTCCTGAAATATTTGACTATCATTACTATCCCTACAACACCCGCCAGGGCGTAAAGATAATCAAAAGGTGCGCCATTCATCGCTACAGAACCACCTGTGGCGATGGCATTTAGAGAAATAATCACAAAGAGAGGCTTGTTAACCCTGGGAATACTGCCAATGAACAACCCGATGAGAAAAATTGTCGTGGGACACTCAGCACCAAACAGTACCATATCTGGCCATTTGAAACCCAGTATCATCTCAAGAAGAGGATAGATAAATATACCGGCAACCATAAAAAAAACAGAAAATACCTTCAGATCGAATCGCTCGGGCCAACGTACCTCAGTCCAATGAAAAATAGTATCAATTATCAGCAAAAACGCAACAAACCACAGTGCAATAGCACCCACCAGTGCCTCTGTGGTTCCCATTTCGCTCCTCCCGGCAAAGATGGTCCACCCGGAAAATACATATATCACCGCAAGACTTCCTATCAACGCCCTGCTACTCTTTCTACCGGGATTCCTGTAGCAATACAAGAGTAACAACACCACAATAACAGCAAAGAGAAGGGGAATAATTACCGCAAAGAGGCCCATCTGTGTATTTAATTTTTCAACCGCACGGAGTATTGCATCCACATCCTTCCTACTAAACATGATTTACCTCCAGATATAAAAACACTAACTTTAAGTGCCTCCCCACCTCCTTCACTGCTAACGTCCTGGGGTAATATATAGCACTCTAAATCCCCAAAACACAATAATCCAAGTTTCTATCCTTCATAATAACACTTCTAAGTGCATAAATCATACCTGGTTAAAATTAAAAACGCAGTCTA
>Ga0256914_1002801_pt1 | contig 14305 bp, 10 predicted proteins | sample HulkmetaG_FD_191571 | JGI IMG/M metagenome (GOLD analysis project Ga0256914, IMG submission 191571) | Hydrothermal chimney microbial communities from Main Endeavour vent field at the Juan de Fuca Ridge, Pacific Ocean - Hulk | ecosystem: Environmental > Aquatic > Marine > Hydrothermal vents ... | reverse complement strand
TATGGTAGAACTTTTGGCTCCGGCTGGTAATTTAGAAAAAATGAAAATGGCTTTGCAGTATGGAGCGGATGCTGTTTATTTTGGTTTACCGGATTTTTCTTTGCGAGCCAGATCAAATCAATTTACCAAAAATGATATTATTGAAGCTCAAAAACATTGTGAAAAATATGATAAAAGTTTTTATATTACAATGAATATTTATGCCCATAATATTCATTTGGCGAAAATAGAAGAGCAAATACAATGGTTGAAAAAGCGACAAATCAAACCCGATGGCATAATTGTTTCCGATCCGGGTGTTATCAGGTTGTTAAAAAAGTATTTACCGGAAGTTGATTTGCATTTATCCACTCAAGCCAATGCGACGAATTTGGAAGCGGTTAAATTTTGGCGAGACTTGGGTGTAAAAAGGGTTGTTTTGGCTCGAGAGGTTACTCTTGATGAAATTGCAGAAATTCATCAAGCGGTGCCGGAAGTGGAGCTGGAAGTTTTTGTTCACGGAGCGATGTGTATGTCTTACAGCGGTCGGTGTATCTTGTCCAAATGGATGACCGGTCGCGGTGCCAATTTGGGAGATTGTGCTCAACCATGTCGTTGGAAGTGGCAAAGTATTGAAGCAAAATCAGCCGAAAAAGAGGCATTAAAAACTGGAGAATGTAAGCAAACAGAACTGGTGGATGATCAAAAAAGATTTGGGATGAGAGTGGAAGAAGATCGGCACGGAACTTATATGTTTAACAGTTATGATATTTCTTTAATTGAGCATTTGGATAAATTGTTGAAAGCGGGTGTGGTCTCTTTAAAAATAGAAGGTCGGGCCAAAAGTGTTTATTATTTAGCGACGGTGGTCAGGTCTTATAAGCAAGTATTGGAATGTTTAGACAAAGAGGGGATGAAAAAAAACAGGTGTCAAAAGGTTATTGAAAAATCCGCGAAAGAGTTGGTTAAAATATCCAATCGGGGATATTGGACAGGGTTTGTTCTTGGCGATGAACCACCTCATCTTTTTGATAAATCTTATTTGGCGGTTGATTGGGAATTTGCCGGTTTGTCGGAAGAGTTACATAAGATTATTTCAGTTGGTGAACAAGGATTGATGCTTGACGAAGAGGATGACGGGACAAAGAAGAGGATTGTGTTTGTGCATAATCAACTTAAGCCCGGTGATGAAGTGGAAGTTATTGGGTTGAGAAAGAATTTTCAGAGAAAAGTTAAAAGTATAAAGAATGAAGATGGAGAAATTGTTTCGTCTGCTCACGGAGGACTGGGCAATCTTTTTCAGGTTGAGTTTGATCGTCAAGTTCCCGTTATTTTTCTTTTGCGAAGAAACTTGAAAAATAATTCATAAAGAAGTAAAAATATGAATTTGATTAAATTATCTTTATTAACAAAGGCCAGAATTATTTTGTTAATTAATTCTTCAATTTTGTTTTTGTTTATCATTTTTACTCCCTATTTGATTAAGGTGGGGGCTTGGGGTTTGTCCGAGTCGGCTGTGGAAGGGTTGTTTTTGGCGGTGGAGGTTTTGGTTTTGATTAAGTTGTTTAGAAATTATGATTTACACAGTAAATATATTGAAGGAAAAATGGAAGAATTGACGGATGAATTGGAGCAACAACAAAAAGTTTTGACAGATTCTTTGGAATATTTGGGGCGAATTAATTTGCAAATGTCTATGGTGAAAACAATAATGAATAAATTGAAATTTCCCGCCAGTCAAAGTAAGTTGGATTATGTTTTGGGGGAAATGTTGCAGATTTTAGTCAGTTTATCCGGTGGAAAGGAAGTGATTTTCAGAGTTGTTGATTTGGAGAGTAAAAAAACCATGAAAGAGATTGTGATGGCCGAGGAGGGTGTTTTTCAAAAGACGGTGTTAGAGATTGATAATAAAAAGTTGGTGAGAGAATATAAGAAGAGAGGACTTTGGGGTAGTGAAGTGGAGGTTTTTCCTTCCGCTTATGATAACTTTTCTTTGAAAACTTTTGTTTTTTTCTCTTTATCGGAAGATGGGGGTAGATTGAAAAATAAAGGTGGTGACAAAGTGGAGAAAGAGCAAGAAGAATTGATTCAAGGAGTGATTAATCAGTGTGAAATTGTTTATTTATTATTTAACTCTCAGTATTATAAGGGAAAGCATAGTTAAGACATTCGGTTGACAAGGGTGTTTTTGTTTGAATGAATTGTTTTTAGATTTTGAAATTGATAAGAAACTGTTTTTAAATCTCATATAATTTAATTATTAGCCGGCTAATTTTTAATTGGCAATAGTTATTTTAGAATTATTTTGTATTGGAGTAGATTATAGCTTTTATTCTTGTGATAAATATGGTATGATTTAGATAGAAATTGATTTTGTGAAATTAATTTCTTTGGAGGCTGATTTTTTAAATAGTAAAAGGATTATAATTAGTTTTATAGAATAAACAAAATGAAAGGAATAATTTTAGCCGGAGGGACGGCGACCAGACTCTTTCCTCTGACGGCTACCACCAGTAAACAACTTTTACCGGTTTATGATCGGCAGATGATTTTTTATCCTTTGAATGTTTTAATTAAGGCGGGAATTAGAGATATTTTAATTATTGTTTCACCGGAGCATTCGGGGCAGTTTTTGAATCTACTCGGTTCAATTTTTGACGGAATGGATATTCGTTTGGAATTTAAAGTGCAGAAAGAACCGAGGGGATTGGCCGATGCCTTTATATTAGGAGAGGATTTCATAGACAAGGGAAGTGTAGCTATGATTTTGGGAGACAATATTTTTGAAGATGATTTATCGGAAAAGATAAAATCTTTTGAAAAAGGGGGATTGGTTTTTGCCAAGGAGGTTTCGGATCCGGAAAGATTTGGTGTGGTGGAGTTTTCGGAAGATGGACAAGCTCTTTCTATTGAGGAAAAACCGGCAGAACCTAGAAGCAATTTTGCTATTACCGGATTGTATGTCTATGATCGGGAGGTGGTGGAGATTGCCAAAAATTTAACACCTTCAGTGAGAGGGGAGTTGGAGATTACGGATATTCACAATGCTTATTTGCAAAAAGAAGAATTGCGAGTGGAGAAATTGTCCGGGGAGTGGATGGATGCCGGAACAATTGAATCGTTATTGGAAGCCGGAATAATGGTTAAAGAAAAAAAGATTTATGCCGGAATGCATCCGATAATCAATGAAGCCATTTCTCGTTTTAATGAGGAGTTGAAAACAATAGCTAAGAAAAAATTGGGAGGGTAGTTGAGGGCCGGGAGTTTATGAAGTCTATAAAACCTATAAAGCCTATAAAGTCTATAAAGTTTATAAAGTCGAAAGTCGAACCGGCATTCGCCGGTCAAGACCAGCATTCGCCGGTCAAGAGTCCGTAAGGTCAAAAGTCTAAAGTTATGAATAATTTTAATCGAGTATTCGCCGGTTAAAACTAATATTCGCCGGTCGGGAATTGAGAGAAAATCATCAAAAACGGAGTTTTTCAAGAGCAGTCTCGTTGAAAAAAAGGAGGGTAAATACGATTTCGTTTGAAGAAAATATTTCAGAAGCTATTTTGTATTGGAAAGAGAGGTGTGTTTTAGAGGTGTCTGGTGTTAAAATGGACTGATGGTTGACAATTTATTTAAAAAAAGCGATAATAATATTGTTAAAAAAGGGGGGTGGCGATGGAATTTATTGTGAAAAATATTTGTTTTAATTCGTTAATACAAGAAAAGTTATGAAAAAAATCAGAAAGGCGGTAATTGCTGTTGCCGGATCGGGAACAAGGTTTTTGCCTGCCACTAAATCAATGCCTAAGGAAATGTTGCCGATTGTAGATAAGCCGATTATTCAACTGGTAGTGGAGGAGTTGGTGGAGGCCGGAATTGAAGATATAATTTTTGTAACCCGTTGGGATAAAAAACCGTTGGAAGATCACTTTGATCATAGTATAGCTTTGGAAAATGAATTGGAAAAAAATGGGAAGAACGATTATTTAGCTAAGGTAAAAAGAGTAGCTGATATGGCTAATTTTGTCTATGTTAGACAGAAGGGTCCTTATGGTAACGGAACCCCCGTTTTGTCGGCTGCCAATCTTGTTGATAATGAGCCATTTGTGTTTGTTTGGGGAGATGATTTGGTGAAGTCGGAAACTTCCTTTACCAAGCAGATGGTGGAGGATTATGAAAGAACCGGGCATTTAATGATTGGTGTGCAAAAAGTTGCCAAAGAAGATGTGGTGCGTTATGGTATTGTGGATGTTGATGAAGAGAATGATATGAGATTGAAGGGTATTATTGAAAAACCAAGTGTGGAAGAGGCGCCTTCGCAATTGGCGGATTTTGGAAGAATGATTTTAAATCAAGATATTATTGATGTTTTAAGAGGGCTTCCTTTGGGAAAGGGAAATGAGCTTTGGATTACTGATGCTATTATGAAATATGTAAAAGATGGAGGCGATTTTTATGCCAAGGAAGTTAAGGATGGAGAATGGTTGACAACCGGTGATCCCTTAAATCATTTGAAAGCAACTTTGAAGTATGCTGTGGAGAGGGATGATATTGGCAGTGATTTAAAAGAATTTATTAAAACTTTATAAGGAAATAGTTTTCAGGTTTTGGCTTTGTAGACTTTTCAGTTTATTGGGAAGTGTTTAGTCGTAAATAGTTTTGTAAAAAATTATAAAAAACAATGCTAAGAAGAACCAGACGAAAAGTTAGGATAGTTTGGATTATAATTTCCATATTGGGAACTATCGGGATGATTGGATTTACTTTAATTCCCTTGTTTCAAAGTATGTAAAGGGATTGTTTTTGGACTCTGATTTTCGCTAATTTTTCCAATCAACAACTTTTTGAAAAAATATCAACACGCCGTTTTTTTAAGACATTAGAGCATTTTGGACAGACCAAGTGTCCATAGGTTGGGATTGGCGTCCGCCGTTAAAAAATTTGAGAGTTAGAGGAGTAGTGGTTGAATCATCGGATTCCCAGTGATTTAGTCACTGACACTTTCCGGACGGGTGTTCGCCGGACAAACTCAATATTCGTCGGTCAGGACTAGCATACGCCGGTCAAGACCAGCATACGCCGGTCAAGAATTGGAAAAAATTCATTAAAAACGGAGCTTGGAAGTAGCATAAATAGATTAATAAATGATATTTATGATAAAGAAAGTTAGTCAGTTTTTGGTAGTGGTTTTTTTGTTAGTAGCGATTTTTTTTGTTTTGCGAGAGGTGTATTCTTCCATACAAACAAAAAGAAAAATTGATAAAGAAGTGGCTTCTTTGCGAGCGGAGGCAAATAAATTCAATCAGGAAAATAAGAATTTGAGTAAGTTGGTTGATTATTTTAACTCTAAAGATTTTCAAGAGAAAGAAATCAAAGATAAATTGAATTTGGTAAAAGAAGGGGAGCGAGTGGTAGTGGTACAGGGAGTGGCTACTGAAAATCAAATGACCGAACAAAAAAATAAAGATGCCAGGATTTTAACCAAGCGAGCCAATTACTATTATTGGTGGCAGTATTTTTTTGGATTTAAAAATGGTAAATAATAGTTTTTTAAATGGTAATTATAAACTATGAGAAAATTAAAACAAATTGATGGTTCGGTGTATCGGGCTATTCAAAATGAAAAAAAAAGACAACGGGAGGGGATGGAGTTGATTGCTTCGGAGAATTATGTTTCCGAGGCGGTTTTGGAGGCGCTTGGTTCCGTTTTTACCAATAAATATTCCGAAGGTTATCCCGGTAAGCGTTATTATGCCGGACAAGATTTTACGGATGTGGTGGAAAATTTGGCTATTGAGCGAGCTAAAAAACTATTTAAAGCCCAGCATGTTAATGTTCAGCCCCATTCCGGCGCTCCCGCCAATATGATTGTCTATAGTGCGATTTTAAAGCCGGGGGATAAAGTTTTAGGGATGGATTTGTCTCATGGAGGACATCTTACCCATGGACATCCGGTGACTTTGTCGGCACAAATTTATAATTTTGTCGGCTACAAAACCAATAGTGAGGGGAAAATTGATTATGAAGATTTGGAAAAAATGGCCAAGAGGGAAAAACCAAAATTAATGTTGGCGGGCTTTTCGGCTTACAGTCGTAAAATAAATTATCAACGCTTTACACAAATTGCTAAAAAAGTGGGGGCGATTTCTATGATGGATATGGCGCATATTGCCGGTTTAGTGGCGGGAAAATCTCTGTCCAACCCGGTTCCTTATTTTGATATTGTGACAACCACCACTCATAAAACCTTGCGTGGTCCTCGCGGGGGAATGATTCTTTGTAAAAAGAAATATGCTCAAGTGATAGATAAGGCGGCTTTTCCGGGATTTCAAGGAGGGCCTCATATGAATAATATTGCTGCCAAAGCGGTGGCTTTTGGCGAAGCATTGCAACCATCTTTTAGAAAATATACTCAACAAATTTTAAAAAATGCCAAAGTTTTGGAAGGAGAGTTAAAAAAATACGGTTTTAAAATAGTTTTTGGCAAGACGGAAAATCATATGTTGTTGGTAGATGTTTTTGGCAGTAAAGGTTTGACCGGCAAGAAATTGGAAGGTGCTTTGGATAGTATCGGTTTAACGGTTAATAAAAATGTAATTCCGGATGATCCTCGTTCCCCTTTTGATCCCAGCGGAATAAGGTTGGGTGTACCGGCGGTTACGACCAGGGGGATGAAGGAAAGGGATATGAAAAAAATCGCCGGTTGGATAAATCAGGTGGCGGAAAACATTACCAATGAAAAAATGTTGCGATCATTAAGAAAAGAAGTAAGGACATTTTGTCGGCAATTTCCTTTACACAAACAGTAAAGAGGGATTTAATTATTTGTGAAAAAATAATGTACATCATTGATGGAAATCAGATAGCTTTAAGGATAACCCAGCAAATTGCACGGGATATTTTTGATAATGCTTTGGATAATCGTCCGGGATTAGCGATAATTTTGGCCGGAGAAAGAGAAGACTCTGCTTTGTATGTTGAGATTAAGCAAGCCAGAGCCAAAGAGGTTGGTATTGATACTCATTTGTATAAAATTGAGAATGGAGAATCAACGGAAGATATTGTGGAGTTAATTGAGCATTTAAATCGGGACGAAGAAATTGATGGTATTTTAGTGCAATTACCGTTACCGGATAATTATGATACGGAAAAAATAATTTCCACCATTGATCCCGCTAAGGATGTAGACTGTTTTCATCCGGAAAATATTAAAAAATTGGATGATTATGATAAGGAAAATGCGATAATGATTTCTCCGGTTTACGGAGCGGTTTTAGAGATATTGAAAGATATTCCTTTGGTGATTGAGGGTAAGAAGGTTGTTTTGGTGGTTAATTCGGATATTTTTGGAAATAATTTGGCGAAAATTTTGCGAAAAGAAGGGGCGGAAGTTGAGATTGTATTTGCCGATGATGACAAATTGGCGGAAAAGGTTAGGAAGGGGGATTTGCTGATTACCGCCGTTGGCAAGAAGGGGTTGATTACCGGAGAAATGATTAAACCGAATGCGACGGTGATTGACATCGGAATTGTTAAAGAAAATGGACGAATTTACGGTGATGTGGATTTTGAAGAAGTGAAAGAAATGTCTGCGGCCATTACTCCGGTGCCGGGAGGAATTGGACCGATAACGGTGGCCAAGGTTTTGGAAAATACCAGAAAATTGCACAAGAAAAGACGAGGGGTTGTTTAATTTTTAAAAGTAATAAGATGACAAATATGGGAGAGGTGGGTGTTGTTGGCAGTGAAAGTAAGATGAAAAATGCCGATTATCAAAAAGATATCTTGCCGAAACTGAGAGATATTAAGAGTGCACTTGAAAGATTAAGTGACTTGGTAACAGAAGATGAAAATTTGCAGGAAATAATTGGGGAAAAAATATCAACCGGAGAATTGGTTGATAGTAGGCGTTCTCACAATAGAAATACATATAATTTTCATTTAAGTTTTTGGAAAAAATTAGATAGACTTCTAAAAAGAGATATGGAAGGGAATGCTGATGGAGATGAAGAAAGCATATTGGAAAAATATGACAAGAAAGAGATGGAAGTTATTGCCGGTAAAATCACAAAAATATTAAAAGAAATTAATGAAAATATCGGTTGGATTTATTTGCAATATCGAGATTATGTGTTAAAGATAGTGCATAAAAGCAAAGACGAGTTTATGTTTTTGGATAATGAAGAGATAGAAAGTGTTGCTCTGTGGAAATTGCTGGTGTCTATTGAACAATTTGACGAACACAAGGGGAGTAAATTTAGCAGTTTTTTGACAAATAATATTTATAGAGCGCTTTTTCAAGAAAATGGAAAAAACATGGTGCGCAGATTAACCGGAATACTTAATCAGCAGGGAGTGAAAATAAACCAGAAGGAAGTGAGTAAAATTTATGATTTTGTGGGAGAGTATAAGAATAAACTAAAAAAACAAAATGAAATGATTGATGAGAATATTGAAGATTTAACGCAAAAAGTACAGAGGGAATTTGGGTTGGCTCCTGAAATGAGTTTAAAAATTATACGAGTAATTTTACAAAATATTAGAAATGTTAAACCGGATAGGAGTATATATCTTATTGATCATTACACTGGGGAGGAAAAGTTTATTCCTGATGCTGTATTGCACAATGAATCAAATAGGCAAGGTGGACAGGATGGTGTAATAGGGGAATATTCTCTTGACGCTATAAGTAATGGAGGTGTGGAAGAAAGTGTGCACAAGAAGATGGTAGGGGAATTAATGAGGGAGGTTTTGGAGGAAGTAGTTTCTTTGGGGGATGAAAAAAGAATGGCAATTGTAACAGATAGATTATTGATGAAAAATGGCAAACAGAAAACCTTACAAGAGTTAGCGGGTAGGTTTGACGTTGGTCGGGAAAGAATGAGACAGGTAGAGAGTAATGTTTATAAAAAGGCGAAAAAAGCATTGGAGAAGAGAGGATATACCTCGGAGGATTTTTTGTAATTTGCATTATCTAAAAGGTGATTGTATAATAGACTTGCTCTGTAATTTATAAATTTAATAATTAAAAAATAAAATTATGTTTAAATTTTTCAAAAAAAAGAAAATAAGTGATGATAAAAAACAAGTTGTTTCGGAAAGTGGAAAAAATGAAGAAGATGTAAAAAGAGGTATTTCTGAGGAGGGCGTTGTTGACAGTGATAAACAAAGTCAGGGACAAAACGATGATAATCAGGGGAGTATTCAAAATGATCAAGGGCAGAGTGATGATAGTCAAGATGAAGAAAAGGAGGAAGATTCCGCATCGGTGGGATCTGATGATATGATGGCGGCGGCTATGAGTGGAATGTTGAGCGGAGGAGGCGATATTTCGGAGATGTTGAAAAATATTGATACTTCCGGAATGTCTCTGAAAGAAAAGATGGGTTTGAAGATGTTACAAAAGATGCCCAAAAAGAAGCAGGAAGAAATTCTTCGTCAAGCTCTAAACCCACAGGAGTTATATAAACATAAAGATAAAGTTTTGGCGCAAATAGATGCCATGGTAAAAGCGGGGCAGATTGATAAAGGGCAGGCGGAAGCGGTCAAGGCACAAATGGGGCTAAGATAATTAGGGGATTAGGCGTCAAGAAAATCAAATAAGACACCCTCTTGGAAAATCGGATTTTTTGAGGGTGTTTTTGTATTGAGGGCGGTTTTGATTTTCGGTTTTTAGTTTCCGGGCAATTTTGATTGTTAAGTGAATTAAGAAACTGGTTGTTACGCCTTCCAAATTTATTTAGTACTTTCAGATTCTTTAACTTTAATTAATTTGATAAAATTTTGAGGACGGTTGGCAATGTGTAGTTGCCAAGCAGGTTGATTTATCAGTGGCGGTTGAAAATATTTGAGAACATCTAAATGATTACCTTTTTCCGAACTGGAAGTGGGATGTTTAATCAGTGAGCCGCGACGGGAAATTAACAAGTAGTCGGGAATAGCGTAGTCAATATATATTTTGGAACTGCGAATACATTTACCAACAAAAAATTGACAAAGACCTTTGCGGTCAACCCAGACGATTAAATCTTGAGCGTTGGGTAGAGAGTTTAGATATTGAGCGGCTTCATAGTAGCCGTAACCCCAAGAATCGGTTACCAAATATTTTTGAGGTAGGATAAAATTGGTATAGTTAAAATAGAACGGTTTAATGTTCCAGAGGGTGATTAGTTGGATAACTAAAATAAAGATAAAACCGGCGATAGTCGGTTTTATGCCGGATAATTTCGGGAATTTTATTTTGAGTTTATCATAACAGTGGGATAATCCGAGGGCGGTAAGAACGGTAAAGGGAACATAGAGCATTAAGCCATAACGAACATTGACGAAAATATTTGCCAACAACCCACCGATAAAAAAGATGAAAGGAATAAAAGCGGTGAAATAAATAAACCAAGAGTATTTGATTTTTTTTGCAGTTAGAAGTAAAAAAGATGTTAAAAATAAACAAAGGATTGTCAACGGCTGAAGGGAAAAGATGAAATTTTGTGCTTGGACTAAAAGGGCTTTACTCCAGAAAATCAGAGAAGGATCTGAAGAGAATTGGGGAAAGGTTAATTTGCCTCCACTACGGGAAGTTTCTTTTAAGTTGTCTAAAGAAAATAAAGAAGTGTCACTCCAGGCATTAAAAAAGGAAAGAAGGAATAAAAGGATTAATAAGCCGGTGGATAATTTTAAAACGATAAAAATAGGTTTGGGATACTTTTGGAAAAAAGATGTTAAAAGAGGGGGGAGGAAAATGAAGAAGAGAGTAAAAAGGAAGAGAGAGATAATGTAAAAAGGAATAGTTTTGGGCGAGATGAAGGAATTGAGGTGAAATAATTTGAGGATTATTTGCCAAAGAGGCGTGAAAACCGGAGAGGCGGTGGTGCCATAAAAAAAGTATCTAATATTAATTAAAGTAGCCGGCATAAAAATAATAAATGTTAACCAGCTGACAAGAGTGATGATTGATAGAATTAAAGGATAATTTTGTTGAGGGAAAAATTTATTTTTTGGTCGGGAGATGGTGTGCATTAAAAACAATAACCCATAAAAAACAAACAGGATGTTGGCAGTGTATTTGGACAGCAGGGAAAGGCCGGTCAAAAGGCCGGTTAGAAAAATGAATTTCTTCTGCCCGGTTTTAAGCAGGGATAAAAAAGCAAAAATGGCAGTTGCGGAAAAACTCCACAAGAGGGCGTCAGGGTTTATTATTTGGGAAATGCCGATTAAAATAGGATTGGTAGCAATAAGAATGGTACTGAGTGTGGCAATTCTTTTATTAAAAGCGACGGAAAGGAGATAGAAAATCAAGGGGAGCATAATTAAGCCATTGAATAGTAATAAGGGTAGACGAAGAGATAGATTGATTTTGGGTGTTTGTTCTGTTTTGAAAATGGAATAGAGAGTGGTGTAGCCGTTTTTCTTTGGTCGTAAAAATTTTTGTTCTTCCTGAGTGTTTTTATGCTGAAGAGGGTCGGGAGAAAACGGTAAGCCCAGTCCGGAGATAAGAGCAACAGTAACTCCCGGTTTGTCATTGATTCTGGTTTTTTTAAGATTTTTTTCTTGCCAGCCTTGAAAATATTTTTCAATGCGTCCATATTTCCAAAAGTGTTCGTCAATTGTTTCAAATTTGGTTAAGTGATACAAACCAAAAGACAAAAAGATACTAATGGACAAGAGTAGTGGAAAATATTTTTTGATAAAATTATTCATTTGTTAACAGCAAAGATTTATTTAATTAAGGAGAGGAGTAGTTGATTTTGTCCAAACGGTGGAAGAGTTTTTAAAGGGTGATTTCTCGGTAAAAAATATATTTATGTTTTCCAGCCGAGGATTGAGAACATTTACAATTTTGGAGCGTTGTTCTTGTCCGGCTTTGATATTGCGGAGAGTTAAATTTTTAATCGGTAATTCTTTCAGGCCATCAATAAAAATGGCTCGGTTGCTGGATTTGGTTTCGGCGTTTTGCAGGGAGATGTTTTCTATTTTGGGGTAAAGTTCCGGAGAGGGATTGGTTTTGCCAATGGCCTCTTTATAATGATTGTTAATTTTTATCAATTCATCTGTTAACTTCTCGGCTTTTAATCCATCGAGGTTTATATTTTGTACATAACCACCCCGACCGGGACGGGTTTTGATTCGTAACCCAATATCGGCTTTACTGATATTGATGTTTTTTATATCAACATCACTTATTCCCCCGCTCATTTCACTGCCGATTACCACCGCTCCGTGGGCATCGTGTACGGAAATGTTCCGAACGGATACTTTTTCCGTCGGTTTATCGATTCGACGACCATCATGATCGGAGCCGGATTTTAGAACGATGGCATCATCACCGGTAGAGAAGATGTTGTCTTTGATGATAACGCCGGTTGATGAATCAATAACCAATCCATCGGTATTGGGGCCGTTAGTAAGAACGGTGAGATCTTGAAATAACAGATTGTTACTATATAAAGAATGTATAGTCCACATAGTGGAATGATCAATGATGATATCGCTCAAGACAAAATTATTTGAATTATAGAGTTGCAAGAAGGGAGGGCGTAAGCCATCACTCTCTTTGCCAAAAACCCTTTCTTTCAGAGGGGTATTTTTTTTGGAATATTTAAAGAGGAGTTTTTTGGCGGGTTTTTCCACCTTGTCCCACTTATGCCATTTTTCCGGTTCTTGGAGAGTAATTTTACCTCCGCCGATAATTCCGCCATTGGTTAGATTGTCAAAATAGAGGGGGGCGGAGAAATTTATCAGTTCATATCCTTCAAAACGGGATGGTCGTAGGGGTAGATATAATTTTGGATTATAAACAAAGCTGAGGGTGGCTTCTTTGTCAAGAAAGACCCAACTGTTGTTGTTGTGAAAATATAGTCCTCCGCTAAACCATTTGCCGGCGGGAATGAAAAGGGCGTGCTGTTTATCAACACAAGAATCAATGGCTTTTTGAATAGCTTGTTGGTTGGCAGGGGCTTTTTCCGGACTATCGGCTATCGCTCCGAAATCTTTAATATTGCAAACACCCGTCGGAGAAGTTGAAGAGGAATTGTCGGGTAGAGAAAAAGAAAGTGGGTCAAGATAGAATGATGGATGAGTAATTTTAAAATAGATGGACGGACCATTGAAAACAATGATCAGTACAAGGATAAAAATTTTCCAGTTTATTTTTGTAAAAAGCTTTTTCATTGACTGTTGATAAATTGAATTATTAGAGAGAATAAATATCGGAGGTCTTTGCCGTTTCCGGAAAAGTTTATTTTTGTTGGTCGGGGAGGAGGTGGTCAATTTTATATTTTTCTCCCGACACTATTTTAACATAATTATCTTGTCGTTGACCGGGATGAACGACGAAATCCGGATTGGGGTCGTCGTAAATTTTTTCCAAAGCCAAGGGGAATTTGTCCGTTCGTCCTCCGTAAACCTCCCAAAGAAATAACATTTTTTGACGACGGGCTTTAGATACGGCAAAAAAATCATAGTTAGGACCATGCTTAAGAAAATCCCTTCTTTTGATAGAGCGATTGCATTTTTCTCCGACAAAAAATACACAAACTCCTCGTCGATCAGACCAGATGTTTAGATTTTTGGCATTGGGTAGAGAATTTAGATATTGAGCGGCTTCATAACTGCCATCCCCCATATCTTTGGGATTAATTAAATGATTTTGAGGGAGAAGGGAACTATTGTAACTAAAATAGAATGGTTTAATTTGTCGCAGGGTATTTATTTGAAGGATTAAAAAGATTAGAATTAGCAAATAGAAAATGGTATTTTTAAAAGAAGGAAGTTTTTGGGAAAATAATTGCCAAAAGTAATACCAACCCAAAGTTGCTAAAATAAACCAAAGGGGTAAAAGGGCGATTTGGTAGCGTAAGGTGGGAATAACTTTGCTGAAAAGCGAAGCGCTGTAGAAAACAAAAATAAAAAATAAAATAGCCCAAAAGTTGTAAGTGAATTTTGAGGAGAGTTTTGAGAGAGTTTTGTTTTTGAGGGAGGAGAGAATTTGAACGAGGAGGGCAAAAAGAACTCCCAATAAAGCCAATGGATTTAAGGCAAAAAGTGGCACATAGAAAGCGGTCAAAAGGGATTGCCCAAAAGTTGCTTTACCTCGCAAAAGCATTGTTTTGGGAGAATATAGGATTTTTTCAAAAGGTAGAGAGTGTTGAGGAGTGTAGGTGTAATAAAGAACAATTAAAACAATAAATAGAAAAGTTGTCGGTAGGATAAAAGTGATTATTTTTTTTAAAAAAGATATTTTTTTTGTAAAAAGGGCGAAAAGTTTGCAGTTATTGAAATAGCAATCCAGAGCTAAAAAGAAAATCAAACCGACAAATGGTTTCCAGACCGGAAGAAA
>Ga0256914_1002800_pt1 | contig 14308 bp, 16 predicted proteins | sample HulkmetaG_FD_191571 | JGI IMG/M metagenome (GOLD analysis project Ga0256914, IMG submission 191571) | Hydrothermal chimney microbial communities from Main Endeavour vent field at the Juan de Fuca Ridge, Pacific Ocean - Hulk | ecosystem: Environmental > Aquatic > Marine > Hydrothermal vents ... | reverse complement strand
TCTATGGGCGGAGCAAAACGAATTGATCCTACACAGATAGAGATTGGTTCTATTTGGAAAACTCATGGGGAAGGACTTGCCAAAAAGTTTCGTTATGAGCTTAGAAAAAGTGGTTTTAAGGGTGATTTTGAAGTAGTTTTTTCACCTGAAAAATCAAAGTGTGAAGGAATGGGAAGTTTTGTGGGTGTTACTGGCTCTTTTGGTTTGACTCTTTGCTCTTTAGCTATTAGGAAAATTCTCTCATGAAAAAGATCTTTTCTATCATAGTTTCATCTTTTGTCGTTCTTTTTGGTTTTTCAGTGCCATCATTTCGTATGATGCCTATATCATATAAAGATGGTAATTTTATGGGAATTAAAATTCTTGATAGTATGGTAGTTGAGAATAGTATGATAGATTCAATTAGACTTTTTGGACTTTCAGGATTGGCTTATGATAATGAAGATGATATATTGTACTCTATTAGTGATAGAGGAAGCCTTTTTAAATTCAAATTGATACTCAAAGATAATAAAATTATTTCACTAAAGCCACTAAGTGCTAAAAAGTTGATGGCAAAACATAACCGCACTTTTCTAAAACCATATCGAGATTCAGAGGGACTTGCTATTGTTGGAAAAGGGGAAAATAAACACCTATTAATCTCTTATGAATGGAAACATAGAGTTAGCCAATTTACTCTCAATGGAATAGAGATAAGCTCTATTTTATTACCCAAACCTTTAAAAGTATATAGGTATTATAAAAATAACAATAGTTCGTTAGAGTCTGTAACTTATCATCCAAAATATGGTTTTATTACCTCACCAGAAGAACCTCTTAGAGTACAGAAAAATGGTTATCATGGGATATATAATAGAGATGGTGAAATATGTAAAATTAGAAAACTCAATAAAAAAAACAGTATTACCTCTATTGAAGTTATGAAAGATAACAATCTATTAGTTTTATTAAGATCTTTTAATATGATGAAATTTGAGTTTGATATAACACTTAAAAAAGTTTATCTTGATAATATCTCTGATGGAGTCTGCAAGAGTAAAGATTTGGCAGTCATGAAGAGTAAAGATGGTTGGAATTTGGATAATTTTGAAGGATTAACCAAATATAAGGATAATCAATATCTCATGATAAGTGATGATAATGGTAATTTTTTGCAATCTACAATTTTAACACTATTTGAAATAAAGGAGTCATGAAGATGGTAGGAAAAGTTTTATTGGCATTAGCTCTGTTAGCAGGAAGTGTAAATGCACTAGATTTTCGTTATGGAAAAGGTTCATTTGATACGGATATAAGTATCAAATATTTTATGGATCATGAGATAGATTATGATATTGATGTTTTTGCCCTGAGTGAACAACATAAACCATTTAGCTCTTATCCTCTTTTTTTCTATTATGATGCAGAGTTATATGTATCAGATACACAAGAAGCCGATGTAGATTTTGCAAATCCTATGGCGGATATTCAGATGCCATTTTTTGGTAGTGCAAATGACATGCTAGATACTTTTACTGGCTTTTTTCCTGTACATGGTGATTATGATGCTTTGGGGTTTGATTTTAATTTTGGTTTGGGTTATGATCTATATAGAAAGGGAGAAAGCTTTTTTGGTATAGCTATCAATAGTGGTGCTTCTATGCCAATGATGAGTGCTGAAAATTTGGAAGATAAAGGTCAATTTGCATTTGATTTAATGGATACATTTGACTTAGATATTAGCACATACAAAATCGGACCCGCACTAAAAGCAAACTTTGTATTAAATAATAAACTATCCCTATATGGAAGTTATAGTTATGGTTTTCAAACTGCTACAATTGAGAGTGATCTATTTAAATCAGATGTAGATGTAGATGGTAGCTACTCTCTTTTGGATATTGGGCTAAGATTTAGACCATGGAAAGAGAAAACAACTTATGGTTCTATAACTTTTTCACCTAAGTTATCCTTTACTTTAGGACATACAAATAAAAGCTGGGAAGTAGATAGTGTAAAAGTTAATTTATATGGATTTAGAACAGATATATTTAGACCATTTACAGCCGACTATAAAAGTAGTTATACATATTTAAGTGTTGGTTATAGTTTTTAGTAGAGGATCAAACCTCTACTAGATTTTATCTACAAGGTACACATGTAGTACAATTTGTAGATGGAACACAATTTGGATAGATATCACAACCTGTTGTAGGTACCTTTTGACTACAGCCACTCATGGTAGCAATTGTCAATGCTAATATTGAACTAAAAAGTAATATTTTCATCTCTTCTCCTTTAATTAGACAATTAAACTTTACCTAAAGATAAATTATATTACTCTTAACTACTCTCTTATACCTATCTTAATCTTCTAACTATACTTTTTCTTCACACTTATCAACTTTTAAATAAAAAAATAGATTTATCACTCCGCCAATAGTTGCAGCTAGTGTATCTTTATGAGCATCCCAAACATCTCCTTGAGTCCCTAAAAATGCCATGCCAAGATCGGGATGAAAAATTACAGCAGCTGCCCACTCAAGAAGTTCATATAAAGTTGCAATAGAGATAATTGCAGAGAGTGTAAAAATTACAGTCACCCTGCTCTTTTGTGTATAAAATGTAATTATCTCCAAAATTGGTCTAAAAAGAAGTAGCCCAAATAGGAAATGAACAACCCTATCATAATTATTTCTATCAAATGAGAAAAATTCCATAACAGGCTTAAAAAATGGAGTTTCAGCGTAAGTATAGTGAGCCCCTATAGTATGCAAGGTTGTAAATATAAAAAGCATTATTATAGTGATAAAACTAAAACAATACTTCATATCCATCCAAATAATAATAGGAAAAAAGATAAAAATAAGAACATTTTCAAGTAACCAATCTTGACGATACTTAGGATTTATCGCCAAAAGTAACCAAATAACAATATAAATGGCATACATTATTTTATGAGATTTAGGCATAAAAAGCTCCTACTCCTTTCTTGAATTTACTTATGAAGTCTATTATATACTCATATTGATTGGCTTAAGCTTAAAATAAATCAATATGAGTATAATTTCATAAAAAGGACTATTATGAAAGATATAGATATTGTTAGAATTATAGATATTCCACCCGCAACATTAACACGATGGAAAAAAGCAGGTGATTTTAGAAAAATTTTATATACGATTGTTAAAAGTATGAGCAAAGAAGAATTAAAACAATATATACAAAATAAAGACAATTCAAACGAGTAGGACTCTAGCCGTTTATATCCACCCCTTAAAAGAGGTTGTTTTACACTAAGTTACCGATAAAAGAGACAAAAGAGTAAAATAGAGTCAATATTTTATAAAGGTTTCAGATGCTAAAAAGAAAACTTAAAAATTTAAATATAATTAACTTTGGAATTGATTATTGTGAATGAATTTGAACTAGGACATCTATTTCTATATTTATCACTCATATTCGCACTTACTTTTGGTGTGGGGTATGTTTTTTCAAAATTTCGTCTACCGTCTATTCTTGCTGCACTTTTTGTAGGTATAGCTCTTAGTTTTACCTCTTTGTCCTCAGCTCTTCATATAGCTAAATTTGAGACTATTTTTGAATTTCTATCATCTTTGGGAGTTCTATTTTTACTATTTTATATAGGACTACAAATAGATCTAAAAGAGATGAAAAAATCAAGTTCAAATATCCTTTGGCTCACTATTTTAAATACCCTATTTCCTTTTATATTTGGGGTGATTGCTATGCTTTTTTATGGATATGGTTGGGCTATCGCTATGGTTATAGGTATGACTCGTATGCCTACTGCTGAAGCAGTTATAGTACCTATACTCGATGAATTTAAGATGCTAAAAACAAAAGTAGGTACTTATATTATTGGAGCTGGTGTACTTGATGATGTTATAGAAGTTATATTAGTAGGCATTGTTTCAATATGGATAGGAACAAAAACAGGTGAGAATCATGGTGGAATAGTTGCTTTACTCGTGGGTATAGGCTCTTTTTTGATAATTTGCTGGCTATTTTATCGATATCTACCAATCATCCTTAAAAATTATAAAGCTAAAGATTTAAATACTCTAATGATCTTTTCACTTATAATACTTTTTGGTTTTGGTGGATATGGTGAATATGTAGAGATTGGAATGGTTGTAGGAGCAATCTTTGCAGGTATCATAATGAGACCTTTTTTTGAAGACAATGAAAAAAGAGGAGAACTTCTATCTAAAACTACACAAACAATAAGTTATGGTTTTTTTGGTGTACTCTTTTTCTTTTGGGTAGGTTTTAATATAAATATGGGAGATTTTTTAAAAGAACCTCTTTTGGCAATACTACTATATCTATCAGGAAGTGTTGGAAAACTTATTGGTGTACTTTTAATGGTACCTATGAAAAAACTAAATTTAAAAGAGGCTGTTATCATTGGAGTTGGATTAGATGCACAATTAACAACTGAAATTATTGTTGCACAACTTCTATACTCCGCTTCAATCATAGATCTACAACTTTTTACTGCATTGGTAGCAGCCTCATCATTTACAGCTATCACTGTACCACTTATGTTTACACTTCTAATTCGATATTGGGGCAAAAAAGCATGTGATGATATTGAACCATCTTCCTCTTTTTCAGAGCTGAAAAAAAATACTTTTTATCATGACAAAACTTTATAAAGGGATAAGGTATAAATGGAACTTTTAATAATCAAACAGTTGGCTATAACCTTAGTTATAGGAATGATGATAGGTCTTCAAAGGGAGATGCATTATCACAAAAAAAAAGAGATAAGTTTTGCAGGAACTAGAACTTTTGCTTTAATTGCACTTTTGGGATATTTAAGTGCTTGGTTACAATCCTTTTCACCACTATTTCTAGTAGTATCTTTGTCTATTTTTGGATTATTACTCCTTGTCTCATATATAATCAAAAATATAAAGGGAGCTTCCCATGGTGCTACAACTGAAATGGCTGCTCTTATCACTTTTATACTAGGGGTGATGCTCTCTTTTTCACTAGAAAATTATGCAATAGGTCTTGCTGTTATTATACTTTTTTTACTAGAAATAAAAGGTGATATTTCAAAAATTGAGGAGCATATTACATCACAAGATCTAAGTTCAATGACACTCTTTTTGATGATGAGTTTTGTTGTACTTCCACTTTTACCAGATAAAATGGTTGATCCTTTTGGTATATTTAACCCTTATAAGACCTGGCTTATGGTAGTTTTAATAGCAGGTATCTCTTTTATAGGATATATTGCAATAAAAATACTTGGAAATAAAAGAGGAGTTTATCTAACAGGTATCTTTGGAGGTCTTGTCTCTTCTACTGCTGTTTCTATCACTCTTTCAAAGCTATATGCATTGCAGAAAACATTTTTAAAAAATTTTGCAGGAGGAATTGCTATAGCTTCAACAATTATGTATCTAAGAGTACTTTTGGAGACCTCCTTTTTCAATCTATCTTTGACAAAAGCTCTTGCTATTCCCTATCTTGGAGCAACTACTGTAGGACTTCTATTTGTCTTTTATCTCTATAAACATGAGGGAGTACATAAAATAACACAAATAGAAGCCAATAAAAATCCTTTAGATCTTTCAGAGGCATTAAAACTCGGTCTTCTATTTGGATTAATCTTTGGATCAATAGGAATATTTCAATCAAAATTTGGAGACTCAGGAGTCTATATCATCTCATTTTTATCTGGATTTACAGATGTAGATGCCATAACTCTCTCACTCTCACAATTAGCCCACCATAAAATCAGTCAAGAGGTAGCAATGAGTGGAATTATTATCGCGTCTATTGTAAATTCACTAGTAAAACTAGGAATTGTATTTATACTTGGAGGTAAGAAACTTGGGCTTTTAATGGCTCTTTTTTATCTTCTTAGTATAGGGGTACTTCTTGGTGCTACCTATTTTGATATTGTAATTTGATTCTTTTTTCACATTCACTATCTCCACTAGCTGTTGGTATGCAGTCTGGATATATAATCTGTTGTTTTTTTGCTGTAGTAGTTTGTGTGCTATTTTGTACACATCCACCAAATAAGAAAATAGCGATAATTAAATAGAGAAAATTTTTCATGTTCATCCTTTTTGTTTTCTTCATTTAAATCGGTTATTTCATAAAAAAATGTAACCTTTTAGCATTTCCTATTAGGGAGTATAAATTTAAAAAAGAGAAAACAACAATAGAGAGATTCAACTGTTACAAGATTAAGAGCTTCTCAAAAGTTGTCTCTTATTTGCTTTGTTCATCTTTTTGGATCTTAAATCTGGAATAGAAGTAGCATTTTGGCGTAAAAAATCAGGTATTGACCTACCTCTAATTTTGATAATATCTTTGATGAGAGAGTCTGCTATCTTTCTTTTATCATAATTTAAAACTTCACTCAAATACCTAAAAACTAATTGAGATAATCTATTTAGTGATATCTGCCAAGTTGACTCAGTCTCTTTATATATCCACTCACTATATCTATAAAATCCTCCAAATACATCTCCATCTTCATATATATAATTTACCGTATGATAAAAATTTCCACTATTATATGTCAAATCCCAAAACCTTGCAAATCGTTTCATTTTTTGTATCTCTTTAAAAGGTAATAGATCATTTTGTAAAATATCATAAGGGGGTTTATCACTATAAATCATTCCATATTTTTTATCATGACGACTCAAAGTTGTACCTGAAAGTTTTTTGAGTATTCCTATTTGTATCTCTGAATTGGTTATTTTTTTGAGTTCATTTAAATTTTTACCAAAACTCTCCAAACTCTCACTTGGAAGTCCCACAATGAGATCGACATGAAGATGTGCAGAGGTTTCATTTTCCAAAAAACTAATATTTTCACTCACCTTTTTTAAATTCATCTTTCTATTAATATTATCCAAAACATCAAGATTTAGAGATTGAATACCTATCTCTAATTGAAGTGAATTTGGAGGAAATTTACATAATCTCTCTCTTAATTGTGGAGGAAAATTATCAGGAATTACCTCAAAATGTAGAGAATACTCTTCATCTTTACTAAGAAAAAAGTCCATAAGTTTATTGGCAAGACGGATATTTAGATTAAAGGTTCTATCAATAAATTTAAACTTTCTAGCTCCCTTTTCCCACAAAATATCAAATTCTTTTAATAAAATATCCATATCAAAATTGCGAACCTTCTCATCTATAGCTGATAAACAAAACTCACACTCATAAGGGCATCCCCTTGAGGCTTCTACATACATGTACCTATTTTCTATATCATGTTGAGTATAGTATTGATAGGGAAGATTTAGCTCTTTTAGTTTTGGTGGTATTGCCCTTATAAATCTATTTTCTATTTTTTTACTATTCAAAATATCTCTACATATCTCATAAAAAGATATCTCACCCTCACCAGAAATAATATGATCTGCAATATCAAAATTAACTCTCAAAGGAAAATGGCTAACTTCAGGACCTCCCAAAATTATCTTTATATCAGGAGAGATTTTTTTTATAATCTCAATAATATTAGCTACATCTTGGGCATTCCAAATATATGTGCCAACTCCTATAATTTTTGGATTTTGATCCAAAATTTTTTCAGCTATATCTTGTGGATTTGAATTGATAACAAATTCCAAAATTTCAGCTCTATTTTGAAGTTCATGGAGATTTGCATATAAATATCTAAGACCAATGGCGGTGTGTGTATATCGTGAGTTAATTGCTACTAAAATAATATCTTTCATTTTTTATTATAACAGAGAAACAAAAAAGTTAAAGAATACTAGTCAGGCATCTATTTGTAATTAACAGCACAACTAAGTTAAACTACTCCAAAAAGGAACCTCTTAGATCTCATGATTTTTTTTTGGATTGTTATTACAATAATCGTAGCTATTTTTTCAGCTACTATAGGTAAAATTGATTTAGACTTAATAAAAATATTTGACACTTCAACAATAGAATATCAAATTTTTACACAAATTCGCCTACCTCGTGTGATATTAGCATTTACAAGCGGGGGAATACTTGCCCTCTCTGGTCTTCTATTTCAAACCCTTTTTAGAAATCCTCTTACTACACCATTTACATTGGGAGTATCAAGTGGAGCTACTCTTGGAGCAGCTATAGCAATTATTTTTGGATTTTCATTTGTATCTTTTTTTGGTTTTATTGGAGCAATTAGCACCATTTTTGTTATCTACTTTTTTTCCAAAAAATTAAATTCAAATAGTGATCAAAGATTGATTTTGGTAGGAATTGCACTCTCATTTTTATACTCATCTATGTTACTAATAATCTATTATTTGAGTGATTTTCAAGAGAGCTATTTGATCCTTAGATTTACAATGGGAAGCCTTTTGACTGTGGGATTTGGTGAAACTGTACCTATAATTTTGAGTGCTACCATCGTAATATTTGTATCTCAAAAATATAAAAATGAACTCAAACTTTTATCAATTTCAAGTAATTTTGCATTTTTAGAGGGAGTAAATGTAGATAGGGTTTTAATTATACTTTTTGTAAGCATCTCTTTGGCTATTGGGATAGTTGTAAGTATCGTAGGACCTATTAGTTTTATTGGGCTTATCACTCCTCATATTATAAGAACTATTCTCAAAAAGAGTATAGATCAAATTATCATACCTACATTCATAGCAGGAGGGCTTTTTTTACTTATTTGTGACACTATCGCTAGAAATTTACCAACTATCTCTGAAATACCTGTTGGTATTATTACATCATTTATTGGTGGAATTGTATTTGTTTATATTTTAATTAGTAGCAAAAAATATTAATTTTTTTCTATTTTTATCCGATATTTTAGAAATAGTAGAAGAAAAGATTATAATTATTAATTTTTCATAAATATTAATGTATAATCAAAACAAATAATTCAAAAGGAACATATCATGAATAAAAAAGTACAATTTCTAGCTCTATCAATCACAACAATTGCCCTTCTAAGTGGCTGCGGTGAGGAACCAAAAGAGAATCCACTATACGAGCAATATCTCATAAACAAAAAAATTGCAGAACTTAACAAACCAAAGGTGCATCAAGAACCTAAAGTAGTAGTGGAACATGAAAAAGAGAAAGAAGTAAAAACTACACACACACCAGAACCAGAAAAAAAAGAAGTTGTACTAATTCATGATAAAAAAGAAGAACCGAAAGTTGTTCCTACTCCAGAAAAAGAAGAAGTTAAAAATAATACTCCTGTTCCTGAGAAAAAGGAGGTAAAAGTAGCTACTCCTGTTCCTGAGAAAAAGGAAGTAAAAGTAGTTACTCCTGTTCCTGAGAAAAAGGAGGTAAAAGTAGTTACTCCTGTTCCTGAGAAAAAGGAGGTAAAAGTAGTTACTCCTGTTCCTGAGAAAAAAGAGGTTACAAAAACTCAAGAAATTAAAGAGATCAAAAAAATTAAAGAAGTTCAACCAATCAAAGAGGTAAAAGAGGTTCAACCGATTAAAGAAATCAAAGAAGTAAAAGAGGTTCAAAAAGTTAGAGAGGTAAAAGAGGTAAAAAATATTACAACTCCAACAGAAAAAAAAGAGATTAAAGAGATTAAACAAGTTAAAGAGGTAAAACAAGAAACGACAAAAGTTAAAGAGATCAAACAAGTTAAAGAGGTACAACAAGAGACAACAAAAGTCAAAGAGATTCAAAAAGTAAAAGAAATCAAAACTGAAATAGAAAAAAAAGAGATCAAAGAGGTTAAGAAAGTTAAAGAGGTCAGAGAAGTAAAATCAATCAAAGAGGTCAAACCTATAGCAATCATCGAGAGTGCCAAACCAAAAGTACATACTCATATGCATAGACACTCTTCAATACTAAAACACTCTCATCCACACTCTCATAATAAAGATGGATCTCATACGCACAAACCAAAAATTATAACAAAACCAGTAGTACACACTCATATGCATAGACATTCATCAATACTAGAACACTCACACCCTCATTCTCATGGGGCAAAAAGTTCACACACTCATGCAATTGAACCAATTACTCAAGCAAAGATAACACAATCACTCACTCAAACAAAAATTTTAAAAGAGGATTCAGCAAAAGATGTTTTAGACTCTATTAAATTTACACAAACAACAAAACAGATAGAGGTACCAAAAAAAGAGATATCAAATGCTACTCCATTAGATTTAGCAAAAACAAAAGCTAGTGCTAAAATCGCAAAATCTGTTGCATTAGTTGAAAATGCAAAAGCCGTTGCAACCGCACAAATCGCAACAGCTGTATCAGATGTTAAAATTGCACAAATCAAAGATAAAAAAGAGCCTATATCAGAGCAAAAGATAAAAAGAGAGCAAGAAAAATCAGATATACAAATCAAAAAAGCAATCCAAACAACTCAAAATGCAAAAGATAAATCTGCAAATAAAATTGCAAAAAGTATTATCAAACTAGAGAAAGCCATTCCAGAGGATAAAGATATAATCAGCAATGTATCAAGTCAACAAGATATTACAAAAATGCTAACAACTGTAAAAATAATCAAAGAGAATGCAGCAAAAGAGATTTTGAAATCTATTAAATTTATTGAATCTAATGAACCAGTAAATAAAGAGGAGAGCAAAGAGGTAAAATCTACTAGTGTAGAGATTGCAAAAGCAAAAGCAGCCGCAAAAATTGCAAAATCAATAGCATATGTGGAGAGTGCAAAAGCTGAAGCAACTGCACAAATAGCCCAAGCTGTAGCAGAAGTAAAATTAGCAGAAGTCAATAGTGAAGATAAATCTATCTCACCAGACAAACTAAAAATAGAACAAGAAAAATCTGCTGTAGCCATAACCAAAGCTGTAGCAACAACTCAAATTGCCAAAGCAAAAGCAGCCCAAACAATTGCAAAAAGTGTTGAAAAAGTAGAAAGAGCAAGAGTAGAGACAGAAAAATAACTATTTAATAAATATCTGCAAGTATAAAAGCTTGTGGGTATTAATATATTTGATTTTGAATAGTGGCGGACAGTGAGAGATTCGAACTCTCGGTAGGATTACTCCTACGCATCCTTAGCAGGGATGTGGTTTCAGCCAGCTCACCCAACTGTCCATTTGAAAGAAGCAGAATTATACATAAACAATCTTTAAATTTTGCTTAAAATCCTACTTACTACCTCTTTTGGATTTTCTGCTTTATAGATTGGTCTACCTATTACAATAAAATCTACCAACTCATCTTTGGCTTTATCCAAAGATGCAACTCTCTTTTGATCACCGCTATCCTCACCAAATGGTCTTATACCTGGAGTCAATGTAATAAATTTATTTGAAGTACTCTCTTTGATAGATTTACTCTCAAAAGCAGAGCATACCACACCATCTATTCCACTTTGATAAGCGTTTTGGGCAAATTGTACTGCTTTTTTCTCTATGCTTTCATTATATATCTCTTGAAAGTTTTTTTCATCAAAACTTGTCAACGCTGTAACAGCCAAAACAAGTGGAGGATTTTTGGTATTTGATAATCTATCCATGACTGTTTTCATTGCTACTTTACCACTAGAGGCATGAACATTAAACATATCTACACCTAATTTAGCTATCTCTTCTGCTGCGTCTGCCATAGTATTTGGAATATCATAAAGTTTGAGATCCAAAAATATTTTGAAATTTGGATTAATCTCTTTTAGCTCTTTTATAAGTTGATAAGAGTCTCTAATATAACTTCTAAAACCAACTTTGAGCCAAATATCAAACTCCTTTAGTTCATTGGCTAAGTCCAAATTCTCTTTGGCTGTTGGTAAATCCAAAGATACACAAAGTTTCATTTTTGACCTTTTCGTACAGAGTCCAACACACCATTTATAAATTTTGGAGCAGTATCAGCTGCAAGGTTTTTTGATAACTCTATTGCCTCATTTATAATTACTGCATGATCCAAAGAGCCATGAAGCATCTCATAAATTCCAAGACGCAAAATCGCTCGCTCAATTGATCCTATACTATCAATTTTCCAATCTTTTAGATGTCTATTCGCCTCTTGATCTATCTGATCTAAATTTTCACTTATACCATTAAAGAGTGAAAGTGCAAAATCCTTTTGTTGATTTCTTATCTTTTTGTCTTCAAGAATATCTTCTACAAACTTCTCAATACTCTCATTACCCATATCTTTTGCGTATAGTAGAGAGATTACACTCTCTCTGACTTGATGTCGTGTTGCCATAGGTTAATTATCTTCCAAATTAGTATAAAGACTCATCATCTCAATAATAGTTGTCATTGCTTCAAAACCTTTATTTCCTGCTTTGCTTCCTGCTCTCTCAATAGCTTGTTCTATTGTATCAACTGTCAATACACCAAAAGATACAGCAGCATTATGTTTGAGACCTACAGAGGCAACACCCTTTGTAGCTTCAGCAGATATATAATCAAAATGTGGCGTACTTCCACGAATCACAGCACCAACGCAACAAACTCCATCATATTTTCCAGAAGCTAACAGCTTTGAGAGTGCAAAAGGTATCTCAAATGCACCAGGTACCAATACTAAATCAAGATTTGATTCATCTCCACCATGTCTTACAAATGCATCTTTTGCACCTTCGACTAATCTATCTGTAATAATGTGATTAAATCTACCATTAATAATAGCTACCTTTTCATTTCCACTTAGTGCTAATTTTCCCTCTATGATATTCATAAAATTCCTCTTTTTTATATTTTATTACTAAATTAAATATAGTACTTTTATACCATTTTATCTAAATTAATTCAAACTATCCAAAATCAATAGTGCATCTTTATAGATAGGCTCATCAATAAAACCATACTCTTGATCCATAAAACCACTTACACCCTGCTCTATCATCTCTTCATACTGATTTTTAATATGTCTTGCTCTCTCAATTATCCAATCATCTGTCTTAAAAACCTCATTAGCAATCAAAACTTGTTTTGGACCAAGACAACTTTTGGCACTATAGCCCATTATTTTCTCTATTTTACACCAGTTTCTATAGCCTTCCAAATCATTATAGTTTTGATATGTAAAACCTACAGGAGTTACACCTGCAATTTTACTATCAATTAAAAATCTACTCATGATATATTCAATAGTAGGGTTACTAAATTGCAAAATAGATTGTGAAATTTTCAGATCATTTAAAAGGTCTAAAATACCAAGATAACAGACCTCAACAGTTCCATCTAAATTGATATAACGAAGGTTATTAAAAGCTTCACTTGTCTCTATAGAGAGATGAAGTTTGATATCCTCATCCAAAATTTCCAAAACATTCTCTACATCTTCCAAATCTCTCACTTTAGAGACACGAATAGCATCTGGTTTGACTTTATTTAAAAAGAGTATCTCCTCTTTACCACCTTTATCAAAAGGATTTACACGAACTGTGATCTTTGACTTTGAATTTTCTAGATTGGATATAAATACAGCGGCCAAAAGCAGAGCTCTCTCTTTATATTGAGGAGCTACACCATCTTCCAAATTGATAATAATAATATCAGCTTCCTGATCATCAATATTATTTAAATGGTCTATATTAAGAGGGTTCAGCATCATTGCTGATCTTATAGATGATATTTTTGCTGCCTTTCGATCAGGTGTACAGATTAGACCAGCTAACCATTCATCATCAAAACTATCAAAAAACGAGATATCTTTAAAAACCATGGAGGTACCTTTTTATGTAATAAGGCTTACATGATATAATAACTTCATGGAAAAAATACTAAATTGCATAGATAATTACATGAAAGATTTGGAGTGTAACATTATGGACATTGTAAATGATCAAGCTATTCCATTGACTGAAAAAAATAGACTTATGGAACCTATTGCTGATCAAAAAAAAGTTCTAGTTTACACAAAAGAGGCACTTTTGAGTATCAAAAGTAAAAAATATGAAGCCAAATGTGGCATGATGAATCAAAGGAATAGTTAATATATGACAAACCAAGAGATGATCAAAGAGATGTTTACTCTCCAACAAAAACTCAATGATAACACAAATGGCAAAGGTTGGGAAAAAGGATATACACAACATAATCGAATTATTAACTGGAGACGCTGTATATATATGGAGTCTGCTGAACTAATTGATAGTTTTAATTGGAAACATTGGAAAGATATCAATATAGAACCAAATTGGGAAAATGCAAAAGTTGAACTTGCTGATATTTGGCACTTTATTTTAAGCTTAGGATTAGAACTATACAAAAATGAGAGATTGGGAGATATTGACCAAATAGCCCATGATGTATCACATATGAGATATTTTGATGAGTTTTGCAAAGAGGCACTTCAACCTGAAAAAGAGGATGCTTTTTCCATTATTAGTGTTGTTGAA
>Ga0256914_1002799_pt1 | contig 14313 bp, 6 predicted proteins | sample HulkmetaG_FD_191571 | JGI IMG/M metagenome (GOLD analysis project Ga0256914, IMG submission 191571) | Hydrothermal chimney microbial communities from Main Endeavour vent field at the Juan de Fuca Ridge, Pacific Ocean - Hulk | ecosystem: Environmental > Aquatic > Marine > Hydrothermal vents ... | reverse complement strand
CCTCCAAGACCGGGGCGGCCACGACGATCATTCAGGGTATCGCGGTCGGGATGAATTCGACCACCTTCCCGATCCTCGTGATCGGTGCGGCCATTCTCACGGCCTACTGGGCTGCCGGGCTCTATGGGATTGCGCTTGCCGCGGTCGGCATGCTGAGCACCACCGGTATCCAGTTGGCTACCGACGCGTACGGTCCCATCGCAGACAACGCGGGTGGTGTTGCAGAGATGGCCCGGCTGGGTCGTGACATTCGCGCCCGAACCGACAAGCTCGATGCGGTGGGCAACACCACGGCAGCCATTGGCAAGGGGTTTGCCATTGGGTCCGCTGCGTTGACCGCACTGGCCTTGACCGCGGCGTTCATCACCAAGATGACCTCCCAGGGCGTCGTGGTGGACCTCAACGCGGCCAATCCCTACGTACTGGTTGGACTCCTCCTTGGGTGCATGCTGCCGTTCCGCTTCTCCGCCATGGCCATGGTGGCGGTGGGCAAGGCGGCTCAGGACATGATTCAGGAGGTTCGACGGCAGTTCCGTGAGATTCCGGAACTGCGTCCCGCCCTGGTGGCGGCCCAGACGGCCGAGCATGAGGAGCGGGAACCGACCGCGGAAGAGATGGCCATCATCAAGGCGGCGGACGGCAAGGCCGAGTATACGAAGTGCGTGGACATCTCCACCGCGGCGGCCATCAAGAAGATGATCGCGCCGGGCCTCATGGCCGTGATCGTTCCGGTGGTGATCGGGTTCATCAGTGTGAACATGCTGGGCGGTCTGCTGATTGGAGTGACCATTTCCGGTGTGTGTCTGGCTATCTTCCAGGCCAATGCAGGCGGCGCGTGGGACAACTCGAAGAAGCAGGTCAAGGAAGAGGGTCATGCCAAGTACGGCGACGCGGTGGACGAGATGAAGACCGCCACGGTTACCGGTGACACCGTGGGTGACCCGTTCAAGGATACGTCCGGCCCCTCCCTGAACATCCTGATCAAGCTGATCAGCGTGGTGGCCATGATCATTGCGCCCTTGCTCGTCTGAGCACGGGGCGCGCGCTCACCCTGCTCTCTGTCCTTTCCTGTTCGACGCCTGAGCCTCCAGTCTGTGTCCAACTTCGGCAAGCAACGGATCCTTCATGCCCAGGATCCATCGGAGTGCCTCACCCGTGTGGCTGCCCGGTGTGGCCGCCACTTCCTCGGGCGTCCCTTCCGCCACCACCCGACCGCCTCCGGCTCCTCCTTCGGGTCCCAGGTCGAGAATCCGGTCCGCCACCTTCATGACCTCTGGATTGTGCTCGATCACGACCACCGTGTTGCCACGGTCCACGAGGCGCTGAAATAGATCCAGAAGGTGCTCCACGTCCTGAAAGTGCAGGCCGGTCGTCGGTTCGTCCAGGATATAGAACCCCCGCCCCTTGCGCTCCACCAGGGCTGACGCCAGCTTGACCCGTTGCGCCTCGCCCCCGGACAGGGTGTTGGCGGCCTGGCCCACCCGCATGTACCCGAGCCCGGTCTGCTCGAGTGGTTCCAGGAGTCGACGAATTCGTGGCTGGTTCTGGAAAAATTCGACCGCTTCCGAAACCTCCATGTCCAGCACGTCGGCGATGGAGCGGCCTTTGAATCGAACTTCCAGGGTGGCGGCGTTGTATCGTCGCCCCTTGCATTCCTCGCACGGTACCCAGACGTCGGAGAGGAAATGCATTTCCACACGAACAGCGCCCCTCCCTTCGCACGCCTCGCACCGGCCGCCTGGCAAGTTGAATGAAAATCGGCCCTTGGTGTACCCGCGGACGCGGCTTTCCGGAAGCGAGGCGAACAGGTCCCGGATCGGGTCCAGTACGCCGGTGTAGGTTGCCGAGTTGGAGCGGGGCGAGCGGCCGAGAGGACTCTGGTCGATGACCGCAACGTGTTGCACAGACCGTGACACGTGGAGCGCAGTGTGGGCGCCGGGTTCCTCGTGCGCCCGGGCGAGCCGACGTGCGAGTGCCCGTGCGAGCACGTCCATGACCAGGGTCGATTTGCCGGAACCGGAAACGCCGGTGACGCACATCAGCACCCCGAGTGGGAAGTGGACATCGAACCCTTTCAGGTTGTTGGCGCCGGCCCCCTGGATGACGACGCCCTTCTCTCCCCTGCGTCGGTGGGTCGGGATCGGTATGCTGCGGCGGCCAGACAAGTAGGCCCCCGTGAGGGACCGCGGGTTCCGGGCGATCTGGCGCGGCGTGCCTCGAGCCACCACCTGACCGCCTCGTTCCCCGGCGCCTGGGCCGAGATCGATGACGTGGTCGGAAGCGTGGATGGTCCGGGCGTCGTGCTCGACCACCACCACGGTATTGCCGCGATCCCGGAGACCTTTCAACGTGGCCAGGAGGCGGTTGGTGTCTCGAGGGTGCAGGCCGATCGTGGGTTCGTCCAGCACGTAGAGCACGCCTGCCAGGTGGGAGCCCAGTTGGCTGGCGAGCCGGATCCGTTGCGCTTCTCCCCCGGACAGGGTGCTGGACGCCCGGTCCAGCGTGAGGTAGCCGACGCCGACCTCTTGGAGGAATAGCAAGCGGCTGATGATTTCGGCCAGCACCTGTTTCGCAATTCGTGCTTCCCGTGGAGGCAGCTCCATGGACCGGAAAAAGGTGAGTGCGCCATCGACCGTTTGGCGCGTCACCTCGGCGATGTTGCGTCCGGCCACCCGCACCGCCAGCGGGACCGGTTTGAGGCGTGCCCCGCCGCACTCGGGACAAGGAGCCGGCTGGATGATGGATCGAAGGACTTCCTGATGCTTGACCGGCAGGGAATGGCGATTGCGGTGGAGGGCCTCGAGCAGCGGCACGAGCCCGGGCCAATCTGCCCGGCGCGCCCTTGCGGACCGGGGATTGCGAAGCAGGACCGTCAGGTCCCGGGGGGTGGGGGCGCCGTGGAGCACCAGGGTTCGGGCCTGCTCGTTCAAGGCGTTCCATGTGGTTCCCACACCGGTCTCGAGGTCGCGGAGTCGCCGCTCCAGGTCCAGGCGCGTGGCTTGCAAATAGGGGCGCAACAGGGCCACCACCTCCGGATGAAGCGCCCCCTCCAGCAACGGCCTGTCCGGATGAACCATCAGCCGATCCTGCGAAACCCGGTCGGCCACGCCAAGGCCGTCACACCGTTGGCACGCACCCACGTGCGAGTTGAAAGAGAACGATTGTGGTGAGAGTTCCCGGCGCAGCACGAATCCGCAGCGCACGCACGCTGGAAGGGTGGACAACCCACGACGCACCCCACCGGCGGATTCGAACCAGGCCGCTCCGTTCCCGTGGGCATATGCAGCCTCGACCGCCTCCACCAGACGGGACCGACTCGACTTCCGGACCATGACCCGGTCCACCACCAACTCGACCCGTTCCGCCGCCACTGTCTCCGGAACTGCACCGTCTTCGAGCCGGACAGGTCGCCCGTCCAGCCGGATGCGCACGAATCCCTGCTGGAGGAGATCGACCTTGCGCACGATCCGGCCCTGGCTACCGGCTCCGGTTCGACGGCCTTCACCGGGATGGTGGTGCTGTCCTCCCAGGGAGGCAAGCACCTCTCCCCGCTCGCCCGGAAACTCCGCCAGAAGCGTCGCCGCCGCCTCCCCGGGCGTGAGCGCTTCGAGCCGGACGCCGCACGAGGGGCAGTGGGGCGTGCCGACTCGAGCAAAGAGCAGACGAAGATAGTCGTGAATCTCGGTGCTCGTCGCCACGGTGGACCTGGGGTTGCGGGATGCTGCTTTCTGGTCCACCGAAATCGCCGGAGAAATACCGGAAATGCTGTCCACCGACGGACTCTCCATCCGCCCCAGAAACCGCCGTGCATAGGTGGAAAGCGATTCCACGTACCGTCTCTGGCCCTCCACGAACAGGGTGTCGAACGCCAGGGAGGTCTTGCCAGATCCGGACACGCCGGTGATGACCGTGATCTTGTTGCGAGGAATTCGCACATCGATGTGCTTGAGATTGTGTTTGCTTGCCCCTGCCACGAACAGGTCGCGGCGTCCTCGAGACGTTCGCACCGGTGGACGCGCAATCGGCCTGGAACCACGGGAGTCAGGAAGCGGTTCCCGCACAGGCGCCGGGTTCGACACGGTGCTCGATACGCTCGAGCCCGGGGAATGGGTGGCGAGCAGGTCGCGGAGGAAGCGGCCTGTGTGGCTCTGGTCGCATGCAGCCACCTGTTCCGGGGTACCGGCGGCGACGAGGTTTCCCCCGGCGTCTCCGCCTTCCGGCCCCAGGTCGATGATGTGGTCTGCGACCTTGATCACATCCAGGTTGTGTTCGATCACGACGACGGTGTTCCCCGCATCGACGAGGCGTTGGAGGGCGCCGAGAAGTTCCCGGATGTCCAGAGCGTGCAAGCCGGTGGTGGGCTCGTCGAGGATGTAGAGGGTGCGCCCGGTGGGGGGACGGCGGAGTTCGGCGGCCAGTTTGATCCGTTGGGCCTCGCCGCCTGAGAGGGTCGTGGAAGGTTGGCCCAGGGGCACGTAGCCGAGTCCCACGGTTTCCATGACCTGGAGAGTTCTGCGGATTCGGGGCTGGTTGGCGAAGAACCGGGCCGCCTCCGTGACGGTCATGGAAAGCACATGGTGAATGTTCCGGCCTTTGTAGGTTACTGCCAGGGTCTCCAGGTTGAAGCGCTTGCCTCCACATACTTCGCACGGGACCTCGACATCAGCCAGGAATTGCATTTCGATCGTCTTGACGCCCGCGCCTTGACAGGCCTCGCACCGGCCGCCGGGCACATTGAACGAGAACCGACCGGGCGCATACCCCCGCAGCCGGGCCTCGGGCAGTTGCGCATACAGCCGGCGGATTTCGTCGAATACCTTGGTGTAGGTGGCCGGATTGGATCGAGGGGTACGGCCAATGGGGGACTGGTCTATCTCGATCACCTTGTCCAGGTGCTCGATCCCCACGATCTCCCGGTGGGCACCGGGTCGTGTCTTCGCCTGGTGCAGGCGTCGCGCCAGGGTGCGGTAGAGAATGTCCCGTACCAGCGTGGACTTGCCCGAACCGGACACGCCGGTGACTGCAATGAAGGTGCCGAGGGGAAACGAGACATCGATTCCCTTGAGGTTGTGGTGGGAAGCGCCGCGAACCAGGAGTCGTGCCCCGGTTCCGGTGCGCCTCGTTCGGGGGACCGGGGTGACCTCCTCCCCGCGCAGATATCGCCCCGTCAAGGAACGGCCTCGAGCCACCCTGGACGGGGTGCCGCGGTCGGTGATGCGTCCGCCCAGGGAACCAGCTCCTGGACCGATGTCCACCAGGTAGTCAGCGCGTTCCATGGTCTCCCGGTCGTGCTCGACCACCAGCACGGTGTTTCCTCCGTCTCGTAGTCGGCACAGGAGGTCCAGGAGACGGGTGTTGTCTCGAGGGTGCAGGCCGATGGATGGTTCATCCAGCACGTAGAGGACGCCCTGGAGTCCGGACCCCACCTGGCGGGCCAGACGGATTCGTTGAGCCTCGCCCCCAGCCAAGGTGGCGGCGGACCGATCCAGGGTCAGGTAGCCCAGTCCCACTTCGACCAGGAACCTCAACCGCGCGCGCAACTCCCGCACGATCTCGCGGCCCACTGCGAGTTCGGTCGGAGAAAGCTCCAGGTGCTCGAACCATGCCAGGGCCCGATCGACCGGGCGGGACACCACGTCCCAGATGTTCTCGCCGCGGAAAGTCACCGCCAGGGCGATGGGGTTGAGGCGCCGTCCTCCGCAAGCAGGGCAACGGGCATGGGTGCGGTACGCCTCGAGAAATGTTGCGTGTGTGTAATGGTAGCCCAGTTCCAACGCAGGCAGGATTCCCGGGAACCCTTGCAGCAGTGTCGAATCGGAAAAACGGGAGACTCCCACGGGGGGGGCTTGCCCACGCTCGAGCACGGTGGCGCCGTGGAGCAACACCTGCCGCGTACGCGGCTCGAGATCGCGCCACGGAGCCTCCGCCCGATCTCCAAGAGCGCGCACGATCCGGACCAGGTCGCCCAGGTCGAATCGGGAAAACGGAATCCGGCCTTCCCGGGTGAGACAGCGAACCGCTCCCTCGAGGATGGAAAGGCGATCGTCAGGCACGATCCGTTCAGGGGCAAACCCCACCCGCTCACCCAGTCCGTCACATTCGGGACACGCCCCGTGTGGACTGTTGAAGCTGAACAGACGCGGCTCCATTTCCGGGATCGATACCCCACAGGTAGGACACGCTCTCGAGGTCCCGAAGGTCAGGTGCCGGTCTCCCACCAGGGCCGACACCACGCCCTCGGCCATCTCGATCGCCTTTTCCACCGCCTCTGTGATTCGTCCTCGAGAGGCTTGATCGAACACGACGCGATCCACGACCACTTCGATGGTGTGCCGCACATATCGATCCAGCACGATCGGCGCGTCCAGACGGCGGACTTCACCGTCGATGCGGGCACGCAGGTAGCCGTTTTCCAGCAACTCGGCCAGTTCTTTTCGATATTCCCCTTTCCGGTCCTGGACGACCGGAGCCAGAATCATCCCTCGTACCGGTTTTCTCCGGGAAGTGCCAGAGTCGTGGAGGGTCGTCTCCGCCTCCACGTAGAGGGCGCGCGCAATCTGTTCTGCGGTCTGACTGGCCACTTCCCGGCCGCACTGGGGGCAATGCGGCGTGCCGAGTCGGGCGAAGAACAGGCGGAGGTGGTCATAGATTTCGGTGATCGTGCCCACGGTAGACCGTGGATTGCGGTTTGTCGTCTTCTGGTCGATGGAGATGGCCGGGGAGAGGCCCTCGATGTGGTCCACGTCGGGCTTGTCCATCTGGCCGAGGAACTGGCGGGCGTATGCGGAGAGGGATTCCATGAAGCGGCGTTGGCCCTCCTGGTAGATCGTGTCGAAGGCCAGAGAAGTTTTCCCGGACCCGGACAGTCCGGAAAACACGATCAGGGACTCGCGCGGAAGGGCAAGGTTGATGTTCTTGAGGTTGTGTTGTCGTGCGCCGCGAACGACGATACGTGACTTGCTGCTCATGAAATGCATCCCAGATATTCCTGCACCGTGCTGAGACCCGGTCGACCTGTATCCTCTGCAGGGAGAGGGGGCCCGGGAAGGCTCCTGCGGTGCCCGGTTCGTCTTGACAGATATAGCGTGTCCTGCTTGAAGGGGCAGCGAATATTTGGTAGGATGAAAGCGGCGGTAGTGCACGATGCATCTTTTTCACGAGCGGAACGGGACATGGTGAGCGACACACTGAAGAGGCTGGGACCCTACGAGTTGATCCGGAGACTACCGCGACCGGGGCGGGCCGAGGTCTATGTGGGAAGCAGGGTCGTTCACGTGGACCCCGGGTCGGTGACTGCGGAGTGGCCGGACCTTGCGCTGGTCAAGGTGTTGCGTCCCCCCGAAGACCCAGCGGAAGCAAACGAACCCCGAGTGAAGGAAGCACTTGCCCGGTTCATCGAAGAGGGTCGCCTGGGGATGCGATTGCGTCATCCTGCCATTACGAGAACGTATGGACTGGGCCTGGACCGCGACCTGAATCTTCACTTCATCGTGCAGGAGTATCTGGAAGGGGCGAGCCTGGCGCAGGTACTGGCGCACCAGGCCACCCTCGAGGAACCCCTTCCGTATCGGGTGGTGTTGCAATTGGTGATACCCCTGCTCAAGGCCTTGCACCATGCGCACCACGACGCCTTGCGTGAAGACGGGCGGCCGCTGCGGGTGGTCCACCGGGACATCAAGCCGGCAAACGCCATGCTCACCTGGGACGGCCGTGTGCTCTTGCTCGACTTCGCCGCCGCTCGTTCCACCTCGTTCACGCGCCAGGAGACCGTCCAGGACGTGCTGGTTGGTACGGCACACTACCTGGCTCCGGAGCAGGTGTTCGACCCCTCGTCCGTGAGTCATGCCACCGATATTTTCGCCACCTCGGTGATCTTGTACGAACTGTGCACCCTGTCGCCGCTCCTGCCGAGGACGCGTCGATATTCCGAGGTGGCGGAGGCCCTGGCAAAGTTCAACCTGGCAGATTGCATGGCTCGCGTGGACAGTGATCGGTATCCGGGCCTGGCCGAGGTGCTCGCACAGGGATTGTCCCCGGATCCCAGGACCCGTTTCCTCACCGCCGGTGAAATGGCCCGGGAACTGGAAGGGCTGCTGCTCGCCGCCGACACCGGGCCGAGCCTCCAGGGGTTCGCACAGCGCCTCCGAAGCCAGTTGGCCGGAGACGATGAACCCCGACCTCGAGAATCGGGCCCCGCTGCAACAGCCTCGAGCCTGGTCACTGGGGAACGGATGCGCGCGGGCATCCGGACCACCGGCACCGGGGGCGCAACTTCAAGTCGATCGTCCGGCCCGGGCCCACGACGACCCGGTGGGACCATGGGGCCCGCCGGGGGACACGACCGTGGTGCACCGCCGGAGGAGACCGGTCACGGGGCACGGCCGTCCCTCGTGGAACTGCTCCTCGCCGCACTGATCGGATTCGTGGCCGCGGTGGTGGGACTTTACGTGGTGCTCACCTGAACCCTTCGGTCCGGATTCATCTCCTTGCCAACGGGCGCGCAGGCGCGCAAGGCGCGCGCTGCAACGGGTATTCCAGGGACTGAACCAGCCCCTGCAACTGCTGGAGTTTCGCGCTTCGCGCAAACACCGCCTCCCGGCGGTGGGCCTTCGGCGGGTCGGCCATCCGCCTGCGCCGCCGACCACGAACCGGACCGGGGATCGGCCAGGTCACCGCTTCAGGTCGTGTTCGGGCTGTGTTATGATAACGCCTCAGCATGGCCCGCGCGACGAGAGGGCGAATCCCGGCAGGCGGACCAGGTTCAGGTCGTGGGCGCAGCGCGAGGAGGAGACCATGAGGCGAAGCATGGGACGACTGTGGGTGTGTATCCTGGCAGCGCTGATGGCGGGGTGTGGGGGGAGCAGGGAGAGTGGCGGTCCGCAAGCGGTGGAGACGGGTGCGACGCCGGAGCCGGCCGGACCGGTTCCTGGGCGCAACTATCCGCAGGTCGAACTGGCCAAGCGCAAGGACGCGATCGAAATCTCGGGAAATCTGTCCGTGCCCGGGTATGAGCGCGGTGTGTTGCAGATCGACGTGTATCTTCCGACGCGTCGTATCGAGGGCAAGACACCGCTGACCACCAAGCAGTTTGACAAACCCGGGCGCTGGAGTCTGCTTCTTCCTGCCGGCACCGAGAAGGTGCAACTCTACGCCATCCTGGACTTTGACGGCGATGGGCCTTCTGCGGTGGATGCCACGGCGGAGTACCCGGGCAATCCCATCGACGTTCGGGAGAAGCGGACCGGAATCGATTTCGAGCTGGACAAGACCAACACCAAGCTGCCGCCTCCGGACGGGTCGACCGGGCAGGACCGGCCGCCGTGGGCTCGAGTGGAAGCGCCGGCCGGGGGAGGGACGGAACCGAGGTAGGGCTGGAGGTGTTTCAATCGGACGTGGGATGGGGGGGTGTTTGGAGTGTTGTGCGGCGGGAGATTTCGCCTTTCCATCCTGCGGAGAGGGTTGCGAGGAAGTTCCGGACCCAGGCGGGGCGGAGATAGAACCTGCGGTAACCTTCAGCCATGGTGTGCACGAGGTCCTCGGGGTCGAACCCGCTGTGTCGGATGACAGGGGTATACTGGTCGAATCGGCGCCAGTCGTGGGTGAGGAGGCGGTCTTTCACATCCTCGAAGAACCGTGTTCCTGGATAAGGGGTGCATGCCGTGATCTGGATGTATGCGGCGGGGAGCGTGGCTCCGTACTCGAGGTTTGCGCGCATGGACGCCAGGGTATCCTCGGGGAGGCCGACGATGAAGTAGATGGCCGCTTTGATGCCCACGTCCCGGCACACCTCGAGCATCCGGCGTTGGTGGTCGAGGTCTGCGCTTCGCCTCCTGGACGCAGCCAGAGCGTCTGGGTTGATGGTCTCGATGCCCGCCTGGATCATGCGGCAGCCCGCGTGGGCCATCCGTTTCAGCAACGGCTCATCGAGGAGGGACAGGTGGGTCTCACAACCCCAGACGAAGGGAGGAGCACTGGTTTCCAGGGCGTCGAGGAGGGCGAGGGTCCGGTCGCGGTTCACGGTGAAAATGGGGTCTCGGAACTTGATTGCGTTCACCTGGTGTCGTTCGTGGAGCCAGGCGACCTCGCGGGCCACCGAGTCGGGTGAACGGAAGCGCATTTTCCGGCCCTCGCCCAGTGGATAGGGGCAGTAGTAGCCGCACGGGTAGGGGCACCCTCGGCTGGTCACCACGGGGAGCACGGTTCGGGTGAGTGAGACCACCGCGTACCGAGACTCGAGCTTGGGGAAGACCGACCAATCCGGGAACGGGAGTGTGTCGAGGTCCTGGACGCGCGGGGCGTTCACGAGTCGGGCCGGTCCGGATTCCCACCCTTGGAGGCTGTCGATCCAGTTGCTCGACAGGAAAAAGCTTTCAGGATCCCCCCGAATGATGGCCGCAGCACCGACATAGGCCTCGGGAGCGACGCCCGCAATGGTTCCGGTGACCAGGGCCGGCACGCGGCGTCGCCGGAGGCGGGCCACGAATGCGGCGTCAACGGACCGGGAGGGGATGGCCGAGAAGACCACAGCGGCGTCGTAATCCACGGGGGCTGAACGGTCGCGGTAGACCACGTCGTGCCCCTGTGCCTTGAGGATGGCCGAAACGTAGGCCACGTTGTACGGGAGGAGGCGGATCAGCCGGGCCTTGGCCCTGGTCAACAGGTCGGCGAATCCACTCCGGCCGTAACGGGTCGCCGTGCCCATCCCACCTGCGATGGTCTTGTCCACCACCAGGTCCCGAGGGTCCTTCAGATCGACGAGTCCGATTCTCATCGTGGGCTCGAGTCTCCCCCCCCGTTGACCACCCGCAGCCGTGCGCGGGAACCAGCCGACCTGGAGGCCGGATCCCGTTGTCCTCCCTGGGCATCCCGAACCACATGCGGGGTGGTGTCCTCACTTCCCCGCCCCTGTTCCGTTGCACCGGCACGGCCTTTTTCCCGTTGCCGGAACTCCAGTTCGGACCGGGTGGGAGCCGGTCGCGACCACCAGGGGTGCCGGTTTTCGTACGGCTGGTAGAATCGGCCGCGACGCCCTCGAGGAGGCGGGTGGGTCAGCAGGTACTTGAGCCACGAGTAGACGTATCGGTGCGCCACCCGCGAAACCGCGATGGAGGACACGCCGGACCGCCGGACCGCCTCTCGAGCCGGAACCTCCACGACCCGGTAGCCGAGCGCCAGCGTCTTGATGATCATCTCTTGCTCGATTGTGGTGATGTTCTCGCGCAGATCGAGGGCTCGAGCCACGTCGGCGCGGAGGGCGCGGAATCCGTTTTGACTGTCGGTCAGGGCCACGCCATAGCGGTAGTTGATCCCCAGGGTGATGATGTCGGACCCCACCATGCGCACAAACTTGCCGATGTCTCCGTGGAGTTCTTCGCTCCCTCCGAGCATTCGGGACGCGGTCACGTGCTCCGCCCGACCCTCCAGAATCGGTTCCACCACCGCTGGAATGTCGTGGGGATTGTGGGAGCAGTCCGCATCGATGAACACGATGATGTCTCCTCGCGCCTCACGAATGCCTACACGGACCGCATCCCCTTTGCCGATACGGTTGTCCAGCACGACCCGGGCGCCCAGGTCCCGGGCCAGTTCGGCCGTGCCGTCGGTGGAGTGGCCGTCCACGACCAGAAGGTCGTCGGCGTAGGGCCGGGCATGCTCGATCACATAGCCGATGTTCTCAACTTCATTGCGCGCCGGTATCACCACCGCGATGGTCGCATCCCGCATCGCTCGATCAACAGACGACATCGCCAGCCCCTTTCCGCTGCCACGCTCACTGCTTCGTCGGCTTGCGCCGCGCGCTCAACCTCGACCATCCACGGCCGTTCACCGCTCCAGCGTTGGCTGCCTCCACCGCTTCAAGCGGAATCGGTGCTTCCCCAACGGCAACGTGTTCGCGATGATCGCCTGGTACGCCTCGCACGGGGTCCAGCATTGCGGACACCGCCCGCGCCGAATCTCGGCCCGGAGCCGCTTCCGCTCCTCCCGCCGCCAGAGCCGATCGATTCGATAGCCCGCGTCCCGCACGTTCCCGATGGCTCGATTGAAGATTATACACGGATAGACGTGCCCGCGGGGTCCCAAAACCGCCGAAGAACTCAACGCCTCGCACACCATCGGGCTTCGACCCGTCTCCAGGTAGGTCCGCGCGTGGGACAGGTAGGCCCGCTCCAGGTAGTCCACCACCCCCAGTCCGCCGCCCCGCTTGCGATGGATCGCGGTCAAGGCATCCAGGCACCCTCGGCCGGGAGGCTCCAGCATGCCCTCGTTGCCATAGTAGAGTTCGGACACCTGGGCCAGATTGACGTGAAAATCCCTCGCGCGTATCCCTGGAACCCGCGCTGAAACCGCGGCCAGCGTCTCGTCGAATCGGTTCGCGTTCTCCTCGGTCAAGGTCATTCCAAACACCACTTCCACCTGAATCGAGCGCAAAGCGCGAAAGGTCTCCACGGCCTGTTCCCACGCCCCCGAAACCCCTCGCATCCGGTCATGCAGGTCCGGCGGTCCGTCCAGGGAAACGGTGACGATGAACCGCGGAATGGGGGAGTTCAATATGATTCGGGCACCGTGCACGATCCGGTCTGTCAGCAAGCCGTTGGTGGCGAAGTGAAACATCGTCATGCGGGACATTCGTTCCGCCACGAAACGGAGTATTTCCAGGATGTCAGGCCGCACGAATACCTCCCCCCCGGTGATGTCCATCCATTTGATGTGGTGTCTCGAGTGCCCGAGCACCTCGAGGATCTCCTGCGTGGTCAGTTCGTCTTTCACCGGCTTGCGCCAGATACCGCACATGGTGCACCGGGCGTTGCAAGCGTCGGTAATGTGGACGAAGAGACGGTAGGGGAGGGGGAGGTCCCGCACATTGGCCTCGAGCGCACTGGCGGCGAATCCCAGGTATCGGTTCAGGGATCGGAGTCTGGTTGGAGAGGAGCGTATCACCGCCACCGGTTCCACAGGGAGAAGGGGTTTGCGGAGGTGCCTGCCTGGAGCTATCCGGGTGCTGAGTCAGCGATGGAGCAACCTCCAGAGACAGGGTAACGCGGGGAGCGTGGGTGCGTCAAGCGGGGGGTGATCAGGGTCAGTCTTTGCGGGTACGGCGGACCATGATGCCGGCGACCAGGAAGCCGAGCAGGAGGGTTCCGGCCGGCACGTGTTGGGTCCCGGAAGGTTGGTTGCACTGGCAACCGCCGGTATCGTCCGAGGTTGGAGTGGGAGATACCTCGGGGGTGGTATCATCGTCACCGGGTTGGCTGTCGTCGTCTCCGGTCACGGTGTCGGAGCCGTCACAGTCCTGGTCGATGCCGTCGTCGGGAATTTCGTCGGCGCCCGGGTAGACCGAGGAGTCGGAGTCGTCGCAGTCGTCGCCGCCGCAGTCGGGGGAGGCGACGCCATCGCCGTCTGCGTCGAAGGTGAACCCCTCGTCCACCTGGCCGTCGCAGTTGTCGTCGACCCCGTTGCAGGTTTCGGCGGCGTCCGGCGATATGGCCGGGTCAGCGTCGTTGCAGTCGCCGTCGCAGGCCGAGAAGCCGTCTCCATCGTTGTCTGCGGTCTCGTCCGTGGCCGGGTCGCAGTCATCGTCCACCCCGTTGCAGGTCTCGGTCGCACCGGGATGGATGTCGGGGTTGGCGTCGTCGCAGTCGTCGCAGAGGCCGAAGCCGTCTCCGTCGTTGTCCAGGGCGGTTTCGTCGGTTTCCGGGTTGCAATCGTCGTCGATTCCATTGCAGATTTCGGCGGCATCCGGGTTGACGTCGGGGTTGGCGTCGTCGCAATCGCCCTCGCATTCCGCCCAGCCGTCTCCATCTGCGTCGAGTTCAGAAGTGGGCGTTTCACCGTCGCAGTCGGTGTCCACCCCGTCGCATTCCTCGGTCGCGTCCGGGTGGATGGCCGGGTCGGAGTCGTTGCAATCCACGTCGTTGAAATAGCCGTCGCTGTCTGCGTCCTCGAGGGCCGGGTCCACGCCGTCGCAATCCTGGTCCACCCCGTCTTCGGGGACGTCATGGGCCCCTGGATGGATGTCCGGATTGGTGTCGTCGCAATCGTCGCCGAGGCAATCGATTCCGGCATATCCATCGCCGTCCTGGTCTGGTACGAAGCCCTCGTCGACCTCCCCGTCGCAGTTGTCATCCACGCTGTTGCAGACCTCCTCGGCACCCGGATAGACAGTGTCGGACTGGTCGTCGCAGTCGCCCTCACAGATGGTGAAACCATCCTGGTCCAGGTCGGCGAGTTCGTCGGTGGTTGCGTCGCAGTCGTTGTCGATTCCGTCGCAGATCTCGACGGCGTCCGGGCTGATGTCCGGGTTCGTGTCATCGC